>Ga0184623_10000091_pt1 | contig 34499 bp, 27 predicted proteins | sample PLM1_100_b1_FD_133138 | JGI IMG/M metagenome (GOLD analysis project Ga0184623, IMG submission 133138) | Groundwater sediment microbial communities from an aquifer in East River, Colorado, USA - PLM1_100_b1 | ecosystem: Environmental > Terrestrial > Soil > Riparian zone | place: USA: East River... | reverse complement strand
TCGTCCTCGTCGGTGCGCAGGCTCAGGCTCTGGTCCTCGGCCGACAGTGCGGTGACGACGCCGAGGGTGCCGTTGAACACCCCGGCGGTGCCCTTGTCGTAGTTGTTGCGGATCTGGGTGACCTTGTCGCCGATCCGGAACACCCGCCCGCCCATCCGGCGCTCCGGCAGCCCTTCCCGCCCCGGAGTGAGGCGTTGTTGCAGGAGTCCGTTGAGGGCGCCGGCGCCGGCCGGGCCGCGGTGCATCGGGGTCAGCACCTGGATGTCGCGGCGCGGATCGAGACCGAACTTGGCGGGGATCCGGTTGCAGGCGACGTCGACGGTGAGCGCGGCGGTGGCCTCGCTGTCCTCGCAGCCGAACAGGAAGAAGTCGCCCAGGCCGGTGGTGACCGGGGGTTTGCCGGCGTTGATCCGGTGCGCGTTGGTGACCACCCCGGACTCGCTGGCCTGGCGGAAGATCCGGGTCAGCCGCACCTGCGGGACCACGTCGGAAGCGAGCAGATCCCGCAGCACCTCCCCGGCGCCGACGGACGGCAGCTGGTCGACGTCGCCGACGAGCAGCACGTGCGCCCCGGGCGGCACCGCCTTGATCAGCTTGTTCGCCAGGATCAGATCCAGCATCGACGCCTCGTCCACGACCAGCAGGTCGGTGTCCAGGGGGTTGTCCCGGTCGAAGCTGGCCTCCCCGCCCGGCCGCAGCTGCAGCAGCCGGTGCACGGTCGCGGCCTCGTGCCCGGTCAGCTCCGCGAGGCGTTTCGCCGCCCGACCGGTCGGCGCGATCAGGGTCACCTTCGCCTGTTTCGCCGCGGCAAGCTCCACGATGGAGCGCACCGTGAAACTCTTCCCGCAGCCCGGCCCGCCGGTCAGCACCGCGACCTTCGACGTCAACGCCAGCCGCACCGCCTGTTCCTGCTCCGGCGCCAGCTCCGCGCCAGTCCGGGAATGGAGCCAGGACAGCGCCCGGGACCAGTCCACGTCGGCGAAGTGCGGCATCCGGTCCGCCGGTTCGGCCAACAACCGCCGCAACGCCCCCGCCAGCGACGTCTCCGCCCGGTGGAACGGCACCAGATACACCGCCCGCACCGGACCCACCTCGACGTCGGTCTCTGCGCCGAGGTCGCCGTGGGGCAGTGGTTCGCGGACCACACCCTCCTCCGCGACCAGCTCATCCAGGCAGCCGCCGATCAGGCCGGGCGGCACGTCGAGGATCTTCACCGCGTCACTGACCAGCAGCGGCTGCGGCAGGTAGCAGTGCCCGGAGTCGCTCGCCTCGGACAGGGTGTACTGCAGACCGGCCTTCACCCGCTCCGGGCTGTCATGCGGGATCCCCACCGCCCGGGCGATCGTGTCGGCGGTCTTGAACCCGATGCCCCACACCTCCGCGGCCAACCGGTACGGCTCTTTCTGCACCACCGCGATCGAGGCGTCGCCGTACTTCTTGTAGATCCGCACCGCCAGCGACGTGGACACCCCGACACCCTGAAGGAACACCATCACCTCCTTGATGGCCTTCTGCTCCTCCCACGCCGCGGTGATCCTCGCCGTGCGTTTCGGCCCCAAGCCGGCCACCTCGACCAGCCGGGCTGGTGCCTCCTCGATCACCGTCAGGGTGTCCATCCCGAAGTGGTCCACGATCCGCTCGGCGAACACCGGCCCGATGCCCTTGATCAACCCCGACCCCAGATACCGCCGGATGCCCTGCACCGTCGCGGGCAACACCGTGCTGTAGGACTCGACCTCGAACTGCCGACCGAACCTCGGATGGGACGACCACCGGCCCACCAGCCGCAGACTCTCCCCGGGCTGCGCACCCAGCAACGCCCCGACCACCGTCAACAGATCAGAACCACGGGCGGTCGCGACCCGCGCCACCGTGTACCCGGTCTCCTCATTCGCATACGTCACCCGCTCCAACACCGCCTCCAACACAGCAGCAGGCGGGCGCGTAGGCGTCGTCACGACCGCCATCGTGCCCGCCGAGCCCGCGCCCCCGTCAACCTGGGGTCCTCGATCAGGTGCGCGGGTAGGTCGCCACGGCTCCGGTCGCGCACGTAATGCGGCTGAGCGCGAGATCCGCATGGTCAAGCTCCGGCAAAGTCTCCGGATGCCTACGGACCCTCACCGGGGCCAAACAATTCTGCGCGATCCGAAGCTCGCCGAGGACAACCCCTGGATGCCCGCAATCAGCTAACAAGCTGACCAGTTACGTCGGGCCAAGCTGCGGCCGCAGGCACGGAGGCGGTGCCGCCTCCTAGGTCGCCTCGCGCAACGGGGTTGTGGCCGGCTTGTCGATGAGGGGGCGGTACCCGGTGCCCACGACCACGGCGAGCAGAAGCAGGCAGGGCACAGCCGCCACGAGGCCGACCAGTCCGAATCCACCAGCGGCCAGCAGCAGCCCGGCTCCACTGCCACCAACCGCTGCGGCGGCGCCCATGCCAAGCTCGCCGAGCCCTTCGGCGCGGGTGCGCAGCGCCGGGTCAACCTGGGCGTCGCGCAGCAGCGTGCTGCCGCCGATCAACCCGGCGTTCCATCCCACTCCCAACATGAGCAGCGCAGCGACGATGCCGGCGAGGTCAGATCCGGCAAGCGCGGCGACAACGCCGGCGCCGACGAGAAGCAACGCGCCCAGCGCCGCCACCGCACGTCCGCCGAACACGTCGCTTAGCCAACCGGTCAACGGCGACGGCAGGAACATGGCGGCGATGTGCGCGCTGATCACCAGCCCTACGAGGCTGAGCCCCGCCCCGTGGACGTGCATATGCACCGGACCCACCGCCATCACCCCGACCATGGCCAGGTTCGCGACGCCGAGCACGAGCAAGGCGACCGGATGTGGGACTCCCCGAGCAGGACCCACAGGCTGCCACCCGTTGGCGTGGGCGAGGCGCTGGCTGCCCTGGCCAGTTGCAGGGGGTCGGGCCGGAGGAACACCAGCAGCACCAGCGCCGCGCTGGCGAAGGCCGGTATCGCCAGCAGGAAGAGGCCGGCCGGCCCGGGCAGGCCGAGGGTCGTGGCGAGCGAGCCGGTCGCCCCCAGCAGGTTGGGACCAACAACGGCGCCGACGCTGGCGGCGGTGACCACCGCGCTGATCGACCGTCCGCTGTGACTGCTGAGATCCGCGGCCGCGTAGCGGGCCAGCATGACCGCGGCGGTGCCGCCGCCGAGCAGACCACAGCCGAGCAGCAGCAACGGCCAACTCGCCAGCGCCGCCGCGGCCACTACCACGCCGGCGCCCAACGCTCCGCTCAGGTGGGCGGTGGCCAGCCCGGTACGCCGACCGGTGCGCTCCATGATCCGCGTCACCGCGACCGCGCCCACTCCGGATCCGAGCACGAGCACCGACAGGGGTAGCCCTGCGGCCGCTTCGCTGCCGGTGATCTGCGCGGCCAGCAGGGAGCCGGCGGTGCCGCCTGCCGCCAGGCCCAGCGCGCCGAGCAGTTGGGCGGCGATCAGGACCCGCACCGTGCGCCGCTGAACGGCGCCGAAACCGGCGTCTTGGTCCGCGTGTTCATCGGTGACGTGCCGCTCCGGTTCGCGAAGCATCGGCCCGCAACCGTATGCCTCGCCCGAAGCTGTCTTCCAGTCGCTCATTGCTTCCTCCCACGATCTGGCCCGGCAAAGCCTCAGACCAACGGGGCAATGAGGCCGCGGTGGTCGTCGATCAGCTCCAGAGTCGTGCCGTACGCCAGGCGTCCCGCGCCGAAGTCGTACGGGAAGCCGAGCTCGACCGCGCTGACCTTGTCGAGGGCCTCCAGTTCGGCGGTGTCGAGGACGATGTCCAGTGCCCCGAGGTTGTCCGCCAGCTGGGCGGGTGTGCGGGCGCCGACGATCGGGACCAGCACCGCGCGGCGCTGCTGGGCGCGCACCCAGGCGATGGCCACCTGGCTCGCGCTGACCCCACGCTCGTCCGCGATTGCGTTGACCACGTCCGCGATCGCCAGATTTCGCGTGGAGATACTGCCGGGGGCCACCGCGGCGACCCGGCTGTCCTGCGGCCGGTCCCGGCCGGTGCCGTACCGCCCGCTAAGGAGCCCGTTGGCCAGCGGCGACCAGGCGGTGACCGTGAGGTCTAGCGCGCGGGCCATCGGCAACAGCTCACGCTCGACGGTGCGCTGGACGAGGCTGTAGGGCACCTGCAGTCCGGCGAAGCGAGTCCAACCGCGCAGGTCGGCGATTGTCACGGCTTGCGCGACCAGCCACGCCGGGGTGTCTGAGATGCCGACGTAAAGGACCTTGCCCGCCCGCACGAGGTCGTCGAGCGCGCGCACCACCTCCTCGACTGGCGTGAACGCGTCCCAGATGTGCACCCAGAGCAGGTCGACGTAGTCGGTCCCGAGCCGCCGCAGGCTCTCCTGCAGTGACTGCACCATGCTCTTACGGTGGTTGCCTCCCGCGTTCGGGTCATCCGGACGCAGGCTGCAGGTGTACTTCGTGGCGAGCACCCACCGTTCCCGCTCCGCGGCGACGATCTCGCCGACGATGCGCTCGCTCTCGCCGCCGGCATAGTTGTTGGCCGTATCGATGATGTTGCCGCCGGCCTCGGCGTAGGTCTCCACCATCTTCAGGGCGTCAGGCTTCGACGCTCCCCAAGGGCCACGCCGGTCTCCGAAGATCATCGCCCCGAGCGCCAGCTCCGAGACCCGCAGACCTGTTCGCCCGAGCAGCTTGTAGCGCATGGTCACCGTCATGCTCCCGCCCTCGTACGGCTCGGCACTCCGACACCGACCACCTGGCATCACCTTCCGATCAACGAGTAACGCCGGTCAAGGACCGATTGCTCAACCGACGTGAAGCGGAGCGACACGATCTGACGGTGAGGTTTCAGCGGGCATGGTCCGGCGGCGGTCCGAGCCAGCCCTCGCGTGCCCCAACCGCGGCCGCGAACCGGGCGAACGCCACCACGTCCGCCGTCTCGAAGCGATCGGACCAGACCGAAACAAGAAGCATCGGCGGCAACCCCGTCACCGGCACCGCGGAGACCCCCGGCGGATTGAGCGCCTCCCGGACGTTCGTCACGCTGAGGTGCGCCAAACCCTCGTCCCGGATGCCGGCCAGCCATGCCTCGAGCAGCCGCCCGGACGCCCTGTGCAGCCGACGGATGGGCCGCCCGGCCGGCGTGACGGGCGGCGTCCACGCATCCGCGAAGCGCTGACCCAGCACTGGCGGATTGGGCGGATACATGAAGTCGTAGTCGGCCAACTCCTCGACGTCCATCTCGGCCCGGCCGGCGAGCGGGTGGTCCGCCGCGACCAGCGCAGCTCGCTGCCCCCGGAGGATGGTCGGCCCGAAACGCACCCGCGGCAGGCCCAGCTCCCCGGGGTCGAAGGGGAACCACGAGACGTAGATCCCCTCGCGGTCGGCCTCGATCCAGTCAAGGTAGTCGAGAGCCGGCCCCGTGTAGCGGATGACCGGGATGTCCGGATGAGCGCGCCAGAACGCCGATGCGATCGTGGCCGCCATCCTCTCCGGCAGGGAGTTGGCGAATCCCACGCGCAGCGGTTCCTGCTCTGCGCTGACACTGCGTCGAGCCTCGCGGAGCGCGTCCTCGAGCTTCGAGAGGGCGGGCCGGACCTCGTCGAGCAGCCGTTCGCCGAGCGGCGTGAGGCGCACCCGTCGGCTGGTTCGTTCGAACAGCGGCGCACCGACCCGATGCTCGAGCTGACGGATGGCTTGGCTCACCCGGGACGGGGTCACGTGCAGCCGCTCCGCGGCCTGACCGAAATGCAGCTCCTCGGCCACCGCCACAAAGGCCTCGAGCTCCCGCATCTCCACCGCACCGCGCTCCACTCCAGCACAGACACCTCAACATTGAGATGAAGCCAATGACGGTTCTACCCTCTCCAAAGGTCGCATGGGGGTCGTGACATCGTCAGGACGGGGGTAAGACCAGTCCGTGCGGTATGTGGAGTTGCGTCGACACACAGACAACGATGGTGATCGCCTCACGCCGCGGGGCGTGATGGATGCCGAGGTGATCGGCCACGACCGGCTGAACCCGCCGTACGCCGCGTTCGTCTCAACCGGTGCGGCACGCGCCACCGAGATGCTGGAGATCCTACGGCACGCCGCCGGTCAGGACGAAACACCGATCACGCAGGCGACCGGGTTGCGATCCTCTGTCGAGGATCGCTGGCGCGACGCGGCCAGGGCAGCGGGGAAGGGCGCGGACCTGGATGCCATGCGGGCCGTCGACCCCGACCTGGTCGACAGGGAGTCCTGGCTGCTCGGGTCGACGCTGCGCCAGGTGGTGCAAGGGTTGCCGGAGGGCGGCCGGGCGCTCGTCGTGGGGCACAGCCCCACAAACGAGGCCGCCGTCCTCGGGCTGGCCGGTCGGGTCGTCTCCCCGCTGGGCAAGGGCGAAGGGGTCCTGCTGATCGAGGACGGCGGAGCCTACCGGGTGGAATCGCTGGGGTAGATGACAACGGGTCGGCGGCCGCACCACGCGTGTCCATGATCTGACGGGGGTCGGTTGTCAGGGCTATTGGCTTGGCCCGAACGCCCCATCGACCCCGCCCGGTAAGGCGAGAAGACTCGCCAGGCAGGCCAGATTGGTCCGGCAAGAGCACAGGCTGTCCGTCGTAAGGAGGGCGTCATGGAGGGTGGGATCGCCGCCAGAGCCGGAGTCATCGTACTGACAGTTGGGGCGTCGTTGCTGGTGGGCGCGGCACCCGCAGCAGCCGCCGCACGGGTGGTCCATCCGGGAGAATCGATCCAGGCGGCGGTGGACACCGCCCACCCCGGCGATACCGTCGTCGTTCTCCCGGGCACCTATCACGAGGCCGTCTGCGTCACCACCGATGGCCTCACACTCCGCGGCACCAAGGCCGTGATCAAGCCGCCGGCGCAGGCGCCGCAGACGCCGTGCGCGTTCGGCCCGGAGGGCCAGATCATCGGTATCGCTCTGTTCGGCCAGGTGAACTTCGAAACCGGCGAGGTCGTGGACCCGCTCAGCGATGTCACCGTGTCCGGATTCCGCGTCGAGGACTTCGACGCCTTCGGCATCGGCATGATCGGCGGCAAGAACGTCGACATCGTCAACAACACCGCGGTCGACAATGAGGAGTACGGCATCGTCCGTTTCGTCTCCACCGGCGGCACCCTCAAGCACAACCGGGCCACAGGATCCGAGGAGGCCGGCCTCTACCTGGGCGACTCGCCGCATGCGAACGCCTCCATCGTCGCCAACACCGCCTGGGACAACGGGCAGTTCGGCATCTTCGTGCGTGACTCATCCCACGGCAGCGTGGTCGGCAACACCTCGTACGGCAACTGCGTCGGGATCATCGTGCTCTCCACGCACCCGCCGGCCGATGACTGGACCGTGCGGAAGAACGTCGTCCGCAACAACACGAAGGCCTGCCCGCCAAGCGAGGAGGGTCCACCGGTGTCCGGTCTGGGCATCTTCCTCGCCGGGGCGAGCCATTCCGCCGTGCTCGCCAACACCGTCACCGGCAACAGGCCGACCGGACCGACCCTCGCCAGCGGCGGCATCGTGGTCGCGAGCACCGCGCCCCTCGGCGGAAACGACCCGGTCGGCAACCTGATCAAGGCAAACAGGGCACACAACAACCAGCCAGACCTGTTCTACGACGGCACCGGCTCTGGCAACGTGTTTGTGGCAAACTCCTGCGAGACAAGCATTCCCGACGGACTCTGCTGAGCCGCGGTAGCGCGTAGGCACGGTCGCCCGCGACCGGTCGGATCGTGGAGTGGTACTCGGCGATCCGACCGGTCGCGCGGCGGAGCGGGCTCAGCCGGCGGCGTTCATCAGGTCGAGCGCGCTCTGCTGGCGAGCGGCGTCGGACTGGTCCCACGGACCGGCCCACAGCAGCCCGTACGTGTTGAGCGCGCTGCGGTTCTTGGTGTGCGCCGAGTCGGCCTGCCGGCGCAGGTAGGCGGTGTACGGCCGGTCGGCGAGCACCGCGTTGAACGCCGCCAGCCCGCGGACGTACGCACCCTTGAACGACGGCCCGTCGGCGCCGCCGCCACCCGGCGCCTCCCCGGGATCCCGGAGGATACCGTTCGGGTTGAGGTACGTCGTGGTGGTCGACGTGTCCGCGAGGCGCCGGCCGGTGGTGAGCAGCGTGGCGTCCCCGGTGGCGCGGTGCAGCTCGGTGAGCGCGGCGAGGATCACGCCCTGGCTGTAGGACCAGGACGCGTCGCCGTTGTTCCGGCAGGTGGCCATGTTGAGGCCGTCGTTGATCAGGTTCCCGCTGTTGATCATGCCGCTGGCCTGGAACCAGGTCCAGCCCGCGCCGGCCCGCTGCAGGTAGGCCGTGTCCCCGGCGATCCGGTTGTGCAGCGCCGCATTGACCTGGATGTACAACTCGTTGGCGATCGCGTTCTTCGACGTCCTTGACGTGCGCCACCAGATGCCGCCGCCGCAGACGCCGTCCCAGTAGCTGTGCATGTGGTCGGCGCCGATCCGGGCGGTGGCCAGGTACCGCGCGTCCCGGGTCAGGTCGTAGGCGGCGATCCACGCGAGCGCCCACCAACCGGTGTCGTCCAGGTACTCGTTGCGGAAGTTGCCGGCGTGCGCGCCGAGGTTGCGGTCGTAGGTGTTGGCGATCGCGTACCGGTAGCTGGGCATGCCGGTGACCCGGATGTTCTCGATCAGCGCGGTCAGCGCGTTGGCCGAGTTCCACCAGCCGGTAGTGCCGAACAGGCCGGTGTCGTTCCGGTAGTACTGCATCAGCCCGGTCGCGGCGGCGGTGCGCCCGTCGTAGGCGTTCCAGGTGGTGCGAGCCCAGACGGTGCAGGCGATGTCGGGGCGGTCGTGCGGCTTGGCGCAGGCGCGGAGGGCGCCGATGCCGCGCGCCGCCCAGTCGTCGTTGTTGAACATCATCGTCCGCCAGCCGGCCGAACCGGCGGGGATCCGGGTCGCGCCGAGCCGGCTACCCGAGCTCCAGCTGCGGCCGCCGTCGAAGGAACGATCCAGCCACACCTCGTCGCCGGGCTGGCCGCCGTTGACCGACGCCCACCCCATCGCGTCGGTGTCGTTCAGGTGCAGCGCGATCCGGCGGCCGAACAGCGTGGTGGCGGCGCCCTCCCGGTCGCCGGGCGACAGGGCGGGGTCGCGGACGTCGCAGTACCGGTTGCAGACGGCGGCCAGCGCGGCCGGGGCGGCCTGCGACGAGAGTACGGGTGCCAACGTTGTCACGACGGCGAGCAGGACGGTTCCGGCAACGGCGAGCAGGCGCGGATGTGGCATGGAGGGCTCCCGTGGATCGGGGCGCCGAGCTTCCCCCGGGGCTGTGCGCACGGTGGTGGAATTGCACCGTAATCGTCCGTTAATGATCCGTCAATAGCCTGTTCTTACTTGCGGGTAGCGCTCTCACAGCCGCCGCTCCCCTGCTGGAGCGGTCGGGATATGTGAGCTACAACCGCGAAGACGCAGACCAATTCCGGACGAGCGGCGATATCGAGCCCATGCCATTCGCGTTACCCATCGTGAACCAACCGCTAATTCGGACACTAATACCTAGCGCCACGCTCAATCGCACCGGACCGGGGGGAGCCGCGACGTCTGCCCGGGCCGGAATGCCGTTACACGGATCACCTTCACGCGACGGTACGCGGGGATCGCCGCTGCGAAGTCATCGCGTTCATATATCGCCGGGCAAGCGCGCTGACCAGCGGCGGAACGGTGCTCGGACATCCTCGCGCAATGCCGCAATAGCGCCGTCCGGACACCGCCCGTTCGCTTCACGTACACCATCCGGCGGCGAATCCTGCATTAGAGTGAGAGCGCTCTTACGGAATGGCCCTCCCGTCGTTCCGCAGCGGGGCTGGCCGTGTCCAGGAGTCGATCGATTCTCAACATGTCGCTGCCGGGTAGCACGTGCGCGAGCACACGGTGATCCCCGGGCTCGACATCCCGCCGGTCCGCCCGGGGAGCGGTTCATGGTCGCCGGCGTCACCGTCGAGGCCACCGGCGGGCGGCACGCCCCGATCTACGGCGAGCAGCGGACTGCACCAACCTCGGCTACCTCGTCGACGAGCGGCTGTACCATCCGCTCAAGACCGCTGGGGCCATCGACTTCGCGAGGGCGGTCGGCACCGCAGCAGGGGACGGGGTTCGGGACCTCCCAAGGAATCAGCCTGGTCGGTACGTCGTGGCCGACATCGAGAGAACGCTCGACGCGCGTCAGGATCCGGTCCACACCGCCTTGGCGCCCGAGTCACCGGTGCGGACCACGTAGTACAGGCTGACTGCGGCCGCCGCCAGAGACAACGCCCCCAACACCAGCGACAGGACCCGCGTCGAACCCGCCCCGTCGGCAGCGTGCGCCGCCGCAAACCGGGGTGCGACGAAATAGACAAGCGCCAGTGTCAGAATCGCAAGCACAATCGTGGCGTACAGGGTCAGCGTGCCAAAATGCCGATGAGCCTCGAGTTTCGGGAGGAACTCCGGAGTGACGCGGTCCCTGGACCGCAGGCGTGCGAAGAACGCGTCACCGGAGAGCTTCGCCAGGAGCGCGGCGATCGGTGTCGCGAGAGCGAGCAGCCCCAGCGCCCAGCGGATGTGGGGGCGGACAAAGGGGATAAGGGCATAAGAGATCGTCAGTACGGCGAGCAGTGGCACGAGCACCACTCCGGCGTGGACCAGCAGGGGATGGGTGGGTATACCCATGAACTCCTCGAGCACCGGCGCCTCCTCGGTCGGCGACAGATCAGCGAAGATCAGGCACGGACGCTAGCGTACGGACCTTGCGGGCCGAACCACAGTGTCGAAGATGGTCGTCGTTGCGGCCGATCACGGTGAACGGATCGATCTGCACGGTGGCGCCAGCGTCGGGGTCGCGGCCGCGCCGCGCTGGAGCGACATCTCGGCGGACGCCCTGATCGCCGAGGCCGACCTGATCAGCGCGACACTCCGGTTCACCCAGCGCGGCCAGCGGCCGGCGAGGCGCCGAGGCCCGGCCGTCGACAACCCGCCCGAATACCGGAACGGCGCGGAGGAGAATGCGGCCACGCTCGTCGCGTCCACGTTGGACCATTTGAACAGGTATTGAAAGAATGACCATCGACGAACAATGATCAGCGCACGTCGGGCCTGCTCTCACCCCAGGAGGACATGTGCGACATGCCAGAATGCTCGCCGCCGGCACGGCAGCCCTCGTTTTCGGTGGACTCATGACGGGGCTCGGGGAAGCGTCGACTGCAGCTGTCCAACCACCCAGCCGGTACCCGCGCCTGCCGCAGGGCACGGCCTTCCTTGACCACGGCGCACTGCTGGGGGCCGTCGAAGATCCCGCTTGGTTCGAGGCGAACATCCCGTTCCTCGACGTCCCTGACCAGCAGTTTCAGAGCGTGTACTACTACCGCTGGCAGACCTACAAGGAACACCTCGTCTACACCGGCCCTGAGTACGGCTGGCTGTCCAACGAGTTCCTTCAGCCGGTCGCCTACGGGGCGCCGTACGGCGGGATCTCCGCCGCCGCCGGCCACCAGATCACCGAGGGGCGCTGGCTGCGTGACCAGCAGTACACAAAGGACGTCATCAACTACTGGCTCAACGGCCCGGGTCAGTTCCCGAAGCCGATGGAAGAATTCGTCAACCCGGACACGTCGGACTGGGCCCACGAGTACAGCTTCTGGGCTGCCAGTTCGGTGTGGCAGCACTACCTGGCCACCGGCGACCGGGACTTTGCCGTCGCGCAGCAGCCTGCGCTTGTCAAGCAGTACAACGGCTGGGGCAACCATTTCAACGCAAACCTGGGCCTGTACTGGCAGGTGCCGGTGTACGGCATCGCCCGGGACAACAACCCTGGCCTGAACAAGACCGGCAGCCGGGAGATCATGGGTACATCCCGTGGATGTTCAACCTGCCACCGACCTCTGGAACGGACCGTCCTGGCCGTTCGCCACCGCGCAGACGTTGACGGCACTGGCCAACCTATTGCAGGACTATCCGCCGCAGCCCTACATGTCCGCGACGGACTACGTGAACCTGCTGCACATCTACGCCGCCACGCAGTACAAGAACGGCAAGCCCGGGCGTGCGCACCTGGGGCCTCACCGGCAGCTTCGACATCATCCACGTCAGAGCCGGCTGAGCGCAGGCCCGGCGCTCTTTGGCGAGCGCGCCGGGTGCCGCATTCCACGCGGTGCGACGTGACGTCAGCTCACTTGACCCGCTTGGCCGCCAGACGGGCCAAGGCACGCAGGGCCACCTGGCTCTGCTCCGCCAGTCCGGCGCGGTCCAGGCTGTCGCACGCGGCCGTGTAGTGGTAGTCGGCCCTCGACTCGGCCCAGGCCCGGGCACCCAAGGCCCAAGCCTCGCCGTTACCTGACCGATCTCGTCCGGGTCGGCCTCGTCGCTGCGCTGATAGAACGCGGTCAAGTCAACCACCGACTCGGGCGAGGAGAGCGCGAAAGCCACGGGCAGCGACTTCTTGCGGGTGCCGATGTCGGCGCCGACCGGTTTGCCGGTCAACGTTGGATCCCCCCAGATGCCAAGGACATCGTCGGTGAACTGAAAGGCCAAGCCGAGGTGCCGGCCGAATTCACCGAGTGCGATCACAGCGGCCGAATCAGCGCCGGCGAGGACACCTCCGAGCTGCGCTGCGCAGGACGTCAGCGCTGCCGAACACTGTCCACGATGTCGGCCGGTGGCGGCGCCATTCGTCGCCGTCCATGACATCGTCCTCGAGGAGGACCAGCCGCGCTGGGGCGGGCGCTACAGCGAGCGAGCAGTCGGCCGCGGGAGGAAGCGGCCGGTCGCGCCCATGTACTGCCGATACTCCGCGCCGAACTCCGAGCCAGAGAGCCGGGTCTCCTCCCGGCGCGCCGTCGCGTTGAGCACGACCCCGGCGTAGGCGAGCAGCGCGAGCGTGCCCCAGTGCGGGAAGAACGCGAACGCCCCGACGAACGCGAGCAGGAACGACGTGTAGAAGGGGTGCCGGATCCGGCTGTAAGCGCCGTAGGTCACGACGTGCTGCGGCGCGTCATCGTCCTGGTGCCACAGCGCGAGCGGAATCCGGTGGGTGCCGAGCGTCAGGAAGATCAGCGCGATCGAGGCCACGCTGATCACCACGCCGACGGCTTCCCGGACCGGAGCCCATTCCGACGGCCCCCACGGCGCGAGGTCCGTGGCGGCCGCGCCGACCAGCAGGCCCGCGCAGGCGAAGAACGGCAGCGCGGTCAGCCACCACATCAGGCCGAGGCGGCCGTCCTTCCGGAAAAAGATCCTCGGCAGCGCCCCGATGATCGCGAAATTGATCAGATACAACACCAGCACAGGCAGGTTCATGCCTTTCCTTATCTCTTGGCGGTGACGCTCTTGGTGGTGCCGCTCTCGGCGGCGACAACGGTCGGCTCCGTGCGGGGGTGACGGGCCGCCGGCGGACGCGGGCGGCGGCCCGGCATCCACCAGTTCCACCGACCCATCAACCGCATCGACGCCGGCACCACGACGAGCCGGATCAGGGTGGCGTCCAGTGCGATCGCCAGCGCCAACCCGAAGCCCAGCTGCTGGATCGGCAGGATCCCAGTGAACGCGAAGGCGCCGAACACCGCGATCATCAGGGCGGCCGCACCGGAGATCAGCGGCGCGGTGCGCGCGAGGCCGTTGGCGACGCTGGTGGCGTTGTCCTGCCCCGCGTCGTGCTCTTCCCGGATGCGGTTCAGCAGGAAGACCTCGTAGTCAGTGCTGAGGCTGAACAGGATCGCGAGCAGCAGCACTGGGACGAAGTTCTGGAGATAGCCGAACTGGGCATATCCGAGCAGGTCGGCCCCGAACCCGTGCTGGAACACCAGCACGAGCACACCGTAGGTGGCTCCGATCGACAACAGGTTCATCAGGATCGCCTTGACCGGTAAGAACACGGACCGGAAGGTGATCAGGAGCAGCAGGTAGATCACGGCGAGCATGACGATCACCACGGCTGGCAGCCCGTCCTCGATGACCGCGTTGGCGTCCACGCCCTCCGCGGTCTCGCCGCCCACGGCCGCGCTGAGGGAGCGGTCCGCGAACTGGCGCGCCGCCGAGCGCACCGCACTCAGCAACGCGCGGGAGTTCTCGCTCGAGGCGTAGTCATCTCCGATGACCTCGAGCACTGCCGTGCGCCGATCCGACGACACGAAGTGGTCGACGGTCTGCCGGGCATCGGCGGGGAGCCGGGAGTATGCCGCGGCGTCCAGCACCTGCAACGGACCGTCGGGCCGGACGGCGCGCAGCGTGTCCAGCGCGGACTCGACCCGCGTGACGTGCGCCAGCCCAGCCAGCTCCTCCTGCAACGCCACCACCCGGCGGGCAACTCCCGGGTCGCTCAGCGGTAGGTCGGAGGAGATCACGACCTGGATCGGCGACGCCGTCCCCTGCCCGAACTGCGCGTTGACCGCGTCGAATCCGAACCGCACGGGCGAGGACGTGGGCACGATGCGGGCGTCGGGCGTGAAGGTCCGCAGTTCGAGCGCGGGCACGGCGAGCGCACCGAGCGCGATGACCGACACCGCGAGAAACGCCACCGGGCGAACCATGATGCGTCGAGCCAGGGCCTGCCAGCGTGTGCCGGCCGCCGCCGGATCCCGGCGCCTGCCGGGCAGCGCCCCCCAGTTGATCCGGTCGCCGAGCAGGTACAACACGGCTGGGAGCACGATGACGCTGGACAGCACCGCGAACGCGACCACCACGATCACGCCGAGCGCCACCGAGTGGATGACGTTGAGGTCGATCAGGAAGAGGCTGGATGTTGCCAGGATGACGATCGCCCCGGAGAACGCTACCGTCTCGCCGCTGGTGCGCAGGGTGATGGCGAGCGCCGCGAGGGAGTCCCGGCCGCGGGCGAGTTCTTCGGTGTATCGGGAGATCATGAAAAGCGCATAGTCGACGCTCACGCCGAGGCCGATCATGGTCGCCGCGTTTTGCACAAAGATCGACAGTTCGTAGCGCTGCGCGACCAGCGAGAGCACGCCAAAGGCGAGCACGATCGCGGTCCCGCCGACGACGAACGACACGATCGCCGCGGCGACCCCCCGGTACAGCACTAGCAGGATCAGCAGGATCAACGGGAAGGTGATCAGCTCCGCCAGCTGCAGGCCCTCCTGGCTGAGCTTGTTGATCTCCCCCCAGAACGACCCGGCGCTGACGAACGCGACCCGCAGGCCGTCCTCCCCGTATCGGCGTTCGACGTCCTCCTGCACCGCCGGCAGGACGCGCCGGGCCGTCCCGTCGTCCAACCGCAGGCCGACGACGGTGATCGCGGTGCGGTGGTCTTTGCCGACGAACCCGCCGCGCGCGGTCGTGGACACGTCGAGAAATCCATAGGTGCCGGACACCTTCAGCCGACGGTCGGCGGTGACCTCATGCATGACCCGGCCCACGCGCTCGTCGAACGCCGGGCTCGGCGCGGTGTGCCGGTCGTCGCGCACGACCAAGGTGACGTTGCTGGCGCCGCGGCCGACAAAACCCGACCGCAGCGCGTCCGCCGCCTGCTGTGATTCCGAGCCCGGCACGTACCAGCCGCCGCCGCTGAGCCGGTCGGGCAACGGCACCGCCGCGATACCGGCGGCGACCAGCGCCGCCAGCCACACGGCCAACACCGGCCAACGTAGGCGCCGGACGGCGAGGGCCAAGCGCTCAGACATTGGCCTGCTCGACCTGGCGGGACTGCAGTAGCTCCGCCAGGTCGCCGAGCGTGTGCACGTCCTTGAGGTCGTGTTGAGAGAGGATGACGTCGAACTCCTCCTGGAGGTCCACCGCGACCTCGATGAACATGAAGCTGTCCGGGACGAGTTCGGCGATCGTGGCGTCGGGAGCCAGCCGCTCGATCGGCACCGAGATAAGCGAGCTGATCCGGCTCGCCATCAGGTCGAAGTCCACGGTCTGCACCGGATCCACCTTCCAAGACTGTGACAACGAAGACTGTGACAACGCCACCGCGACGCTGAGGACCCCGCGCGGACGCGCGAGGCTGACGTACTGAAAATCAATTTCGCCGGAACGCGTCGCTCGACCGCGCATCGCCGCCGGGTCGGCGACCTGGTAGTCGCGCAGCGTCGTCTCCGCGTTCACGGGATCCGCCTTGAACAGCGCCTCCTTGACGGTCCAGAGTCGCGTGAGTACGGCGGGCACCTCGTCGGTCGGCACGGACTCCAGCCAGCCGAGCTCGGACTCGGTGAGGAAGAACGACGCGGTCCGGGGGTCGGGAACGCGATCGAGCTCGATGTCCACGCCGACGCCCACGACGCCGTCGTAGTCCGCCGCGAGCACCGCCGCGACCGCGAGATCGGCCGAGTGCGACAGCGACGCGACGGGACTGGGGAAGGGGTACGCCGACGTGTCCGTGGGGCGTCCGGTGCCCGCGAGCGCGAGCCGCAGCGCCCGCCGCGCGGTCAGCCACAGGGCGCCGCGCCTCGCGCCGGACAAGGCCGCCACCTGCGTCAACTCCCCCGCCGTCAGGGCGCGGGCGTCGAGCGGCGCCTCGCTGGCAACCAGCAGCACCGGTATCGCGTTCTGCGGTGGGATCGCGGAGTACGAGTCGCTGATCTCACCGCGGAAAGACGCCGCCTCGACGGTCATCGCGCCTCTGCCTCCGCGCGGAGGAACGCGACGCGTTCGCCGTACTCGGCGAGCGTCTTCGCGTAGACCTCCTGGTCAGCCTGGCTGAAGCGCTCGACCGTCTCGGCGACGTGCGCGGCGCCGTAGCGGCCTTCCATCTCGGTCAGCGCGTCGCGGACATACTTGATGTGCCAGCGCTCGTCCTCCATGATCCGCTCGATCGTCTGTCGGATCCGGGGATGAAGACCGGGCGCCTTCAGGTGTTGGTGGTACTGGCCGATCACGCGCTTCTCGAAGACCTGCGTGATGGCCATGATCTCCATGAGGTTGGCCGGCATGCCGGCCGCCTGCAGGTACTGGTCCTGGTACGAGCCGCGCAGCCTGATTGGGTCGCAGTCGAGGTCGTTGATGCACTCCGTCCAGTACCGGGCGTGCTGGGCCTCGTCGGCGAAGTGGTGCGTCACCTCCGCCTGCAGCTTGCTCGGGCGCATCGTGCGCGCGACCCTGCCGAAGAACAGCGCCCCGTTGATCTCCGAGCTGCGGTAGTAGCTCAACAGCCACAGGTCGTTCTCACTGAGGTTCACGATTTCTCCTCACGAATTTCGGCCGCACTTCGACCCCACCGGGTCCGGACCAGCCAGGCGCAGGTGGCCTCGGCGAGGTGCCGCGGCGGGGGCGTGACGTAGTCGGTCCAGGTGGCACGCAGGCGGGTGTTGTCGAAGTCCTTCGGCAGGAACATCTGCTCCGCGAATGGAGCGACGGACCCGAGCGCCTGGCTCATCGGGCTGTTCGTCAGGCCTCTGGACGCCTCAACCAGGTCGCGGAAGCTCTCGATGTCGCAGAACTCGGGCCGTAGCAACCGGCGCCGCCGGAAGCCGGTGTCGGCCTCGAACGCGTCGAACGCGATCCCGATGAGGTCACCGAGGGTGAGCACCTCGGACGGTCCGGGCGCGAGGTGGTAGACCCCGCCCGGAGACTCCGGTCGCAGCAGGTGGACAACCCCGCGGGCCGTGAAGTCGGCGGTAGCCAGGTAGAGCGGCGTCTCCGGATCACCGGGCAGCAACGAGAGCAACCCGTAGAAGAACAGCTTGAGGGTGTTGTGGAACGCGTTCTGCTGGGTGACCGCGCCCTCGTCGTCCTCAGCGACGACCGTCGCGAGCCGGACGAGGGACAGCGGGAGGTCCGTGGTCGCCAGAAGCTGGCGTTCGGCCTCCCACTTGGACCACTCGTAGAAGTTGACGAAGGTGGGTTCGTCGCCGTGCGGGGCCTCCGCCACGGTGCCCACCCGTCGGCCCGCGCCGTACAACGTCGAGAGCACGAGCAGCCGCTCCAGCTTCGCGCAACGCCGGGCGAACGCGCCCAGCTTCTCGGCGCCCCGGACATTCACCTCGCGCGCGGCGGTGCGTTCGACGTTGAACGCCGTGAGCGCCGCGGCATGCACGATGCCGGTCACCGCGTCAGGGTCCAGAGCAGCGAAGGGCGCGGGTTCACGCACGTCGGCGGGGGTTATCGCGACCCGGTCGGCGGCCGCAGCGCCCAGCTCGCGCAGTAGCGACGCCTCCTTACTGGCGAACTCCGCGCGGTCGGCGGCGCGGACGGTGAGCGCCAGCCGGTCGTCGGTGTCGGCGAGCAGCCTGGCGGCGACGCGGCGGCCCAGGTACCCGTCGGCGCCGGTGACGACGATCATGGCGCCCCACCCGCCACGACCCGGAGTGCCGCGGCGGTCACGTCCGGCCAGCCGGCCGGGTCGGCACCGTGGCGGCGGGTCACCGCGTACAGCCACCGCTCGATCCCGAAGGCGACGCAGCCGCTTACCGCAGGCCGTCCGTCTCGGGTGATGTCGAACGCGGCGCCGAAGTGGTCCTCGTGCAGGTTGGTCGAGGCGATGGCGAGGTCGCCGAACAGTGCCTCGCGCTTCGTCGGCTGTAGCCGCTGCGCCAGGTACTTCGGGTTCCTGGCCGGCTGGAAGAACGGGTCGGTGGCCAGTTCCCAGGTCACGGGCAGGTCGAGTTCGCGACAGAGCGCGTCCACCATGGACGTCGTGCTTGCGAGGAACTCGGCCACCTCCGCGCGGGTGCCGAGGCAGACGAGCTCGCGCATGCGGAAGCTCCACTGCCGCCGTAGCGGCTCGTAGTACGCCTCGCGGCGAAAGCACGTGTTGCGGGTCGTCAGGTGCAGCGGCTCTTCGAGCGACTCGCCTTGATGGTGCAGGTAGACGTGGTAGCACGCGGCGGGCGTGAGCACCTCGCGGACCGGTGCGGTTCCGGTCAGCCGCACCGCGCCGCCGGCGTCCAGCGGTCCACGACCGGTGAACTCCTTGAGATTTACCTCGTCCGGGTCCAGGCAGATCGGGAACGTCGCCAGGTGCGGAAACGAGGCCAGGTAGTCGACGCGCTCCAGGCCGGCGAGCTCGATCATCGCCGCGTGCTCCTCCGGCTCGGCCTGCCAGGCGTCGGCGAGCACGGTGAATCCGCGGTCACAGTCGGCAGCCAGCCGAGCCAGCGGGCCTGAGAGCACCGCATGCCCGTTCTGCCGCCACCCGAGCCCGGCCGGGCCGAGTTCCGCGGTGAGCTCTGCCGAGCGCTGCTGCCGGCTCAGAGCGACGCTCCGCGCGGGCGCGCCGGGACTGTCTCCGCGGCGCACGCAGCGTCCGGATCAGGACCGCCGACCAGGAAACGGGCCGCGATGGTACGCAGGTCACGGAAGTCGCCGGCCTGCAGCCGCTCGACGTCGATGGCCTCGCCGCGCAAGCCTTCCAGCAGCAAGATCAGCTCCGGAATGTGCAACGAGGTCAGGTGACGGCCCTCGAGCAGCGGCAGGTCGTCGGCGAGCCCCTCCGGTGGGAGGTCCTTCGCCTTACGCGCAACCCAGCTGCGCAGCATCTCGACATCGTCAGAAGACATCAGCAGGTTCCTCCAGGAGCAGGCCGGTGGAGAGGAAGAAGCGCAGGCACTTGGCCGAGACCCGCCGGCGGTGCGCCCGTTGCTCGGGCGCGTTCCAGGCGTCCTCGGCGACCAGCCATGGCGCGTCGAAGCCACTATCGGCGTAGACGTCGGGGTTGTAGTACTCGCGCCAGGTCGTCGCGAAGAACTGGCCGAGGTAGTCCCGGATCTCCTCCCGCTGGCCCTCGTTCCAGCCCGGGGAGTAGGCGTCCCAGAACGCCGTGACGATGGCGCGATTGAAGACGAGGTGCCGGGATTCGTCGGCGTGGTGCGCCTCGTTGATGAACCGTGCCAAGGGGTGCAGCCGCGCGTCCTTGGCCTGCAGGACGTTGTAGCGGTCGGCGTGTTCCTCAAAGATGAGCACCTTGGCGAAGAAGAGCAGGTCCTCGACCTCGCGTTCCGGCCGCCGCGGAAAGCTGACGTGCCGGCTTCGGTACACCCGCGCGTAGCGGCGGCAGAAGCCTCCGAAGTAGACGCTGTGCTTGTTCTCCTCGTCGAGGAAGTGGTGCAGGTAGTCCGCGATCTCCACCAAGTCAGAGCGGTACAGCCGGGACGCCAAGCCCTCCATCAGGGCCTTCTCCCCGTGGATGTTGAGGCTGAAGAAGTTGGCGGCCTCGTCGAACGTCAGCCGTCGCTGGCCCAGGTCGTCGAGCTGTTGCCAGTACGGCGTGCCGTACAGCGTGGACAGCTCGGGGGTGAAGAACCAATCCTCAACCGGGTTGACGGACTCCGGCCACTCGACGGCCTCGTACGGGTTCTGGTACTTCGCCCGCGACAGCTCGTTGAGGCGTTCCACGGTGTCCGACATGGCGGCGATCGCCTCGCGCAGCGTCGGCGCGGTCTGGCTTGTCACGAGAACTCTCCCGTCGCTTCCAGGATCACGGCCTGCCAGTTCAGCCCGAAGCCGGCCATCAGCAGCAGCACCTTCTGGCCGGCGCGCAGCTGTCCCGAGGCGACCAGCGAGGACAGGTTGATGACGTTGTCGGCTGAGATGACGTGCCCGACGTCCGGCAGGGAGGGCAGCCACACCCGCTCGTGCTCGATCCCCACGAGGCGGGCCAGGATCTGCCAGGCCTTCTGATTGGTGTTCTGCGGCACGACCCAGTCGAGGTCGGCGGGGCGCAGGCCGGCCCGCGCCACGGTCTCCCGGATCAGCCGGTGGACATAGGAGAAGTAGGTACCCACCGTCTCGTCATCGGTGGCGGCGGAGAGGCCGCCGTTGGTGATCTGGTGGGTCGTCACCAGCCGGAACGCGGCCGGCTGGCGGCTCACCACGCAGGCCGCGGCGCCGTCGGAGATGACGTTGTAGGCCTGCTCGTAGATCGAACCGTCAGGAAACCGGTCCGCGGTGACGCAGAGCACCCGCTCCCATCCCGGTTCGGCCGCGAGCAGCGCACCCGCCAGCCGTAGCGACCCGAGCATCGCGGTACAGGCCTGCTGATTGAGGCCGACCACCACCGCCCGGTCGAGGCCGAAGTCGGCCTGCAGCCGGCTGGCCGGGAAGTCCATCAGGTGCTTGACGTCGCGGGAGCGCTCCCACTCCCCCGGGTCGCCGGCGTTCCCGTTGAGCGGCAGGCAGGTCGCGTACACGATCGCGTCCGCGCCCTCAGCCAGGCCGCCGCCCTCGGTCAGCTGGGCCGTCGCCGCCCTGGCGAGGTCGTAGGCGGTCGTCGTCGGTTCGCATACGTGGTGCCACTGGAAGCCGGCGTCGGCGAGGTCGTCGGCGGCGGACAGCAGCCGTCCGGCCGCCGCAGACTCGGTGATGTGCAGCTTCGTGTCGCCGAGCGCGTAGACGAAGTCGTCCACATAGAAATCAGCCATGTGTGTGCACTCTCTCCTGGAAACCCACGAGTTCCTGCACGTCAGCGCGCCGCACCTTGCGAGTCGAGGTCTGTGGCAGGTCCTGGTCGTGTACGACGATCTGGCTCGGCCGCTTGTACGGCGCCAGGTCCGCGGAGAAGCGCCGTACCTCGGCGACGAGTGCCCGCTCGAGGTCGACCGCGGCGAACCGCTCCCGTGCGACGGCGCTCGCCGTGACCACCGCGACGATCTCCTCGCCGCGCGGTCCGGGACGACCCAGCACGCACAGGTCCCCCACCAACTCGGACCGGCGTACCGCCGTCTCGACCTCTTCGGGCTGAACGTTCTCGCCGCCCGCCAGCACGATGAGGTTCTTCGCCCGCCCGGTGACGAACAGGTACCCGTCGGGGTCGAGGAATCCGAGGTCGCCGGTCCGCAGCCACCCCTGGTCGTCGATGGCCTCCGCGGTGAGCTGCGGCGCCCGCCAGTAGCCACACATGACGCCGGGACCCCGCACGAGGATCTCGCCGTCCGCCCCGATGCGCGTCTCGGTGCCCGGGAGCGGCCGGCCGACTGACCCGAGCCGGTTCAGCGCCGGTGTGTTGCACGAGACCATCGGCGACGCCTCGGACAGCCCGTAGCCCTGGCAGACGTGAAACCCGAGGTCGCGGAAGTACTTGGCCAACTCGTCGTCGAGCGGCGCGCCGCCGACGTAGAACCGCTGTAGCCGTCCGCCGAGCCGCGCATGCAACGGCGCGAGCACGAGCCGGCGCAGCGGGAACGGCAGGCTGGCCGCCACGCGCCGGCTGGCGCGGAGATACCCGCGCTCGAACCGCGACGCACGGGCCAACTCGCCCTCGAACCGGCGCCGCACCGCGGTGAGGAACAGCGGGACGACCACGAGTTCACTCGCCCGCTGTGCGGCCACCGCGGACAGGATGTCCCGAGGGAGCATCGAGCCGGGGTAGTCGACCCGGCCGCCGAGATACAGCGGGCCGAGAACGCCGGCGATCAACTCGAAGAGGTGGTGCGCCGGCAGGATCGACACGAGCACTGGATGCCGCGATGCCCGCATCCGCTCGCTGGCGACGGTCACCTGGTACACGAGGTTCGCCCAGGACACGACCACACCCTTCGGGGCGCCCGTGGCTCCCGACGTGTAGACGATCATCGCCGGGTCGTCCGGCTGGCGCGGTGTCGACGGCCACGGCTGCGGCTGCGGCGGGGCGGCCGCCAGCGGGTGAACCCGGGCATCGCTGCCCGCGATTTCGAGTGCGGCGCTGGCCCGCTGCTCGTCCCCGACGACGAGGGCCGGATCCGCGTCCTTCAGCAACGCAGCCGCCTCCCCCGCGGCGAGGTCCGGGCCGAGCGGCACTGCAATTGCCCCGCACGAGAGCACGCCCAGCAAGGTGGCCACCCACTCCGGACCGTACGGCGCCATCAACGCGACCCGGTCCCCCGGCCGGACGCCGTCTGCGGCCATCGCGCGCGCCACTCCCGCCACCGCCCTGGCCAGTTCGGCATACGTAAGGTCGTCAGCGGCGTCGCGGCCGCTCAGCGCAGTGCGGAGCACGCCTACTGGGTCGTCGCGGTGCAGGATCCGACGGAGAAAGCGCGTCGGATCCTTCTCACCCGTTCTGGCCTCGTCCGGTGCGCGGGTCATCCTGTCCTCTCGCTGTCAACGGCTCGTCTCGATCCTGAAACAGCGGATCCGTACGATCTATCCGCAACGACCCGAACTTCCGGGCCCCAGATTCGTGAGATCACCGAGGTTACGAACGCAGCGGCTGGGGAGGGGCGCGTGGAACCGGACTGGACGCCGGTACAGGCAATCGCGGCCAAACTGCTGGAGAACGGTGATCGGCTCGCCGACGATCTGCTGGCGCGGCAACACCGGACGGTCCCCGGCCTCGACGGATCACTAGGGCCGGACGACACCCGGGCGCACGCCCGCTGGCTGATCCGCGCGTATTTACGCGGCGTCAGCGAGCGGCGCTCGCCAACGGCTGAACAGATCGCGCGCTGCGAGGCCTACGGCGAGCTCCGGGCGAAGCACGGCATCGCGGTGTCCGCCGTCGTCCAGGGCTACCATGACGCCCACCGCGAGCTGTGGCAGCGTCTGATCTGCGACATGGTCGCCCGGCCGGGCGTCGAGCCGGCGCTGCTGGCCAGTACGTTCGGGCACGCCCTGCAGTGGCTGAACTGCACCGTGGAGGCGATGAGCCGGGGCTTCCAGTCGCAGGCGGCAGACAACCGCAGCGCCCGCGAGAGGGCGACGCACCAACTGGTCATGCTGCTCGAGTCCGGCGAGACCAGTAGCGACCGGGTGCGCTCCGTCGCCGCCGGTCTGGGCTTCGACCCGGACGGCAGCTTCGTCGCGGTGCACGGCCACCCGCCAGCCGGTCCCGCCGGTGGCCCCGACGCTTGCCCGCTGCCCGGCACGCGGCTCCTCCAGTCCGCGGACGTGACCGCAGCGCTGGGAGCGCCGGCCCCCGCGGAGCGGTGGGGCATCGGCGCCGAGCGATCCGGCCTGTCGGGGGCGCGCCGAAGCATCGCGGACGCCAAACTCGCCCACGCCGCGCTACCCGACCGCGGTGGGCGTCTCGACTTCACCGACTCCTGGAGCGTCTGCCTGCCGCAGGCGCACCGGGAGGCGATCGATCCGCTCGTCGATGCCGCCCGCGAACTCGCCCGCGCCCGACCTCACCTGCTGGAAGCTGTGGTGGCGTTCGCCGACGCCCGCTTCTCGGTGTCCCCGGCGGCCCGCGTCCTGATGATCCACCCGAACACCCTCAGTTACAGGCTCGACCAGTGGCATCGGCTAACGGGCATGGACCCCCGGTCCGTCAGCGGGCTCGCCCAATCGCTCTACCTCGCGCGCTGAGCCGCACACGCCCTACTCCGCGGGGCGGCCGGGCAACTGGTCCGCTACTCACTTCGGCTTTGCGGCCGCGAGGCGCGCTGCCACTTTGTCGGCCAGCGCGTTGAGCTGAGCCTCGTTTAGCTGAACAGCCTTGCCCTGCGACGATTGGGATTTCTCGAGTTCGGCAAACTTCGCCTCAAGACCGATGATGTGGGCGTACGGCGCAGAGAGCCACCAGCGCAACGGCCGGGTGATGTCTTTGGCTGGGGTGGTGCCGATCGTCACGTCCACCGCGCCCGTGACCGGCGTGTTCTGGTCCATATCGTCCTCCTCAGTGGTGCCGGCGAGAGCGGCCTTGATGTCGGCGACCAGCACGTCGTACGGGTACGACCCCGGCCGGTTCCCGTCGGGGTCCTTGTGGGTTCCGCCGTCCTCCGGGAAACCCAACGTGACGTCCTTGTGCCCACCGAACCCCTTGCCGGTGCGCATCTGGCGCCCCACCAAGCGAGCTAACGGGATGCTGTGGGCCCGCATCGCCCAAGCGCAGACCCTTGCGGTGTTGCGGATCGTGGCCCGGCTCGCCGGATCCAACCACTGCTCGCGGCTCTGCGCGGTGGCGCACTGCTCGATGTGGATCCCCCACAGGTTGCCGTAGTACAGGGCAGCGTGGCTGCGGTCGTTGGTGTCGACGCACTGGATAATCGAGTCACGGTCGGTGAAGAAATGCGTGCTGGTTCCGTCGGTGCGCCTCTGGTCGTAGGCCACACCGTCCTCGGCCGCGGTCGGGCCTTCGGAGCCGGCGGTGTAGTGGATGACGATGAACCGCGGTGGGCCACCGGGGCGGCCGCGGGAAAACGAACGCGGGCGAATGAACGGGACTCCGGGCATGCGGGGCATCACCCACCGTCCTCTTCGTGTTGCAGCACCTCGTCGTGGCCCCGAAAGTCAGGCCGGTCGTGGAAGTCGCCGTGCGACCCGACTGGGTCGTCGAACGACTCCCCGAACTCGGATGGGTCGGGCAACGCCGCGTTGAGGTCGATATCCTGGTCGTCCGGTCCGGGAAGGTCAGCGGTTGCATCTCCGACCGGCTCGATAGGCGGGTCGCTCATCAGAGCACTCCCTCCTCCCGCGCTCTCCAGCGCAGGAACGTCAGGGTGATGGACTGCCGACCGAGGTGCTGATGCGGCTCCTCAGCGGAGGCCTCGATTGAGGTGAGGGGTTGCCGTGCCGGCTCCCGTCGAGGAAGCCAGTTTGTAGAACGGCGAGGTGGGTGCCACCCCAAACGTCGGCCCGTTGTATTTCCTGACATGACTGCAGCCGCACCATTTGCGACACCCCCCAAGTAGCGCGCGCCCACAACTTCCGCTCCGCGTCCCTTCGGAGCGGTCTGGGCCAAATTTGACACTAGACTTCGGTCTAGGATGTTGTCACTGTTCGAAAGCTTGAAATTCAACGCCCCGGAGTACTCGCTAGGCCGGCTATTTCGGCTTTAACGGAAACGTTGGCTTTTGCTCAATGAGCGCGAACACGAAGGTGCGCTGAGCCTGGATCCACCGAGTCGATTTCGGAGTGCTTGTTGGATTGATAGCGGTTCGTCTGGCGCGCCCGAGCAGTAGTCGTCTTCGCCGCGGGCCTGCGCGGCTACGGCACGGGCGCCGTTGGCGGCGGGGCGAAGACGCGGCGGCGCAGCCGCAACGCATGCACCGTCGCGACGGCGGCGAGGACGAACAGCAGAAAGGCCGTCACGCCAGAACCGCTGTCGGCGCCGGTGGAATTCGCGACGGTATTCAATATGAACAGCGGTAGCCAGAGAACGACGTAGGCCAACGTGACCCCCCATAGCCTCCCGCTGCGTAGTCGGATCGCGGCGTGGGCGAACGGAATTGGGGTCAGGAAGGTGCAGGACAGCAGCGGTATCAGCGCCCACAGAACCGGAATGATATTGGCACCTTCGGCACCTTGAGCGGGGTGGCGGGATGTGGTCGAGGGCGTTATGGCGTGGCTAGGAACGGGACTAGTGGGCTCGCTGACCTTGTTAGGCGTCACGGCTCCTGTCGGTGACAGTGCACCTGGCGGGGTCGAGAGACCGGCCGGCGGTGGCCGCGGCGGGGACGGTGCCGGCGGCGGTTCTTCGGGTTGGGGAACCGGTGTCGGCGTGGATTCCGGGATCCGATGGTCAGTCGGTTCGCGGCTCGGCGGCGAGGGTATCTGCGGCGGTGCGGGGAAGAGATCCACGTCGATGGTGACCACGGCCTCGCCTGTCGGTCCCTTCACCTCAACACTTCCGCGCAGGATGCCCGCTCGGGAAGTATCGACCGAGATGTCAAGTCCCTCGCCCGTCTCCTCTACGCGGATCCAGTCGTGTGACGCATGAGGTATGCAGGCGCGGGCGATGGGCGGACCAAGCAGCCCGACCGTGCGGTGCGGTGGCGCCGAACCCTGTGCTATCCGTCCGAAGTGCAGTTCGGTTTCGGCGAGATTTACGGCGGCCTCGCGAAGCGCGGCCTCCGCGGGGGCGGCGACGTACTGGGTGTCGGTGCGAGCCATGTCCGCCAGCACGTCGCGCGCCCCCAGCGCCGCCGGGAGATTGTCGCTGGCCAGCCGCGACCGCAGCTCGGTCACGGCGCCGAGCCGGCTGTACATGTTCGGGTCCGTCCTCGCGGCCTCAAGCTCTGGTGGGATGGGCAGGGCGCGGATGCGCCGGCGCCGGCTACGGGCAACGTACAGCTCCCCCTGCATCTCGACGTCGCGGCTGGGCGTCTGATGCGGGTTCTGTTCGCGTACCCGGTCGAAGACGTAGTCGTAGAGCTCGTTGAGCGAGACCCAGCCGTCCTCGTCGCGGTCCGCGTCCCCGGTGGCGAGCCCTTCGACCACGGCGGTGGTGAACACCGACGGCCGCCTGCTGTGGTCGTCGGCGAGCACATCGTCCTCGAAGGCGTACTCCATCGAGCTGGACGCGGTGATCACCGCGCGGCCGCGCCCACCGCCCAGCTTCCCGCTGGGAAAGCTGTCCAGCACGTGGACGTCCCCGGACGCCCGTACCGTCACGCCCTGGGCGAAGGCACCGCCGTAGCAGCAGTCCAGGAGCAGCACGATGCTGCGCGACCGGCTCGCCCGCATGCACCGCTGGACGAAATCCGCCGAGACTGCGGTGGAGCCGAGCCGGTTCGGGCGGGTGTTGCGCGCAGCGAAGAACAGCTCACCGGACTGGCTCTTCAGGCCGTGGCAGGAGAAGTGCAGCAGGAGCACATCATCCGGGCGACTCTCCGAGAAAACGTCCTCGATCTGGCCCTGGATCACGTGCGCCGGCTCGTTGTGCACGACCTGCACATCGAAGGCACCGATCTGCGGGTCGCCGAGCACCCTGCTCAGCGCCTCCGCATCCGCAGCCGGCGCCAACAGCCGCCGCAGCCCCTCGTGCTCATAGTCGTCGCTCGCGACGATCAGGGCTTTCCGCCGGCCGGCCACCGTCCACCCTCTCCCGCGGCGTGCCGACCAATGAACACATCAATCAGTCGGTCCTGATCGGTCACCGTCGCCGCGGACAGCTCCAACACATCGCCATCCAGCTCCAGGCGTATGGCACGGCGGGTATCGCCGCCACGCGTCAGCCACGTCCTCATCGCCGAAACGACCGACCGCAGACCCCCGGCAGACCGGCCGAGACTCACCAACAGCCCACCCACCACGGCCACATCGAACACCCGGGCACCCAACGGAGGCTCGCCGTCCCGCAGCCCGGTCACATCCGCGACATCGAGCTGAAGCAGCTCCTCGCGAAGGAAGCCGGCCAGCGCATCGAGCCGCTCCGCATCCGCGCCATCCTCTGCCAGGAGAAGACGTAGCTCGCCATTCATCAGCCGACCCCCCTCGCCTCATACGAGGCCTCACAGACAAGATGCACCCACGGGCGGACCGGAGCAATCACATCAGCGAATTCCCCGGGGTCCCGCTCGCGGCAAGCACGGGTTGGATCGAGCTGGTTCGGTGGTCGAGCTGGTTCGGTCGGTCGAGCTGGTTCAGTCAGGTGGGTTCGGTGCCGGGTCCGAACCGTCGGCGGCAGGCCCTCATGCGCCGAAGTATGCCGACCGCGCGCCATCTGACCGGTTTGCCCCGACCTCCACAATGGATCCGGGCGCCTGCGCGACATCGCCGCGGGCGGACCGCGCCCCGCGCCCTGCTGACCGCGGCGACGCGAGCCGAGTTTGGGTGGGAGCAGCGAGCGTGACTCCCTGATCCCACCCAGAACGCCGTGTGGCGCCTTAACCGGTCAGGTTTGAAACGCAGGTAATGTCTTCATGAGGCAAAATCAGGCAGAAAAATCCGGTCGAGACCCACCAGGTATGGCCAATCGCTTGCACAAGCCCGTCATCATGCGTCAGCCTCTTTTCAGCCACGTAGCCCCATCGTTTCTTCGCAGCTCACTCCGCGCCCCCATAGCCCCGCGTTCTTCGAGCTCGTAGGAGGCACCATGCTGTACGGGCCCCTGAGGCAGCGCGATCCCCGACCCGCCTCGCGGCGTCGGATCGCCCTCGTGACCGTCACCGCGGTCACAGCCTCCTTACTCTCTGGTGTCGCGCCGGCCTTCGCCGCGCCGGCCAACCTCGCACCGTTCGGCATCGCCACCGCCAGCTCATCGGAGAACGCCGGCGTCGGCCCGGAGAAGGCGATCGACGGCGACCCGGCCACCCGGTGGTCGAGCAGCTGGTCCGATCCGCAGTCGCTCACCGTTGACCTCGGGTCTGCGGCGAAGGTCAGCGGCGTGACGCTGCTCTGGGAGGCCGCGCACGCCAGCAGGTACGTCGTCGAGACCTCCACGGATGGCGCCGCCTGGACCACGGTGCACGACGAAACGGCCGGCAACGGCGGCACCGACGAGATCACCGGGCTGGACGCCACCGCGCGCTACGTCCGGCTCACCGGCACCGCGCGGGCCACCGAGTACGGCTACTCGCTGTTCGAGTTCCAGGTGCTGGGCGAGTTCAGCACCCAGGCCGTCAGCCTCACCGCCGGCTCGGCCCGGCTCGCCGAGAACGGCACCGTCGCTATCCCGGTCCGGCTGAACAAGGCCAGCGACCAGGAGGTCAGTGTCGCGTACGCGACCGCCGACGGCACCGCGGTCGCCGGCACCGACTACCGCGCCGCCACCGGCCGCCTCACCTTCCCGCCCGGCAGCACCGAGCAGACGATCACGCTCAGCGCCATCGACGACGGCGTGCACGAGCCGGCGAAGAACTTCACGCTCGCGCTGTCCGAGCCGGCGCCGGCCGGCACTCTGGTCGGCCCGCGTGGCCAGGCCACCGTGACCGTGGTCGACAATGATCCGCTGCCGTACGACGGCAAGACGCTGACCGTGGCCGACTTCCAAACCGGCGTGCCCGCCGAGATCGCCGTGCTGGGCGCGGACCCGCCGGCACTGTCCACCGTGGCCGCCACCGACCGGCCCGGTGCGGGCACGGGCAACGAGGCGCTCCAGGTGACGTACGACATCGACACCGACGGCGGCGTGGCCCACACGTTCGGCGCCGCCCAGAACTGGACCGCCTACGACGGCCTCGCGTTCTGGCTCAAGGGCACCGGCTCGGGCCGGAAGCTCTCGATCGAGCTGAAGGACGGTGGCACCGACGCAGGCCACAGCGAGCTGTTCGACCTCGCCATCACCGACGACGTCGCCGGCTGGAAGCGGGTGGAGGCGCCGTTCAAGCGGTTCAAGCGCCGCGCGAGCCAGCCCGCCGGCGCGCCGACCGACGGCAAGGTCGACCGGGTGGCGGTGTGGGGTTACGCCGTGCACCTCCCGGTCGGCGCCGGCACGCTGCTTGTCGACCAGGTCGAAGCGTACGAACAACTGCTCATCGTGGACCGGTTCGAAGGCGAGGTGCCGTTCGCCCAGCCGCCCGGCCCCGGCCTGTTCACGTTCGGCAGCGACGCGGACGACAACCCGCGGCTGAGCCTGAAGGAAGCCGCCCACCCCGGGTCGGCGCCGGGCAACAAGGTGCTGCACGCCGACTACGACATCAGCGGGTGGGGCGGCATCGTCCACAACATCTCCTTCGACACCGAGCCGCGGGACTGGAGCGCCTTCGAGGGCATCCGGTTCTGGTGGTACGGGCAGAACACCGCACCGCTGCCGCCCGGTTCTGGGCCGAGGATCTTCTTCGAGGTCAAGGACGGCGGCGCGAACGCCGAGGCGTCGGAGCTGTGGAACACCTCGTTCACGGACGACTTCCAGGGCTGGACGCTGATCACGATCCCGTTCGCCCAGCTGCGGTACCGCGGCGACTACCAGCCGGTCGGCGGCATCGACCGGATCCTCACCCTGAACGAGACCTGGGGCTACGCGTTCAGCCTGCCCGGCGGCCAGCCCGGCCAGCTCGACCTGGACGCCTTCGAGGTGTACGGCGTGGCGCCCGAGGTGCCGAAGGCGCGGGTCGCCACCGACCGTCCGGTGTACCCGGTGAAGGAGGGCGAGACCGCGACGCTGCGGGTGGTGCTCACCACGACCAGCGGCAAGCCGTTGGAGGAGCCTGTCACCGTGTCGTACGCGACCGGCGAGGGCACCGCGACCGCAGGCAAGGACTACGCCGCGACCAGCGGCAAGGTGACCTTCGCGGCCGGCGCGGAGAACGGCGCGGCGCAGGAGTTCGCGGTGCTCAGCCTGCGCGACAAGTCGGCGGAGACGGGGGAGAGCATCCCGATCCGGCTGGAGTCCGACGGCGCCGCGATCACCGACGACCTGCCCACGGTCGTGATCGACGCCCACGGGCTGCCGTACCTGGACCGCCGCCTGCCGGTGCAGAAGCGGGTCAAGGACCTGCTGGCCCGGATGACCCTGGACGAGAAGATCGGCCAGATGACCCAGGCCGAGCGGAACGTCCTGCAGACCCAGGACGACATCGCGACCGCGTACCTCGGCTCGCTGCTCTCAGGCGGCGGCTCGGTGCCGACCCCGAACACCCCGAAGGCGTGGGCGGACATGGTGGACGGGTACCAGCTGCGCGCGCAGCAGACCCGGCTGCAGATCCCGCTGATCTACGGCGTCGACGCGGTGCACGGGCACAACAACGTGGTCGGCGCGACGCTCTTCCCGCACAACCTGGGGCTCGGCGCCACACGTGACCCGAACATCGTCGGGCGCACCGGCAAGGTCACCGCGACCGAGGTGCGGTCCACCGGGGTGCCGTGGGACTTCAGCCCGTGTCTCTGCGTCGCCCGCGACGAGCGGTGGGGGCGCACGTACGAGAGCTACAGCGAGGACCCCGCGCTGGTCACCCAGCTCGCCTCGATCGTCAGCGACATGCAGGGACGCAACCTCGCGGCGAACGACAGCGTGCTCGCCACCGCCAAGCACTACGTCGGCGACGGCGGCACCACGTACGGCTCCTCGACCACCGGCAACTACAAGATCGACCAGGGTGTGACCGAGGTGACGCGGCAGGAGCTGGAGGCCATCCACCTCAGGCCGTTCGTCGAGGCGGTCAAGCGGGACGTGGGCACGGTCATGCCGTCCTACTCCAGTGTGGACTATCTCGGCGACCAGATCGGCCCGGTGAAGATGCACGCGCACGCCGAGCTGATCAACGGCGTGCTGAAGAAGAAGCTCGGCTTTCAGGGCTTCGTCATCAGTGACTGGCAGGCGATCGACCAGATCCCGGGTGACTACGCCAGCGACGTGCGGACCTCGATCAACGGCGGGCTCGACATGATTATGGTGCCGACCCAATACAGCCAGTTCGAGCAGGCGCTCAAGGCGGAGGTCCAGGCTGGCCGGGTGAGCCAGGCCCGGATCGACGACGCGGTAGGCCGGATCCTGCGGCAGAAGTTCCGGCTCGGGCTGTTCGAGAAGCCCTACGCCGACCGGACGCACCTGGCCGACGTCGGTTCCGCCGCGCACCGCGCGGTGGCCAGGGAGGCGGCGGCGAAGTCGCAGGTGCTGCTGAAGAACACCGGCAACCTGCTGCCACTGCGCCGCGACGCCAAGCTGTACGTGGCCGGCGGCAACGCCGACGATCTGGGCAACCAGGCCGGCGGCTGGTCGATCAGCTGGCAGGGCTCGTCCGGCGCGATCACCACGGGCACGACGATCCTCGGCGGGATCCGCGCGGTGGCGCCCGGTGCCACCGTGACGCACTCCCGGGACGCCTCGGCACCGCTGGAGGGCCACGACGTGGGTGTCGTGGTGGTCGGCGAGACGCCGTACGCGGAAGGGGTGGGCGACGTCGGCGTCGGCGGCCGCACGCTGGACCTGACCGCGGCGGACCAGGCCGCAGTGGACAAGGTGTGCGCGGCGATAAAGTGCGTGGTGCTGGTGGTGTCCGGGCGGCCGCTGATCCTCGGCGACCAGCTCGCCAAGGCCCACGCGCTCGTCGCGTCGTGGCTGCCGGGCAGCGAAGGGGCGGGCGTGGCCGACGTGCTGTTCGGCGCCAAGCCGTTCACTGGACGGCTCCCGATCACCTGGCCGAAGAGCCTGGCGCAGGTGCCGATCAACGTCGGGGACCGGACCTACGACCCGCTCTACCCGTACGGCTGGGGCCTGCGCACCGACCCGGCCCGCTCGCGCCTGCAGGCGGTCCGGAACGAGCTGGCGCAGGTACGGGGCGACTTCGTGACCGCGCTGGCCGTGTTCTTCCTCGACCAGGCGCTGCGCTCGGCGAATTGGAACGCCGACGGTTCGGTACGCAACGCCGGCGCGGCGTTCGGGTCGCTGCGGGTGGTGGCCTCGGTCCTGACCGTGGCGAAGAAGGACACGGTCGCCCAGAACGACGCCGTCGCCTCCGTCGCGCGTGACCTGGCGCAGGCGGCGATCGAGCGGGGTGGTGCGCCCGCCGCGTCGCGGACCGCCGCGCTGACGGCGGGTGCCGACCAGGCGCTCGCATCCGGCCGGACGGGGACAGCGGTGGAGCAGCTCTACCGCGCGTACCGGCTCGCCGGCTGACCGTCCGACCCGTGCGGTCCTGGTCAGCCGCTCCGGCGTCCTGGTGTCAGTACCCGGTTGGTTGGCGGATCGGCATCCGCCAACCGATCCGGTAAGGGCGCGGCGCGCGCCGCCACACGATGAGCAACCACGCGATCCCCACGACGGACGTCACCGCCAGGCCGCTCCACTCCAGTACAGGAAGCAGGTTGACCTGTTCGGCGCTGGGCCGTACCAGCCAGCCGTTGGGGGTCCGCACGTACTGTTCGCCCTCGGTGAGCAGCAGGGTCAGGACCAGCGCGATGTTATGCATGGAGTCCCACAGTGCGTGCAACAGGGATACCCCAAAGTAGGCGAGGAGCAGCTTGCCGGTGATGGCGAAGTGGCGGTGGCTGGAGGCGGAGAACAGGACGCCGCCGACGATCGCCGTCCAGAGACCGTGCCCGACGGGGGCCAGCAGGCCGCGTAGTAGCTCGGTCTGCACGAGCTGCATGAGGGACAGGCCGTCGACGGTGAACAGCGCGGTGAACGCGTAGCCGGCGGATTCGAACGCGGCGAAGCCGAAGCCGACGGCGGCGCCCAGGATCATCCCGTCGCGTATCGACTTGGTGGCGAGGCGGCGGGTGAGCAGCATCAGCGCACCCAGTTTGGCCGCTTCCTCGATCAGGCCGACGCCGAGGAACAGCCACGGCGAGGGGTGCAGCAGGTAGGCCTCGAGCACCGAGGCGGCGAGCACGCCGAGGATCCCTCCGGTGAGGAACGTGTTGAATACGAGGCTCGCGGTGAGTTCGCCGGTGTCGCGGCGTTCGAAGGCCCAGGCCACGAACGTCACGGGCACGAGGAAGCTGCCCAGGAGCACCAGGGTTGGGATCAGGTTCGGGTTGCTGGTGAGGAACGTGACGACGACGGTCGCCAGCCACAGCACCAGTCCGATCAGAAAGATGCGCAGCCAGGGCCGCGCTGCCCGCGACCGAACCGCGGGGACGGGTACGGCGTCCACTGTTGACGACCTCCTCGGGTCACGGGGTACGGACGCGGGATTCACCGGGTACCTGTCGCCGGGCGACTCCACCGATGTCCGTCTCCGGCCCTGGCCTGCGGGCCACGGACCGCGACCTGCCGCGGTCACGCAGTCCTGCGGATGAGGCATACCCCCGAACCACGCGGGTTAATAGAGCGCCGGCCCGCAGCCACGTCGGGTAGGCCGCCGGCGCTCGACCGTGCCGAGCGTCCCCCTCGCCGGGTGGCGAGGGGGACGCGGCGGACCGTATTACCGGCCCGTATTACCGGCCTTCGATGGCGATGCGGCGCGGCTTGGCCGCTTCGCGCTTCGGCACCCGGACGGTCAGCACCCCGTCGGCCAGGTCGGCGCTGATCTGCTCGACGTCGACCTCGGCCGGCAGGGTGGTGCGGAATTCGAACCGGCCGACGCGGCGAGTACGCCTGCGCAACAGGCCGACGCGCTCCTTCTCCTTGTACT
>Ga0184623_10000088_pt1 | contig 35041 bp, 27 predicted proteins | sample PLM1_100_b1_FD_133138 | JGI IMG/M metagenome (GOLD analysis project Ga0184623, IMG submission 133138) | Groundwater sediment microbial communities from an aquifer in East River, Colorado, USA - PLM1_100_b1 | ecosystem: Environmental > Terrestrial > Soil > Riparian zone | place: USA: East River... | reverse complement strand
GGGTTCTTCTGCTCGAACGTCCCGGGGATGATCTCGACGATCACCCGGCCGGCCAATGCCTCGCGGGCCGGCCAGTTGTCCGCCACGGCGGCGGCGTCGAGCGTGCTGTAAGCCCCGAGCAGCTCGCCTGGGCGGTACACGATGGCGCCGAGCTTGCCGGCGATCAGCGTGTCGAACTCGTCCGGGCCCATGCCGGCGGTGTTGTCGAAGCCGTCCTTCATCTCCACTTTGACGACCAGTAGCTGGTGGCTCGGTGTGGCGTTGTGCCAGAGCCGGATGTCGTCGAGGCAGCTGCCGAAGTCCTGGTTACGGTTGCCGGTGGTGCCCAACCCGGTGCAGTTGTTGGCGTTGCCGAACGGGTTGTCGTGGCTGACCCGCCAGCGCTTGCGCCCCGCGAAGGTGTCGGTCCAGATGTCGAGTTCGACCAGGCCGGCGCCGCTGGTCAAGCTGTTCGTGAAGTACGGGAAGGCGGCCTGGTCGTACACGTTGTGCAGGCCCACCCCCGTCGTCGCGGACAGCTTCGCGCCCGCGGCCTCGGCGGGAGCACCGCCCACCAGTAGTGCCAGTCCTAACGCCAGTGCTCCCGCTACCGCACCCGCACGCTTCATCCGCACCTCTCTCACTCTGTTTCTCACTCTGTTGAGGAATCCCGGTACTGAGGCTCAGGCCGGAAAGTTCCACTTCTGGTTGGCCCCGCCGTGGCAGCTCCAGAGCTGGAGCGGCGTCCGGTCGGCGGAGTTGTTGCCGGTGACATCGAGGCACTTGTTGGCCTGTGGGTTTACCAGGTCCCGGCCTGGCGTGTACGTCCATTGCTGCGCGCCGGTTCCGTTGCAGGTGTAGAGCTGGACGCGCGCACCGTCGGCTGTGGAGCCACCGGACACGTCGAGGCACTTGCCGAGCGCGCGGAATTCGCCGCCCGTCCGGGTCCACTGCTGCGCGCCGGTGCCGTTACACGTGTAGAGCTGGACAGTGGTGCCGTCGGCGGAGTTCGCGCCCGCCACGTCGACGCACTTGCCGGCCAGCCCGGTGATCGCGCCGCCACCGCCACCGGAGCTGTACGCGTTCACCCGGACGTAGTCGATGAGCAACTGCTGCGGGAAGACCGTGCTTCCGTCGGGCGGGCCGGGCCAGTTGCCGCCGACCGCCAGGTTCATGAGCAGGTAGAACGGATGGTCGAAGACCCAGCGGTTGCCACCAATGTCCGACGGCGTCTTGCGCGAGTACTGGATGCCGTCGACGTACCACGTGACCGCGCCGGGCTCCCAGTCGACCGTGAACGTGTGGAACGCGTCCGCGAACGCCTGCCCGCCCGGCAGGGTGTAGCCCGCGCCGACCCCGCTGCCGCCCGAGTACCCCGGCCCGTGCAGGGTGCCGTGCACAGTGCCGGGCTCGAACCCGACGTTTTCCATGACGTCGATCTCGCCGCTGGCGGGCCAACCGACAGAGCCGATGTCGTTGCCGAGCATCCAGAACGCCGGCCACATGCCCTGGCCCCGGGGCAGCTTCATCCGCGCCTCGAAGCGCCCGTACGCCTGGGTGAACGTGGCCGAGGTCGTGAGCTTGCCGGACGTGTACTGGCACGAGCCGTACCAGCAGCTGTACCCGGCCGGGTTGCCGCGGCGCGCGGTGAGCGCCAGGTGGCCGGCCCCGTCGAGCGCGACGTTGTCGGTGCGGTTGGTGTAGTACTGCAACTCGTTGTTGCCCCAACCGCTGCCGCCGATGTCGTGGCGCCACTTGCCGGCGTCGGGCGCGGCGCCTGCGGGGCCGTTGAACTCGTCCGAGAACGTGATTGGTCCGACGGCCGCCTCGGCGTGCCGGGCCGGTGGACTCAGCGTGAGTGCGCCGGCGGTCAGGGCGAGGGCGAGCAGTCCGCGGAGCCAGCGGGTCATGGCACGCTCCACTTCTGGTTGGCGCCGCCGGTGCAGCTCCAGAGTTGAAGCGGCGTCCGGTCGGCGGGGTTGTTGCCGGTGACGTCGAGGCACTTGCCCAGCGCTCGCAGCGTGTCCCCGGTGCGCGTCCACTGCTGGGCAGCGGTGCCGTTGCAGCCGTAGAGCTGCACCCGGGTGCCGTCAGCGGACGATCCGCCGGCCACGTCGAGGCACTTGCCGAGCGCGCGGAACTCACCACCCGTACGGGTCCACTGCTGGGCGGCCGTGCCGTTGCACGTGTAGAGCTGGACGGTGGTGCCGTTGGCCGGGTTCGCACCGGCGACATCGACGCACTTGCCGGCAAGCCCGGTGATCGTGCCGCCGATAGGCGCAGGCGTGCCGCCCCACGTGAATGTCGCGGACGTCTTGGTCGGCAGCGTGTACCTGAACGACTGCCCGCCCCAGTTGACCTTGACTGCCTGGCTGCCGCCGGTGGTGTTGTACGCGATGAGCGCCTTGGTGCCGTCCGGGTTCTTCCAGGCGACGTTCGGCACCGCGCTGCCGGAGTTCGTGTCGATCCGGTACGCGCCGGGCTTCACGAACTTCGTGAGGTGGCCCATCGTGTAGTACTCGACTGTGTAGTCGACCTGCCCGTGCCGGCTCCCGCCGTTCTGGACGGTGATGAGGCCGGTGCAGATGTCGCAGCCGCCGTTGTGCGGCCCCTGGTGCTGGTCGAGCGCCAGGCTCCACTTGATCCAGCTCTTGTCCCAGTTCCGGGTGTAGTCGACGAGGTTGAGCATGTCCTCGGTCTGCTGGTTGCCGATCCAGTTACCGCCGGAGTGCTCGGTCATGTAGGCGTTCACCGACGGCCACTGGTTGTGGACGGCCGTCTGGGTGGCGACGTTGCCGCCGTAGCCGTGCCAGGCGATACCGCCGAAGAGTGGGTCGTTGCGGATGCCGGGGTCGTTCATCTGCGGCGCGCCGAAGGCATCCCACTGGTCCCAGTTCCAGTCGAGGATCAGGGTCTTCGTGGTGATGCCGGCCGCGCGGAACGCGGGGAAGAGGTGGTTGCTGGTGAAGTACCGCAGCCCATCGCCGTTCCACTGCATCGACGGGTACCCGCCGCAGCAGGTCGGCTCGTTCTGCACGGTGACGTAGTCGATCTTCACGCCCTGCGCGGCGTACCCCTGGATGTACTTCACGAAGTACTGCGCGTACATCGGGTAGTACTCGGAGCGCAGCCAGCCCTGGTTGAAGCTGTTGTTGTCCTTCATCCACGGCGGCGCCGTCCACGGGCTCGCCATCACCTTGACGTTGGGGTTGAGCGCCTTGGCCTGCTTGGTCAGCGCCAGCACGTCGGCGTCGCGGTTGAGCGAGAAGTCGTTCAGGTCGCAGCAGGTGTCGTCGTAGGTGTAGCTGAACCGCGCCAGGTCGGAGGCGCCCATCGGGTTGCGCAGGAACGTGATGCCGGCCCCGGTGATTGGATCGAACAGCCGTCGCATGGTGTCGTTGCGGGTGGCCTCGCTGAGCGCCCCGCTGCCGCGCATCAGCCAGGCCGTCGTGTCGGTGAACGAGGCGCCGGCACCCTCGAACTGCTGGTACGTGACGTTCTCGTTGACATTGACGGTCTGGTTGCCGGCCGGGCTGCTGGGCGCGAACGCGACCGGCGCCTGCTGTTGCAGGCCGCGGGTGACGGTGCGCCCGCCGGCGTCCGACGTCGTGGTCAGCCAGACGTTGACGCTCTCGCCGGCCGCGTTCGCGCTTCCGGTCACGCCGACGAGTGCCCCGGCAACCAGCACGGCCGCCGCGACGAGAGGCGTCCTCATCGGACGGTGAAGTCGGCCTGGACGTCCCCGGCGAAGAGCCGGTAGCCGCCGCGCTCGACCTGCTGACGCCCACTCCCGTCAACGTCGCCGCTCGTGACGGCGAGCCGGGACACCGGGAAGCTCAGGCGCACCGTCTTCGCCTGGCCGGCGGCCAGCGTGACCTTGGTGAACGCGACCAGCCGCTTGGGCGGCGCGAGCACGGAGCTGACCGGCTGCCCGACGTAGACCGGCACGATCAGCTCGCCAGCGCGCCCGCCCGTGTTGGCCACGGCCACCTCGACGTTCACCGTGCCGTTCGGCCGAACCTCGGCACGGTCGACCTTGATGCTGTTGATCGCGTACGTCGTGTACGACAGGCCGGCGCCGAACGGGAAGAGCGGGCTGTACCCGGAGTCCGGGCCGCCGTTCGTGCCCGGCAGTTGCTGGTAGTAGACGGGGTCGTTGCCCAACTCTTTCGGCCATGAGACGGGGAGCCGGCCGCTCGGGTTGATCCGTCCGTACAGGACGTCCGCCACGGCACTACCGCCCTCGTTGCCGGGCAGCCACGCCGCGAGCAGGCCCGCGGTCGTCGCCGCTTCACGCAGCACCAGCGGACGGCCGGCGACGACGACCACGATCACCGGCTTCCCGGTTGCCTGGAGCGCCTTGACCAGCGCTAACTGGTCGGCGGCCAGCTCGGGCCTGGGAGAGTCGGCAGGGCCTTCCGCGCCGGGCTTCTCGCCGACGACGACCACGGCCGCGTCGGCGGTGCGGGTCTGCGCCACGGCGTCGTCCAGACTGGTCGCGTGGCTGACGGTGGTGCCGGCGGGTGCGCCTTCGCGGAGTCCTTGCAGGATCGTGGTGCCGGGCACGGTGACACCGTCCGGCACGCCCTGCCAGCCGATCGTCCAGCCGCCGACCTGGTTCGGCATCGAGTCGGCGCTCGGCCCGGTGACGACGATCCGGCGGGTGTCCGCGCCGAACGGCAGCGCGTTGTTCTGGTTGCGCAGCAGTACGAGCGACTCGGCGGCGGCGCGCTGCGCGAGGGCACGGTCGGCGCGGAGCACGATGCCGTCGGCGGCGGCCGGGTCGACGTATGGGCGCTCGAAGAGGCCGAGCCGGAACTTCAGCGTCAGCACCCGGCCGACGGCCTCGTCCAGCCGCCGCTTCGAGATCAGGCCTTGCTTGACGGCGGCGAGGGCGGCCTTGTGGAAGTCACGGTCGTCCGGGGGAAGCATCGCCATGTCGACCCCGGCGTTGACAGCTTTCGCCACGGCGACGGTGTAGTCCGGCGCGACCTTGTACGCGGTCTGCAGGTTGCGGACGTCGTTCCAGTCGCTGACGACCAGCCCGTCGAACCCCCACCGCTTGCGCAGGACGTCGGTGAGCAGGTACTTCGAGGCCGTCACCGGGACGCCGTTCAGCGCGCCCGAGTTCGCCATGAGTGTCAGTGCGCCCGCGTCGACCGCCGCCTTGTACGACGGCAGGATCGTGTCCTGCAGGTACCGCGCGGACATGTCGCCGGGAGCCCGGTCGTGGCCGTTGCCCGGCTCGGAGTAGCCGGCGAAGTGCTTCACCGACGCGGCGACCTTCCGGTCACTGCTGCGGTCCTCGATGCCCTTGACGGTGCTGGCGGCCAGGGCGCCGGCGAGCAACGGGTCCTCGGAGTACGTCTCGTAGTACCGGCCCCAGCGCTGGTCGCGGGCCAGGTCGGCGACCGGTGCGAAGTTCCAATGGATGCCGGTAGCGGCCACGCCGCGCTGGGTTGACCGGGCGGCCGTCTTGACCAGATCGGGGTTCCAGGTCGAGCCGAGGCCGATCTGGTGCGGGAAGACCGTGGCGCCGAGCACGTTGTTGTGGCCGTGCACGGCGTCGACGCCGTAGACGATCGGCAGGTGCAGCCGCGAGTTCTCGATCGCGTACCGCTGGATCGCGTTCGTCATCTCCGCCCATGCCTTGGGCGTGTTCGTCTTCGGGGCCATGCCGCCGCCGGAGAGGATCGAGCCCACCTTGTCGTCGACGAGCACCTCGCGCAGGCACTGCTCGTTCAGGTCGCCGCCGCTCCACGTGCACCCGCCGCCCTGGAGCCGGGTGACAGCGATCTGCTCGATCTGGCCGACCTTCTCCTCGACGGTCATGCGGCGCAGCAGGTCGGCGACGCGGGAACGGGTCGGGGCCTGCGCGTCGAGGTAGGCGGGGCCGCGGTCGGCGGAGGCGGGCACGGTGAGCATCGCGCCGGCGCACACACCCGCGACCAGGGCGGCGAGCAGCCGTCTCCGTAAGTTGACTATCCGCATGCTGAACCCTCCGTTCTCGGGCCCGGCCAGCCCGCCATCCCGCCGTTGCGTAGTGGCAGCGGGATGGCGGGCCGGCCCGGCGCTGGGCGGGCGATCTGGGGAGGTACGCGGGGACGTCGTGCCGGTCCTGATCTGGGCCGGTATGTCCACGGGCGGGGCTGGTCAGGACGCTAGGACCGCGCAGGCTCCGCGTCAATACAAGTCTTAAAAAAAGGGTTGAGAGTCTGAAACAGACCGGTGCTATGGCCCGCACCCCAACTGTCGGGGTTTCGGGGGTAACGGGCGCCCGGTTATTGCCCGCGTGCCCGGACAGTCCGGTTCGGGGCGGGCCTCAGGCGGGCTCGTGGAGCGCGACCGGCTCGGTGCCCTCGCCGAACGGTGCTTGCCCGCGGCCGAGCAGGTGCGCGATCGGCAACGTCGCGGCGCCGTACGCGACGGCGTCCGGCCCGATCTGGCACAGCTCGATGGCGGTCTGCTCGAACGGCTGGCGCAGCGCGTGCTCCGCCGCCGAAGCCCGGATCGCCGGCAGCAGCCGCGCGCCCAGCGCGAGCCCGGCCCAGCCGCCGAGGACGATCCGCTCGGGGTTGAAGAGGTTGATCAGGTTGGCGATCCCGGCGCCGAGATAACCGGCGGTCTCGTCCAGAATCTCGGCGGCGACGGTCGAGGTGTCGGCGGCGGCGATCAGGGCGGCCATGCCGGCTTCCTCGTCAGCCTCGGGGATGACCCGGTCGTCGATCGCGTGGCGGTACCGGTCGAGGATGCCCTCCGCGCCGACGTACGCCTCCAGGCAGCCCTTCGCGCCGCACCGGCAGCGCCGGCCGCCGTACTTGATGATCGTGTGGCCCCACTCGCCGGCGCTGCTGGTGGCGCCGCGGTACATGAGGCCGTGGGTGATCACCGCGGCGCCGACGCCGGAGCCGACGAGCGCGACGACGGCGTGGCGGGCACCGCGGCCGGCGCCGAACCACAGCTCGGCCTGGCCCAGCGTCTTCGCGCCGTTGTCGATGAACAGCGGCGCGTCGACGCCGGCCCGGACGAGGCGTTCCAGCGGGACGTCGTCCCAGCCGAGGGTCTGCGCGTGGACACGCACCTCGGGCCCCTGCTCGACCACGCCGGAGACGCCGATGCCGACGCCGAGCACGGATTCGGGCGCGACACCGCCCTGCTCGATGACCTCGCGGACGCCGGCGATGATGTGCCCCGCCACGATGGCAGGATCGGGGTGGCCAGCGTCCAGCGGGTGGTCGACCGTGGCGAGCGCCGTCATCATTAGGTCGAACAGCTCAACGCGGACGCGGGTCTCGCCCACGTCGACACCGATCACCGCGCCGTAGCCGGGGTTCACCCGCAGCAGCACCCTCGGCCGGCCGCCGTCGGAGTCGACCGAGCCGGCCTCGACGACCAGCCCCTCCTCGACCAGGGCACCGATCACGTTGCTCACGGTGGCCGGGCTCAAGCCGGTCAGCTGGCTGAGGTGCTGCCGGCTCAGGGGCCCGTCGAAGTAGAGCTTCGACAGCAGTACGGACCGGTTTCGGCGCCGCACGTCCCGTACGGTCGTCCGCTGCCCCTCGCTTGGATCCACTGCCCGCCGCTCCACTCTGTGTGCCGTGCCGCAGCCGCCGGACTCTACGGTCGGATGTCTTGACGACAGTATGGGCCATCAGTTTAATAGACATCTAATTTAAGGTCCGAAGTAAGCACTGAGAAGGGCATACCGTGACCAGACGCCGTACCGCAGCGAGACCAGGTTCGTTAGGGCGGCGCGCGCTGCTGGCCGGCGCCGCGCTGGCGCTGCTCGCCCCGACGCTCGTGGCCTGCTCCAACGATTCGGAGGGCGGCGGCAAGACGCTGACCTACTGGGCGAGCAACCAGGGCACCAGCCTGGAGCACGACAAGCAGGTCCTCCAGCCGGAGCTGGACAAGTTCCGAGAGCAGACCGGGATCACCGTCAAGCTCGAGGTCGTCCCGTGGTCCGACCTGCTCAACCGGATCCTCGCCGCGACCACGTCCGGCAAAGGCCCGGATGTCCTGAACATCGGCAACACGTGGTCGGCGTCGCTGCAGGCCACGGGCGCGTTCCTGCCGTTCGACGACGCCGCGCTGCAGCAGGTCGGCGGCAAGGACCGCTTCCTGCCGGCGAGCCTCGCCGCGACCGGCGCCGAGGGCAAGCCGCCGGCGGCCGTGCCGCTCTACAGCCTCGCTTACGGCCTGTACTACAACAAGAAGCTCTTCGCCGAGGCCGGCATCGCCAAGCCGCCGGCGACATGGGCCGAGATGGTCGACGCCGGCAAGAAGCTGACTCGCGGCGACCGCTGGGGCCTGGCCGTGGAGGGCGCCAGCTATACCGAGAACGCCCACCACGCGTTCATGATCGGGCAGCAGTACGGCGCCGAGCTGTTCGACGCCGACGGCAAGCCGCAGTTCGACTCGCCGGAAGCCGTCGCAGCCATCAGGTCCTATCTCGACCTCATGGCGAAGGACAAGATCGTCAACCCCAGCAACGCCGAGTACGCCAACGGCACGCAGTCGGTGAAGGACTTCGCCACCGGCAAGGCGGCGATGCTGATGTGGCAGGCCGCCGCCAGCTCGCTCAAGTCGAACGGGATGAGCGAGGCCGACTACGGCATCGCGCCGATCCCGTTCGTCACGCCGACCCCGTCTGGCGGCAAGAAGGTCAACAGCATGGTCGCCGGCATCAACCTGTCGGTCTTCAAGAACACCAAGAATCGCGACGCGGCGCTGAAGTTCGTGAGGTTCATGACCAGCGACGCCGAGCAGCAACTGCTCAACAAGACCTACGGCTCGCTGCCGACGGTGAGCAGCGCGTACGCGGACCCGGCGTTCCAGACCGAGTCGGCCAAGGTGTTCCAGCAGGTGCTCAGTACCAGCGCGGCGCCGCTGCCGCAGGTGCCGGAGGAGAGCCAGTTCGAGACGCTCGTCGGCACGGCGATGAAGGCGATGTTCGCCGACGCCGCCAGCGGCAAGCCGATCACCGACGAGTATGTCAAGGGCAAGCTCAGCCAGGCGAACCAGCAGCTCCGGCCGGGTGGCTGACCGCCGGATGACGCTCGCGACAGCCCCGGCGCCGGACCGTGCGGCCGCCACGCCGCGCGGTCCGGCGCGGCCGCGGCGGCGCCGGGGGAGGGCGCTGCCGTACCTGCTGCTGCTGCCCGCGCTCCTCCTCGAACTCGGCATCCACCTCGTGCCGATGGTGGTGGGCGTGTGGATGAGCCTGCAGGAGTTGACCCAGTTCTACATCCGGGACTGGTCGACCGCGCCGGCCGCCGGGCTCGACAACTACCGCGTCGCGGTGGACATCGACAGCCCGGTCGGCGCGGAGCTGCTGCACTCGTTCTGGGTGACGCTGGCCTACACCGTGCTCGCGGTCGGGTTCAGCTGGCTGCTCGGCATGGTCGCGTCGGTGCTGATGCAGAACCCGTTCCGCGGGCGGGGAGTGCTGCGGACGCTGTTCCTCACGCCGTACGCGCTGCCGGTGTACGCCGCGGTCATCACATGGACCTTCATGCTCCAGCGCGATACCGGGATGGTGAACCACGTCATCGTCGACCAGCTGGGGCTCGCCGAGGACCGGCCGTTCTGGCTGATCGGCGGCAATAGCTTCGTCGCGCTGGTCGTGGTGTCGGTGTGGCGGTCCTGGCCGTTCGCGTTCCTCTGCATCACCGCCGGGCTGCAGAACATCTCGGCCGATCTCTACGAGGCGGCGGCGATCGACGGGGCGGGCTTCATGCGCCAGCTCCGCGCGATCACGTTGCCGATGCTGCGCCCGGTGAACCAGGTGCTCGTCCTGGTGCTGTTCCTGTGGACGTTCAACGACTTCAACACGCCGTACGTCCTGTTCGGACGGTCGGCGCCGCGTGAGGCGGACCTGATCTCGATTCACATCTACCAGAGCTCGTTCGTCACCTGGAACTTCGGCAGCGGATCGGCCATGTCCGTTCTGCTTCTGCTCTTCCTGCTGGCCGTGACGGTCGGATATCTGGCGCTGACCGGGCGGAGGAGGAGCTATGCGTGAGCCGCGCTGGTTCGCCTGGGTACGGGCGGTCGGGCTGACCGCGCTTGGGCTGTTCACGCTGGCGCCGATCTACGTGATGGTCACGTCGTCGGTGAAGCCGCTGCGCGACGTGCAGACCGCCTTCACCTGGATCCCGTCGACGGTCACGCTGCGCCCGTTCGTCGACATCTGGCATACCGTGCCGCTCGGACGGTACTTCGTGAACAGCCTGGTCGTGGCCGGTGTGGCGACGGTCTTCTCGGTGACGGTGGCGATCTTCGCCGCGTACGCCGTGAGCCGGTACCGCTTCGCCGGGCGGCGGCTGTTCGCGGTGACCGTGCTCTCTACGCAGATGTTTCCGGGCATCCTGTTCGTGCTGCCGTTGTTCCTCATCTTCGTCAACATCGGCAACGTCACCGGGCTGGAGCTGTACGGGAGCCGGCTCGGCCTGATCATCACCTACCTGACGTTCTCGCTGCCGTTCTCGATCTGGATGCTCGTCGGGTACTTCGACTCGATCCCGGTCGAGCTGGACGAGGCGGCGCAGGTGGACGGGTCCGGGCCGATCGGCGCCCTGCTGCGTGTCGTGGTGCCCGCCGCGATCCCGGGCATCGTCGCGGTGGCCGTCTACGCGTTCATGACCGCGTGGGGCGAGGTGCTCTTCGCCTCGGTGATGACCGACGACGCCACCCGCACGCTCGCCGTCGGCCTCCAGGGCTACGCCACCCAGAACGACGTGTACTGGAACCAGGTCATGGCCGCGTCGCTGGTCGTCAGCGCGCCGGTGGTCATCGGGTTCCTGCTGCTGCAGCGCTACCTGGTCGCCGGTCTCACGGCCGGCGCCGTCAAGTGATCGAAAGGGGAATCCGTGGAGAACCTTGGGCCGGACTTCGTCTGGGGCGTGGCCACGTCCGCGTACCAGATCGAGGGCGCCGCCGCCGAGGACGGCCGCGCGCCGTCGATCTGGGACACGTTCTGCCGCGTCCCGGGCGCCATCGACAACGGCGATACGGGCGACGTCGCCTGCGACCACTACCACCGGTGGCCGGAGGACGTCGCGCTGATGCGCCAGCTCGGCGTCGACGCGTACCGGTTCTCGATCGCCTGGCCACGAGTCCTTCCCGAGGGCACCGGTGCCGTCAACGCCGCCGGGCTCGACTTCTACGACCGGCTCGTCGATGGTCTGCTCGACGCCGGTATCCGGCCGTTCGCCACGCTCTACCACTGGGACCTGCCACAGGCGCTCCAGGACCGCGGCGGGTGGCCAGAACGGGGCACCGCGACCGCGTTCGCCGACTACGCGTCCGTCGTCGCCGCGCGCCTCGGTGACCGCGTCCAGGACTGGATGACGCTCAACGAACCGCTCTGCTCGGCCTGGATCGGCCATCTGGAAGGTCGGATGGCACCCGGGATCCGCGACATCACGGCAGCGGTGCGGGCTTCGCACCACCTGCTGCTCGCGCACGGGCTGGCGACGGCCGCACTGCGGGCGGCGGTGCCGGGTGCGCAGGTCGGCATGGTCACCAACCTCAGCCCGTGCGTTCCCGGCAGCGACCGCCCCGAGGACCGCGCCGCCGCCCACCGCGCGGACGGACACAACAACCGGTGGTGGCTCGATCCGCTCTACGGCGACGGGTACCCGGAGGACATGGTGGCCGCGTACGGGGTCGCACCGCCAGTACGCGACGGTGATCTCGCCCTGATCGCCGCCCCCACCGACTTCCTCGGCCTGAACTACTACTTCCGCCAGGTGGTGGTCGACGATCCGGACGCCCCGCCGCCGTACGTCCGGAGTATCGAGGTACCGGACGCCGCCGCCACCGCGATGGGCTGGGAGGTCTACCCCGCCGGCCTGGAGCAGCTGCTGGTGCGGCTCGCGGGTGAGTACGGCGTGCCGAAGCTCTACGTCACCGAGAGCGGATCGGCGTGGCCGGACGACGTCGGGCCCGACGGGCAGATCGCCGACCGGAAGCGCACCCAGTACCTGGTGGACCACATCGCCTCGGCGGCCGGCGCAGTACGCCAGGGCGTGCCGCTCGCCGGATATTTCGCCTGGTCGCTGCTCGACAACTTCGAGTGGGCGTACGGGTACGACAAGCGGTTCGGGCTCGTCCACGTCGACTACGCCACCCAGGTGCGGACGATCAAGGCGAGCGGCCTCCGGTACGCGCAGCTGATCCGCGAACACGCGGCACGGCGCGACCGGTCCAGCGCCTGACGGCGCTCATAGACACGCCCGCGTCCTGGCGCCGGCGTGGCCCGGGTCACCTGCCGTGTGCGGGCGGGTGACCCGGGTGGCCGCGCGCAGTCCAGCCAGATCAGCTCGGCCAGGGGATCTGCGGCGAGCGGTAGAAGTCGACGCCGCGCAGCGTCCACCGTGGACCCTGTTCCGCCAGCCGGCGCCGGAAGCCCTCCCAGTCGTGGGACGCCGCCGGCGACCAGCCGAGTTCGGCGACGGCCGGCAGCCGCGGGAACGCCATGAACTCGATGTCGTCGATGTCCTCCAGCGTCTCCGTCCACAGCGGAGCCTCGACGCCGATCACTGACCGCTCGGGCAGTCCCTGAAGGTAGCTGCCCGGGTTCCAGTTGTAGGCGTCGGCGACCTCGATCAACCCGGCCCAGTCCTGGCCGAGCGGCGTGTCCTTGTCGTACTTCATGTCGAGGTAGATCTTGTTCGCCGGCGACATCAGGATCTTGTTCCCGCGCGCCGCCGCGGCGACGACGGCTGGGTCGGTGTTCTCGGTACCCCAGAACTGCGGCACCGCGGAGGCAGGCGGCGTGGCCTTGACGAACTCGTGCCAGCCAGCGACCTTCTTGCCGTACTTGGCGACGATCGGAAGCACCCGTCCCATGAACGTGAGGTAGTCCGGCTCGGTGGTCGCGTGCGCCTCGTCTCCGCCGATGTGCAGGTACTCGCCGGGCGTGATGGCCGCGAGCTGGCGGATCACGTCGTCCAGGAACCGGTACGTGATCTCCTTGCCGACGCACAGCGAGCTGAACCCGACGTCGGTGCCGGTGTAGAGCGGTGGCGCGATGCCGTTGCAGTTCAGCTCCGCGTACGACGCCAGCGCCGCGTTGGTGTGCCCGGGCATGTCGATCTCGGGCACGATCGTGATGAAGCGCGACTTCGCGTACGCGACCAGCTCGGCGTAGTCCCGCTTGGTGTAGTAGCCGCCGGGTCCGCCGCCGACCTCGGTGCTGCCGCCGTAGCTGGTGAGCCGTGGCCAGCCGCTGATCTCGATCCGCCAGCCCTGGTCGTCGGCGAGGTGCAGGTGGAGCCGGTTCACCTTGTACAGGGCGATCTCGTCGATGTAGCGCTTCACCTCGGTGACCGTGAAGAAGTGCCGGACGACGTCGAGCATCGCGCCACGCTGGGCGAAGCGCGGGTGGTCCACGATCTGCCCGCCGGGCACCGTCCACGGCCCGGGCTGGCGGCGCGCCGCCTCCACCTTCGCCGGCAGCAACTGGCGCAGCGTCTGGACGCCGGCGAAGAGGCCGGCCGGAGTTGTCGCCCGGATCACGACGCCGCGCCGGCCGACATCTAGCTGGTACCCCTCGGCGCTGACCCGCGGATCAGCGCCGTGTAGCAGCAGCACGATGCCGCTGGTGCGGTGGTGCCAGGCCGGCACCACGGGCAGCGCGTAGCCGGTCGACGGGCGCAGGACGCCGGCGAGGTACCGGCCGACCGGTGCCGCGCCGTGCTCGACGTGGATGACAGTTCCGGGGTGCAGCCGGTAGGAGCGGGCTGGGTCGGGCTGGACCGACGCCGGCGCCGGGACTACCTGGGCGAGGCGTGCGCCCTGGGCGGACAGTGGTGCGGCGACGGCGGGCTGCGGCGCGCCGAGGGCGGTAGTGGCAAGAGCTAATGCGGCGAGCAGCCGTCCGGTTCTCCACGACATGGTCACAGGCCCCTCCGGGGTCGGCGTGAGCAACACCTACCGTTTAGGTATAGACCATTGAGGCTTGCCTAACAATGTCCCGATGTGTGCGGGTACCTGAGCGGACGACGGGTCGCCCTCCGGACAAACCGCCACGCTGAGCCCGCCCGGCCGGCTCAGTTCTGGTGGGATTGTGGAGTCCGACTCGCTGATCCCACCCGAATCGCCAGCTACGGTGAGTTGGGGTGAGGCGTATGGGCAAGCAGCGTCGTAGGCGTGTGTTGGGTCTGGCTGCCGTGGCGGGGGTCGCCGCGGTGTCCTGGGCGGCACGTGATATCCCGCCGTCGCTCGGTCGCCGGCCGACCGGTGCCCGGGCTGACCGGGTCCGGAGATCGCCACAGTTCCGCGACGGCGCGTTCCACAACCCCGTGGCCACCCGCACGGTCATGGCCAACACGGGGCGGCGCGTCATCCGCGAGTTCCTCTTCGGCGGCCGTAAGCGGCGGCCGTCCGGGACGATCCCCGTTCTCACCCCGCCCGGCGATCCGGCTGCCGAGGGACTGCACATCACCTGGTACGGCCACGCGTCCGCGCTGGTGGAGGTCGACGGCGCCCGGGTGCTCGTCGACCCGGTGTGGAGCGATCGCTGCTCGCCGTCCCGGCTGGTCGGGCCGCGGCGGCTCCACCCGACGCCGTTACCGCTGGAGGAGGTGCCGCCGGTCGACGCCATCCTCATCTCCCACGACCACTACGACCACCTCGACATGGCCACCGTCCGCGCGCTGACCCGTACGCAGATCGCGCCGTTCCTGGTGCCGCTCGGCGTCGGCGCCCACCTCGACCGCTGGGGCGTGCCGGCCGACCGGATCGTCGAGCTGGACTGGGATGACAGCGCCACCGTCGCCGGCATCCGCTTCACCGCCACCGCCGCCCGGCACTTCTCCGGACGGGCGTTCGGCCGTGACCGCAGCCTGTGGTCGTCCTGGGTGATCGCGAGCGCGCAGCACCGGCTGTTCTACACCGGAGACTCGGGCTACTTCCCCGGCTACGCGGAGATCGGGGAGGCGCATGGCCCCTTCGACGCGACGCTGATCCAGATCGGCGCCTACGACCCGGCATGGCCGGACATCCACATGTTCCCCGAGGATGCCGTCACCGCCCATCTGGAGCTGCGCGGCGGCGTGCTCATCCCGGTGCACTGGGCCACCTTCGACCTCGCGCTGCACACCTGGGCCGACCCGATCGACCGGCTGTGGCGGGAGGCGAAGGCGCGCGACGTGACGCTGGCCGTCCCGCGTCCAGGGGAACGGGTATCGGTGGCCGATCCGCCCGTCGTCGACGGTTGGTGGCAGGCCCTGACCTGAGCGTCGGCGGCCGTGGCTCGCACGATCGGCGTGGCGCTCACCGATGGGCCCCCGGCCTTACTCCGGCGCTGTCGCGCTCGGGGATCCCGCCGATCGGGCCGACGGTCACCGTCGCGCTCTTGGCGCCGAGGCCGATGCCGCGGTACACGTCCGGACGGCGGGCCTTGAGGATGAGGCCCCAGCCGATGCCGAGCATCGTCGCCACGAGGTAGGCGACCGGGATTGCCCACGCCAGCACGTGGTCGGGTTTCACGCCGAGCAGCGTGGCGAAGTTGTCCAGCGCCAGTACGAGCACGATGGCGAGCGCGATGGTGGCGATCACGGGCGCGATAAGCCGGTGCCACAGCGGCTCGCCGGACGGGTTCCGGGCGAAGAACGCGATGACCGCGATGGACGTGGCCGCGATGAGGAAGAGCACGCCGAGGGCGCCGGACGTGCCGCCCCAGAAGAAGAGCTGGACCAGCGGGTCCCAGCCGGCGATCGCGTACGTGACGATGACCGCGATGCCGATGAAGCTCTGCAGCAGCGAGGCGTTGTCGGGCGCGCCGGTACGCCGGGACGTGCGGCCGAGCGCGGCAGGCAGCACCCGCTCGCGGCCCAGCGCGAACATGTAGCGCGCCGTCGTGTTGTGGAACGAGATCATCGCGGCGACGATGCTGGTGACGAAGAGCGCGTGGCCGATGTCGACGACGGTCTTGCTGAGGTGGCCGCCGGCCAGCGTGAAGATCAGTTCGGGGCCGTGGTCGGCGGACTGCTTGACGATCTGGTCCGGGCCCGTGGCCACGGTCATCGCCCACGAGGCGAACGTGTACAGCGCGGCGATCAGCGCCACCGAGAGGTACGTGGCCGTGGTGATCGTCCGGCGCGGGTCCTTCGACTCCTCGGAGAACACGACGGCCGACTCGAACCCGACGAAGCCGAGCACCGCGAGTACGAGGATGGCGCCGACGCCGGGGTCGAACAGGTTGCCGGGCGAGAGCGTCTCCAGCGAGACCTGGCCGCCCGCCGGGTTGGCGAGGTCGGCCACGCTGTAGACGAGGATGACAGCGACCTCGGCCAGCAGCAGCACGGCCAGCACCGTGCCGTTGATGTCGACCCGGAGCAGCCCCAGCACCGCCGTCAGCAGCCACGCGACGCCGGCGATGAGCCACCACGCTGGCTGGATGCCGAACCACTGGTCGAGCAGCGGCGTCGCGGCCGAGGCGATCGCGCCGTACAGCCCCACCTGGAGTCCGTTGTAGGCCAGCAACGCCACCCACGAGGCGCCAACGCCGAACGGCCGCCCGATGCCCTGGCTGATGTAGGAGTAGAACACGCCGGCGTTGGCGACCTGCCGGGCCATCGCCACGTAGCCGACCGAGAAGACCGCCAGGATGGCGCCGACGATCACGAAGGACAGCGGGATGCCGGTGAGGCCGGTGGTGGCGTAGCCGGTGGTCACCACCCCGGCCACCACGGTCAGCGGCGTGGCGGCGTTCATGACGAAGAAGACCACCGCAGGCACGCCGAGCCGGTTGGCGGCGAGGGTGCGAGCGACCGGGCTGAAGCTCGACGGGGTTTCGGGTAAGGCCACTCGGTGCCTCCGCTAGGTGTGGGTCCGTCCCGATCAGGTGGTACGTCAGGTGCGATAACTCAGGACCGCGTCGCCGACGGCGGCCTGCGTGTAGGCGAGCAACTCGTGCAGCGGGGCTGGCGCGGTCGCCAGCACGCGGCGCAGGTACGGCGCCGCCGCCGGGGGGCCGCCCTTGAGGAGGTCTTCGTCGAGGCCGGTGGCAGCGGCAAGGCCGACGAGGAAGACATCGGGCTGGTCAAGCGGTTCCTGGCGGTGGAGGCTGTGGGAGAGCCGGGCCCACGGCCACGCCGCGGTGTTGACGTCCGCGGGCACCCAGGTGACGACCTGGCGCAGCAACCGCCGGGAGGTCTCGGGCCGCACGTGGCCGGCGCGCCACAGCCGCTTGGCGACCTCCTCGTACGCGCCGCGGCTGAGGAAGTCCAGCCAGATCCGCACGCCGAGGTGCTGTGGCTGAGCGATGAGTTGGTCAAGAACGGCGTGCGCGACCGCGTCCTGGGGTGGGCTCGGGTCGAGGACTTCGAGCATGCCGCACTGCAGGGTGATCCTGCGGGCGAACATCAACTCGCCGAGTAAGGCCGCCGCCAGTCCCAACCCAGCCGCGCCGGCGTTCAGGCGTGGCTTGCCGGTGACATCGTTGTGGGCGAGCCGGAAGAACTCGTCGGCCAGCGGATACACCGCGAGATCTCCTCCCTGGGGCGAGACGGGCCGTTGAGTCCTGAGCAGACGCGTGGGTGCGCGCCACACAGCTCACGCTGCGTGCGACCAACATTTCATCTCACATCGGGCGAGGCAAGAGCCTAGGACGCTCTAGCCGCAGGCCCGGGAGGGACAGGTTGGCGGCCGGGCCGGCTGCGCGACGACCTGAGGTCTAGACCTTGACGGCTTTCCGTAGAGATCCTATGTTTCGCGAAGATTACTGCGACGCTTGTCGGTGATGCCCGGACCGGCCGGCGTCGACCCGCACCGCTCCTCTGATGTCTGCGGGGCCACACGCCAGGAGCAGCACCCGGAAGAGAGGCCCCCATGCGTACCAGACGTAACGCCGGCATCCTCGTCGCGATCCTATCGGTACTCCTTGCCACCCTCGGCGCGCCGGCTGCGCCAGCCCATGCCGACCTGCAACATCCACGTCAGATCTGGCTGCGGAACTCGGCCTCCGGTCTGTTCCTCCACTGGGGAATGCGCACGTCACCGGGGTACACGTCCTGTACCGCGTGGGAGAACGCCGTGACGGGTGGCGGCTGGAGCGCGGACTACTGGGTGCAGGAGACCAAGAAGCTGCACGCCACGTACATCGTGCTCGCGTCGTTCCACAGCCGGCTCGGGTACTCCCGTGCCTGGCCCTCGAAGATCCCGGGCAGCTGCGCGACCAAGCGGGATTACCTCGGCGAGCTGGTCACGGCGGCGCACGCGAACGACCTCAAGGTCATCCTCTACATGACCGACGATCCACAGTGGTACAACGAGGGGCTGCCGTCGGGGAAGAGCTGGCTCAACTCCTCCGCCTACTCCGCGCACAAGGGCCACAGCGTCAACCTGCACAGCCGGGACGGGTTCGGCGAGTTCAGCTACGACAACTGGCTCGAGGTCATGGACAACTACCCGAGCCTCGACGGTTTCTGGGTGGACAACGACAATGCGTACTGGGAGCGGAACAACCTGTACGAGAAGGTCCACCAGCGGCGGCAGCTCATGCTGCTGAGCAACAACAACGAAGACACGCCCGAGATGGACACCGTCAGCAACGAGCAGAAGACCGGGATGACGCCTTCCTACGACATGGCGTCCGCGATCGGCGTGCCGGGGCCGCGGCTCACCGAGGCCTGCTACAAGCTGCCCAGCGGTGGACCATGGTGGTACGGCGGCTCCAACACGTCCGTGGACACCAAGCTCAATATCGGACGGTTGGTGAGCAACGCCGGCGCGTCGATCAAGTCACTGATGGCCGAGACCGCGATGGTCAACGGCAAGTTCCCGTCCAACCAGGCGAACTTCAACAACTTCGCGAACGGCTACCTGACGCCGATCTGGGAGTCGCTGAACGGCGTGGAGGGTGGCGGCTACCTGTACGGCGGCCTGCAGCCGGGGCCGTTCGGCAGCGGTGCGTACGGTGCCACCACGGTCAGCAAGACCAACCCCAACCTGCACTATGTCCACGTGATCGACCGGGCCAGCGGCAGCTCGATCACCGTGCGCGACAACGGGTACAAGATCGCGCGCGTCACCGATCTGCGCACCGGCGCCAGCCGATCGTTCACCCAGGCCAACGGCGCCGTGACGATCAGCGGCATCACCAACTGGGATCCCTATGACACGGTGCTGAAGGTGGAGACCAGCGGGCGCGAAGGCATCTACCCGCCCGGCTCGGTGACCGCGACCGCGTCCGTCTCGGCGTCCGGTCATGGCGCTGCGAGCCTGGTCGACGGCGACTACCTCACCTACTGGGACAACAACACGACCACGCCGGCTTCGATCACGCTCGACCTCGGCAGCGCGAAGAAGGTCGCCTACCTGGCGCTCAACCAGCGCGAATGGTCGCCGACGCACAGCCGCTCGACGTTCGGCCGTCCCGAGGACTCGGCGCGGATCCGCGACTACACGATCCAGACCAGCACGAACGGCAGCACGTGGACGACCGTCCGGACCGCCACGATGCCCAGCCGCCGCGCTGTCCAGTTCGTCGACCTCAACCTCGCCTCGACCCGCTATGTCCGGCTCAACGTGAGCAGCATCTGGGCCGGGTCGGGGGCGCCGAACTACTACAAGAAGCTGCGGATCGACGAGCTGTGGCTCGGCTCGGACTACGCGGGCGGCGGTGGCACGCCGCTGCCGACCACGCGCTACGAGGCCGAGAGCGCGACGATCTCCGGCGGCGTCGTCGAGTCGAACCACGCCGGCTTCAGCGGCACCGGCTTCGTCAACTACAACGACGCCACCGGCGGGTACGTCGAGTGGAGCGTGGACGCGGCCCAGGCTGGCAACACGACGCTGACGTTCCGGTACGCCAACGGAACCACCGTCAACCGGCCGACGGACATCAGCGTCAATGGCGGCGCCGCCACCGCGCTGAACTTCCCCGGCACCGGCGCGTGGACGGCCTGGCAGAACGCAACGATCACCGTGCCGCTGGTGGCCGGCCGCAACACGATCCGGGCGGCGGCGACCACCGCCAACGGCGGTCCGAACATGGACCGTCTCGACCTACCCGGCTGACGGGGGCGGGGGCCGCTGGGTCCACTATGGAATACTCGGGGAAGGTCACCCCTCAACCACCAGCGAGGCGTGACCTTCCCCGAGTAATCGCATGTGGACAGTGGAGTTCCTACTCCGGGGCGAGTACCCTGCCGGTGTCATCGCGGACGGTGATGGCCTCGGTCGGACACGACTCGGCGGCGGCGAGGATCTCCTCCGCCGGCTCGGCCAGCTCCTCGACCGGCTCGGACCGCCCCCCGACCAGGCGGAAGCGTTCCGGCGCCATGCCGGCGCAGACGCCCGAGCCGATGCACTGGTCGCGGTCGACCGCGACGCGCCAGGTCACGGCCGGGTCCAGGTGACCGGCAGTGCGCGGAGGCCGCGCATCAGCAGACCCGTCTTCCATGGCAGTGCCTCCTCGTTCACGGCGAGCCGCAGGCCAGGCAGGCGCGCCAGTAGGGACCCTAGCGCGACGCTTTAGGACGTGGCCTCGAGCCGGCGGCGGACCTCGTCCCAGTGGACCGGCAGGTCGCCGGCGCGTGCGGTCCAGACGATGAATGTGGTCGGGAGCATCGCCGGCCGGATCGTCGCCGTCCCGGTGTGGTGCGGATCGGCGCGGTTGAACTGGCCGAGTTCCTTGCCGCTCGTCCACGCGGACACGGTCCAGAACGTCTTGCCGATCAGGTGCGCGTCGAGGGCGTAGCCAACCAGGCCGGGCGTACGGGCGAGCTGCCGGCGGATGCGCAGCGTCCACAGCACGAAGCGTGGGATCGACGCGTGCGACCGCAGCGGCAGCCGCGACGCCATGATCGTGCACTCCGTATCGGGCTCGACCTTGGTGAACGTCATCCACTGCAGGGCAGGCACGGGGCCTCCTCGGTGCGGTGCGGAAGCGGGTGCTGCCGACCCTAATGCGGCGGATCCATCGGGTGCGCGCCCTTTGCGGGAGTGCTCGCGGTCACCTCGTGACGCACGTCTCGAAAGCCTTGCGGCCGGCGGGTAGTGGTTCTCCGCGCGCCGGCGGTTTCGATGCTGACCTGCGCGTTCGGCTCTCGGTGTGACTCGCGCCATCCTCCAACCCGCCTGCAGCCCTGTGCCGGAGCTAACAGGCGGGCCCTGGAAGCGGCGCCGCGCCGCCATTGCCGTGCCGCGGCGTCGGGACCATGGCGTCGCCAGTTCACCACGGGGGGCTTGAGGAGTCGCGTGTCCAGAGCAATGCGGTACGAGGGTTCCCGGCGGCGCGCCGGCCGGAAGATGACGGTGGCGCTCGTCGCCGTAGCGGCAATGGTGGCCGCGGTCCCGTTGCTCGACCTCGGTGAGGCGTCCGCGGAGACAGCCGCGCAGCCGATGGTCGTCGACGTCGACCTGACGCCGAACCCGGTCTGTTCCGGTCCGGTGTCCGCGCGGATCGGGGTGTACCACCCGGCGGGCGTGGCATCCCGCGCCCAGGTGGAGTGGCGCGTGCGGATCGGCGGTGGGGAGGCGCGCACGGGCACCGTCACGATGGAGTCGTCGGTCGAGACGGCGGAGTTGCCGATCGAGGACGCGCGCGGCGAGCTGCTCGTCGACGTGCGGACGCCGGGCGGCACCTACGGCACGCCATGGCGCGACCGGATCGGCACCGGCTGCGACCCGGTCAGCGTCGTGTCCGTCGGCGACTCTGTCGTCTGGGACCAGGGCCTCGCCCACGACCAGAAGTTCCCGCGCCTGCTCGGCGAGCGGCTCGGCGCCGCGACCGGCCGCGGCTACCGGCACCACGACTACTCGATCTCCGGGGCCGTGCTCGACGCGCCCGACCTGCCGGCCGGCAACAACGACGCGGCCTGCCTCGACGAGCGGTACCCCCAGGATCCGGACGGCGACGGCGAGATGGAGCTGGGCGAGGTCACCCAGCAGATGCCGGATGTGTTCTGCCAGCTGGAGCGGGCCCGGGCGAACGCTCAGCAGAGTGGCGAGAAGGTCGACCTGGTCGTCCTCAACGGCTGCATCAACGACCTGGACCCGTTCCTCGGCATCGTCGCCGGCATCACGCCGGGCAGCGAGAACGTGCCGGCCGGCGTCGAGCGCGAGTGCTCCGGGGTGGGCGCGCTGGCGGAGAACCCGGCGCGGAACGTGCCGTACTTCAGCGGCGCCAAGGTCGGGTACGGCGGCCGCGGCATGCGGGCGGCGATCGAGAAGGCGCACGCGCTGCCGGGACGTCCGAAGGTGCTGCTCGTGAACTTCTACTACGCGCTGAGCCGGGCCAGCCTGCCGGTGATGCGTACCCAGTGCGAGAACGCCGGCCTCGCCGCCAACCAGGTTCCCCAGTGCAAGGGCGCGGTCGCCCGGGGCGCGGACCGCTACGAGCAGTACACGCGGTACTCGGCCGAGGCGTACCGGCAAGCCGCCGCCGCCGCGAACGCCGCCTCCCCGGACGGCTCGTATGCCGTGGCCGCCGACGGGCTGTTCACGCTGGACAACGCCGTCCTGGCCGCCGACTCGAAGCTGTGGGCCAACCCCACCGCCGACCCGGCGTTCCCGCTGCGCAAGCAGGCGTGCCCCGAACTCAGCGCGACGGTGCCGCAGTGCCTCAGCGCGGCGATCGCGCACCCGGACGTCGCCGGCGCGAAGCAGTACGCCGACAACCTGGTGCTCAACCCGGCACTGCGCACGTGGTTCGACCTGCCCGGTGGCTCTACGGCCCCGGTGCAGGTTCTGGAGCAGATCAGTGCCGAGGTGACGTTGCAGGCACCGGCCGGCGTGACCAGCGGAAGGTACCGGTGGTACTTCGGGGACGGCACCGTGGCCGAGACGACCACGCCGACGGCCGTCCACACCTACGACAGCGCCGGCCCGAACCTGCCGCGGGTGCTCGTCGGATCGACGCTCTACGAGGCCACCGAGCCCGTGGTCGTCGGCGGCTAGCCACCTGACCGGTGGGAGGGCGGCGCCTTCCCACCGGTCGCGGCGGCTAAGAGCATCCATCGATCGTTCCCTTATCCCGTTCCGCGTCTGACAATGAGCGGGACGAGCACGTCGGCCGGTGCCCCGGGGAGGGACAGCGTGGCGGAGTACGACTACGACCTACTGGTGATCGGATCCGGGCCGGGCGGACAGAAGGCTGCGATCGCGGCGACGAAGCTGGGCAAGAACGTCGCGATCGTCGAGCGGCGCGACATGATCGGCGGGGTCTGCATCAACACCGGCACCATCCCGTCGAAGACCCTGCGCGAGGCGGTGCTCTACTTCACCGGCCTCAACATGCGTGACCTCTACGGCCAGAACTACCGGCTCAAGGAGGACATCACCGTCCAGGACCTACTGGCCCGCACCCAGTACGTGATCGGTCGGGAGACCGAGGTGATCCGCAGCCAGTTGGCCCGCAACCGGGTGCGGCTGATCAACGGCACCGCGCAGTTCGTCGACCCACACACCCTCGTGGTGCGCGCGCACGAGAACGACGACGGCCGCAAGGTAAGTGCGGCCAAGATCGTCATCGCGGTCGGCACCCGGCCGGCCCGGCCGCCCGAGATCGCCTTCGACGGCCGCCGGGTCGTCGACTCCGACGGCGTGCTCGACATGGAGGAGGTGCCGCGGACCATGGTCGTCGTCGGCGCCGGCGTCATCGGCATCGAGTACGCATCCATGTTCGCGGCGCTGGGCACCAGAGTCACCGTGGTCGAGGTCCGGGAGCGGTTCCTGGAGTTCTGCGACGCAGAGATCGTCGAGGCGCTCAAGTTCTACCTGCGCGACCTGTCGGTCTCGTTCCGGCTCGGCGAGGCGGTGTCCCACGTGGACGTCGCTCCCGGCGGCACGATCACGACCCTGGTCAGCGGCAAGCGGATCCCGGCCGAGACCGTCCTCTACTCCGCCGGCCGGCAGGGCGCGACGGAACCCCTCAACCTGTCCGCCGCCGGGCTGGAGGCGGACAAGCGCGGCCGGATCAAGGTGGACAAGAACCTGCGCACGCCGGTCGAGCACGTCTACGCGGTCGGTGACGTGATCGGCTTCCCGGCGCTCGCCGCCACCTCGATGGAGCAGGGCCGGCTGGCGAGCTACCACGCCTTCGACGAGCCGGTGAACTCCCTGCTCGCCCTCCAGCCGATCGGCATCTACACCATCCCGGAGATTAGCTACTGCGGCCAGACCGAGGACGAGCTGACCGGCTCCGCGGTGCCTTACGAGGTCGGCATCTCGCGTTACCGCGAGCTGGCCAGGGGGCAGATCGCCGGTGACTCGCACGGGACGCTGAAGCTGCTGGTCTCGACCGAGACCCGCAAGCTGCTCGGCGTGCACATCTTCGGCATGCACGCCACCGAGCTGATCCACATCGGACAGGCGGTGATGACTTGCGGCGGCACGGTCGACCACCTGGTCGACACCGTGTTCAACTACCCGACCCTGTCCGAGGCGTACAAGGTCGCCGCGCTGGACGTGGTGAACAAGTTCCGCGCCGTCGACCGATTCGGCTCCTGAGCCGGCTCGTCTAGTACCTGATCCGGGCCTGCTGGGTCCGGCGTGCCGCCTCCCGTGCCTGGCCGAGCGTGACAATGCCGCGCTCGGCCAGGACCGGGATCAGCCGGAGGAAGATTTCGCCGGTGAGCAGCGCGTCGCCGAGCGCCGTGTGGCGGCCCAGGATGTTCACGCCGAGCCGCGCGGCGATGGCCTCCAGCGAGTGGTCCTGGTGATCGGGGTGCGCGACAGGCGACAGCAGCAGGGTGTCCAGCACCGGCTGGTCGAACCGCACGCCGGTGGCGGCCTCCTTCAACGCGAGGAACTTCAGGTCGAACGCGACGTTGTGGCCGAGCAGTACCGATCCGTCGGCGAAGCGCGCGAGGTCCGGGAGGACGTCGCCGATCGGTGGCTGGCCGGCGAGCATGGCCGGCGTGATGCCGTGGATCCGCTGGGATGCGGCGGGCACCGACCTGCCCGGGTCGACCAGCTGCTCGTATAGCTCCTGGTGCAGTAGGCGGCCGTTAATGATCCGGGCGGCGCCGATCGAGATGATCTCGTCGCCCTCGGACGGTGCCAGCCCGGTCGTTTCGGTGTCGAACACCGTGTACGCGAGGTCGCTCAGCGGCCGGGCGTCCCAGGCGCCGGGCGCGGTGACCCGGAACAGGTCGAAGTCGTAGAACTCCGGCCTGCTGGTGGTCGGTGTGGCGGCGGCGCGTGCGGTGACCGGCTCGGCCCGGGACCGGCGCAGCAGCACCCGCACGTACGGGCCGGTGGCATCGGTCGCCGCCCACGCCTCGCCGTCATGGCGCGCCAGCAGTTCGGCGACGCGGGCCTCCGCGCTCCAGCCGCGCACGGTGTCCTCAGGCTTCCCGTCCACGTGACCGTCCGGCCAGCGGAGGTCGAGCGCGCCATGCCCGCCGGCCGGGCTGACCGACAGCGCGACCCGCGCCACGCCCAGCCTGCCGACCAGGTCGGCGACGGCCTGCGCGATCCGGTGCGTTTCGGCCTCCAGCCAAAGCTCGGTCACGGGCTCGGTGACGGACGCCTCGACCTCACCGCCGGACCGGACGCCACGTGCGACGGCCGCGAGCAGGTCGGCGCCGCGGACGTCCTCCAGCTGCCAACGGTCGGTGAGGTAGCCGGCCGAGTCGGCGATGGTCCGCTCGACGTGCGCGCTGAGCCGGTGCGTCTCCTCGCGGATGATCTCGGCGAACCGTTCGCGCTCGTCCGGCGCCATGTCCGGGTAGTCGAGGATGTTCTCGATCGCGGCACGGATCGCGGCGAGCGGCGCGCGGGTGCCCTCGCTGAGCGCCCGTAGCGCGGTGTCGCGCCGCTGGCCCGCCTCCGCGCGGCGGGTCATGTCTTCGAGGGTGAGCACGTAGCCGCCGGAGCCGCGTACGGGCGCTACCCGTACCCGCAACAGCCGGTCGGCGCCGGCCACGGCGGCCGTCTGGACCGAGTCGGCGCCGCCGTGGATCCGCTCGACGGCATGCGCGATCAGCTCCCGGTCGAGTACGCCGAAGATCGATCGGCCCAGCCCGACCCAGCTCCGCCCAGCGGCGCCGAGCAACTCTCGCGCGGCGGCGTTGTGCAGCAGAATCCGGCCGTCCAGATTGCACACCAGGACGCCGACGGCCAGATCCGACATCAGCGCGGCCAGGCGGTCGCGGTCCTCCTCCAGCTCGGCGCGGTCGGCGGCGGAACGGGCGTCCGCGACGCCGCGCGCGGTCTGGTACCGGCTGGCCAGCTCGTTGACGGCGGCGCCCAGCGCGGCCAGGTCGCGCGGCCTGGCGACGTCGAGCCGGTGACCGGGGTTGGTCGTGACGATGAGCCGGGTATCTGCCGCCAGCCGCCGTAGCGGCGTGACGTACACGGCGAGAAACCGCCACACCAGCACCCCGAGGCCGGCCACGAGCAGCCCCACGCCGAAGACGAGGAAGGCCGCCTGACTCCGCAGCGCCCCGGCCAGCGCGTCCTGGGTCTCGCGGTCGACGCCCGCGTATACCCCCAGCCCGAGGAGCCCGACGCCCGCGAGGACGTAGCCCGCCAGCGCCGCCAGTACGGCGGCGAACCGGCGCGGCCCGGGCGTCACCGATCCGCCGCCAGCAAATTGGTGACCGCCTCGACCAGTTCCCGGGTGGAGAACGGCTTGGTGACGTACGCGTCGGCACCGACCGCCAGCCCCTTGGCCACCTCGACCTCGCGCCCCTTGGCGGTGAGCATGAGGATCTTCAACGCGTCCCAGCCGTCGGCGCGGAGCTGCTGGCACACCTCGAATCCGTCTCGGTGCGGCAGCGCCACGTCGAGCAGCACGAGGTCGGGCCGGAACGACGCGACGGCCGCGAGCGCCTCGTCGCCGTCGCGGGCCACGGCCGTCTCATGGCCGGACCGTCGCATCAGGAACTCCAGCGACGTGACGATGTTCGGCTCATCGTCGACGATCAGGATCCTGGAACCCATCAGCCCTCCTCTCCACCCGGCGCCACAGGCAGTGTGAACGAGAACGTCGCCCCCTGCCCCACCGTGCTGCGTACCCAGAGTGTCCCGCCCAGGTGATCGATGATCCGGCGGCTGATCGCCAATCCGAGTCCGGTGCCGCGTGGCCGGTCGCCGAGCCCGTCGCCGCCCTGGCGGAACTTCTCGAAGATGGCGGGCTGGTCGGCGGCGGCGATGCCGGGGCCGTTGTCGGTGACGTCGACTCGCACCACCGAGTCCTCGGTGCGGACGCCGACCAGGACCCGGCCGCGTTCGGGCGGGCAGAACTTCGCGGCGTTCGACAGCAGGTTGAGCATCACCTGGACGACCTGGTCGCGGTCCGCGGCGACGGGCGGCAACGCGTCCGGAAGCTGGACGTCCAGGCTGGCGCCCGCATCGTGAAACAAGCGCGCGGTCTCGGCCACCGAGTCGCGGACCACGCCGGCCACGTCGACCACGCCGATCTGCCACGACGCCCGCCCGGACTCCAGCTTGGACAGGTCCAGCACCTGGTTGATCAGCCGGGTGAGGCGCTCGGTCTCCTCGGCGACGATCCGCAGGTACCGCTTGCGCTCGGCGGCGTCGAGATCGGGGTTGTCCAGCAGGATCTCGGAGAACGCGCGGATCGAGGTGAGCGGCGTCCGCAGCTCGTGGGTGACCGTGGAGACGAAGTCGTCCTTGAGCCGGTCCAGCTCGGTGAGGCGCTCGTTGGCGGCGCGCAGGCCGGCCGTGGCCGCTTCCAGCTCGGCCGACTTCCGTTCCAGCTCCCGGCTGTACGCGCGTACCTGCGACGCCTCGTCGAGGATCTCCATCACCTCGTCGAGCCCCAGCGGCTCTTCCCGCACCACGGAGGCGACCATGACCCGGGCGGACGCCGTGCCGACGGCGCCGGCCAGCAGCGTCTCGACGTGCCGGACGAGGCCGGCATCTGCTTCCTCAGGGAGAGCACGGCCTTGCGCGTGGGCTACCAGTGCCGCCCGGGCGCCGTCCGCGCCGAGGAACCGTTCGAGCAGCGCGCGCAGGTCGGCGACCGACGCGCTGCCACGCCACAGGCCTGCGTCGGCGCCCTCGTCGACGAAGAGCGCCGCCTGCGCCCGCTCGGCCGCGTCCACCCGCCTGGCGAGCGACACCCCGACGTACGCGCCGACGTTGGCGAGCGCGCTCCACACCATCGCGTGGCTGATGGGGTCGAGCCCGTCGAGTCCGAACAGAGCCTGCGGCCGGAGCAGCGCGATCCCGAACGGGCCGTCCTCGACGAACCGCCCCGGCAGCCAGCCGGTCTCGGCCAGCGACGGCAGCAGCAGCGTGTAGAGCCAGACCGTGAACCCGGCGACGAGCCCGGCCAGCGCGCCGTCGCGGGTGCCGCCGCGCCAGAACAGCCCGCCGAGCAGCGCCGGCGCGAACTGCGCCACGGCCGCGAACGAGACCAGGCCGATCGAGACGAGCGCCGAACCCTCCCCGGCAACGCGGAAGTAGCCGTACCCCAGCAGCAGCACCGCGACGATAGTCACCCGCCGGATCGCAAGGATCACGCCGCCGAGGTTGGCTCGGCCGGCCACCGCGCGGCTGCGCAGCAGCAACGGCATGACCAGGGAGTTCGACACCATCGTGGACAGCGCGATCGTCTCGACGATCACCATGCCGGTGGCCGCCGACAGCCCGCCGATGAACACCAGCAACGCCAGCGCCGGCTGCCGCTCGGCCATCGGGAGGGTGAGCACGAACGTGTCGGTGTCGACCGAGCCGTCGCCGAAGCGCAGCAGCCCGCCAAGCGCGATCGGCAGCACGAAGACGTTGATCGCCAGCAGGTACAGCGGGAACAGCCACACCGCGCGGGTGAGGTGCCGCTCGTCGACGTTCTCCACGACGGCGATCTGCCACTGCCGGGGGAGCAGGATGATCGCGAGCATCGACAGCACCATCAGCCACGCCCAGCCGCCGTACCCTACCTCCGGGGTGAGCGTGTAGAGCGCGGCGATGTCCGGATCGTCAGCTGCCTGCCCGAACAGGTCGCCGAAGCCGGCGAAGACGCCGAACGTGACGAAGGCGCCGACCGCCAGGAACGCCACGAGCTTGACGATCGACTCGAACGCGATCGCCGCGACCATGCCCTCGTGCCGCTCGGTGGCGTCGAGGTGGCGGGTGCCGAAGAGGATCGTGAACGCGGCGAGCAACAGCGCCACGTAGAACCCGGTGTCCTGCAGCAGCGGGACGTGGCCGAGTTCGCCGGTCGAGACGATGTCCGGGTAGCGCCGCAGGATCCTGAACGTGTTGGAGACCGCCTTCAACTGCAGCGCGATGTACGGCACGATCCCGACGACCGCGATCACGGTGACGACGCCGCCGAGCAGCGTGCTCTTGCCGTACCGCGCCGAGATGAAGTCGGCGAGTGACGTGATCCGGTGGCGCTTGCTGATCCGGATGAGCTTGCGCAGCACGAACCAGCCGAGCGCCACCATCACCGTCGGGCCGAGGTAGACCGGGAGGAACCCGACGCCGGTGGACGCCGCCCGCCCGACGCTGCCGTAGAAGGTCCACGAGGTCGCGTACACCGCCAGCGACAGCGCGTAGATCGAGCCGTTGCTGATCAGGCTGCGCCCGACGGCGGCGCGTCGGTCGCCGTAGTACGCGACCGCGAACAGCAGGCCGAGGTAGCCGGCGGACACGGCGACGATCACCCAGGTCCTGAGCACGGCTCAGCCCGCCCGCGTCATCGGGACCGCCGGACCAGCGCCGCCGCCACGGCGATCAGCGCGGCCCACGCGACCAAGAGGTAGGCCCAGAGCAGCGGGACGCCGAGCACCAGGGTGTCGCGGTCGAACAGCGCCATCAGCGGATAGCCGAACAGCAGGAAGCCGAGCATGCCGGCGGCGACGAGGCGCTGGGATCGGCCTGGCCGGTCCATCACGTCACCGTGTCCGTGCGGTAGCGGCGGGCCGTGACGTCCTGTAGGTCGTGGACGGCGCGCAGGGCGTCGAGGAGCGCGCGCCGCTCGGCGGGCGTGAGGTCGGCCAGCCGTAGCGCGTTGCCCGGCGGCCCGTCGGCCGCCACCTGGGCGCGTAGCCGCAGGTCGGTGAGGACGCGGTGCGCTTGCGTCAACCGGCTGGCGCCGTCGCGGCTGAGCGTCCCGGCCTGCGCCGCGGCGGCGAGCCGGTCTGCCGTCGAGCGCGCGTCCGAGCCGGCGGCGAGCGCGTAGAGCCGGGCGAGCAGCACGATCGCGGCGATGCCGGCGCGCTTGAGATCCAAGTCGCCGTGGCGGGTGCGCAGCCGCCCGAACAGCCCCAGTGGCGGCGCGAACGAGACGGCGGCGCGTGCCATCTGGATCGTGAACCGGCGCTGGTCGGCGGCGCCGCGCAGGATCCGGTCGAGAGGGGCAGGGGAGAGGCCACCGTGGACGGCGCGGAAGTCGAGCAGCACCTCCGCCTCGACGAGCGCCTGCGGCTCCGGCTGCTCGACCCAGCGCCGGAAGATCCGCTCCCACTCCGCGAGCGGATACCGCCAGCGGGTAGCGACGTAGCCGCCGGGGCAGCGCGGCAGGCCGGCGGCCGCCAGCCCGGCGACGATGATCTCCGCGAGCTCGGCGAAGTACGGGCCGGCCGCGGCTTCGCGGTAGGCGACGGCGTTGTCCTGATCGGAGTGGAGCGACTCCTCCCGGCGCCCGCCCGATCCGAGCGTCAGCCACGCGTACGGGCACGGTGGCGATCCGAGCCGCGCCTCGGCAAGCTGGAGCAGGCGGCTGGTCAGCGCGTCGTTCGCGGTGGCGATCGCGCGCCCCACCGCACCGGCGTCGAAGTCCGCACGGGCCAGTTGCCGGACGGCTACCGTCAGCCGAGCGGGGTAGCCGGGGAGCGGGCCGGCGCCGTCGAGGTCGGCGATCCAGCGCAGGACGGGGCTGATCGCCTCCCCGGTCACGGCGGATTCAGCCCGTGCGCTGGTGCCTCGTGGTTCCACCCGGGACCGCCACTCTCAGTGAGTTTCGACCACGTCCGAGCCTAGCGCCGACAGGGGCACCAGCCTGGCCGAACCGCGCATCTAAGATCGCGCTGGTGAAGCAGGAGCGGATCGACCAGAAGCGGCAGCAGATCCTCGGCGCCGCCTTGAAGGTGTTCGCCGAACTCGGCTACCACAACGCCGGTATCGCCGACATCGCCCGCGAGGTCGGCGCCGGTCACGGCACCTTCTACCGGTACTTCGCCAACAAGCGCGACATCCTCGACCACGTCCTCACCTACGCGGCGGAGCGGATCGGGGCGGCGCTCGCCGACACCGGCCCCACCGCCTCGAACACCGTCGAGGAGTACCGCACTCAGGTCGAGCGGATCGGGCACGCGCTGTTCGACCTGTTCGTCACCGACCGCCAGATCGTGCCCGTCTTCTTCATGCAGTCGATGTCGGTCGACGCCGAGATGACCGAGCGGATTCTCGCCATGAACGACGCCCTGGCCGCCCTCACCGAGACCTACCTGCGTAACGGCGTCGACAAGGGATTCCTCCGGACGGACCTCGATACGGCGGTCACCGCGAAGGCGGTCAACGGCGCGATCACGGCCGGCGCGATCGCCGCGCTGCGCTTCACCGACAGCGCCGCCGAGCGCGACCGGTGGGTACGCGCGGTCACCGCGCTCATGTTCGACGGCGTCGCCGCCCGCTGATTCACCCTCGTCAGGCCCTTGCCAGAAGGCTGTGTGCTCAGCAGAATGACATGTCATTCAGGTTTCGTGCGGGTGACGCGAGGGGAACCAATGGTTCAGGTCGACGTCTTCTGGTCCTACGGCATCGGCGCCGGGTTCGCGCTCGCCGCCGCCAACCAACTCCGGTCCGACCGGGACACCGGGCCCTACCTGACCGCGACCGCTATCTACGCGGCGGCCGTCTTCGGGCCCAGCGGCGCGTGGCTGCTCTGGCAGTTCACCAGCTGGGAGACGATGCACACCGGCACGCACGACACCGTGCCCGGCTGGCTCGTAGCGCTGTTCACCGCCACCAACACGACCCAGGCGATACTCGGATTCCTGATTACCCGGTGGCTGCTCGACGCCGGCCGGTTCCGGCTCGCCTGCCTCCAGGCGGTCGGGGCGTACTTCGCGATGTTCTTCATCCTCGTCCACGGCTGGGACGGCACCGGCTACCAGCGGTTCTTCTCCCCGACGGCCGCCGACTTCGGGCGCTGGACGGCGGGCGACGAGCTGCAGAACGTCCGTACCTGGCTCACCTCGGACGTCGCGCTGACGCTCTACGGCATGGGCGTGGTGCTCGTCCCGATCATGCTCGGGCTCTGCCTGCGCTGGCACCTCGCCGGGGTGCGGGCGGCCGGGGCCGCGCCGACCAGGCGGACCGTGCTGCGGTTCGCCGCGATCGTCCTCGGCGGCATCTTCGGCCTCGGACTCGGCGGCGCGATCGCCGCGAGCGTCCTGATCCACCTGCTCGGCTGGCTTGCGGGTGGCGCGGCGTTCGCGCTCGCCGCGTTGGCCGTCGTGGCGCCGCGCCGCGGGATCGTCGGTCTCGCCGCTCGTCAGCTCGTTCGTATCGACGGCCCGGGCGCGGTCCCGGGCCCTGCCTGAGGAGCAATCATGACCGGACGTACCCGCTGGCGCCGGTTCGCGGCACTGATGGCGCCCGCGACACTCGCCGCTGGAGCGCTAATCGCCTTTACGGCGGAGGGCGTGCTCGCCGCGTCGTTCGCGGTGTCGGGCCAGAACTTCAAGGTGTCCGCTGAGACGCTGGAAGCCGACGGGTTCGCGCAGTTCGGCGCGGTCGACGCTGGCGCCGGCGGCGAGCACCACCCGGTCGCGCCGGCCGGCATCCGGTCCGCGACGCTCACCAAACTCTGCCAGTCGGTGCTGGTGCCGACCCCGTTCGGCGACATGACGCTGCGGATCACCGCCGGCAGCAGCAAACCGGTCACGGCCACCAACCTGGTGCTCGACGCCGACCAGTTAGGCGGCGACGCGACGTTCACCGACATCGAGCTGGGCCGTGACGCGTCCACCCTCGACCAGGTGCCCGGCCACACCGGCCCGCGCGGGCGGTTCGGCCAGCAGGCCGCGAAAGTCAGCCTGACCAACCTTGAGGTGCGCGCGTGGAAGACGACGGCCGGCACCTTCAACCTGACCGGAATGAAGATGGTCGCGAAGTTCGGCCGGGACGAGTGCTTCTAACGGTCCTCCGGCGGTTCCGGGACTGGCGGACCGGCCGGCCATTCTGGGGCGGCGCGCTGACGATGCTCTCCGGCGTGGAGATTCTCTGGGCGCCGCTCGCTCCGCTCGACGTCGTCCTCGTACAGGGGCTGGCGGGCGTCGCCAGCCTGGTCATCGCCGCCCTGCTCGTGGCGATGGGCGTGCTGAGCTGGTGCCAGCCGCACCTGCGGTCGGTGCTCGGCGTGGTCACGGTGGTGCTGTCGCTCGCCTCGTTCCTCACGTCCAACCTGGGCGGGTTCCTGGTCGGGATGGTGCTCGGTCTCGTCGGCGGCTCGCTCGTCTTCGGCTGGACGCCGCGGGTCGTGAGTGCGGCGGTCCTCGTCCTGCTCGCCGCCGCGGTGGCCGTCCCGCCGGTGTGCGCGGCACCCGCGGTTGCCACCGCGGCCGGGCCGGTCGCCTTCTCCGCCGCCAGCATGGCGATGACCGGGCTGGCGTACGGGGGAGTGGTCGAAGTGCCGACCGCGTCGGGACCGGTGCGGGCGCTGCGGTTCACGATGGACACGCTCACGATCGACCGCACGCGTCTCGTCGCGCCCGGGCTGAGCCTCCGGAACCCGCGCGGCGCGGCAACCCTGACCGGCGGCGTCGAGCTGTACACGACGTCGATCAGCGGGCTGCTGTTCGGCGCCATCCCGGTGCTCTTCACGCCGCGGCTGCCGCCGCCGTTCATCCCGCCGTCGGCGAGGTTCACACTCGCCCGGGCGACGATCTGGTTCCTCCGCGCCGACCACGCCCACCTCCCGACCCTGCGTGAGGCCGCGACGTAGAGCGGGTGTCGAGGTGGAACAGCCGACGGCGTAACGAGTGGGTTACATTCCGCGATCTCCGGTGTAGGCGCCCCACGCGCCCGAGCTGTGCGGCGGCCGGAGGCCCCGATGAACCCCACGATGAGTTTGACTATCGCGGCACTGGCCGCTTCGACAGCGATCGCGGCCCCGGCCCACGGCACGGTCCCTCCGGTTGATGTCTCGCCCGTCAAGGTGTCGATCGGCCGCATCGAGCCATCGCCCGGCGCCGTCAGCTACCGCACGTACGTGCGCGGCAGGGACGGCCGGATCTGGACGCGGTCGCTGGCCGGCACGGGCGCCCCGACCGGCGGCTGGTCGCCGCTTCCGGGCACTGTGTCGACCGGCCCGGACGTCGTCCCGTACGCGAACCGGCAGACGCATCTGCTCGCCGCCCGCTCGACCCGCGGGACGCTGGTGCTTCGCGATGTCCGAGGCGGCGTCGCGACCCCGTGGCTGGATCTCGGCGGCAGCCTGACGAGCGCCCCCTCGCTGGCGTTGTACGCGGATGACACCACGATTGCCGCTGTGGTGCGTGGCACCGACGGGGGCGTCTGGGTCCGGATCCGTCGCGGCGGCGCCTGGCAGCGCTGGCTCAACCTCGGCGGCAAGCTCAGCTCCGCGCCCGACGTGACGGGCCTCGGCGGCGTCGATCAGTTCGTGATCTCCGGTCGCGGCAGGAACGGGCAAATCTGGTACCGGACCATGATGGTCTGGGGCGCGCCGGCGGCTCCGTGGGCGGAAACGCAATTCGCCACGACCTCCGCGGTCGGCACCTCGTCGATAGGTGGAGGAATTCCGAGCGCGGTGGGGCCGGTATTCGTCTTCCGCGGTGCCGACAACGCGCTCTACTACGGCGCTCGTGGCGCGCCGGTCGACCCCTACCATCTTGGCGGGCAGTTGACCTCCGGCCCTGATCGAGACAGCCCGGGCGGCTCCAAGAGTCTCCAGGGAGACGGCGGGGAATTCACCCGCATGATCGTGGCCCGCGACGCCACCAACGCGCTGGCGCTGTACGACTTGATCGCTGGCACCTGGAGCAGCCTCGGTGGCGTGGCGACCTAGCGGCGTGGTGACCGAGCTATCGCTCCAGCCGGTAGAAGCGCCAGAAGCCGAAGTCCTCGATCGGCAGCGTCGTCGCGTCGGCGAAACCGGCCTCGC
>Ga0184623_10000087_pt1 | contig 35102 bp, 30 predicted proteins | sample PLM1_100_b1_FD_133138 | JGI IMG/M metagenome (GOLD analysis project Ga0184623, IMG submission 133138) | Groundwater sediment microbial communities from an aquifer in East River, Colorado, USA - PLM1_100_b1 | ecosystem: Environmental > Terrestrial > Soil > Riparian zone | place: USA: East River... | reverse complement strand
GTTGGGGTGGTGAGGGCTGCAACCGTTGGGTCGCTCCCCGGCTGGAACCGTCCCTTTTGGGACTGCTCGGGGAAACGAAACGTGACGGGGCGGCTCGTCGGGTTTCCATCCCCGAGTGGCGTTAGCGGGACCGCTGCGGGCCGCGGGCGGCCACCTGACCAACGCACCCCGGCGCGGCGCGCACCGGCCCAGACCCCCGCGCCCGACCCACGCGAGCGTGATGCGGGCGGGATCGGCGCGGGCAGCCCACTGCCGGCGCGCCTTCAGGACACGGACGGCTCGCCCACCGAGGCCGGTTTCGCGCTCATCATCGGGCTCGCGTTGCCACGGGCCGCCCAGGACAAACCGAACTGTCGGGGTAGTGGGGCTGAAACCGGGCGGACGTTACCCCGAAAACCCCGACAGTTGGTCACCGCGGTGCCCGTTAAGTCACTGGCATTGAGCCAGACTCGCCGATCCCAACCAGAACGTGCGGCCGGGTTGAGGGACGCCGACCTGCTGTGGCGGCTGGGGTACGAAAGGCCCGGCGCGTCGTTGCGCCGGGCCTCGCGGATCTGTTGGGTCTGTGGGGGATCAGGCCTGGTCGGTGGCGATCCCGTACTGGTCGAGCTTGCGGAACGCGGCGTCCGACCCACCAGCGTGGGCGGCCAGCTCAGCGAACGCGGCACGCTCGCCGCGTGCATCCACCAGCCGGGCCCAGTTGTTGCGGGCGTGGCGGGCAGAGCGGGCGCGCACGAGGTTGCTCGCTGCGGTCCCAATGGCGAACACAGTCGCTCTCCTTCTCGGTTGATGTGCTGTCGACATCTACTGTAACGATCCAGTCCCGCGAAAGTCGTCCTCAATAGGCGTGACGCTGAACACTCGTTGGAGGCGCTCGCAGCTGTAACACTGTGGCTTCTACCTGCGATAACGCGTCCCACAATTCGCGTCGGGTAAGCGTTCTGTGACGCGCTGGTGACCACGTCATGAACAGCGCCAGGAATTGGCGGCATTTCGGCGGCTGGACACCGCGGCCGTAAGCTTGCCGGCATGACTGTCGAGTCTGTCTTCCCGCAACTGGAGCTCCTGCTCCCGCGCATCCAGAAGCCGATCCAGTACGTGGGCGGCGAGCTGAACGCGACCGTCAAGGCGTGGGACGACACGACCGTCCGGTGGGCGCTCATGTATCCCGACGCGTACGAGGTCGGGCTGCCGAACCAGGGCGTCCAGATCCTGTACGAGATCCTCAACGAGCAGCCGGACGTCCTCGCCGAGCGCACGTACGCCGTCTGGCCCGACCTCGAAGCGCTGATGCGCGAGCACGGCGTGCCGCAGTTCACCGTCGACGCACACCGTCCGGTCGGCGCCTTCGACGTTCTCGGTCTGAGCTTCTCCACCGAACTCGGCTACACGAACATGCTCACCGCGCTCGACCTCGCCGGTATCCCGCTGCTGTCCAAGGATCGCGGCGACGAGCACCCGATCGTCCTCGCCGGCGGCCACGCGGCGTTCAACCCCGAGCCGATCGCCGATTTCCTCGACGCCGCCGTCCTCGGTGACGGCGAGGAGGCCGTCCTCGAGATCACCGCCGTGCTCCGGAAGTGGAAGGCCGAGGGAAGTCCGGGCGGGCGCGACGAGGCGCTGCTGCGGCTGGCGAAGACCGAGGCCGTCTACGTGCCGCGCTTCTACGACGTCGACTACCTGCCCGACGGCCGCATCCAGCGTGTCGTGCCGAACCGCCCCGACGTGCCGTTCAACATCCACAAGCGCACCACCATGGACCTCGACGCCTGGCCGTACCCGAAGCAGCCCCTGGTGCCGCTCGCCGAGACCGTTCACGAGCGGGCGAGTGTGGAAATCTTCCGTGGCTGCACCCGCGGTTGCCGGTTCTGCCAGGCGGGCATGATCACCCGTCCGGTGCGCGAGCGGTCGATCACGGGCATCGGCGAGATGGTGGACGCTTCGATCAAGGCCACCGGCTTCGAGGAGGTCGGCCTCCTCTCGCTGTCCAGCGCCGACCACTCCGAGATCGGCGATGTCGCCAAGGGCCTGGCCGACCGGTACGAGGGCACGAACACGTCGCTGTCGCTGCCGTCGACGCGCGTGGACGCCTTCAACGTCACGCTGGCCAACGAACTGTCCCGCAACGGGCGCCGCTCCGGGCTGACGTTCGCCCCAGAGGGCGGCAGCGAGCGGCTGCGCAAGGTCATCAACAAGATGGTGTCCAAGGAAGACCTGATCCGGACGGTCACCACCGCGTACTCCGCCGGCTGGACCCAGGTGAAGCTGTACTTCATGTGCGGCCTCCCCACCGAGACCGACGAGGACGTACTGGAGATCGCCGACATGGCGAAGGACGTCATCCGGGCGGGGCGCGAGGCGTCCGGGCGGCGGGACATCCGGTGCACCGTCTCGATCGGCGGTTTCGTGCCCAAGCCACACACGCCGTTCCAGTGGGCCGCTCAGTGCGATGCGGAGACGGTCGACCGCCGGTTGCGGCGGCTCAAGGCGGCGATCAACAGCGACCGCAATCTCGGCCGTGCGATCGGCTTCCGCTACCACGACGGCAAGCCGAGCATCGTTGAAGGGCTGCTCTCCCGTGGTGACCGGCGGGTCGGACGCGTGATCGAGCGGGTCTGGCGCGAGGGTGGCCGGTTCGACGGCTGGAGCGAGCACTTCTCCTACGAGCGCTGGATCGCCGCTGCCGAGTCCGAGTTGACACCGCTCGGCGTCTCGGTCGACTGGTACACGGTCCGCGAACGCGGCGAGTCCGAGGTGCTGCCGTGGGACCACCTCGACTCCGGGCTGGACAAGGAGTGGCTCTGGGCCGACTGGCAGGACGCCCTGACCGAGACCGAGGTCGAGGACTGCCGCTGGACCCCGTGCTTCGACTGTGGTGTCTGCCCCGGGATGGGCACCGAGATCCAGATCGGTCCTACCGGACGCAAAATGCTGCCACTGTCGCCGGTGTGAACCTCTAGTCTTCGTTTGTATTACTCTGTTAGCGTGGAGCTGCCTGTGAGTGGCGAGATGGAGGTGCCGCGCATGACCGAGGTTGCCTGGCTCCCGCGTGAGGAGCTGACCGAAGACGATCTTGCGCTGATGCCCGACGACGGCCACCGGTACGAGATCATCGACGGGAGCCTGGTCGTGTCGCCGCCGCCTTCGTCCGGACACCAGCTCATCGCTGCTCGGCTGTCTCGGTTGCTGGCGATGCATGCGCCCGGAGGTTGCGAGGTCCTGGAAGGGGTTGGCGTGCGGGCTGGCCGGCACTGGTCCAGCCTGCTCATCCCCGATGTGGCGGTCGTCAGCGCCGATGAGGCGCGGAAGGACGTCCCGGCCTTCGACCCCCACCATGTGTCGCTAGTGGTGGAGGTCGTGTCGCGTTCGTCGGTGACGATGGATCGGGTCACGAAGCCGAGCCTGTACGCGACCGCCCGCATCCCGTCGTTCTGGCGGATCGAGCGAGACCATCCGGCCGGGGTGATGATCGCGGTACACGAACTGGAGGGCGAGGCGTACCGGCTGGCCAGCGAGCTGGTCGGCACCATCGAGCACCAGCTCGACGAGCCGTTCCCCCTGCCGATCCGCCCCGCCGACCTGCTGCTGCCTTAGGGAGTGACGGGCACGCCGGGGGCTGCCGTCGCCGGGGTAAGCAGCGCGTCGATCCGGGCGCCGAGGCGGGCGAACTTCTCCGAGTAGAAGACCCCGCGGACGGTGCAGGTGCCCACGCAGCCGGGCGCGGGTCGGGCGTCGCCGTAGCGGGAACCCATATTCGTGAAGATCGCCACGATGTACCGGCGCTGCGGCGCTCCGGGCAGCGAGGTGACGATGCCCGCGTCGGCGCCGGCGTCGTCCACCAGCCCGGTCTTGTGCGCGAACGTCACTTCGGCGCGGGCGTTGCACGGCCGGACATCCCGCATGTACTGGCGCCCATGCACGGTCACGGTGCCGTTCTTCGCCGCGATCCACCGGTCCGGCACCTTCTGCGGGATGCCCGGAGCCGGGTACCCGCGCCCGCACCAGTTCGCCGTCGAGAGAGCGTGGTTCAGCCCCTGGTCACCGAGGATCTTGAGGAATGCCGCGCGGGAGGTGGGGGAGAGGACGTTCGCCGTCACTGGAGTGCCCTTGGGCGTGCGCCAGAGCGTCCCGGTGCCGCCGGCGACGATCAGCAGCAGGCGCGCCGTGTCGAGGCCGGTCATGGTGATCTCCTCGCGGAGCCAGGTGCCGCCGTCGCGGGCGCTGGTGCCGCCGACCTGCAGCGTGCCGAGGCCGAGGTCGCGCAGGGTGCCGTTCAGCTCGGTGACCGCACCGTGGTCGTGCAGCTGCTTGAGCAGTGCGCAGGTGCTCAGGTTGTCGGAGAACGTGAGCATGGCGTCGAGCCACGCGCGGACGGTGCGGGTGCCGGACTGCGCGGCGACCGGGCACGATCCGCCGCGCGGCCGGTACGCGTAGTTGCCGTCGAGCCGGATCGTGCCCTTGTCGATGAGCCGGAAGATCCCGAACGCCACGAGCAGCTTGAACACCGACGCCGGGTACGGCGTGACGAAGTCGAACTTGGCACCGGCCGGCGGGGTCGCCACGTCGCGGCCGCCCGCCACGCCCTGCCGCCACTGGTTGCTGCTCCACCGGCGCCACCGCACCGAGCTGGCGGCCAGGTTCGCGTCGACCGGCACGCTCACGGCCTTCGGGTACGCCTTGCTCAGCAGCGCCTGCGCCGCCGCGACCGGGCGATTGGCGGCGTCCAGCTCGATGACCGCGACGTCCACGTTCGGCACAGTGGTCACCGTCCGCCCGGCGCCACGGTCCACGATGTCGGCGAACCGTTGCTCGTCGAGGGCCTTGCGTAACTCGGCGCCGAGCCAGGCCGACCGCTGCGCCGGATTCATGGTGGGGCTGGGCGACGGTGTCGGGGACTGGCTCGCCGGCGTGCGCGCCACTGCGGAGGACCGCGCGTCGGCGTCGGCGGCGGTATCGCAGCTGGTGGCGAGTAAGGCGAGTACGGTCGCCGCGGCGACTGTTCGTGCGTGGCGCATGCCGGATCCCCTGTGTCGATCAGTTCCGTCGGGGTGCGCGCCGGTAGGGTCGCTGCGGACGAACGCCCGCTCCCGCCTATTCATTGAGAAAGTATTCATTGGAGAAAGTACAGGTCGGCAGCAAACGTCGGACCAACCCGGACGGCGTTCACCCGCCGTGATGAGGGAAGATCGCGGGGAGAGGGAAGGAGCACGACGCTGGCACGCATGCCTGAGGGCCCACCGCCACCGCCGGTCGTCCAGCGGCTGAGGCTGCGGTACGCCAAGCGCGGTCGGCTGCGTTTCACCTCACACCGTGACTTCGCCCGCGCGTTCGAGCGTGCGCTGCGTCGCGCCGAGGTGCCGATGGCGTACTCGGCCGGCTTCAGCCCGCACCCGAAGGTCTCGTACGTCGGTGCGGCGCCCACCGGTGTGGCCAGCGAGGCGGAGTACGTCGAGATCGGCCTCGACCGGACCGTCGACCCGGAGGTACTGCGTAGCGCGCTCGACGCCGCCCTCCCGCCCGGAATTGACATCCTCGAGGCGGTCGTGGCCAGGGGCGGGTCGCTGCCGGAGCGGATCGACACGTCCGAATGGCTGCTCGAACTGCCCGGGATCACCCAGGACGAACTGGCCGCGGCGGTCGAGAAGTTCCTGTCCGCCAACGAGATCCCGGTCGAACGGCTTACGAAGAAGGGCCGGCGCACACTCGACGCGCGCGCTCCGGTGGTGAGCGTCCAGGTGGACGCTGGCGCGTCCGCTGCGGACTGTGACGGCACCTGTGCGATAATGAGGATTGTCGTAAGGCACGTGACGCCTGCCGTACGACCCGATGACGTCCTGACCGGACTGCGGAGCGTGTCCGCTCTCACCCTGCCGGTGCCGCCGCGAGCGACCCGGCTGGTGCAGGGAGCGATCACCGAGGGTGGCCGGATCATCGATCCGCTCGCCGCCGACCGCGACGGGGCCGTCAACGGAGCATCGACCTGACATCGGTGCGCCCACGACTTCGGTGAGCCGCGTGAGCGGCCCGCCTGACAGAACCGATACGACACACGCCTCTGAGCGGCCGCGTCACACGCGCCCGGAGGTGGAACGGGAGACATGCCCGGATGCTCGACAATGAGCCCACTGGTGGCTCGGTGGTAGGGGAGAGCCCTACCGCTGAGTCCGCCGAAACGACACCTGCCCAGAAGCCGGCTCGCCGGCGCGCCACTCGACGGGCGGCGGCCCCACCGCCACTTGTCGACGACGCCGCGCCCTCCAGCGCCGACCCGACCCCAAGCGACGCCGCTGCCAGCGCGCCCAGCGACGCCGACGAGACATCCGCAAAGGCGCCGGTGAAGCGCGCGAGCCGGGCCCGCAAGAAGGCTGCGCCAGCCGCTGCCGAGGAACCGCCCGCCGCCGGGGCGCAGGCGGAGAGCGACGCCGCGGCCGAGCCGGCCACGAAGCCGGTCAAGCGCACCACCCGCAGCCGTAAGAAGGCCGCGCCAGCTGTCGCCGAAGAGGTGCCGGCCGCTGCCGAAGAGCCCGAGGCCGTCGAGGAAGAGGAAGCGCACGCTGTTGCCGCGCAGGCGCCGGCGCCCGCGATGGTCGCTCCGCCGGTAGTGATGTTCATGGCGCCCGCCCAGGTCGCTGCTTCCGCGCCCGCTGTGCCTGTGACCTCGCCATTCGCCGCGCCCGCCGCGGAGGAGGAGGCGCCCGCCCCGGCGAAGCGCACGCGCTCCCGTCGTAGGCCGGCAGCCGCCGCAGAGGCCGACGAGGTCGTCGAGCTAGAGGTCACCGGCGCCGACGACTCGTCCGAGGCCGCCAGCACCCCAGAGGACGAGGACGCCGCTGAGCGTCGCCGCCGCCGTCGGGGGCGCCGTGGCCGTGGCCGTGGCCGCGGTGGGGACGAGCTTGCCGACGGCGAGGAGCCGTCGGAGGAGCTCGCCGATGCCACCGACGAGCCCGACGACGGTGCTGATGAGGACGCCGACGGGGACGAGGAGACCGCCGAGGGCGGCACCCGGCGCCGTCGCCGCCGCCGTCGCCGCAGTTCGTCCGGCGGGGACGCCGAGCAGGCGCCCGACGACCCGCCGAACACTGTCGTCAAGGTCCGCGAAGCGCGGTCGTCCTTCGACGACGAGGTACAGGGCGTCAAGGGCTCGACCCGCCTCGAAGCCAAGCGGCAGCGCCGTCGGGACGGCCGTGACCAGGGCCGTCGCCGCCCGCCGGTGCTCAGTGAGGCCGAGTTCCTGGCCCGCCGCGAGGCCGTCGAGCGGGTCATGGTGGTCCGCCAGCTGGGCGAGCGCACCCAGATCGCAGTGCTCGAAGACAACATCCTCGTCGAGCATTACGTCACCAAGGCGTCGTCGGCGTCGTACGCCGGCAACGTGTACCTCGGCAAGGTCCAGAACGTCCTGCCGAGCATGGAGGCGGCGTTCGTCGACATCGGCAAGGGGCGCAACGCCGTCCTGTACGCCGGCGAGGTCAACTGGGACAGCGCCGGCATGGCCGGGAAGCCGCGCAAGATCGAGCAGGCACTGAAGTCTGGCGACGCGGTGCTGGTGCAGGTCACCAAGGACCCGATCGGCCACAAGGGCGCCCGCCTGACCAGCCAGATCAGCCTGCCCGGCCGGTTCCTCGTGTACGTGCCCGAGGGCCAGATGACCGGCATCAGCCGGAAGCTGCCGGAGAACGAACGCAAGCGGCTCAAGGACATCCTCAAGAAGATCGTCCCCGAGAACGCCGGCGTGATCATCCGGACCGCGGCCGAAGGCGCCAGCGAGGAGGAGCTGAGCCGCGACGTGGCCCGGCTCGAGGCGCAGTGGCAGTCGATCAAGACCAAGGCGGACAAGGGTGGCGCCCCCGCGCTGCTGCACGCCGAGCCCGACCTGGTCATCCGGGTCATCCGTGACATCTTCAACGAGGACTTCACCAAGCTCGTTGTCCAGGGCAACCAGGCCGCCGAGACCGTCGAGGAGTACGTGGCGCACGTCTCGCCGGACCTCGTCGAGCGACTCTCGCGGCACACCGGGGAGTCCGACGTCTTCCACGACCTGCGCATCGACGAGCAGCTCACCAAGGCGCTCGATCGCAAGGTGTGGCTGCCGTCCGGCGGCTCGCTGGTGATCGACCGCACCGAGGCCATGACGGTCGTCGACGTCAACACCGGCAAGTTCACCGGTCAGGGCGGCAACCTCGAGGAGACCGTCACCAGGAACAATCTGGAGGCGGCCGAGGAGATCGTGCGGCAGCTCCGGCTGCGCGACATCGGCGGCATCATCGTCATCGACTTCATCGACATGGTGCTGGAGGGCAACCGGGACCTCGTCCTGCGGCGCCTCACCGAGTGCCTCGGTCGGGACCGCACGAAGCACCAGGTCGCCGAGGTCACCTCGCTGGGCCTCGTCCAGATGACCCGGAAGCGGGTCGGGCAGGGCCTGCTCGAGGTGTTCAGCGAGGTCTGCGAGCACTGCCGTGGCCGCGGGATCATCATCCGCAGCGAGCCCGTCGGGGAGCGGCCGAAGCCGGCGGTGCCGGTCGAGGCTGCCGTCGCCGCCGAACCGAAGTCGCGCAAGCGGCGTGGTCGGGGCAAGGGCGGCGAGGGCGAGCAGCCCGAGGCGGTACAGGCCGACGACGTGCCCAGCCCGAGCGTGGTCGCAGCCGCCATCACCAACGGCGCGCACGGCCCAGACCACGAGCACCTCCAAGCGGACGAGGTTGCGCCGTCGCTGAACGGTGCCGCGCCGGACGCGCACAGCCACGTCGAGCCCGAGCCTGCGCAGGACGAGGTCGCCCAGGACGAAACCGCGAGCCAGCGGGTCGGGCCAGAGCCTGAGCCCGTCGAGCCTGAGCCTGTGGCCACAGTCCCGGCGCCGCGCAAGCGGGCCCGTCGTGCGGCATCTCGCCCGGCCGGGCCGCCTGCCGCTGGCTGAGCAACATCACAGCACGAGGGGCTGCCACCCGCGCCGAGAGAGCGCCGGGCGGTAGCCCCTCGTCGCGTGAGCCGGCCGTCCGGAGAGGCTTGTCAGCGGTGGATAACCCGTGGTCCACTCGCTACAACAAACAGAGCCAGGTGCGGCGCTACCGCGGCCGGTGCGGATCGGGTTCCATGCGACATGGGCGCGAACGACCCTCCGCGCCTGCTCGGTCCGTGATCGCTCGCCGGAGGTGGCGCCATGAGACTGCACCCGCCGCAGCGCGTCGAGGAGTACACGTCGCAGGGGTGGTGGGGTAACGCCGGCACCTCGGGTAACGCCGGCACCTCGGGCGATGATGGTACCTCGGGCGATGCCGGTACCTGGGGCGACGCGTTTCGCCGCTGCGTGGACGAGAGTCCCGAGAAGCTCGCAGTCGTCGACCCCGCCAACCTCGCCACGCTGACGGGCGCCACGCCGCGCCGGCTGACCTGGTCCGAGCTGGACACCGAGGTCGCCCGCCTCGCCGCTGTGCTGGCCGCGCACGGCGTCGGAGCCGGTGATGTGGTGGCGGTGCAGCTGCCGAACTCGGTCGACATCTGCGCGACGTACCTGGCGATCGCCCGGATCGGAGCCGTCGCCACGCCGTTCCCGATGCAGTTCCAGCGGCGCGAGCTGACCCGGCTGTGCGAGCGCCTGTCCGTCCACACGCTGGTCACCGTCGGCTGGTTCGGCGAGCGGGAGTACGCGGTGGAGGCGCTGGGACTGCGCCGGCACCTGCCTGAACTGCGCACCGTCCTCGTCACGGGTCCGGACGTTCCGGAGGGCGCCATCGGGCTGGTCGGAGCCGACGCGGAGGCCCCGCCGCAGGAGCACAGCCCGGACGGGAACGACTGCGTGACGATCTGCTGGACGTCCGGCACCGAGGCCGAGCCCAAGGCGGTGCCGCGCTGCCACTACGACTGGCTGGCGATCGCCTGGGCCAGCGTGGACGCGCCGAAGCTCACCGCCGACGACGTCCTGCTCAACCCGTTCCCGATGGTCAACATGGCCGGCATCGGCGGCATGTTCCTGCCGTGGCTGCTCACCGGCGCAACGCTCGTGCAGCACCAGCCGTTCGACCTGCCCACGTTCCTCGGCCAGATCGCGGCGGAACGCGTCACGTACACCGTTGCGCCGCCCGCTCTGCTCACGTTGCTGCTGCTCAAGCCCGAGATCCTGGCCGCCGCGGATGCCTCGTCGCTGCGCATCCTCGGCTCGGGCTCGGCGCCGCTGTCCACCGCGATGGTGCGCGGCTGGAAGGACCGGCACGGCGTCGACGTCATCAACTACTTCGGCTCCAACGAGGGCGTCTCGCTGGTCGGCGACCCGGAGACGATCCCCGATCCGGACGAGCGCGCCCAGTTCTTCCCGCGGATCGGCGCCGGTGGCTACACCTGGCCCAACCGCGCGACCCGTGGCACCCGGACCCGCCTCGTCGACCTGTCCAGCGGCGCGGAGATCACCGAGCCAGGCCAGCCAGGCGAGTTGCGCATCGCCGGTCCGACCGTCTTCGCCGGTTACCTGGATCCGGCTGGCGGTCTCGACCTGAGTTGTTTCGACGCCGACGGCTACTTCTGCACCGGCGACGTCTTCGAGATCGCGACGCGTGACGGCGACCCGCGCTACTACCGCTACGTCGACCGCTCGAAGGACCTGGTCATCCGGGGTGGGATGAACATTTCGCCGGCCGAACTGGAAGGGCTGCTGCTGACCCATCCGGCGGTGGCCGAGGCGGCCGTGGTCGGCTACCCCGACGAGGTGATGGGCGAGCGGATCTGCGCCGTGCTGGTGCCCCGTCCCGGCGCCGACGGCGACGTCGTGCTCTCGATCAACGCCGTACGGGAGTTCCTCGCCGGCGAGGGCGTCGCGGACTACAAGCTGCCCGAGCGGGTCGAGCTGGTGGAGACCCTGCCGCGCAATCCGGTCGGCAAGGTTTTGAAGCGTGAACTGCGCTCGACGCTGCAAGGGGCTGGATCGTGACGGTGCATGTGCTCGGCGGGTACCAGACCGACTTCGCCGCGCGGGCCGCCGGGCTGTATGAGCTGGTCGCGGAGTCCGTCCAGGGCGCGCTGGAGGCCGGTGCGGTGGCGCCGGAGGACGTCGGTGTGGCGCACGTCGGCAACCTCGCGGGGGAGCTGTTCGCCGGCCAGGCGCAGCTCGGCGGGTTCGTCAACACCGTCCACCCCGCGTTCGCCGACCTGCCGACCGCGCGGCACGAGGCGGCGTGCGCGTCCGGCAGTGTCGCACTGCTGGCGGCGATGGCCGATCTGGAGCTGGGCCGGTACGACGTCGCGCTGGTCGTGGGTGTCGAGCTGATGCGGAACGTGGGCGGTGCCGTCGCGGCTGAGCACCTCGGCTCGGCCGCGTGGGTGGGCCGGGAGGCGACCGAGGCCAAGTTTCCCTGGCCGCACCTGTTCAGCCGGATCGCCGACGCCTACGCCGAGCGCTGGAGCCTCGACCACGCCCACCTCGCCCGTATCGCCGAGCTGAACCTCGGCAACGCCCGCCGCAACCCGCTCGCGCAGGCCCGGGACTGGACGTTCCCACCCGGCGCTTTCGGCGCGGACGACGCGCTTAACCCGGTCGTGGACGGGCGGCTGCGCAAGCAGGACTGCGGGCGGATCACCGACGGCGGCACCGCCGTGCTGCTGGCCAACGACGCGTACCTGCAGCGCACCGGCGCACGTTCGAAGGCCCGGATCACGGGCTGGGGCCATCGTGGCGCGCCGATGCTGCTGTCCGACAAGCTGGCGCTGGCCGGGGAGTACCTCTTCCCGCACCTGCGCCGCGCGGTGACCGAGGCGTACGGCCGCGCGGGCATCGGCGGCCCCGCAGACCTGGACGCGATCGAGCTGCACGACTGCTTCACCATCACCGAGTACGTCGCGCTGGAGCACCTGGGGCTGGCGCCGCCCGGGGAGGCGTGGCGCGCGGTGGAGGACGGCCTGATCGACGGCGTGGTGAACCCGAGCGGCGGGTTGATCGGCGCCGGGCATCCGGTCGGGGCGACGGGCGTACGGATGCTGCTTGACGCGTACCGGCAGGTCACGGGCGGTGCGGGGGAGTACCAGGTGGACGGCGCCCGCCGCGCCGCGACGCTCAACGTCGGCGGTTCCTTCACGACGGCAGTGGTGTTCGTCGTCGAGGCCTGAACCCGTTCACTTTCGGACTTTCGAGGGTTCCGGCGCCCGCTGGACCCTCGAAACTCCGCAACTCAACGGGGGTTAGAGCATGAAGCGGACCTCGCGGCGATTGAGGACGGCCTGGCAGCGGTCGCAACGGAGTACGGGTTCGAGCACCCGCCCGCAGCGCCGGTGCCGGATCACGAGCACCGGCTCGGCCGGCCCCGCCAGCCAGCGCTCGCCCCACCGCACCAGCAGGGCCAGCACGTCGAAGAACGCCAACCCCTTCGCGGTGAGCCGGTACTCCTCGCGCCCGTACCGCTCGTCGTACACCACCCGCCGGAACACGCCCAGCTCGACGAAGCGCCGCAGCCGGTCGGCCAGGATCACCGGGGGTATGCCCAGGTCACGCTCGAAGCCGCCGAACCGCCGCACGCCGAGGAACGCCGCCGCCAGCACCGCGGTGCTCCACCGGTTGCCGAGCAGCTCCATCGTGCCGGGTAGGAACGAGAGCGCGTCGCCGGGATGCGGGGAGGCGGACGTGCGGCGGTGCAGCCGGGCGGGCGACACGTCGGCGACGCGCGCGTTGGAGCGGCGAAGCGCTGTGGTGTCCCGCGGGCTGACCGGGTGCGGGGCGCACGTGCAGGTCAGGCGCGGTACGCAGGCCAGCCCGCAGCGGTGGTGCCGCAGCTCCGGCAGCGGGGCGGGGCGGGCCAGCACCCAGCGTTTCTCCCAGGCCCAGATCGCCACCAGGACCGACCAGAGGTCCAGGCCGCGTTCGGTGAGCCGGTACTCCGACCGTCCCGCGTAGGCCGGATCGGGGACTCTGATCAGCACCTCATACTGTTCCAGTTCACGGAGGCGGCTGGTCAGCACGCTGTTGGAGACGCCCAGCGCCTCCTGCCACTGGCTGAACCGGCGCGCGCCCAGGAACGCCCGTTGCAGGATGAGCAGCGTCCACCGGTCACCCAGAGCGAGCAGCGCACGACCAACCGCAGGGATCTGCGCCGCGGCGTCCGACCGGGCTCCGGTCAAGTGGACAGCTCCTTCGTCGGGAGATGCTCCAGTCTGCCGAACCGGCCGGCGCTGTGGGGGCCACCACCCCGGTTTGACCCCCTGGGTGCGCGGTACGTACCCTGTCTGTTGGCGCACGTGGCGTGCGCCGCGTTCCTGTCTGCCCCCTTTGCGGGCCCGCGTGGGGACGCGCACGAGATCTACGCCTTCAGAGCAGTCAGGAGACCTGCGTCGATGTACGCCATCGTCAAGACCGGCGGCAAGCAGTACAAGGTGGCCGTGGGCGACGTCGTCGAGGTCGAGAAGCTCGAGGGTGCGCCGGGCGACTCGCTCACCCTGCCGGCGCTACTCGTCGTGGACGGCGAGGCCGTCACGCACGAGGCCGACAAGCTCGCGTCGTTCGCCGTCACCGGTGAGGTCGTGGCCCACACCAAGGGCCCGAAGATCCGGATCCACAAGTTCAAGAACAAGACCGGCTACCACAAGCGTCAGGGTCACCGTCAGCCGCTGACCCAGATCAAGGTGACCGGCATCGAGAGCGGGAAGTAGGCGCCGAGATGGCACACAAGAAGGGCGCGTCATCTTCGCGCAACGGTCGTGACTCCAACGCTCAGCGCCTCGGCGTCAAGCGTTTCGGTGGCCAGCTCGTGAAGGCGGGCGAGATCATCGTCCGCCAGCGCGGCACCCACTTCCACCCGGGCGACCTGGTCGGCCGCGGTGGCGACGACACGCTGTTCGCGCTGGCCGCGGGCAACGTCCTGTTCGGCACCAAGCGCGGTCGCAAGACCATCAGCATCGTGCCGGTGGAGGCCTAGCCTCCGCAGACAGACCACGCGAAAAGGGGCGGGCCGGGCAACATCCGGGCCCGCCCCTTTCGTTCGTTACGAGTTACCGGTGAGGTGGTCGTGGTTTTCCGGGCTATAACCCGGAAAACCACCGCCGCTTCGGCCGGCACGAGATAGAGGGGTAGTCGGTGGCGACTTTCGTCGACCGCGTCGTACTGCACGTCTCCGCTGGTGACGGCGGGCACGGCTGCGCGTCGGTCCACCGCGAGAAGTTCAAGCCACTGGGCGGACCGGACGGCGGCAACGGTGGCAACGGCGGTGACGTCGTACTCGTCGTCGACCGCGGTGTGCACACCCTGCTCGACTTCCACTTCCACCCGCACCAGAAGGCCGGCAACGGCAAGCCGGGCCAGGGGTCGCATCGCAGCGGCGCCGCCGGCGGCAACCTGGAGCTGCGGGTGCCCGACGGCACCGTCGTGCAGACGATGGACGGTGAGGTGATCGCCGACCTGACCGGCGCCGGCACCCGGTTCGTCGTCGCCGAGGGCGGCCGTGGCGGGCTCGGCAACGCGGCGCTCGCCTCCACCCGGCGCAAGGCGCCCGGCTTCGCCCTGCTTGGTGAGCCCGGCGAGGCGTTCGACGTCGTGCTGGAGCTCAAGAGCGTCGCCGACGTCGGCCTGGTCGGTTTCCCCAGCGCCGGCAAGTCGTCGCTGATCGCCGTCGTGTCGGCGGCTCGCCCGAAGATCGCCGACTACCCGTTCACGACGCTCGTGCCGAACCTCGGCGTGGTTACCGCCGGCGACACCGTCTTCACGATGGCCGACGTACCGGGCCTCATCCCCGGCGCCGCCACCGGCAAGGGCCTCGGCCTGGAGTTCCTGCGCCACATCGAGCGGTGCGCGGTGCTCGTGCACGTCATCGACACCGCCACCGAGGAGCCCGGCCGCGATCCGGTCGCTGACATCGACGCGATCGAGCACGAGCTGGAGCAGTATGGCGGCCTCGCCGACCGGCCCCGTCTAGTGGTGCTGAACAAGGTCGACGTGCCGCACGGCCGGGAGCTCGCCGAGATCGTCCGTCCCGACCTGGAGAAGCGCGGGTTCGACGTCTTCGAGATCAGCGCCGTCACCCGGGAGGGCCTACGGCCACTGCTGTTCGCCCTCGGCCAGCGCGTCGAGGACTACCGGGCAGCGACCGCCGCGCCGGAAGCCACCCGGATCGTGCTGCGCCCCAAGGCCGTCGACGACGCGGGCTTCACCGTCGAGCGTGACCCGCAGGACCCGGACGCGTTCATTGTCCGCGGTGACAAGCCGGTGCGCTGGATCCGCCAGACCGACTTCACCAACGACGAGGCCGTCGGCTACCTCGGCGACCGGCTCGCCCGACTCGGCGTGGAGGCCGCGCTGGCGGAGGCGGGTGCGGTGCCGGGCGCTGCCGTCACGATCGGCCCGGTCACGTTCGACTGGGAGCCGAGCACGGTCGCCGGCGTCGACTTCACCCCGACCGGCCGCGGCACCGACCTGCGGCTGGAGCGCGACGACCGTCCGGCCGCAGCCGACCGGCTCGCCGCCAAGAAGGCGCGCCGCCGCTCCGAGGACGACGGGGACGAGGAGGAGTAGTGGCCACGTCGGGCCAGGCGGCGCTCACCACACCGCGCCGTGCCGTGGCGGAAGCGCGCCGCGTTGTCGTCAAGATCGGCTCGTCGTCGCTCACCACCCGGGCCGGCGGCATCGACGCCGACCGGATCGACGCCCTGGTGGACGCCCTCGCCGCCCGCCGCCGCGCCGACGAGACGCAGCTCGTACTCGTCTCGTCCGGCGCCATCGCGGCGGGGCTCGCCCCACTCGGCCTGCGCCACCGTCCCCGGGACCTCGCCACGCAGCAAGCCGCCGCCAGCGTCGGCCAGATGCTGCTCGTCTCCCGGTACGCCGCGTCGTTCGCCCGATACGGCCTCACCGTCGGCCAGGTGCTGCTCACCGGCGAGGACGTCGTCCGCCGGGCGCACTACCGCAACGCCAAGCGCAACTTCGAACGGCTCCTCGACCTCGGCGTCGTCCCCGTCGTCAACGAGAACGACGCCGTCGCCACCGACGAGATCCGCTTCGGCGACAACGACCGGCTCGCCGCCCTCGTCGCCCACCTGCTGCACGCCGACGCGCTCCTGCTGCTCTCCGATGTCGACGGCCTCTACGACGGCGATCCGCGCAAGCCCGGCACCCGGCTGATCAGCGAGGTCACCGGCGACGCCGACCTCGAAGGTGTGGTGGCCGGGAAGAGGGGTTCCGGCGTCGGCACCGGCGGCATGGCCAGCAAAGTCGATGCCGCCCAGGTCGCCACCAGCGCCGGCGTCCACGTCGTCCTCACGTCCGCCGCCCACGCCGGCGCCGCACTCGCCGGTGAACAGGTCGGCACCCACTTCACCCCCACCGGGCGGCGCCTGCCCACCCGGCTCCTCTGGCTCCGCCACGCCACCACCCCGCGCGGCCGCCTCTACCTTGACGACGGCGCCGTCGCCGCCGTCGTCGGGCGCCGCGCGTCGCTCCTGTCCGCCGGCGTCACCGCCGTCGAAGGCGACTTCGTGGCCGGCGACCCCGTCGACCTCGTCAACGCCGCCGGTACTACGGTCGCGCGGGGCGTCGTCGCCTACGACGCCACCGAACTCCCGCCGCTGCTGGGCAAGTCCACCACGGCCCTAGGACCCCGCCACCGCCGCGAAGTCATCCACCGAGACGACCTCGCCCTCTTGTGAGCGGCGCCTTTGTGAGCGGCCCGCCCAGGCACGTCGCTCGCTGCGTTGTCGTCGGCTCGCGTGCTGGAAGCACGCCACGCCTCCTCCGCCTTGCGATCGACGCACCTGGGCGGGCTCCGGGTTTAGTCAAGAGCTCATTTGGTTGGGGCGCGGCGGTTGAGCCGCGCCCCAACCAAATTACTTGCGGGCGCGCTTGCGGGACTGGGTTAAGCGGCCCGCGAGCTTGCCGTCCTTCGCCAGCGCTGGCGCATTCGGGCCACCGAACACGTACGTGTCGGCGTAGTAGCCCACGATGTCAATGTAGAAGTGGGTCTTTGCCAGCGCGTTCCCGCTGTAGCAGGCCACCGTGATCGTGCCCAGCGTGGCGTCCGCCTGGCCCAGCGCGCTCGTGAACGACGTGACGCCCGCGAAGCCCGCCGCGCTCCACACGGTGGTGGAGAAGCCGCCCGGCTGCGCGACGTCACCGCTCGCGATCGCCAGGTAGCCCGTGTTGGTCTCGGTGCTTTCCAGCTGGACGGTGGCCAGCACCGACGTGGCCCACGGCGGGACCCCGGAGATGTCACTACCGTCGGCCAGCTCCAGCACGCTGATCCGGCGGAACTGGTTGCGGGCGATCTTCGCCCTGCCGCGGCTGTCGTCCTTGGTCGAGGCGTAGACCCGCACCGGCGCCGTGAGCAGCTGCAGCTCCACGCCGTGGTTGGCGAGGTGCGCCCACACAGTCTGTGAGTTCGCCGCGTTGTCGCTGTTGACGCACTCGAAGAGGCCGAACTCGGTGGACACGATCGAGCCGACCTTCCACCGGCCGGACGTGGGCGGGAAGGTGCCGCCGTACCCGTCGATGATCAGCGCCGGACCGGAGCCGTTCCCGGCCCACACACCGGCACCCGTGCTGCCGGCGCCGAGACCCGCGACACCGACACCGGACGTGGTGCCGTTGGCGGGACGACCGAGGACGGCGGCGCCGCCCAGGTCACCCTCTGGGGGCGCGTTGCTGGCCGTGACGACCAGGCTCGAACCGGAGAGTTCGGTCTTCGCGGCGCCGACGTTGTTGACGTCGTCGATCTTGATCGGGTCGCCCGGAGCAGCCTGCGCCGGCGTGGCGATTACCGCCGCGCCGGCAGTCCCCGCGGCTGCCGCGGCGGCGAGCGCGCCGTACCGGAGCATGCCGCGCCGGCTGAGCGGCTCGGCCTGCTGCTTCTGGTCGTTGTGCTGGTCAGTGTCGGTCATCTGTTCCTCCTGGACGCGGGCGCAAAAGGGGCAGGTGAGAGCCCACTACGCCTCCGGCGCGTCAGCGTAAACGACCGTCGCAAACACACGGGTCCGGGCCACATCGCGCGCCTCCCACGTCGTAGGCTGGAGGCCTCCCGCAGCCAGGAGCTGAGCATGACAACCGAGCAGGACGTCCGAGACGCCGCCCGCCGGGCGAAAGACGCCGCAGCCGACCTCGCGCCGCTAGCTCGCGCCGCGAAGGACGCCGCGCTGCACGCGATGGCGGACGCGTTGATCGCGCAAACGGCCACCGTCCTGGCGGCCAACACCAAGGATCTGACCAACGGACGGGCGGCCGGCCTCACCGACGGCCTGCTCGACCGGCTCGCCCTCGACGAGGGCCGGGTCGCCGCCATGGCGCAAGGTCTCCGGGACGTCGCGGGGCTGCCGGATCCGGTCGGGGAAGTCGTGCGCGGATACACGCTGCCGAACGGGCTCGAAGTCCGGCAGGTACGGGTGCCGCTCGGCGTGGTCGCGATCGTGTACGAGGCCCGTCCCAACGTCACCGTGGACGCCGCCGGCCTCTGCCTCAAGAGCGGCAACGCGGTGCTGCTGCGCGGGTCGGCGTCCGCGTACGAGTCGAACACCGCGCTGGTCGCCGTGCTGGCGGAGGCCGCCGAGAAGGCTGGTCTGCCGGAGGCGTCGGTTCAGCTCGTCCCTGGTACCGACCGCGAATCGGTGACCCACCTGATGCGCGCCCGCGGGCTGGTCGACGTGATCATCCCGCGCGGTGGCGCCGGCCTGATCAGCCACGTCGTGGAGAACTCGATCGTGCCAGTCATCGAGACCGGTGTCGGTAACTGCCACGTGTATGTGGACGCCGGCGCGGATCTCGACATGGCCGAGCGGATCGTACTCAACGCCAAGACCCACCGTCCCAGCGTCTGCAACGCCGCCGAATCGCTGCTCGTCCACCGTGCCGTGGCTGAGGAGTTCGTGCCGCGCGTGGTCACCGCGCTGCGCCACGCCGGCGTCACCGTGCACGGTGACGACGATGTGCTCCGGCTGGCTGGCGGCGAGCCCATGGACGGCCCGCCCGTGCTGCCCGCCACCGACGAGGATTGGGCCGCCGAGTACCTGTCGCTGGACCTCGCCGTCGCCGTCGTCGACACGCTCGACGACGCCGTGGCGCACATCCGGCGGTGGAGCAGCGGGCACACCGAGGCGATCGTCTCGGCGTCGCAGCCGGCTATCCGCCGGTTCGTGTCCAGGATGGACAGTGCGGCGGTGATGATCAACGCCTCCACCCGGTTCACCGACGGCGGCGAGTTCGGGTTCGGTGCAGAGATCGGCATCTCCACCCAGAAGCTGCACGCGCGCGGTCCGATGGGCCTACCCGAACTGACCAGCACCAGCTACCTCGTCACCGGAGACGGCCACACCCGCTGAGCGCGTTCAGCGGCCTGGCAGCTCGTACACGTCGGCGTCGGCGCCGCGATACCGCAGCGTGGCCAGCCCCGTGAGCGCGGGGGAGATCTCGGCGCGACGGTCGGCGACGAGCCAGCGCACGTGGTGCTCGTCGCGCAGCGCCGCGAGCCCCTGCGGTGTGGGGTCAGTGAAGGCGGCATCGTTGGCGGTGAGCAGTGGCCCGTCCCAGAACGGCAGGCGGGTGTAGTGCACGCCGCCGCGGGTGGCACTGCCGACGATCCGGTCGGTGTAGCCCCAGGACTCGACCAGTACGCGCCGCTCGGTGAAGCCGCTGACCCAGAACGCCCGGGAGTCGCAGTCCGCGCCGACGAGTCCAGCGGCGGACCGGTTCTGGCAGTGGACGTTGGTGGCGACTACGTCGCTCGGCTGGCTGTGGTCGCGTACCCATTGCGCGGCGGCGACCATGCTCGGCGAGACGCCGGTGGGAGACACCGCCGGCAGCCGGTCGCCGGCGAGGCCCTCGACGGTCGGGGTGACCTCGATCGGCACGTTCGCCGCACCGGCGGCCAGCACGGCGGCGACCGCGACGACGGCGCCCGTCCCGCGCAGCTCTGGCCGGATCCGCCGGACGATCCACCAGCCTGCCGCTGCGACGAGTCCCACGGCGGCCAGCGCGAGCAGCGGTCGCGCGGCTGCAGTCACGGCGCCAGCGCCGGTAGCCCGGACCGGCGGCCACAGCTCGGACGTGACGACGACCAACACAGCGCTCGCCGCCGTCAGCACGCCGCCCAGCGCCCACCCGAGCCAGCGCGGTACCCGCCGCTCCTCGGCCAGCTCGACGAACCCCCAGGCGGAGAGGATCGCGCCGAGCGGCCACGCGGTCTTGAGGAAGTACGCCTCGCTGCCGCCGGGATGGTCGAACACCAGCGCGGCGCCGATGCCGGCGACGAACCCGCCGAGCAGGAACAGCTCGACCGGCCCTGGCTTCCGGCGGAGTAGCGCCGGGATGCCGGCCAGCCGCGCGAACAGGACGACGCCCCAGAGGACCACGGCCGCGCCGAAAACGACGGCCTCCCGCCACGCCGGCCGGTCGGGGGCGAGCGCGGCCGCGGCGAACGGCAGCTTGGTCACCATCCGGAACGGGTCGACGGCGATCCCGTACGACTGGCCGCCGAGAAGTACGGCAGTGGCGAACAGCTGGCCGCCGATCAGGGCACCGGCGGCAGCCAGCGCGGGCCACGAGATCCGCCGCCGGAGTAACTCCGCGCCAAAGACCAGCACGGCGCCGGCGAGAAGCACCGGGATCGTGCTGGACTTCGCGCCGGTCGAAGCGGCGATGAACAGCCCGATCAGCGCCCAGCCGCCGCGCGCTCCGGGCCGCCCGGCTAATCGGTCCGCCATGAGGAACACCAGCGGGAACAGGAACAGGTAGCTGTACGTCATCGACGGGCTGGCCCACCCGGTGAACGTGAACACAGTGCCGAAGGTGCCGCTGAAGCCGGGCACCAGCTTGAGCTCGCCGATCGCGAAGACCAGCGCCGCCGCGACCGCACCGGCGTACGGCCGGCCGCTGACCCGCCACCCCGCCAGCGCCAGCAGCACCACCGACGCGAGCGCGATCGGCAGCAGGTACAGCCGGAACAGGACGGTCGGCAGGTCGACGCCGCTGATCAGGCTCGCGGACGCGAGGTGTGCGTCGGTGAACCAGTGGTAGCGCAGCGGCTCCCCGGCGACCTGCGGGATCTGGAGCGGGAAGTGATGCTTCGCCTCGGCCGCCAGCGACAGGTGGTAGAGCAGATCCTGGTAGTACGACAGCGGCGCGTCCGGCGTCACCGGATTGAGGGCGAGGTAGCTGATCCAGAGGTAGCCGACGGCCACCGCCGCGACGGCCGCCACCGCCCACGCCCACCCGGTGGGCACCGGTGCGTACCCGCGTGGCCACCAGTGCCGCCGCAGCGCCGGCACCGCCGCGAACGGCACCACGACGAGCAGCGGCCAGCTCCACAGCCAGCCGCTCAGCCCGGCGGCGCCGTAAAGCGTCCAGGCGGCGAGTTCGAGCGCGAAGCCCGTGGCGGCGCCGGCGGCCAGATCCTCGACGAGCGTCCGGGGCTGCCCGCGCAGCGCACGGTAGACGAGCGTCCCCGGCAGGAGCACCGCACCGCCGAGGTACGCGGCGTAGGAAGCTACGTCGAGCAAGGGCGTGCCGGTGGCCAGGAGCGCGGCGACGGTGAGCAGCGTGACCAGGCCGGCCGGCGCCCAGCGCCCTACCGACCGCCGCGGCGCCGGCGTATCCGGAACCGCGGCGGCGTCGGGTTTGCCGGTCGTGGTGCCGGCTGAGGTCATCGGAGAGCGTTGGCGCGACTCGCGGCGTCCTTACCCGGATCGGTGTCCTGCGGGCGGCCGGGCTCGGGGTCGGTGGCGGAGTCGTAGCCGATGAAATAGGTCGGGCGGTTCTGCACGGCCGCGTAGATCCGGCCGAGGTACTCGCCGAGAAGGCCGAGGCAGAACAGCTGCACGGCGCCGACGAACAGGGTGGCGACGTAGAGCGAGGTCCAGCCCGGGACGGTGTAGCCGGCGAGGTAGACGACGAACGCGGTGACCAGCATGAGCGCGCAGACGCCGAAGCCGATCCCGCCGAGCACGGTGGCGATCCGCAGCGGCGCCGCCGAGAAGCTGGCGATGCTGTCGAACGCGAGCCGCAGCATCTTCGTCAGCGGGTACTTGGTGGTGCCGGCAGCGCGCTCCTCGCGGACGTAGGTGACCTCGCCGCTGGGGAAGCCGATCCACGGCACCAGGAGCCGGTACACCGGGGTGGTCTCCGGGAGCTGCCGCAGGGCGTCGACGGTGGCGCGGCTGAGCAGGCGGAAGTCGCCGGCGTGCGACGGCATCCGATCGCCGACGACGCGCCGCATCAGCCGGTAGTACAGGCCGGCGGTCCGCCGCTTGAAGAACGTGTCGGTGCTGCGGTCGCTGCGGACGCCGTAGACGATGTCCAGTTCCTCGTCGCGCGCCAGTGCGAGCATCTCGGGGATCGTCTCGGGCGGATCCTGCAGGTCGGCGTCGAGGCTGACCACGTACGCACCGAACGAGCGCTGCAGGCCAGCCGTGAGCGCCGCCTGGTGCCCGGAGTTGCGGCGCAGCCGGATCAGGCGCAGCTCGGGCCAGGTGCGGCGCAGCACGAGAAGGAGCTGAGGCGTGGCGTCGCGGCTGCCGTCGTCCACGGCGACGACCTCATACGGCTCACCCATACCGTCGAGCACGGGCCGAAGCCGCTCGACGAGGAGCGGCAGGACCGCCTCCTCGTTGTACATCGGGATGACGACCGACAGCGTCGGTCCGCCCGCCTTACCCATATTGCTCCCTTGATGGTGCGCTTTGCTCAGGGCGGCGAAGATTTCATCCCTGAGGGCTGAGATCCTAGAACGCCGCCGCATCTCTAGTCTCTCAGGCCGGTTGCAGGCCCAACGCGTCCCGCGCCCGGGCCACCGTGGCGGCCGCCCGCACGCGCGCCCGCTCGGCCCCATCGCGCAGGATCGCAGCGGTGGTGGCCGGGTCGGCGGCGAGGCGAGCGTACCGGGCCTGGACGGGCGCCAGCTCGGCGACGACCGCGTCGGCCACCGCGTGTTTGAGCGCGCCGTACCCGTCGAACCCGCCTGCTGCCAGCGACGCCGGCGCGACGCCGGTGCAGGCACCGAGGATCTCCAGCAGGTTGGTGACGCCGGGCTGACCGTCCGGGTCGTAACGCACTTCACCCTGGCCGTCGGTCACTGCGCGGGCGATCTTGCGGCGCACGACGTCCGGCGGATCGAGGACCATCAGCACGCCGGCGTGGCTGGTGGCCGTCTTATCCATCTTGGTGGTCGGGTCGGTGAGGTCCATGATCCGCGCCGCCGTGGCCGGGTGGACCGCGCGCGGCAGGACGAACGTGGCGCCGTACCGGGCGTTGAACCGCGCGGCGACGTCGCGGGTCAGCTCGACGTGCTGGCGCTGGTCGTCGCCGACCGGCACCTCCTCGGTGTCGTGCAGCAGGATGTCCGCGGCCATCAGGACCGGATACGTCAGTAGCGACAGCCGAACGTGGCTCCGCCCGGCCGACTTCTCCTTGAACTGGATCATCCGGTGCGCCTCGCCGTAACCCGTGGCGCATTCCAGCAGGTAGTGCAGCTCGGTGTGCTCGGGACGGCGGCTCTGGATGTACAGCGTGGTGACGGCTGGATCGACGCCGGCGGCGAGCAGCAGGGCCGCGAACTCGTGCGCGCGGGCCCGTACCTGGGCCGGATCGTGCTCGACCGTCAGCGCGTGCAGGTCGACCACGGCGGCGACCGTCTCGTGGTCATGTTGCCCGGCAACGAGCGGCCGGATCGCGGCCAGGTAGTTGCCGAGCTGTAGCGGACCGGTGGGCTTGAGTCCGGTGAAGCGGCGGGGCATGTCTCCTCCAAGGCGACAGGCCACCCACCACGGCACATGCGAAAACGGCCGCCCGTGGGGCGGCCGTGGAAAGGGATACGTCAGATCAGGGGCCACCCGTCAGGTGGCCCACCAGCTCAGCGTCGTCGCGGCGATCTGCACGTCGCAAGCCTACGGCAATGCGTCGAGCGCCTGCGCGAATCGTCAGAATCTCGGCCTCGGTTGTCGGGGCCTCGACACGATGCGCCAAGATGTCCGCCATGGAAGCGACCGAGGTCCGCAAGCTCGCGGCTCTAGAAGACAAGCATTGGTGGTACAAGGAGCGCCGTGTGCTCCTCGACCGTGAGCTGGCCCGGCTCACCAATCCGGGACGCGCGCTGGACATCGGCGCTGCCGGCGGCGGCAACACCCGGGTGTTGCGGGCGCGGGGCTGGCGGCCGCTCGCCGTCGAGTACACGCCCGAGGGCGCCGAGGTGGCCCAGGAGCGCGGCCTCGACGTGATGCGCGCCGACGCCCGCTACCTGCCGGTGCGCACCGGTGCGATGGACCTCGTCACCGCGTTCGACGTGCTAGAGCACATCGAGGAGGACTACATCGCCGCAGGCGAGATCTTCCGCGTCCTGCGTCCCGGCGGCACGCTGCTGGTGGCCGTGCCGTGCGACATGAAGCTCTGGTCGGCGCACGACGAGGCGGTGAACCACGTCCGCCGTTACACCCGCGAGACGCTGTCCGAGGTCATCGAAAAGGCCGGCTTCGAGATCGAGACGCTGTGGAGCTGGAACGTGCTCCTCCGGCCGGTCGCGGCGTGGCGGCGGAAGAAGTCCACCGGCAGCGACCTCGACGATCTGTCGCCGCTGGTCAACGCCGGGCTGACGACGATCATCGCGGCCGAGCGGTACCTGCCGGTGAAGTCGCTGCCAGGTGTCTCGCTGATGCTCCGCGCCCGCCGCCCGTAGTGCGTTAGGTCACGCCCGAGCCCCACGAAACAGGCCCGTTAACAACGCGCCCGTACAGTGACCGCATGGTTCACCGCCCCACGTTCACCGACGTCGCCGACGTCTCCGCCCGGCTGGCCGGCGCCGGTTACCTCGCCGACGAGGCCACCGTCACCACCGTGTTCCTCGCCGACCGCCTCGGGAAGCCGCTGCTGGTCGAGGGGCCGGCCGGAGTCGGCAAGACCGAGCTGGCCAAGGCGGTGGCGGCGGCGACGGGCGCGGAGCTGATCCGGCTCCAGTGCTACGAGGGCATCGACGAGGCGCGCGCGCTCTACGAGTGGAATTACCGCAAGCAGCTCCTGCGCATCCAGGCCGCTGGCGACCACCCGGGCTGGGAGGAGCTGCACGGCGACATCTTCAGCGACGAGTTCCTGCTGGCCAGGCCGTTGCTGGCGGCGATCCGCCGTGCCGAGCCGACCGTCCTGCTGGTCGACGAGACAGACAAGGCCGATCTGGAAGTCGAGGCGCTGCTGCTGGAGGTCCTCTCGGACTTCCAGGTCACGGTGCCCGAGCTGGGCACGATCGCCGCGGAGCGTCGCCCGTTCGTGGTCCTCACGTCGAATGCGAGCCGTGAGCTGTCCGAGGCGTTGAAGCGCCGCTGCCTCTACCTGCACCTCGACTATCCGGACGCCGAGCGCGAGATGCAGATCGTCCGCACCCGCGCGCCGGAGGTGCCGCAGCAGCTCGCCGAGGCGGTCGTGCGCGCGGTTCGCACGCTGCGGGCGGCGGATCTGAAGAAGGCGCCGTCGATCTCAGAAACCCTGGACTGGGCGCGCACGCTGGTGGCGCTCGGCGTCGACGGGCTCGACGAGGCGACGACGCGGGCCACCCTGGGCGTGGTCGTCAAGCACTCCTCGGACCTCGGCCGCGCGGCGACCGCCCTGGGACTCCCGGCGCGATGAGCGACGCGCTGCTCGGGCGCCTCGTGGGCTTCTGCGGGGCGCTGCGTGGCGCGTCCGTCCCGGTGTCTGTCGCGGAGGAGCTGGACGCGGCGCGGGCGCTCGCCGCCGTGGAGCTGCTCGACCGGGAGCAGTGGCGGGCAGGCCTGGCGGCGACGCTGCTCAAGCGGCCGGTGTACCGGCGCACCTTCGACGTCCTGTTCGACCTGTGGTTCCCGCTGGCCACTGGCGAGCCTCTGGGCGCGCCGGCGCCGGGCACACGGCCCGCGGAGATCGACGCGCTCCGGGCCGAGCTGGCCGAGGCCCTGCGCACCGGCGACGCCAACGCGCTCCGGCGGCTCGCACAGCAGGCGGTCGGATCGCTGGGCAGGGCAGACGCGCAGCCGGGCCGGCAGTCCTGGTTCAGCTACCGGGTGCTTCGGCTGCTCCAGCCGGACACGCTCGTGTCGGCGCTCCTCGACGCGTTGCTGGCGGGCGAGCCCCGTGGCGGCATGGCCGAGAAGGTGGCGCGCACCGCGATCGACGAGGGCATCCGGGCGTTCCGTGCCGAGGTCGAGGCCGACGTACGCCGCCGGGTCGCCGAAGAGCGGGGGATCACGGCCGTCACCCGCAACGCCGTGCCGACGCTCATCGACCAGGTCGACTTCCTCCGGGCCACCCGCGATGACCTTGCGGCGCTGCGCCGGACCGTCCAGCCGCTCGCGCGCCGGCTGGCCACCCGGCTCGCCGCCCGCCGCCGGCTCGCCCACCGGGGCCGCTTCGACGTCCGCCGGACGATCCGCGCCTCGCTCGCCACAGGTGGAGTCCCGGTGGTCACCCATCACCGGCCGCGCCGCCCGCACAAGCCCGAACTGGTGGTGCTCTGCGATGTGTCCGGTTCCGCCGCGGGGTTCGCGCATTTCACCCTGTTGCTGACGGCGGCGCTGCGGGAGCAGTTCGCCCGCGTGCGCGCGTTCGCGTTCGTCGACACGTGCGACGAGGTCACGCGGCTCCTGGGTGACGGGATGGAGCTGCCGGACGCGGTAGCACGGATGAGCCGCGAGGCCGACCTCGTCGCCTATGACGGCCACAGCGACTACGGCAACGCGTTCGAGGTGTTCGCCGACCGCTGGCCAGACGCCGTCGGCCCGAACACGTCCCTGCTGATCCTTGGCGACGCACGGAACAACTACCGCTCGCCCGCCCTGCCCACGTTGCGTCGGCTGGTCGCGGCCGCCCGGCACGCGTACTGGCTCAACCCCGAACCGACCGGCCAGTGGGGGAGCGGCGACTCGATCGCCACGAAGTACGCCCGCGAGGTCCCGATGGTGGAGTGCCGCAACGCGGCCCAGCTGGCGGCGTTCGTCGAGCGGATCCTGCCGAACGCGGACGGCCGTACCCACCACGGGCACGGCCGCCCTTAAGCGTCAGCGGAAGTAGAAGTTCATCACCGAGCGGTCGTACGGGCTGTAGTCCCAGCGGTGGTACATGCGGGCCAGCTGACCCCACTTCGAGCGTACGTTCCCCGAGGTGCGGCGTAGGAGTGGCAGTTGTACTTGCGCGAGGAGTCGGTCTCGCGGCTCGCGCCTGGGTAGTTCCGCGCGACCCAGTCGTTGTTCGACCTCCGCTGCGCGTCGCTGAGTTCCCAGGTCATGGTCGTCACGCCTACTGCGGTGCCCCGGGGCGTGTAGACGGTGCTGCCGTAGTCCTGGGTGCCGACGCCGGTGCCGACGGGGTGGCCCAGTCCGGGATCGGCGAAGTGCTGGTCGACGGCGCGCCGCACCTCCTCGACGGCGGTCGCGGACGGTGACAAGGCGTCGCGCAGCAGCCTCGACTGCCGCCAGTTCCAGCCCTCGCGCACGGCGAGCGCCCGGCCGAGCAGCACCGCGGTCGGCTCCAGCCCGGCTGTGCTGTAGACCGTGGGGTAGCCCTGCTTGGTCGTGTACTTGTCCCGCGCTGTACGCAGCGCCGCGTCGAGCTGCTTGCCCGAGAGCGTGGCGAGTATCTGCGGCTGAGCCAGCAGAGTCTCCACGGCCCAGACGTCGTAGCTGTGATCGCCCGCCTCGATCGTGGTGGCGGAGGCGGGCACCCGGACGTCGAGCGTCTGGTACCGGGTCAGGAGCGCGGCGCCGGAGTCCGGGCGGCGCAGCAGTTCGGTCAGCCCGTTGAAGCGGCGGGCGACGGTCTCGATGCCGTGCTGGACGCTGTTGAAGGCGATCGCCTCACGGAGCAGCGGGTAGTCCAGCACGGCATCGAGACCAGCTTGTCGGTCGGCATGGTGGCGGCGAGCTCGGCCGGAAGCTGGGTGACGCGGACCATCGCGTCGTGGGTGGGCAGCGCCTTCCACGCGGCGCTGCCCGGGCGGACCGGGTACTGGTAGGCGCCGCCAGTGTCGGAGTTGGCGGTGGTGACTGGCGCCAGCGCGGCGACGACAGCGATGGCGACGGACGCGAGTAACGCCCGGCGGGTAAGCGATTGCCCATGCTTGTCCTCCCGTGATCAATGCCGCTGGCTACTCAGCGGCACGCGCCGGTCACTCTCGCGAGGCGTGGCGAACATGTCAATGTTGTGAAATATCCGCTCATACGGTCGTGTTCTGTCGGGCAGGGCGCGTACCAGGCAGATCGCGCTCCTCCGGTACCGGCGGGGGCATCAACGGCCCAGAAAGGTTGCGCAAACGTGCAACGGTGCCGGCGCGCCCGCGCTGCGGTGCCGGCCTTCCGTGCCCGGACAGCCTTGTCTGGGAGGATGCGGACCGTGACGGCGTCTCCCGAGGAACCTCCCGCCCGGCCGGTCGGGCAGCGCTGGCCGGTCGGCGAGCGGCGCCGCGTCGGCGTCATGGGCGGCACGTTCGATCCGATCCACCATGGACACCTGGTGGCCGCGAGCGAGGCGGCGAGCCTGTTCGAACTCGACGAGGTTGTCTTCGTCCCGACCGGGCAGCCGTGGCAGAAGGTGGGCGTGGAGGTGAGCCCGTCCGAGGACCGGTACCTGATGACGGTGATCGCCACGGCGTCCAACCCGCGGTTCTCGGTGAGCCGGGTGGACATCGACCGCCCCGGCCCGACGTACACCGTCGACACGCTGCGCGACCTGCACCGGCACTACGGCACGGGCGTCGAGCTGTTCTTCATCACCGGCGCGGACGCCCTCGCCGCGATCCTGTCCTGGAAGGACGCCGACGAGGTCTTCGGCCTCGCGCACTTCATCGGCGTGACCCGCCCGGGCTACCACCTGTCCGACGCGCACCTGCCCGAGGACGTGGTGAGCCTGCTGGAGGTGCCGGCGATGGCGATCTCCTCCAGCGGCTGCCGGGAGCGGGTCCGCGCTGGGCAGCCGGTCTGGTACCTGGTTCCAGACGGCGTCGTGCAGTACATCGAGAAGCGCCACCTCTACCGGCCGTATGGCGGTGCACGCGCTGGCTGACGCCCGGCTGTCGTAACCCCAGCTATAGCTAGTCTCGTCCATCCAACCAGTCGGGGTGGACCGCAGGCGCCGGGAACCGCTCGGCGGCGATCTTGTCGATGACGCTGGTCGCGACCTGAAACGGCGGGCAGGGCCAGGGCGTACGCGGTGGCAAGCAATGGCGGCAGGTGCCGTCGAGAGTGACGCCGTGCCGGTTGCGTACTTCCAACGCGAGAGCGAGGTTGCGGGCGTCGGGCGCGGTCACCGTACTGTTCTCCCGTCGACGGCCCCTAGCGAGGCGGGCACGGTCGACAACCGGGATCAGCCGACCGTGCCCGCCCGTTCGTCCCACCACCGGTAGGGCCACTTCCAGCAGCGGGGAGCTACCTACACGTTGGGTAGCGTGGCGCACCGCGCACTGTGGCCGCGGCGACAGCAAGGGCGTCATTCCGGTGCTCTGCCAGGCGTCATTCCGGTGTCATTACAGCTACCACGGGCGCTACCGTGATCACCATGGCCATACCGAACAGCGCACTCCGGGCGGTCCGCATGGGACTGCTCATGAGCCAGGACGACTTCGCCCGAGCCCTCCGGACGGCCGGCCTGCGCGCCGGCCAACCCAACGACGCCTCTAAACGGCTCGTGCAGCGCTGGGAGTCTGGATCGACCGCAGCTCCGCGCCCGGTCTACGCCCGCGCTTTGGAGTCCGTCACTGGCCTGCCGATCGAAACCCTCGGGTTCACCATGCCCGTACCGCAGGCGCGCGTCTCCGATAACGGGCACGGCGGTCATGATGTCGAGCCGTCGCCGTCCGGGGTGGCGGCGGTCAGCGGAATGCCGACCGGTCAGCCAGCACCACGGGCCAACTACTCAGGCGTGTGGCTGTCACGGTACGAATACTTCTCCAGCGGTCGGGGCGACACATTCACGGGACTGCATTATGTGGTGGTCCTTCAGCACGGGAACCGGCTGACGGTGCGGAGCCTGCCCGGGTCGTCCGACTCGTCGCTGACCATGGATCTGACCGTAGACGGAAGCGTCATCACGGGCACGTGGGTAGAGCAGACAGCCGGCGAAGGCTACTACCGGGGCGCGCGGTACCACGGAGCCATTCAGCTGCTTGCCGAGCCGACCGGTCGGCGCATGGCGGGCAAGTGGGTGGGCTTCGGCAAGGAGATGGACGTGAACACCGGACCGTGGGAACTCGTCTTTCAGGATGCGTCTACGAACAAGGCCACGTTGGAGAAGTACGACCGGCGTCCGACCTGATCACCTCCGAGCCCCAGGGCCGATGGCTCGCTCAGACCGGCTCGACGGCCACGGCGGGCTGAGCGATCGGGATTACCACCCGTGTTTCCGCCGGGTGACGCGTGGCAGTGCGATACGCCACGTTTGCGCGCAGGCACCGCAGGTACCCAGAGAGTGTCAACCACTTCACTCTCAACGGAGGCGAACAGTGCGACTGATCCCTCGCATCGAGTACAAGAACGTCGGCGGACTGGTGGACAAGATCGTGGGCCTGACCCGCGAGGTCGTTGGCGTTGCCTTTGACGACGACCGGCTCATCCGCGCCGGCGAGGCGCAGCAGGGCAAGGGCAGCGAGCGGCTCAAGCAGCTGCGCGCCGAGGCCAAGGTCCATCACGAGAAGGCGCGCGCGCAGGACGACAAGCAGCGCGAGGCGCAGAACGGGCCGCGCCGGTCCCGCGAGACCGCCGGTTCCCATTCCTGACCAGCACCGGAAGGAGGCCCTTCATGGGCACGTTCGAGGAAGTCAAGGGTAAGGCGAAGCAGGCGGTGGGTGACCTTACCGACGACGCCGACCTGCATGAGGAAGGCGAGGCGCAGGAGGCCAAGGGCGAGCACGAGGACGCCGAGACGCGAGCGCGCGCCGAAGCGAAGGCGCACGCCGAGAAGGCCGCCGCGTACGAGCAGGAGCAGCGTTCGGCACAGGAGTAGCAACCTCAGCGTGGTCGGCGCGACCTAGGCAGTCGCGCCGGCCGCGTCACGGCTGTTCGGTGAGGTACCGCTCGACGGTCTCCACTTTGGAGTTCATGCCGTCGGTGACGCCCGAGCGGATGTCCGCCTTGAGGACCACACTCACCCGGGGCGCCCGGGCCTCGACGGCCTCCACCGCGCGCTTGACGACGTCCATGACCTCGTCCCAGTCGCCTTCGAGCGTGGTAAACATCGCGTCGGTGCGGTTCGGCAGGCCGCTCTCGCGCACCACCCGGACCGCTTCGGCCACGACTTCGCCGACGGCCTCGCCAACGCCGAGCGGGGTGACGGAAAAGGCGACGATCATCTGGGCTCCTTCCCACCCGGCGCGCCGGCGCCTCCGCCACCGGGGGTGCGTACGGTGACCACGTCGCCGGATTCCAACGTGAACCCCGCCTTCGACGGCAGCGGTTCGTCGTTGAGCAGATTCTCCCCGACCGCGCCCGGCCCGCCGCCGTCGATACCCGCTGGGGCGTGCCGGCGGCGATCGGTGATCAACGAGCCGTTGCCCGGCGCGAGCATCCGGACGGCTCTCACCACCCCGTCGCCGCCGGGCCAGCGGCCTGCGCCGCCGGTGCCGTACCGCAGCTCGTACCGCTCCACGCGCATGGGGTACTCCAGCTCCAGCGCCTCGATCGGGGTGTTGAGCGTATTGGTCATGCCCACGTGTACGCCGGAATCGCCCGGCGCGCCGACCGCCGCACCCTGGCCGCCGGCGATCGTCTCGTAGTACGCCCAGCCCTCACCCGCCAGGACCAGGTTGTTCATGGTGCCCTGACCGGGCGCCGGCACCTCGGTCGCCTGGCTCAGCGCGGCCAGCACGGTGTCGGCCACCCGCTGCGAGGTTTCCACGTTGCCCGCCACCACCGCGGCCGGCCGCACCGCATTGACCAGGCTTCCCTCCGGCGCCAGCACGAGCAGCGGAGCGGCGCTGCCCGCGTTGGCCGGCACGTCCAGCCGCAGCGCGACCCGCAGCGCGAACAGGCAGGCGGAGCGGGTCACGGCGAGTGGGCAGTTCACGTTGCCGGCGACCGCGCCGGCGGTACCGGCGAAGTCCACGGTCACCTTGCCGTCGGCCACGGTGACCGCGACCTGGATCGGCACGTCGTCGTCCTGGCAGCCGTCGCCCTCCACCTCGCCATGCGCGGTGTAGGTTCCCGCCGGCAGGGCCCGGATCGCCTCCCGGGTGCGCCGCTCGGCGTAGCTGATCACCCCGTCGAAGCCAGCCAGCAGCAGGTCGGCGCCGAACCGGTCGGCCAGCTCGGCTAGCCGGGTCTGCGCCAGTCGCACTGCGGCGAGCTGGGCGCGCAGGTCGCCCCGGGCAACGTCGGGCGTGCGAACGTTGGCCAGGAAGATGTCCAGCACGTCGGTGACCAGCTCGCCGGCGCGGACCAGCCGGACCGGCGGAAGGATGATCCCCTCCTGGTAGATGTCGCGGGAGTCGGCGGTCATCGAGCCCGGCTGCGCCCCGCCGATCTCGGCGTAGTGTGCGCGGGCCACCGCGTACCCCACCACCGTGTCGCCGAGCGTGACGGTCGAGATGAGCGTGACGTCCGGCAGGTGCGAGCCGCCCTGGAAGGGATCGTTGAGCACGAACACGTCGCCCGGCTCCGGCGCCCTGGCCAGCACCGCGTCGACCGAGCCGGTCATCGCGCCGAGGTGCACCGGGATGTGCTCCGCCTGCGCGACCATCCGGCCGTGTGAGTCGAACAGCGCGGTCGAGCAGTCCCGGCGTTCCTTGATGTTCGCCGAGTACGCACCGCGGACGAGCACCGCGCCCATCTCGTCCGCGACTCCGGCGAGCGCGTTGGCCAGCACGGACAGCGTCACCGGATCGAGGGTCTGTGCGCGGGTCACGGCTGGTGCTCCAGTACGAGCGTGCCGACCTTGTCGACGGCGCCGGCCCAGCCTGACGGCACCAGGCAGGTGGATTCGGGATACTCGACGATGGCCGGCCCGACCACCTCGTCGGCCACCCCGAGCGCGTCCCGTGGCACCACCAGCACGTCGGCGCGACCCCCAGCCACGTACGCCTGGCGGCGACCGCGACGCGCCCCGGTGGCGACCCGGGGCGGCGGCAGCGGTGGCGCGGCGACGCTCACCGTGGCGGTCACCCGGATGTTGACGATCTGCACGGTCTCGCCGTCCATCCGGTAGCCGTACCTCTGTTCGTGCGCGGCGTGGAACTGCTCGGCGAGCTCGCCCAGGTCGTCAGCGGGGACGGTCAGCTCGAATGCCTGGCGCCGGTATCGCAGGTCGGCCCGGCGGACGCACGTCGACCCGGTCAGCTCGCCGGCCGCCTGCCGCTCCAGCTCGGCGTACGCGCCGCCGACCGCGGCCAGGTCGAGCGTGGCGACCTCGCCCAGGTACGCCCGCACGTAGTCGCGTCGCAGGTCGGACAGCGCCAGGCCAAGCGCGCTGAGCACTCCGCCGGCGCGCGGCACGAGCACTGTCGGGATCCCCAGCTCGTCGGCGACCGCGCAGGCATGCAGGCCGCCGGCGCCGCCGAAGGCCACCAGCGCGAACCCGCGTGGGTCCAGCCCGCGCTCCACGCTGATCACCCGTAGCGCCCGGCTGACCGTTGCGTTGGCCACCCGGATCGCGCCGACTGCGGTCTCGTACGCGGAGAGCCCGAGTTGGCCGCCGACCGCCGCCAGCGCCCGCGCGGCCGCGGTGGCGTCCAGTCGTACCGATCCGCCGAGCTGAGCGCCGTCGGCGAGGTAGCCGAGCACGAGGTTGGCGTCGGTGAGGGTGGGTTGGGTACCACCCCGGCCGTAGCTGGCCGGGCCGGGCTCGGCGCCTGCCGAGCGAGGGCCGACCCGCAACGCGCCGCCGTCGTCGGCCCACACGATGGACCCGCCGCCCGCGCTCACCGTATGCACGTCCAGCATCGGTAGCCGGATCGGGACGCCGGCGATCACCGACTCGGTGGTGGTCCTCGGCTGGCCGCCCACCACGGTGGCCACGTCGGTGCTGGTCCCTCCGATGTCGAGGGTCAGTACGTCGTCGAAGCCACTGGCCGCGGCGACGTACGCGGCGCCGACCACGCCGCCGGCCGGACCGGAGAGGACGCAGCCGGCCGGCTGCTCGACGGCCAGCTCCACCGTGGTGACCCCGCCGGAGGACTGCATGACGAGCGGCGGGGCGACGCTGCGAGCGCTGGCACGCTCAGCCAGCCGGCCGAGGTAGGTGTCCAGGGTGGGTGCGAGGTAGGCCGAGGCGACCGTCGTGGAGAACCGCTCGTACTCCCGGAACTCCGGCAGCGTGTCGGAGGAGAGCAGCACCCGCAGGTCGGGCCGGGCCAGCCGGATCGCGTCGGCCACCTCCCGCTCGTGGCCAGGATCCACGAACGAGAACAGAAGGCACACCGCGACGGCGTCGACCTCGGCGGTACGCAGCGCCGCGACGGTCGCGGCAAGGCTGTCGGGGTCGACCGGACGGAGCACGCCGGCTGGGGTGACCCGCTCGTGAACGGTGAATCGCAGCTGCCGTGGCACCAGCGGTGCCGGCCGGGCAGCGCGCAGGTCGTAGAGGTCCGGCCGGTTCTGCCGACCGATCTCGATCACGTCCCGGAAGCCCTCGGTGGTCACCAGCGCGACCCGGCCGCCGCGCCGCTCGAGCAGCGCGTTGGTGGCGACTGTGGTCCCGTGCGCCAGCGCGGCGATCCCGGCCAGCTCGGCGCTGTCGATCGCGTCGAAGACGCCCGCCGACTGATCGGCCGGGATGGACGGTACCTTCGCGGCGACCAGCTCCTGGCCGACCAGCGCGACCAGGTCCGTGAAGGTCCCGCCGACGTCCACCCCGACCCGGCTGGCCCGCCGGCCGCGGTCGATCGCGGCCCGTCGGTTCTCCGCCTTCGCCATCAGCACCCCCTCCGCCTCGTGCGGCCCATCTTTCCCGACCGGATCGGCCCGCGCGGTCGTGCGCACATTGTGTTGGCGGCGCAGGCGCGACCGGGCCAGACTCTGACTTTCCGGATTTATCAACTTTCCGGATTTATCGGAGTGCGTGGGGCGGGCGGCACGCCCGGGTGATCCTCGGGAGCCGGCGGCCTGCGCTGACGAGAGGGGATCCGTTGTCCTTGTCACTGGGTTCACGCCGTGCTTCGCGGGGGGCCGTAGCGGTCTGTGCCGTCCTGGTGCTCGCTGTGCCGGCCGTTCCAGCCTCTGCCGCAGCC
>Ga0184623_10000086_pt1 | contig 35133 bp, 42 predicted proteins | sample PLM1_100_b1_FD_133138 | JGI IMG/M metagenome (GOLD analysis project Ga0184623, IMG submission 133138) | Groundwater sediment microbial communities from an aquifer in East River, Colorado, USA - PLM1_100_b1 | ecosystem: Environmental > Terrestrial > Soil > Riparian zone | place: USA: East River... | reverse complement strand
CAAAGAAGACGATGATGGCAAAGAAGACGATGATGGCAAAGAAGACGATGATGGCAAAGAAGACGATGATGGCAAAGAAGACGATGATGGCAAAGAAGACGATGATGGCAAAGAAGACGATGAAGACGCTAATTAAGACTAGCGCCTAAATACCTTCAATTTTTTTTCTTTTTTTTGAAATACCTATCTAATTATAACATTATAACTAATTATATCTTTTATAGTAAATGATAAAGATAGCTAGGAATAAATAAAATAGTGGTAAAAAAATGAATATGGGGCTGTGAATTTAATTGAAATTATTATTACTTATTTTTTCTATTCAAGATTTAAAACTTGGCACGGTTCGTTAATTAATAATCTACTGTCAAATGCAATCTCTTGATCAAGCGAAAACAATTATCATAATTTTCCAAAGCCATTCTCTTGATGTGACAAAATTATTCCATTCTGAATGTTCATGAACAAATTATGATGATTGTCGTCATATATCTCCATATCTTTTCATTACCTTGAAAAGGATATATAAATAATCATGACAGACTTGACAAATTGGATATTCTAATATTACATGGGAATAAATAGGATGCGTTAATAATATTGTTAATGGTGAGTGTACTTTGGCGCGAATCTTGGCTAAAACCTCTCTCAATCTATGACATTGAAACAAAAGTTTGCAAATTCTGTAAAAGAACATTACGAGATCAAGATTTCGTTACATCCTGTGAATTTTGCGATATTGGTATCATGCACGACCATTGTGCCGATAGTCATATCATGAATAAACATAATGATGAGGTTAAGAAGAAAATAGAATTACATAAGGACAAACGATTACATGATTATCAATAATTGTCAATGTGCTTAAGCAATCTATTTAATTTTTTGGTCCAAATCTTGCTTCTAAGGATGTCATTAGTTGAATTCTATAGAGCTAACTAAAATTATAGGTCAGAAATATGCATGAAGGTATCAGTACTAAAAGTATGTTCTTGATATAAGTATCGAACATCAGTTTTTTCTTTTGAGCGGTCCTTTTGGCTCTACCGGTCATAGAGTATGATATTTAGGTTTAATCAATCGACAACCTTAGAGAACTATTTCACCGAAAAGATTAAATTATAGGATATAAGGCATTTATTAGGATGAACAAATCCGTACATATTTTAGTTGTTTTAGCCATTGTGTTTACAGGAATGCAACTTTTAACATGGGACACGGCAGAGGCTGGAAAGTATCCTAGGATTAGGGCTGACGCAGGTAACGATTTTAAAGTAATGGAAAATCAAGAAGTGAAACTAGATGGTTCTGATAGCAGAGGTGGTTTTAAAAAATTTGTTGACTATGAGTGGGAATTGGTTAGAGTTAATGGTATTAAAGTACAAGATAATAATGTACCTGTCGAACTAAATAATGACGATAAATCCAAAGCTTCATTCACGGCTCCAGATGTGTCGGGGGAAGTTACATACGAATTCAAATTGCAAGTACGTGACGAAGTAGATAGAGAAGATGATGACATTGTCACCGTGCATGTGATGAACCAACAGGTTCCGGTTGGACCTGCCTGAGTTTGAAGGTAGACGTTGATTTCAAGTATCAAGATCACAAACCAATACGTAAATAGGGCTCGTAGTGCAGGTAATATCCGTCGATTAGAAATCTGAATTCATACTATTATCCATAATTCTCCAGACATCTAAAGCTGGTTATGTATCAAAGGATAATTGCTCTTATTTTTGCGTCCCAGTTTTCATTTCCATGAGTTTTTGAACTCGTTTTTCCACTGGTGGATGTGTAGAGAATAGGTTAGTAATGGAACTTCCAGAAAGAGCAGGAATAATGAAGAATGCATTTAACTTTTGAACGTGCTCTATTTCTTTTGGTGGAATACTACCGATTTTACCACTTATCTTGAGAAGAGCATTAGCCAATTTATCTGGCTTTCCAGTCATGATTGCTCCACCCCTATCCGCAGAATATTCTCTATACCTTGAAATTGCTCTAATAATTAAGAAGCTTACAATCCATGTTATTATTGCAACTAATACTACAATTGCGGTAGTAGCAGCGGTATTTCGATTTCTAGCTTGTAATCCACCAAAAAATCCAAATTGAGCAAGATACCAGGCAACAGTAGAAAATACACTGACTAGAGTTAGAACTAGAACGTCTCTGCTCCTAACGTGGCTCAATTCATGTGCTATTACGGCTTCAAGCTCATCATTGTCTAACAGGTCCAAAATTCCAGTAGTTACGGCTACCAGAGAACTCTTAGCACTCTTACCTGTAGCAAAGGCATTTGGTACCTGTGAATTAACCATTGCCACTTTAGGTTTTGGGAGACCATTCTTTGTTGAAAGTCTTTCCACAATTTCATGTAGCTTAGGATACTCCTCTTTTGATACGATCTTGGCACCGGAACTCCACAATACTATCTTGTCGGAGAAATACCATTGTGCCAGAATCATTGCAGAAGCGATTATCGCTAGTGGTATATACCCTACTCCAAGATAGTGAAGTATACTCAAGAATACCACATATAGAATTCCTAAAATAATGAAACTCAAAATCATCCTAGCATTAAGACCAGCATCTCCCTTCCAATTTACAGCCATATACTATGTAGTTAGAATACACCATGTTTACTTAATTAAGCTAATGTATTGTACTATACTTACGGTCTTATTCTTCCTTCAAATGATATCAATAACCTGATTAGTGACAAAAACATGGAACTAGTGCAAACTAAGCCAGCATTTATAGGTCTAAAATGACAATATTATAGTTAATATCAAAAAGTGTCAACCATTAGGGTCAAGGAGCAAATCAGTAATAGTAACAAGCTATCCTATTTGAAGGACTTCAACGAAGTGTTTGAGTTTGTGAAGTTTTCCGTCAATTCAACATATAAAATGAAACGAGCTGGTTTGAGCTTAATGCTTCATAGAATGCCTACAAGAGTAGGAGCATATCACATTTTAGGTTCAAATGTGATTGCTGTCAATAGTTTCGTTTTAGACTTGGTAAAGAAATATTCAACTTCCAATGATGAATACAATTCTTATTTATTCATGGTGCTTTTACACGAGTATCTCCATAGTTTTGGGATTTTGGATGAATACAAAGTTAGGTGGATGAGCCTTGAACTTTGCAAAAAATTCTTTGGTGAGAAACATACAGTAACAATTATGGCTGAAGATCCTTTGAAAATTTTTCCTCAAATAGGGTTAGTAAGCTACGATAAATTTGAAAATAAATATGAAATCATTAAAAACTTTGATAACACAAATCAAACTTACATACAGTAGTGGAAGAATTTTTGCTAGAATTATTGATTGACTATATAGCTAGCCACTCAAATCGGACAAGCCATGACCTTTGAATTCTGGAACTATTAACATAATATTAATACACAATAAAGAAAAAATATGATTGTTAATTTGAGACTGTCATTGGTTCTATTTTTTCGAGTTCAATTTCTTCATCTTCCTTATTTATTGTATTCTTACTTTTGTGTTTCATACTCTGTGGGATTTCAAAATCGTAGCACATTTTATTCTACATGTATTATCGTATTTGTACTATAAAGCATTTTTGAAATCCTGAGGATTTCGATGAATACTTATGTGATTATGCTCTTGTACTTTCCCGATGAGCATTTTCCTATCCCATTTTTTATTCTAAAAAATCTCCTTTGAAAATGCTAGTTTAGATTATGTTGCTAATCTACTAATACTTGAATCTCTGATACGTAAATAATGTGTGACACCGCAGTTATAATAGGCAAGGAGCTCTCAAATTATTCCTTTGGCGAGAAACATCCATTTAATTCTGGGAGACTTGAGGCATTTTGGTCAAAAATTTCTCGATCAGATGCTATTAATTCAAGTAATTTGAAACTTGTTACACCTGCTTTAGCGGATGAAAAAACAATATCTTCTTTTCATGATAAAGACTATATCAATTTTGTAAAAAAGTCTTCAATAACCGGACTTGGATATCTTGATTCTGGTGATACACCCTCTTTTAAAGGAGTATTTGACGCTTCTTTGTATGTGGTAGGTTCTACTTTATTGTCCCTTGACATTGTCATTAATAAGACAAATGGAATTGTTCATGCATTCAATCCCATTGGAGGCCTCCACCACGCAAGAAGGAATGCAGCTGGCGGTTTTTGTGTATTCAATGACATAGGGATTGCTATCATGTATGCTAGGAAGAAATACAATTTAAAGAAAATTTTGTATATTGATATCGATGCTCACCATGGTGATGGCGTCTACTACGAATTTGAGGAAGATCCTGATGTAATCATAGCTGACATTCATGAGGACGGGTCATTCTTGTATCCAGGAACCGGTTTTGAATCAGAAAATGGTTTAGGACCTGGTAAAGGCACTAAGCTAAATTTATCCTTACATCCTAATGCTACTGATCATGATTTTATTTCAGCCTTTATGAAAATTGAAAATTTCATTAATTCTATGAAATTTGAGCTCATCATATTTCAATGTGGGGCAGACGGATTATCGGGAGATCCATTAACACATTTAAGATATACTGAAAAATCACACAAATATGCTGCTCAAGTTCTGCATAGAGTTGCTCACGAGAGGTCTGATGGACGAATTATTGGACTTGGCGGAGGTGGATATAATACACAGAACTTGGCTAATGCGTGGAATCAAGTCGTGGAAGTTTTTAACGAGATCCAATTTAATTAAAAAATGAAGCCTAGATATCGTGCGTTAAGTTACTTCTATCTAAATTAGCTCGCTTATTACCTATCGCTGATATGAATATTTTTGACTTTGATCAATTGTCAAGCATATTTTTAGAGACAAAGATCTGTATCATATATTTACAGTCTCTTAGTGTTCCCTGAGAATATTGACTCATTTTCGGTAATTAACTTCCTATTAAACCGACCAAATTTTATTCAGTAGATGGAGTACCCATAAGAAACATTTTTTATTAGGAATAGTAAATTACTATTGGTATATGATATCAATATCTAATTTATCAAAATATATGATTCTGTTAATCCTGGTTTTTTCAATATTCCTTTTGCACCCACTAAAGAATACACAGTTATCTTTTGCACAAAATAATCAAGCAATAGTTATTACGGTAGCTAATTCAAGCTTTGTGCCACTAACAAATACTGATGCAAACCAAGTTAAAGTAAATGTAGAGTATATGGTTGAAGACGAGTCAATAGAAAATCAAAGAATAAATGCTGTAATGAAGATATATGCTCCAAACGGAACATTGGTACGAACTACTTCAGTTCCAGGCGGATTTGCTCCTGAGAATAATGGTGGTGTAGAAGCACTTAAAACTACGTTTCAAGACAAGTCAATTCAAAGTGTATTGGCAAATATAACATTCATTGACTTGGCAAGGAAAATACCAATATCAAATGTAATTACAGTCAATCTTGATCTTGAAGAAGCGCCAACAACCGGAATTTCGTTGGCAGGAAATACATCATCTATAGATAATTAAAAATCTAAATCTTTTTAGGTAGTGATGCTGCTCATACCTTACTTTTTACTAGAAACAAGTAACAACTGGTTTGAAGAGTTCCATTTCACTGAATGATAAAGAAACAATCGAGGACTCACCAGTTGTTTCTACCACTTAATTCAATAATATTCATTTTGAATGCTTTGATTTTTGTATCAATTAGTGTATCTTTTTAGGGTCAATAAAGATTAAAATAATTTAAATACCAATTCTGTAAATCGGGTACTGAAATATTCAACCAATAATGTTACATACTTAAATACTATTTCTCTATATAATGTTCTATGTTATCAGTATCTTGCAGAGAAGTTGGAGTCGACTGCGATTTTGTAGGAAAAGGTGAAACAGAGAAAGAATTAATGGACCAGTTAGTAGATCATGCAATAAAAGATCATGGATACACGCGTGAGGATGTGCTCAAACCTGAGATGCAGGAAAAAATTAAGGCCCATATCCACAAATCATAAAATATTATAATTCGTCACCACACGAACGTCCATCACTCTCCACTTTTTTGGACTGTATGATTATTATTACTACTGTAAAGGGGAATCGTTCTATACTCTGTTCCTTTTTCCAGTAACTAGGCTGAAATTCTTATCAATAAATGAACTACTAAATTAGAGGTTTTAATTATTCACTACTCTCTTCAATTATAGTATGCTTATTTTCTTACCTTTCGATCTTTGGCTAAGATAATTATACACAGTACTATGAAAGCTACTTGAAATACTTCTACTGCAATTGCTGTTTCGCCTATAGAACCTCCTCGACCATTAATTGGGTTTCCTGGAAATCTTGTAATTACCCAAATTAAGATGAGCATCAAGGTCCCTCCAATACCAACATAATACCAAACTTTATTCCAACCTCTGATAGTAGGAAGAACCCAAAATACTTGAGCTAACCCTCCTATCAAGAATAATATACCTGTATTAAAATTTCTGTCAATTGCGTTTGCGACCAATGAGAGATGCAATATTCCTGCTATAAGAGTACTTCCAGCTGCGCCATAACGTAATAGACTAAAAATTTCTTTCATATTATTTTCGTATTGACCATTTATTGATCGCGTTATAAATAAGAATCGGTTGTCATTATTTAAATTATTTAATCCTGTACTGATCATTCTTGAATATGATAGATAGCTTGATTCCTTTTATTGATTCGTAGGAAGGTAACCAATATTTTTGATATGATATCATTTAAGAAAATGTAGAAAAGTTCTTGGGTTGATAATATTATATTAAATTTTAGATATAAATTGATATCTTGCTCAAATTGACGTTCTATATTTGGTTCATGGTCTTAAGAATTGTTGATTTTAATATTTTTTACTTTTCTTCTTGAAAAAGATTTAATATTTCGTAAACAGAAGGCCTGTTTTTTACTATTGAACATAATATTTGTTTCCTCATAAATATTCATATAATATATTTTAGCGTGTATTTCTTTCATTTTGATCAATATTTTACCGATATTACGAGTTGTTTACAACAATATTAGTTTATTACAAAACATAGCCCTTATTTGTATACAAAATGTGTTCAGCTTGCATAAAAAATATAAATAATATCTAGCATATTTATGTGTGAATAAATTCTACCCTAGTCTTTTTTTAATAACTATTCTCGTTGGTTCAGGAGTAATATCTGGCAGTTTTATGAATTTAGTGGAAGGTCAATCAAATAGTAAAGTAACAAATGTTACGGATCTTACTAGAGCCGATGTTTCTAATGCTGGTGTTGATTTAGAAAATAAAACTGTAAATTATTTTGATCAAGCCAGAGGATATCTGGTGTATCCTATTATGTCAAACGAGAATGAAACTGAAAATAATAACAACACACTTCCCGCTGTCATAATGATCCATGAAAATAAGGGACTAAATGACAATATCAAAAATATGGCAAATCTCTTAGCTAGAAATGGTTATGTAGTATTGGCTGTTGACTTATTTAATGGCGAGGTTACGACTGACCGGAATCGTTCATCTGAGCTAACCCAGCATGTCAGAGACAATCAGGATATTGCAACCGCTAACCTGAAATCAGCAGTAAAGTACGCCGCTTCACTTCCCAATGTTAATGCCGAGAAAATAGTATCATTAGGTTGGTGTTTTGGAGGAGCACAATCATTACAGCTTGCCTTAAACAGTCAAGACCATCCGCTAGCAGCTACTATCATATACTATGGTCGTCTAGTAACAGACAAAGCAATCCTCTCAGACATAAAGTGGCCTGTACTGGGAATATTTGGAGATCAAGATAGCTCTATACCGGTTGACACAGTAAATGCATTTGAGTTAGCGTTAAATTCTAGTGGAATAACAAATGAGATGTACATCTACAAAGGAGTTGGTCATGCATTTGCTAATCCCTCTGGTGAAAATTACGCTCCAAAGGAAACTCAAGATGCTTGGCAGAAGACATTGTCTTTCCTCGAGAAGCATGTGAGCTCCTGAGCGAAATCCTGACATCGCAATTTATGCGGACAGCAAGTGCTACATGGATCGTATTGCTACAAGTTGATTCTAAGTGGCATCTTTATGTCCAGTTGAAATACGAACCTTAATGTTTTCTCAATTTATATATTTTTGAATGTTAAAACTAGTCAATTACGTTCTTAGACATGCTATTAATTGCAGTATTTTTTGTTTTAAAAATCATGAACTGCAGCTGACTTAGTTTTTATAATTGAGAATGATATGAAGTAATAATGCAAAAGAAGAGTATTGTCTCTATAAAGGAAGAATCGAATGAAAAATACAAAGATAAATTCACTGGAGATTTTACAATTAAGAATGTCTTAGATAAACGAGATTCGATTGAACAAGAGATGTATCATGTGACATTTAAGGGTGGTTGTATGACTAGACCTCATATACATGCTTCAGAACAGATATTAATTGCCACCGAAGGAAAGGGTATAGTAGTATTCGCAAAAAGGATTTTGATTGATCCTGATGACATTACTAAAACAGAGATACAAATCGAAAAAACAGTAATGATGGAAAAAGGTGATGTTATTTGCATTCCGGCATTTATGTTGCACTGGCATGGATGCAAAGATAATAGGGAAGATTTCACTCATATCGCAATACGAAAGAGGACAGGGATAGAAAATATTTGGTTCTAAGAAGCTTTCTTTGGGTATTGAAGACTAGTTAATCTAGATTATGGATAATTTTATTTAGTATGTTCTTGCAAAAGCTTACCACATAATGGAAAGGAATATCAAAGATTCTTCATTTATGGCTGATGCTATGCTTGGTAAACTTGCCAGAAAATTAAGGATGTTTGGATTTGATACAATTTATGATCCTAATGTGGACGACTTGGATATTTTAAATTCATCAAAATATGAGGGTAGAATAGTTTTAACAAGTGATAAGATGTTATTTAATAGATGTAAGAAAAGGGGAATTGATACAATTCTAACTTACAAAAAGACAGAAATAGAAAACCTAGTTACGATTTTCAGCTCCTTAAATATTAAATTTATTAATTCGCAACAGTTACCTTATTTATGTACTCGTTGTAATGGCCTGTTGGCTATAATTATCAATAAGAATTTAATCAAGTATGATATTCCAATGCGTGTGTTACATAATAACGAAATATTCTATAAATGTCGCAAATGTATGAAGGTATATTGGAGAGGTAGTCATATAGAACATATTTCTTGTTTAATTAAAAAAATAAACACGGAATTGTCATGTTTAAATTAATTATATAAAGGCTGGTTTGTGGAATACGATTAATTAGTAAGTCATGATAAATAAAGTCTGGATATTAGTATCATTAGTTTTTACAAAATCATAATATACTAACTTGATATATGGATACTAGTCATGCAAGTTGGAATTTATTTATCCATGACCAAACGCTTATGGCTGAGCATAGATTTGAATACAAGAAAATGAATATTTCACAAACTATCATGCAGAGATTTAAATAAAAATAACCTTTGTGGCTAATAGAATCTATTTAAGTATGATGATTCAATAATATTAGTAAACCATGAAGTGTCCATGTTGTGGTGAAAATTTGATATTAGAGAAGGAAACTGAGAAGATTATTTCGTACAAGTGTTTGACTTGTGGATTGAAAAATACTGAACTCAAGAAAAATATCTAATTTGCGATATATTTCTGTAAGAACTTACTCCACGATGAATATAATTCTTGACTATACTTTGATGCTTTTTTTCGGTCCTAATGAATAAAGTTTTACAATTTATGTGATAAGTAATAATAATTGATTATATCTCCTTGAACAGTCTTCACTTCAACATCTTTGAATCCTGCATCAATAAGTTTCTTTATAGCCATTTCTTTACCCCACATCGTACCAAGACCTTCGCCGTTGTAGGCCAGAGATACTGACATACAGTGCATGGTAGATATTGTATAAAGTGCTGGAGCCAATGGATTATCAATATTTTCATGTAGCATGCTTGATGCTGCAATGTCCTGCATCAAGAAAAGTCCCCCCTTTTTTAAGGAACCATAGATAGCTTTTAAGACCCTCGTAGGTTGGGCTTGGTCATGGATAGTATCGAATGCCGTTATGAGGTCATACTTTCCCAATTCTTCAATTAATAAAGCATCCTTAATCTCAAATAGCACGTTTGTCAATCCCATATTCTTTGCTTCTTCTTTGGCTGTAGTTATGCCTTCTTGAGAAATATCACATCCAGTAAATTTAGAACGTGAAAATGCCATTCCCATAAGGTTGACCGCATGACCTCTTCCACATCCAATATCCAAAACTTCAATGCCATCGTTCAATCTATCATAAATTGCAGGAATCAGTTGCAATATCTGATTAGTCAGTTTATTATCAAAAATTCTTGGTGTTTCTTCTGCTTGTAGCAGTTGAAATTTTGGATATTCTGAATATGGAAGACCGCCTCCATTGCGAAAGCACTCAACAATCTTGTCTTCTACATTTCCCATGAGTGATACATATTGAGAAAAAACAGCCAAATTATCTATGCCTGATCTCCTTGTAAGGAAAGCAGAATGCTCCTTTGGAAGGTAGTATTTCTCTGTCGAAGGATCATATTTTATGATATTTCCGGTTACCATTGCACCAAGCCATTCTCTAACATATCGTTCATCAAGCTTGGCCTTATCCGCAATTTCATGACTGGTTGATGGTTCCAGCTGTGAAATAATATCAAATAAGCCGGTCTTATGTCCTATGCTAATCATAAGTGACAGCATTCCACCATTTAGAAATTGAAACATCTTTGAAGCAAATTCTTCCGCTATAGATTTGTCAAAATCTTGTTTCCCCAATTGAAATTATGTGTATAGAATCGTAACTTAATTTAAATATTTTATGCAAATTTATTGTTCTGGAAATGAAAAACATAATTGTTGCTCTTCAAGCAATTCAAAATTCTGCTAATTGATTCCATTTACAAATAGATTAGACGAATCATATGATTAGCATAGATGATCCAGAATCCAAAAGATGGAAATATCTACAGTATGTCTCGTTTATTTCCACTGCCAGATAGTACCTAAAGTTGTACCATTCGACCAATATCTGTAAATATAGAGACCTACTGCATTATCAAGAAATCCGAGCTTGCCTTCGGGACTGGTTCTAAAAATCTGAATACCTTTGTATGTTTCAATTCCTTTGTTGTCTGTTAATCCTACATCTTGTCCAGTGTAATTGACAATTTCACCGTCTTTGGTAGTAAAATTTCCTTTCCCAATACTAGTTGATTTACCATCACCGAAATGCGTTGTTATGAAGGTCGCGACATCCGTAACATTTCATACGCCCTTCAAAATTCCAGTGGCACTATAGGAATCTTGCGTTTGGATGGGATCAGAGTTAACTGTTATTGATCCCAATCTCTTGTGGCTGGTTTCCAAAAATAGAGGTGTACCAAATACCTCACTAAGATTCTCGTAAGTCTGGATGCTTACTTTTGTATCACTGTTATTCGTTGTATCTGATTGAGCGAACGCGTTTGGAACAAAAACTCCCACAGATGTTACTGATATGACTACCAGTGCAACTGAAAGTAATAGAATGTGTTCCTTACTCCTTATTTTCATTATCAATATTCATAATTCGGATTTTATATGTTTTGCAGTTCTCTAAATTTTGTAGTCTCTCAGTAATGCCATCTGATGTGATGAGATTTTTACCTAATTCTGTATTAAAATGGTAGAGTCAGCTTTGATGCATTGTTTTTGTTAGTCATGATGACAATTACTGACAACCAGTTCTGTACTAGACACCAAATAAAGTCGGTAAAAAAAATTTAGAGTAGCAATGTTTAATGAATATATTTTTAGTATCTTTATTTAAAAAAAGCGAGAATAGAATTGAAAAATCCTTATCTTACCAATGGAAGCATTGAGCATGAGAAGAGATCCAAGCTGTTACCAAATAAGCACTGTATCTCAATTAGAGCTGTCTTAGCATTGGTAGCATCTTCGATGGATTTATCTACCAACTCCTGAATTTTTTGGTCTATTTGTTCGCTACTAGCAAAGGGATTTCCTATTTCCGCTTTCCCTGAAGAATTTGACGTAGAATTTGAGAGCTTTACATAACCTATAGTAGAGGAATTCGTGAAATCCTTGGTTATTGATGAAACTATAAGATCCTTAGAATTCTTGATATCCGAAGGCGGACCAGTAATGCTATAGGTAGTATTAAATCCTCCTACAAAGGTTGATTCATTTGAGATCGTAGTAGTACTCCTTGCTACTTTTGATAATTCAATATTATCCTGATCTTTTACAGTACCTGTGCTTCCGATCAGACTAGAATTTTGTGCAAACGTTGGACTAAAGATTAGCAATGAAATAGTACTTATAATAATGAGTACTGATACCATCAACCTTTGATATCGAATCACGCTCTTTCTAAGTTTCATTAGTTTTTTTGCCATAGTTTTGTATATAACGTTTTATTTCGAAATTTGAGTTGCGTTGTTGTCCATGTTTACAATTGGTCAGAGGCTTCCGATCTGATTTACTTGTACTACTTTTCAGTATCCAATCATTAACTAATAATATTACTTTCTCATCCATTCTCTTTCTTCAAGATATCCTATCAGTTTTATCATCTGTTCTACTCTAACTTTACCTCCAACAACGCTGCTACAGACTTTATAATGTTTCATTAATAGAGAATGTTCTTCTTCAGACAGTCTACCTTTCTCACCAAGTTCATGTTCTATCAAGAATTTTCGAATGTCTTCAGAATAGTCATTCTTATCGTTCATATGTGGAAAATATGCTTTTTCTTCCTTACCGTGGTGGAATTTATTAACAAATTCTTGAATGAGCACTGATATTATTTTGATATCTTCGATCGGAATGACTACATTGCTATATAAAGCATCAGAACACTTCTTTGCAATCTTACCAAGTCGTTTTACCAACAAGTGATCTTGCTGTAAGTCTTTCGTAGAGTTCAAAATTATTCAAAACTTACACAGACAAGAAAAATAATGCTAAATCCAAAAAAGGATATAAAGCGCAATAAAAAATAGGGCACATATAAACACGCGCTCATCTTCTTAATATTTATTTAAATTAGCAGTCCGCCATATCTTGATTCATTACACCAATTAATGACTAATAAAAGATAATAGCTCGAATTTATTGGTTGATTTTCCTTGTATGATATGATATCTGTCGTGTAAATTTAAACCTACAAATATGATTAGTTTTGTATAATGATATATGAATGGCCAAAAGACAGGAAGTAGTCAAGAAATGGAACCTAATGAATTAAAAAAGAAAATCGATAACCATGAGAATATTTTTATTTTGGATGTTCGAACACCTCAAGAATATGAATCTTGGAAACTATCATATGATAAACATGATAATCCTAAATTAATCCCCATAGATCGTCTATTTATGAATGATTCTAATCTGATAAAGGAGATTCCGAAAGACAAGGAAATTGTTACTGTTTGTGCACATGGAAATAGGTCATTGATGGCAGCAAGGCTGCTCAATCAATTAGGATATAATGTAAAAAGTGTCAAGGGAGGAATGGCGGGTTGGAATAAAGTCTACGATGTTGCAGAAGTTGCAGTTCCTAAAGAAGCTCCCCTTAGAATATGGCAGATAAGAAGGATATCAAAAGGATGTATGGGATACATTGTATCTTCAAAAGAAGATAGTACAGCAATAGTTATAGATCCAAGTCGTGAGATTTATGAGGCTTTTCTGAATGTTGCCAAGGAAAATGAATTGAAAATAATAAAGATAATCGATACCCATCAACACGCTGATCATGTTTCTGGAGTAGCAAAATTAGCTAAAGCAATAACTGCTGAAACAAACTCTCAAGCTTTGGCGTATTTTAGCTCACTAGAAGAATACAATAGTGAAAATTCAGAAATTAATATCAATTATATAAAAGACGAAGATCAAATAGAAATAACCAAGAAAATTTCACTAAGAGCTATTCATACACCTGGACATACAAATGGTAGCATGTCTTTTATTATAGAGTATTATGATGATACTGGTGAAACGAAAAGTACACAAGCCCATCTTCAATATTCCTGTTTATTTACTGGAGATACTTTGTTTGTTGATGGCGTAGGAAGACCTGACTTAAGAGAAGAAGCTACAAAATATGCTGGACTATTGTATCAAACCTATCATCAAAAAATTGTAAAATTACCAGAAAATACTGTAGTCCTCCCTGCACATTTTAGTGGAAATTCAATTACCTTAAAACATGAAGTACCAATATCTGACACAATTGGTTCACTAAAGAAAAAAATAAAACTTCTCTCTATGACTGAGGATGAATTTGTTCACTTTGTAACTGACGCTTTACCATCTAGACCTATGAACTACAAAACAATCATAGATATCAACAGGAAAATGGTGCCATATGATGAGATGGAAATGCCTGATTTGGAATCTGGTCTTAACTCCTGTGCGGTAACCTTGGAACCGAAATAAATTTTGCTAATCAGTAAATCTTGAGAGTGATAAAGCGTAGAAGTATGCAATGGACCTTTACACTTCATCATTTTTTACCAAACTAAGATATCAATCACCTGAAATATTCGTTCCGTTGAAAGTCCAGCATTTCTCAGTTTAGGATCATGTATGTGTTCTTCTAACCATTGTGCATCTACGAGGACATCTGGATGGGAGTATGATGATTCACATGGATTTGGATATCATTTGACAGTCTCCTCCAAATCCTATTTTTGTGTATGTCGTACTTGATTTCTCTGCCGCATTACTTGAAGAAGCGTTATTGGTTGGTAGAGTATGGTTTGCAGAAGCGCTTCCGATGCTCTGAAGTCCTTTATCTTTTATTACTTGATTAAGAATGTTCAGCTCAAAAATACCAGTCAAGTCAGGTCTTGTTTTTCCGAGGAATCCTATATCAAATGCATCATTTGCAGATTTGATTAGTGTTTGTTGTAAAGGATCATAAGTTAGCTCTAGTCTTGAGAAAGCTTCCTTGAGTTGATCATCTGGAATAGTTTGTCCCGTGAGTCTCTTGAGTTCGATATTAAAAGTCTTCAGTGCATCCTCTTTATGCTTGTTTATCCATTGTGTTTCATTAACATGTGCTTCCAACACCTTCTTTATCACGTCTGGATTAGAACGAAGATATTCAGGGTTGACAATTATATTTGCAGTGACAAATTTTCCATCTGGCCATAATGTCCGTTCATCCAAAAACAGTTTACCATTACCTTCTTTTATCAGTTTTTCACCCCATGGTTCAGGAACCCAAGCGCCATCGATTTCTTTCTTTAAAAATAATGTCAAAATATCCGGATTCTTTACAGGCAAGACCTCAACATTTCCACCTTTGTCCTTTGTCTTGTATCCGTTATCAAGCAAATATTTCCTTAATGCCACGTCTTGAGTGTTTCCAATCTGAGGTGATGCAAATTTTTTCCCAGCAAAGTCCTTGGGAGATTGAATACCAGAATCATTTCTTATCACGAATATCGCACCACCACTTGATGCGCCAGCAATTACTTTCACGCTTTTTCCTTCAGACACAACATAGCCATTTATTGCGGGATTTGGGCCTATATATGTAGCATCGACCTGTTTTGCGAAGAGAGCTTCAATAGCTGATGGTCCTGCATTGAATATGAAAGTCTTTAGCTCTATGTTGTCTCCAAGAACTTTCTGGTAATCTCCATTTCCTACTCCGATTACTGCTTGGCCATGGGTAATGTTAGGGAAATATCCTAGTCTAAATACCTTCTTTTGCGTTACTTGTGCATATCCATGATTTGAAAGTGATGGTGTTACAATTAATCCTGCGACGAGTAACATAATAATCACTGCCATGACATTCAATTTTTTGTTCATATTTTCTACCTAAATTAAAGCATATTTGAGTACTTACAAATATGCATAATTTTAACTAAATATGCATAAACTGCACTCGAATCAATTTAAGTAGAGATTAAGAACTTATGATTCAAAAAGCGTTTATATTTTTGAAATATTATGCGTATTGCAGCAAAAATTTCTAATAATTAATATGATATAGTCTTCAAAGCCACTCTGATTGAACAGGATAGTACACCTTTCTCCTGTTATCATCCAAGCTGTTTCGTTCTATAATGAATCCTTGCTTCCTCAGATCTTCTATTGCGCTTTGGACAGTCCTTCTGGGTAGATGAGTTAAATTAATTAGATCAGTCTGTTCTATTGGATGCTTTGTCTTTATCAAATAGTAAATAAACTTAGATGCAGGACCACCGCCTACCTCTTTCTGTGTGAAAGACATTCCAAAAGACGATTTGGAAAGAAATCCACGACGCTGAGATTCTACAGATGCAATATTGTCAATAGTAATCTCAGCAAGATTTACCCTTTGACCGAATTCCGCTATTAGTGCCGATTGTTCAGATGCTAAAGGAGCCTCAAAAATGAAAGTGTTGGGTGGATATTTGGCTGTAAGTGCTGCAACATAATTCCATATTACAGAACCATTTTGATCATATATTCCAACACTGATACCTTCATTGGCTTCTAGGATTATTTTATTTGCACCTACGTTTAAGGCCTCATCAACCTTCAAAAGTATGTTATCAATTCCAAGCTGATGTCGAGGATCTTTTTTTCCTACCTTCCAATTAAATTTCAAATCTGCGGAAAGTATGGAATCAGATATCTTCTTCTTTCTATCGATATCCAAATTGATGCTATTTTCCCCAATTTCTATTATGTCAAACCCGACACTAGCAGATTCCTTTATGAACTTTTCAAGATAATTGCCAGATATCGCATATTCTGTAAGTGTGCTACCGGTTGAAACTACAATATTAAAATCATGATAATATGATATCCGTTTATGAAGAAGGTCATCAGAAATTAACAAAGGATATGTATTATGTATCTTAATTTCGTCTACAAATGGAGCCAAGAGCTTGAAGGTTTCTTTATCAAATGATTGAAGTTTATCCACTGTGAGGGTTAATCCTTCCTTACGTGGTTTTTTATTATCCACTCTATCCTTGACAAGATCGTCTAGCAAATACGACGTAATAGTGCAAAAAGTGCATATATTGAACTTACGATATTTATATTAAAATATCAAATAATCTTTTGTTCATAATGTTATTTTTAATTTAATAGATGTGAGTGCATTCAAATAAGCATCATTTGAACAATATGCATAATCTCTACCCTGATGGGTGCTTTTATTATATAAGGGGATTGTTTGGAATTCTATTTTCTTTTAGTTGGTTTGAACTGTATTAATACGATATGAACCATCTAATCAGATAATAGGTTGATTCTCTTTTGTCTTTTGCCAGATATCAGAGATAATTTCATAGATCGTTTGGCTAACGGAGCCGTTGAATTTTTCGCTCCATATTTTTGCTACATATTCCCCTGGAGAATTTTTGTTTTCCAACCTTTTATCTAGGATATCGAGATATCCAACGTTGATACCTAAATCAGACAAGCCTTTGCGCGCAAAATCAAGCTGACTTCTTATTGTATCTACAATTTTAAAATGAGTCTTGGCGTTGTAGCCATATCGAACTGCTGCCATTCTTTCCTCTCTTAATGTAGAGAGTGGTCTTAGCTCCCTTTCTTCATGTATAGCCCTGCTCAAATAACCAATAAAGAATTCTGCCATTGCCATTAAGCTTTTTGAGGTTGGCTGAACGGACATGATTCTAGTTTCTACACGATAAGAATCAGGTCCTATACGGATTCGGGCGTCATCATGTCTTTCTTTCTCAAGCATGAAATAATCTTTAGTAATATTTGATTCACGTGATGTAATGTAGTCTATGTAATTTTCAACACCATCTAGGTATCTTGGAATTGCAGGGAAGCCTGAATTTTGTTGTTCTGATTGATCGTACAAGTGGATTCTTGGTTCATGCAATGAGTATACTCGACCGGCAAATAGTCGGCTGTTAGCACCAAGTACAATTGCAGAAGGTGTTATATTTAATATTTGATTGAACATTCTTGCAGTATTCATTGGATTTTTTCCCTGTAGATGAAGATGAAATCCCTGAATAGCTGTCGCAACATATCCTGCTCTAAATTTGTCACCTTCGATTTCAACATCTGGAATATTGTTCTGCCATGTTGCTAGTTTATTATATCGTGGCTTATCAGTAATCAGACCTTCTTTCATAATTTTAGGTGAAGGATTAGCACCCAAAAAGACAGGAATTACTTCTTTTTCCATGTATACTTTTTTTATAAATTTATCAAGATTTTCTATGAATTGTTCAAATACAATATTGAGATAGTCAAGATTGTTCATTCCTACCGGAGAGGTTTTATATTCAAATTGACAGTTACCATATTCATAATCAATTTCATAAGTGGTTCCTCGAAGTTCTTTGATTAATGGTTCTGCACTGACGGGAATTCCTTTTTCGTCTAGTAAACATGCTTCAACCTCTACGCCAACCCTGAAAGTTTCATCAATTCTTTCGGCGTCACGATGAACTCGGTCTTTTAACTCTTGTACTTGTCTCTGGATGGAATGACTCAATTCAAAGTTATATCGTGCTCCTAAGGGATTTAAGTTGAATTATATGTGTGATTAATAGAATTTGCTTCATTTCCTATGTGGGACCTTGGTTAAGGTGTAGAAAGCTCTTATCCTTGAATTTTCACTAAAGATTCGTCAAAGATTTTTATATCATGCGAAGTGACAACACTTATGAGATTTTTAGTAAGAGCACAAATACCCACAGGTGCCGGTAATAAGATGGTGAAGAATCCAAACTTTTTGCAAGATCTCGAAAATTATATCAAAAAAGTAAATGCAGAAACAGCGTATTTCTTCGAAGCAGGTGGAGACAGGACATTTGTATTTATTGTTAACTTTGAAAGTGCTGACATGATACCAACTATAGCAGAACCATTATTTCAAGACATAGGAGCCAAGGTTGAATTTCATCCTGTAATGTTATTTGAGGATCTAAAAAAGGCAATTCAACGATAGAGCTGTACTTCTTTGTAGGTAGTCAAGTTATTCCGCCTGGCATGAACACTGTAACCTAATATTTGAAAATAAGAGTGGTATGTAATTAATAAGCCAAGGCGATGAATCTTTCTTTTAATTGGCTTTCAAGAGATGGAAAGCTGTTGCTAACGGCAAGAATCTTAAGGACATTTGGATACGGATTTCTTAGTGTTATCATAGCAATATATCTAAGGCTTTTAGGATTTGATGATATTCAGATAGGTCTCCTTTTAGGATCGACACTCGTAAACAGTGTCATTTTTACATTATTTGCTAGCTTCTATGCAGATAGGATTGGCAGAAGGAAACTTCTTATTATTTATGCTTCATTAATGTCAGTTTCTGGAGTAATATTTACATTTACTGACAACTATCTACTATTAGTATTAGCTGCATTTATAGGAACTATAAATGTGACTGGATCAGAAACTGGAGCGTTTCTTACAATAGAACAAACAATATTACCACAAACAATTAAGGATAACAAAAAGAGGAATACAATGTTTGCTCTGTATAATATGGTAGGAACGTTTGCCATGTCTGCAGGGATTATACTTTCAGGTTTACCATCTCTTTTACAAGAACAATATTTTGGATTGAATCAAGTTGAATCAATCAAGATTCTTTTTCTCTTGTATAGCATACTTGGGTTAGTAGTTATGATTATTTACTTTATGATCTCAAAAGATATTGAAATTAAACTCACGATGAAAAGGACGGTTAAGCAGACTCTATCTCCAAGATCAAAACAGATTGTTGCCAAGCTTTCTACTCTTTTCGCAGTTGATTCATTTGCAGGAGGTTTTGTAATTCAAAGTATTGTATCTCTGTGGTTCTTTACAAGATTTGGAGCTGATCTTCCTACTTTATCATACATTTTTTCAGTTGCTGGAGTTCTGACCGCTTTATCCTATATTGCAGCGGCTAAGATTGCTGATAGGATAGGACTTGTAAATACAATGGTATTTACCCATATCCCATCTAATATTTTGCTCATCTTGGTTGCTTTTGCACCCAACTTACAATTAGCTATTATATTCTATTTAATTAGAATGACATTATCACAGATGGATGTTCCCACGAGACAATCATACATTGTATCCATTGTAAGTGAAGAAGAGAGAACTGCTGCTTCAGGACTAACCAATGTTTCAAGAAATATTGCACAAGCAGTATCTCCATCACTAACTGGATATATCTTTCAATCATTTCTATCACTTGCCGCACCATTTGTGTTAGGTGGCGTCATAAAGATTATCTATGACTTGACACTGTATTTTAATTTCAGAAATATTAAATCAAAAGACGAACAAGAATAGGCAAGCATGATTGACGTCCGTAAAACATGATTTTGTGATCATGCTCTTGCAGAACAAGTATCGATTCTGTTTTTATGATTTCTGATAGGAAGTAACAAACCATTTTAGGCTTGATCTTTAAACAATGTCATATCAGATGAAATGGTAGTTTTGGGACAACCTACATGACAAAAGATTCACTAATAAGTCCTTTCTATAATGATAGTTGTAGATATGTCTGAAGATAAGCTATCTCAATTATCCGAAGTCAAGTATATTAACATTGAAACATATAGGAAGAATGGTCTTGGAGTAAGAACACCAATATGGTTCATTATTTATCAGAGTTTGATATATTTTAGAACTGATGAGAAATCGGGCAAGGTAAAAAGGGTTAGGAATAATCCGCATGTTAAGATTGCACCTTGTGATATTCGTGGAAATGTAAAAGGAGAGTGGTTTGATGGAAAAATATATTTTGCAAATTCGGCAGAGACATCAATTGCATATTCTATGATTAACAAGAAATATGGGATGAAGACAACGCTTATCAGAATATTCAATAAGATTAGAGGTACAAAGCCTCTCGTAATAGCTATAGTACTAAATTAATAAATTTGGAATAAAAAATTTCTCATATATTAACAATAGTACCATATAGGAATAGTCGTAACTGTTCTTCATGCAAAGATCGTTTTACAAGGTTTACTAAATAGTATTTCAAAAAATAACTAACAAATGATAGTTCATACAATTTGATACACTCAGTTCAAAAATGTCTAACTAGTTTAATCTTTTACTTGCACTTTTTTACTTAGTAAATTCTTATTTCCTTGTTTATCTCCATTAGTTTTCCATTTGTTTACCCAATTAGCCAGAGAATGTAGAATAGGTTCAAGGTCTTTTGCTCTAGTGGTAATGCTGTATTCTACTCGCAGGGGAACTTCCGGATATATCCTTTTATATATCAAACCTTCTAGTTCAAGTTCCCGTAATCTCTCAGACAAAACCGTACTACTTATTCCACGTAATAATCTCTTTAATTTATTAAATCTTATTGTATCTTTAGCGCTCAAATTTCTTAAAATATTTAATGACCAACGTTTTCCAAGCACTTCCCAGATATCTAAAACTTCACATTTTTCTTGCATTTGCTGATCCATTAGATAATTTAATCTTACTAGGTATTAAAATGCAATTGCATATAAAATAGAATATCATAAATATTGTAACTCAAATATACTAAGTAGATTATTTCTTAACCTGGTATGATATTAATAACTAACTAGGTTAGGAATTACTACCTTACTTAAATATGATAGGACTGTAATATAAGATATGAAAAATATTGAGAAAGATAACGATATTATTGATAAAAGTAATGAATCTCGCAACAAGGATCGTTCAGTAGATCTTATAACAAATAGCGTGGAAACTGCGGAAGGCGATGGTTTTATTGTACATAGATCCTTTCCTTCGCACTCCATTCGACACCTAGATCCTTTCTTACTTTTAGATGAAATGGGTCCATTAGAATTGTTACCTCAGGAGACAAAAGGATTTCCAGATCATCCTCATAGGGGTTTTGTGACCGTTACATACTTGCTTGAAGGAAAATTCGAACATAGAGACTCTCAAGGTAATTCAGGTAAGCTTGGACCTGGTGATGTTCAGTGGATGACAGCAGGATCTGGTTTGGTTCACTCAGAAATGCCAGAAAAAGAGTTTGCTAAAAGTGGAGGAAGATTACACGGATTTCAACTATGGATAAATCTTCCCAAAACTGACAAGCTGATCAAACCAAATTATCAAGATGTTCCTTCAAGAAAAATCCCCATAGCAAAAACGTCAGATGGTAAAGTATCAGTTAAAGTTATTGCAGGAAACTCGCTTGGTTCCAAGGCGGTAATCAACACTCTAACTCCTATCATGTATTTTCATTTTACCCTACAACCGGGAGCAGAGATGGTTCAACCAGTTCCTAAAAATTATAACGCATTTGTATATATTATTAATGGTATAGGTCTTTTTGGAAGGGACAAAATAATTGGAGAAGGAGGAAAGATGATTGTGTTCAAAAATGATGGTGAATCTATTTCTATAAGAGTGGCTGAGAATGCAAGATCATCCTTGGATGTGTTACTTATAGCAGGAATACCTCTAAATGAACCAATAGTTCAGTACGGGCCATTTGTTATGAATACTCAAGAAGAGATTAATAAAACTATTGAAGATTATCGTAATGGCAGATTAGGAAAGATTGAATTGTAAAAAGGTTAAGGAATAATTTTCTATCTCCGAATTGTATTATATAATAGAACCATATAATACATGAAATAACCTATATGCTTTAGTGGTATCTCGAATATGACGCTGCTTGATATTGGAGTTCAAATCATATTAGTTTCTATATCTGGTGTTTTTTCTCCAGGTCCACTTTTCTTTGTTAATCTAGTTCTAAGCAAACATGGTGGATTTTGGTCTGGAATTAAGATAGCAATAGGCCATACAATAGTAGAGCTTCCAGTTATCATCTTTTATTCCATACCAGTTATAATGTTTTCTTCTCTAAATATAACATTTAGTATAATCAGAATTATTAGTTTTGTAGGAGGAATAAGTCTTATTGCTTTTGGTATACTTTATGTGGTAAAGACTTTGACGAAGGATGATAACCATCCTTATATTTTCAAGCGACCTAGTATTCGAAACCCAGTTCTTGTTGGAATCATATTCACGGGGGCTAATCCATTTTTCTTTCTCTGGTGGTTTTCTGTAGGATTTAAATTAATAGCAGACTCTGTAGTATTGTTAGGGTATCCATTTGGAGTAATTTTCCTTTTTTTAGTGCATATATGGTTGGATTATGCTTGGCTCGGTTTCACTTCATTCCTCGCATCAAGAGGGATTAAACTTATAAATCTACACTACCACAAGTTAGTGATTGTTCTGTTAACAATACCTCTTTTTTACTATGGTATTAATTTTATATTCTCTGCAATTAAATAAAATATGAAGAATAAAAATGTCAAAAGTTCTTTTTAGTAGGTCAAATACTTAGTTAGTTTCGATTTCGTATCTGCAGATTTAAGATAATTTACCTAAACCTTAATTTTCAACGAAAGATAATTCCGTTTATTGCAACTGTATATTGGGTGTTCAGGATGGAGTTATTCTGATACCTTTGACAAGGGAGGATGGACAAAAATATTCTATCCCAATACTAAGACAAAAAAGATTCAATATTATTCGCAATTCTTTAACACGGTAGAGATGGATGCTACATTCTACGAAAAATTCTACAAGTATATGACAAAAGAAACATTCATAGCATTGTCTGCATCCACACCAGAAAAATTTCAGTTCTCAGTTAAAGTTCCTGAAACAGTGACCCATGTTAAAAGATTAGAAGTAGATAATGGAGCAATGACATCGCTAGAGGAATTCCTTGACAAGATATCTCCTCTAAAGCTGGGTAATAAATTGGGGACGGTGCTTATTCAATTACCGCCAAGTTTTACAGTTAAAGAATTTAGACATACAGAAGAATTTTTGGATAGATTGCCAAATGGGTATGATTATGCGGTTGAATTTAGACATCCGTCATGGAACACAGAAGGTCCATGGGAAATGCTAAAACACTATAATATAGCAACAGTTATCACAGATTCTCCTCCTGAGGATAAACTGCAATTCTTGTCACAGGTAGTTGTAACTTCAAATCACTCTTTTATTAGATGGCATGGAAGAGATGCAAAACATAGATACAATTATCTTTACTCTAAACAAGAATTAAAACCATGGATCAATAAAATTAAGGAAATATCCGTAGAAACACCAATTGTAAGAGGTTATTTTAATAATCATTACGGGGCCAAGGCCGTGTTAAACTCTTTACAGTTTAAGGAAATGATTGGTTTATCACTTGCTGATAAGGAACAGTTTGTTAAAGAGAAGATTAGTCAATACTATGAAACCAGACAAGCTGTTTTAGATGAAGTAAGGGAATAATTATAGATTTTTTATCACAAATTAAACAAGTGCATGATATTAATTTATTAAGATATTATAAAAGCGTACAGATAACGTTCTAATTTCTATTCAAACCTTTGCGATGTAAACTAGAAGACTAGTTATCAATCAAACTTAGTCCAAAAGGTTCTGTTATTGAGTTACATATTTCAGTAAGTAATTCAGAATATCTTTTTGCGTCATATACAGTTCTTGAATTCAAAAGTTCTATAGGGATACTTCTATTTCTCTTGCCTGAATTTTTCTTATAATAATCCGTAATTACATATTTTAAAACCTGTCCTGCTCTCAGAGATTTTCCTTCCTTCTTTAATTGCATTAGAGCATCTAGTTCAACGGTATTCCTATTTTCATATTTATCTACGTCTTTTGATATTCTCTTTGTTAGAATCAACTCGTTAATTGAGACCTTCCTATCTTTTAAAAGCCCTAGATGTATTTGAAAAATATCTTCAACTTTTGGCATTAACTCTTTAACTTCTTTGATTGTGTTAGTCTGTGACATTATTTTCAAAATAACTTGTTGAACTTTTGAAAAGAACTCTGGAGTGTCATGTCTTCTTGCTTCTATCCCCCTGATCTTAACAGTTCCATCCTCAAAGACGCCAAAATAACGATTAGCGACTGGCAATATTGCATTACTTTTTGAAGGAACAAATACAATCCATTTATATGCTCCCTCAAATGAAATTGGAAATCCAATTTTATTTTCTATTTCATTTTTTAATTGGGTATAATCTTTCATGGTCGCATCTTTTCTTTGTATCCAAATAGAATCAACTATTGCGTGAAGAATTTTAAATCCATGTGATTCTGCTATCCTCATTGTTTGTAATAAAATCTCTCTATCAAAGGCACATACTGCAATATGCGCATCTATCCTTCCAAATTTTGCATTATTGAATCCCAGATAACCAAAACTTGTAACTAAAACCCATTTTAGGGCTGTCTGTCTTGCATCATATATTTCTTTTAAATTGGAATCGGTGGTTGAGTTCCTTAGATCTTTATAGATTGATCTCTTTTTTAGCAGTATTTCTAATGATATAGGAACAATTCCTTTTCTTCTTTCACACCTATAATAATTAAGTAGCTCTGGAACTTGCAACTTGGAGTGAGGGCAACAGTTACAAATTACAGTTTCAGCAGATATATTTTTCTTGAACATTATGTTAGGATACAGAGAAACAAAATCAAGTTCAGCAACTTTTTCATAAATACCTAATCGAGGTTCAAGTATCAAACCACCACGATCAGCAATTAAAAGTTCTCCAAGTGTCTTTGGATGTTCTGATAATGTAGGTTTCCAAGGAATAAGTATACCTGCTCTTGTGGCATTATAGAATTGCAGACTGCTCATACACTTTCCAATTGAAGCTCTTGATGCTGTATGTAAAGGCATCCGGCAAATCCTTGCAAGCTCATACAATCCTTGAAGACCAGATTCATTTAGGACAAAGGAATTGTCAGTGTCAATATGTATTCTTCCAAATAACTTTGCAGTTGATGGTTTGAAATACATCCTACCATATGACAAATATGATGTCCCCTCTCTCTTTGGTCTGGATAATGGGATTCCTTCTCTATCTAGAATTAAATCAACTTCATTGCTCTCCGATCTGTGAATTAGATAAGGAAATGTAAATGAATCTCCATCATCTGTTATGATAAAGTCTGGATTAATTTTTTCTATTTCTTTAACAAGTTGACATAAAATATCTATTTCAGAACCTTGAATATGAATTGTATCTTCAATATCATGATTTTGAATAGAGACCGATGCAATTGAGTCTTTGAAGGTAGCTATCTTCCCTTCTCTTACTTTTGGATATACTTTTAAGTGAACGTTATTAAGTAATGGTAACTTATATTCTGTAGACCACACATTATCTTCATTGTTATCCCAATTAAGTTTTGAGTTAGATACATCAACTTTACATTTCATGAGTGGAAAAAGATCGTGTTCATAAAAGTAGGATTGTGCTGGCAGGACATCAACATTGTATAGTCTAAACTGTCCAAATCTTTCCATCCTCTCAATTTTTTCTGCTATTTTTAACGAGTAAGCAGGATCTTTTAATTTTAGTTCCAGAACCTGGGATTTCTTTGTATCTGTTATAGATTCATATTTAGAAGGAAAATGATATTCTTTTACCATAGGAAGTATTTCGTTTGCCTCTATTACAGATTTTAATAAAGACTTGTTATCAGCAGCTATGTAGATTTTATGGTTCCAACTCTTGTCTTCAATTCTTCTCGTCGAGGAATTGCTTTCTTTTATCCAGAATATCATGTTACCATTTAAAGGATATACGTCAAATAACCAACCAGATATCATTTATTGTAATGAGTTTGTGTATAATTTTATCAATAAGGATATAATACTGCGACCCAAAATTAGCTTGCTGCTATTCTCTATTCTAAGTTTTTTTATAAACAGATCAACAATTAGGTAAGGCATGAGCTCATTCCTATCAATTGTGAACTATTTAATAAAAAGAGGTTCTATGAGGCGGGGAGGGTCTAAGGAAAAGGGGATTTATTTGTTCTGAATTCACTCAGATATCTGTAATAGAAAATTTAAATTAAATCTTTAAAAAAACAACTTACTGTGACCAATAATGGTTAATGAAATGACTGGTAAATTTCTTTTGAAACTATTTGAGAAGACAGGAGATAAGGAAGGAATAAGGTTTTTCGATAGATATGAAATTGGACAAGAATTAGCCTTACTCGATAAAATCCAAACTGACCATATTGTGGATATTCTTGCCAGCGATGGTTTTGTAGCTATAAATAATGTAATAGATTCTAAAATTCGGATAACTAACGAAGGCAGAAATAGGCTGAAAAATAACACAACCACATAGGCCTTACAGTAATGATTTATGATTCAAAATCTTATAACATTGCACAACATACGATACTAGAACTCCAAATTTAACAACCACAAAATTCTAATATTCTTACCCTACTCGAACTATTTTTTATTTATTTTGTTCTTTTCCTAGCCCACCTCAGCTTCATCTCATTTAAAAGCTCAAAATTCTCATAAATAAATGGTCTTGTATCTCTCATTCCTTCTATTATGGGTTTTGCCTTCTGCCAGAAAGGGTTGGGGTTAAAAACATCAAAGTAAAGATTGGTATCTATAAGTCGCCTTTTTACTAAAGTACCTGAAAGCTCAAAAAAACCACAAACACGAATAAAATGAGATCTGTCTTTTGATACACCATGGTATTTTTGTTTATATTCTTCGTAGCTTTTGGCACTGAATTCTTCAAGAAACCAAAGAATTGAATCTCTGTTTCTATCATATATCTCATAAAGTGAGAATAGAACATCTACATCTTTATTTACCATAGAAGTTAATATCATTTAAAGCATTAAAATATTTTTGATATGACGCTGGTATTATAGTTACAACTTCTAAATTAAGAGATTTGGGAACCAAGTTACTGGAAGAAAACGTCAAAAAGTAATCTTTAGTTTCCAATCTTGTATTCATAAGACAAAAGAGTGTATCAAATTAAATGGAGTTGATTTTTTAATTCTTTTGCTCGATTTCTGATTGTCACTTCCGTAACTCCTGCGGCTTTTGCCATGTCTAACTGTTTTATTGTTATTCCATCAATTTGTAGCGATATGTATAGTACAGTCCCTGCAAATCCCATCGGATCTTTTCCTGCAGAAAATTCCAGTTCAAGAACTTTCTTCATAAGATCTCTTGCATGTCTTGTTGTCTTTTCGCTCAATTCTAATTTACTCGCAATTTTTTCTATGCACTGGAAACAATTTATTTGTGGTATCTTTCGTTCTAAGTGGAAAACAATATCTCTATAGATTTTTGTGATGGCCTTCCTTCTCATATTACTGGCTTCAGCAAGTTCATCAATAGTTCTGGACACTCCCAGTTCTCTGCATGATAAATAAAGGCATGCAACAAGCGCAGCACTTATGGTTCTTCCTTTTATTAACCCATCCTCTTGAATCTTTCTGTATATGTACGCGGTTTTTTCAATTATTGAAGATGTAAGGCCTAATTTATCCTTCAATTTATCCAACAACATGAACGCTGTTGTAAAATTACGTGAAGTGCTATCGTGAAATTGAGTACGTGAGTTCCATATACGTAATCTGTTCATCCTTGCTTGCATTCCAGAATCTATTAATTGGCCAGTAGAATCTTTGTTCGTTTTACCAATAAAAGTTGACAAGTTCATATCATGTACTGCGAGAGAAAAAGGTAGCCCTATTCTAGACTTATCGCTTTCAACATCATTGAAATTTCTCCATTCTTTTCCACTTTCCTCTATGCCATCAATAGCAACTGTTCCGCAATTGCTACACACAATTTCGCCAGATACTAGATCAGTAACCATCTTATCCTCTTCTATATTACAAGTTGAACACGTAATTACCTTTGACATTATAACGTTTAAAGTATATATATATACGTTGGATTAGTATTTAAGTATTTTTACTATTGAACCTACCTGATTGGGTACGAAAGAATTGAATTAATAATGATATGAAAAAAGACTGTCATTTTGTTCTCTTTTTATAGAATTCTCTGGGATTATTGTATTACCTTTCTACTTTTTCAAAAATATACGGAGGCAACAGGAATAATAAACTCAATCCAATCGATCTTGGCAAAAATAAGGTAATCTTGTAGCTCTTTTATAATATATCGTGTACATTATAATAGTTGACCAATGAAGGTCGGATCTAACTCAAATTTGATGCAATATCTGTTCGAAAAAAATACTAAACAAATGGCGATTATGAATACTCTTGAAAACGAAATTGAATGTCCTAGATGTCATGATATCATGACTTTATGTTCTGATTTTGATTTTCTCTACTACAAATGTGAAGAATGTCATCTGCCTCTTTATACTTCACCTAATTCAGATTGTTAATTTTGATGATTTTGAAATAAATTTTAAAAATTTACCTGCTTTTCAAGAGTAATCTAGAATTCTAAAAAGTACAGTCTTTAGTTATGTGATCTGATAAAAATACTATAATGCATAGACATTTATTTTTCAATGATATATTTTTAGTGGATTCTATGTCTAGTGTAAAAAAAACCGTATCTTATTTATTTGTTCTCACTTTATTTGAAATATTCATTTATCAAAATACTTTTTGCTGCATTGATGTCTATTCGCAGGGAACAGACCTTAAATATATAAAACAGCTTGGAATGAAAGGAATTGAAAATGGTCAATTTTCTTTTCCTCATAGTCTTACAGTTGATAACTTTGGTAACATTTACGTTGGCGATACCGGGAACAAACGCATACAAAAATTTTCTCCAAATGGTACATTTCTTACGAGTTGGGGTTCTGAAGGGAGTAATGATGGACAATTTTTGGGTTTGCATGACGTTACGGCGGATCCTGAAGGAAAATTTGTCTACACAGTTGAGCTTAAGAATCATCGAGTTCAAAAATTTGATTCTAATGGGACCTTCATTACAAAATGGGGATATAACGGCACAGGGGGTCGTGATGTGATGAGATCTCCTCATCAAATTGCAGTAAATTCTCTTGGCAACGTTTACTTGACCGATTCAAATGGCAATCAAATTCTAAAGTTTTATGATAATGGTACTTTTATAGGAACTATTGGATCAAAAGGTATAGGTCCTGGTGAATTTAATACCCCTCATGGTATAGCCATCGATGCTAGTAACAATATTTATGTGACCGATATGAAAAATTTCAGGATTCAGGTTTTTGATAGTAAAGATTCTTTTGCTAGACAGTGGGGAGCCTTAGGAACGGGCAACGGTCAATTCTCTGAAACCGCCCCTGGTATCGCAATTGATATTAACAATCATGTGTATGTTGTAGATAAAATAAATTCTCGAGTTCAAATGTTTGATAATAGAGGGAACTATTTGTCTAGTTGGGGATCGGATGGCAAGGGTCCTCAACAACTACATAAGCCCGAAGATATCGCTGTGAACAATAAAGGAGATATTTATATTACTGATACAAGGAACTCTAGAATACAAATATTACAGGTCGTGCAATGATTTATAGTGTATTTTTGGCATTATTTTAGATCTAAAATTATTTGGGTCAAAAAATACCAAGATTTGATTTATTTGAAGATTACTCTCGTACTGTCTCTGATTTTTTCTAAAATATCCTCTTTTTCATTATCACGAGTAATAATTCTTCCCACTGTATTTACAGGAGAATAGGCCAATATTTTTCCACCTTCACTAATAGGAGTTGGTCCATAAAACAAACATAATGCATTTCCTTCGGGCCAATATGCAACATCTAATAAATTTACCTGTCTTTTCGCATCTTCTTCTTTCTCTACAATTTGAGTCCTTTCAGTATAAAGCTCATCACCCCATCTATTGATATTAACTTCAATAGGTAGGTTTTCAAGTATTGCCCGAACAGTTTTTGGAGAACGTGAATCATCCAGCTCTATTGAAACTTCTCTATTAATATCGGGAAAAATGACTTTAATTTGTTTTTTCATAGTATCAACATAAGTATCTTAATCTATTAAATTCTCTTGCGATCTATAATTTTTGAACGATGCCATGGTCTTGTTCTAACTTTTTGATTACAGTCTTTACAACGCAATACCTGTTTTGGATATTTCACTTCGCAGGTAGAACAATAATTAAAAAAGTTGTAATCAATTCTGCTGGGAATTGGTTTTAATTGATCTTCTTTTATGATGGAGTTTACTAGATTTGGCGATATTGGAGATTCATGATCTAACCAAGCTCCGAATTTAGTATCATAATTGCCAACTTCCATAAGTTTTGAGCTGGTTTCTCCAACCTTCAGGGATACTTGGTTATTATTATTATTATTATTAATTACCATTTAAAAATACCATTATAATTACTAAAAAAGAAAAAATGGATTTAGTTGATTAGTAGAGCTAGTCAACTTTTATTTCTTTGGCTTTTGACTTTAGAGGCTTTTTCAATTGTATCTTTAATTCCAATATTCCGTTTATGTAGCTGGCCTTTGTAGAATCAGCGTCTAATTCTTTATCTACTGGGAGCTCTGTATGATATTTTTTATTACCCTTTTCAGCATGTATTGTTACCAGTCCTTCTTCCATTGATACCTTTACATCTTCTTTAGTTATGCCGGGCATCTCTGCTGTAATTACCAATATATTCTCCTTTTCATTGAATGCGGTATCTACAAGTGGTTGGTGGACAGTACTTTGTTCTGTGAGTCCTTTCGAAGAAGGTCTTACGTTACCAAATTCTCTTATGTGAGGTTTTCCCTCCGGTCCTACAGTGATTTGGTATCCATAGAAGTACGGAAATGTCTGTGATGCAGTAGTCCCAGATTCTCTAACTGTTCTGAACATCCTGTTCAACATGTCTTCAGCCTCCGAAAATTCCTTATCTATCTGTTCGAAAAATCTATCTCTAAATCCCCATGAATCATTCCACAATTTTTCATATCACCTGACATTATGTAATGTCTATTACAATATATATATTTTTCTCCTAAAATAAAATGTCTATGACCTGATATAATGTTCTCTAGCAAAATTTGGACATCAGAACGATGAAGCTTTGAAGCATTGCACGTGCCCACATGAGGTTATAAGGTCATAGTGAAATAAACAGGAAAAGGTGACTATTGTTGTATTATTTGATAGAAGAGCATTACAAAACTTTTTTATAATCTTGAGACAATCCGAAATCGGAAGAAATTTGGTGCATATCGCGCGTAGAAATATAGTAATTATTATTGGTTTTATAGCAGTATTTTTCGTTGTTTCGTCAAATTCAGTCATGAGTAGTGAACATTCTGCTCTAGCGAAACCGGATAAAAATGACATCTCTAAGATTCTGAAAAAACTTAGACAAGACTTCAGAGATAACAATGATGACGACAATAAAAAAGAGAAAGATAACAATGATAATGATAAAGATGACGATGAACAAAAAGTAAATTATAACTACAATTTTGCAGACGAAGGTGATAAGAAACGTAAAAACTTTAATTTTGTTGCAGCAGGTGATTTTGGATGTTCAAAAAATACAAAAAAGACTGTCAGCAATATGGAAGATAAAAAACCTGAACTGGTGTTACCTGTGGGAGATCTCTCGTATGATAAAACTGCCACTTGTTGGCTTGATCTTATTTCTCCATTCAATGATAAGTTAAAAGTGACTCTAGGACATCATGATGTAAATGATGGAGGATCAAAATTGAATCAGTATAAGGAAACTTTTGGATTGGATAAACTATATGGTTCTTTTGATTACAGACATGTACATTTTATTACTATGGCTACAGAATCTGATTTGGATAAAGGTTCTGACCAGTACAAGTTTATACAGGAAGATTTGAAAAAAGCATCTGAAGACAAAGATATTGATTGGATAATAGTAACCAGCTATGGACCATTTTATACATCACCATCAGCACATTCCGCTGAAAAAGAACTCAGAAATCTTTACCATCCACTCTTCGAAAAATATGGTGTTGATTTAGTATTACAGGCACATAACCACAACTATCAAAGAACATATCCACTAACATTTAATCCTAATGATAGTTCAAAACCAACCATAACAAATGGGTTTACTACGGGATATAACAGTCATACTGATGGAACCATTTTTGCAATAGTTGGAACAGGTGGAGAAAGTTTCTATACATTGGAAGGACGAGAACCTTACATGGCCACACAATTTGGTGGCAAGTTTGGATTTCTGAATATAGACATTAGTAATGGTAATCCCCACACTAAATTGACCGGGACTTTTTATGATAATAAAGGTAGCGATGTAACGGATCAATTTACAATTGAAAAAGAAATAAAAAATAAGAATGGCGAAGAGTAAAGAACAAGATTTAATCTTTGAATCGTTCCAAGTTTGTGGAACTACCTTATTGCCGTCGAATTATAATATCATAAAAACGATTAACTATTCAAAAATTTAGTTTATAACTTGAACTTAGAGATGATATGTCTACTGGATCTTGACGTAATAAATAAACAATGATTTTTCACTATTAAAGACGGCCTGTAGATGTCGGTAATAAAACGCCAATAATAGTTGTGATGATCCATATCCCTACTGCGATTATCAAAGCCTTTAACCATCCCATATGATATATGGTTTTTAGGGCTAAAAGCCAAGCTATTCCGCCTAAGATTGCAGAAAGAAAACCATTTCCTAATAGAGCATAGACAATTCCATATACTATTGAACCTATAATCGCCGTAAATAAGGCCAATTTTATGCTTCTTCTATGCCTCGTAATGGAAGTAACGAGGTAAATCACTAAGGTAGAAATTAATAGTCCGATAAGAAAAATAATGATTGAACTAGTAGTAAGATGCTGCTCCACCGCCATTGGTTGATGTTATGCCTAATTATTTAAATAGATAAAAGATTGGATGAGGTACCAACCGATTTATACTTTGTAAGCCCATTAATTATATGAGCAAGTCGAAATCAAAAACAATGAGTGTTTTCAATAGAATAGATACAGGAATCTCGCGTGAGAATTTGCAAAAGATTACGAACATTCTAAATGACAATTTGTCTGATGAATATGTATTATTAACAAAGACAAGAAACTATCACTGGAATGTTGAGGATCCAAGATTTAATGATCTCCACAAGTTTTTTGAAGAACAATATGAACTGATATCCGTGGCAATCGATGAAATCGCAGAAAGAGTTAGGGCTGTTGGCGGCAAGTCTAGGGCTACGTTAAAAGAATTTATGAATTCTACTCAAATAAAAGAAGATGTAGGTTCGTATCCTGATGCAGATACTATGTTACAGAACCTTTTATCCGACCATGAGACTATAATTAAGACACTCAGAAAGAATATTAGTGAATGTCAAGACCTAGATGACGAAGGAACGGCTAACTTTCTTACAGATAAAATGGAAGAACATGAAAAGATGGCTTGGATGTTGAGATCCTTCATCATAACCTAATTTATTTTTGATACTCTACAATATTTATCCGTTTACCTACAATAACGTTCGCAAAATCAGGAACATATAGCTATGTTTGTAACGTGCACCCTTGGATGACAGGTATAGTAACAGTCAAATGATTATTGGCCATATGAGGTAATTTCGAGAATAGTTTCAGATCTAAATATACTAATAATACTTAAGGGTTTTAATATCTATAATTGGTATTGTTGGCATAACCTATTTTATAGGTAGAAGAAAGGAAAAACAAAAAGAGAAAGGTGATCTATTGTTACTTTTTTGTTTCTTATTACTGATCAATTAAGAGCAGCAAATGGATCCCTTTCATTGGTATTAATTGTTCCTTCTGTATCAGGATTGGTAACCTCATCATGATTAACATCATTGTCATTATTATCTAATGGTCCATGTAATCCACCGATATTCGATTTGTCCTCAGTTTCACTACTTTGATAAGATGTTGATTTATCTTCGTCAGATTTAGCTGGTTTATCTTGGTCTGATAGTGCCTTTGGTTTATCATCTGTAACTATATTATCTTCGTCTGATAATAGCTTTGGTTTATCATCTGTAACTATATCATCGCTAAGTTCTTTTGATACAGCTGGTTTATCTTGGTCTGATAGTGGCTTTGGTTTATCATCTGTAACTATATCATCGCTAAGTTCTTTTGATACAGCTGGTTTATCTTGGTCTGATAGTGCCTTTGGTTTATCATCTGTAACTATATTATCTTCGTCTGATAATAGCTTTGGTTTTTCATCTGTAACTATATCATCGCTAAGTTCTTTTG
>Ga0184623_10000085_pt1 | contig 35166 bp, 36 predicted proteins | sample PLM1_100_b1_FD_133138 | JGI IMG/M metagenome (GOLD analysis project Ga0184623, IMG submission 133138) | Groundwater sediment microbial communities from an aquifer in East River, Colorado, USA - PLM1_100_b1 | ecosystem: Environmental > Terrestrial > Soil > Riparian zone | place: USA: East River... | reverse complement strand
CGTCGTTCATGACCGGCGTCACGCTCGTCGTGGACGGCGGGTACGCGATGCGGTGAGCCCCGCTACGCCTTCGGGAGGGGCGCGCCCTCGAGGGCGAGCTCGACGCGGGTCCCGCAGCTGTGGCACGTCGCGAGGAGCCTCGGCGCGCCGTCTCCATGGTGCTCCCGCACGATCCAGTGGCATCGGCCGCAGCGGCAGAGGAGGCGCGCCTCCTCGGACCGCCCGCGGATTGAGAGGAGCAGCTGGACGTGGTCGACGACCCGCCACTTCGTCACGACGGCGCCCGTGACCTTCGAGATCGGGACGTCCTTCACCATGGACGGTGGGCTCCGAACGCTGTCCGCGGCCTTACCCCTTTCGCATCGCCACCCCCCACCCGGAGGAGCGCGGCCGGGAGATATCCTGAAAACAGGTCGAACCATCCTCGGCCGAGATACCGGTTGGGGCGATGGTGCACCAGGCGACTGAGCGGGAATGACCGGGAATCACTTCGATCAGATCTCGGAGTTCTACGACGTTCTGCACGACGATGTCGATTACGCCGCCGAGTGCGCCCTCCTGGAGGACGTCTTCTTGCGATACCTCCACCGCCGACCCGCCTCCGTCCTCGACCTCGGATGCGGCACCGGGAACCACGCCCGGATCCTCGCGACCCTGGGACACCGGGTCACGGGGATCGATTCCTCGGCGGGCATGCTCCGGGTGGCGCGGAGGAAGGCCCGCGGCGTTCCGGACCTCGGGTTCGTCCGGGCGGACATGCGGCGCTTCGATCTCCGACGGACGTTCGACGCCGCGGTCTGCATGGACGGCGCGTTCACGCACCTCCTCACGGAGCGGGACCTCCTCTCGCACCTCCGGGCGGTCCGCCGCCACCTGGCGCCGGACGGCGTGTACGTCTTCGAGTTCGCGCAGCCGTTGACGAGGGAGACGGAGGGACCGGGGTGGATTGACCACGACGGGTCCCCGCGGATCGTCTGGCTGTACGACCTCGCGTTCGATCGGCGGCGACACCTCCTCACCGCGAAGAACCGGTTCTTCGCGTTCGACGCGGACCGCCTCCGCGGGACGTTCGTCGACACGAACTCCACGCGCCTGGTGTCCGTCCCTCTCCTGCGAAGGCTGCTGCCGCGGGCCGGGATGCGCCTCGTCGGCGTGTTCAGCACGGACGAAGGCTCGGGACTCCGTCTGCTACGGAGGGATGACCCTCTCCCGATGGCGATCGCGAAACCCGCCCGATGAACAATGCCGCTGCGGGAGTGGCGCCACCGCACAACGTTCGCATCGATGATGAGGCGCGAAGATTGCCGAAACTCTAATGCTTCGAAGGGCCGGTCCGGTCAGGATCCGCTGCTCGAGTCCGGCATGCTGCGGAGCGCCGCCGTCCGGATTCGAGTCGGGATGGACCGCATGGCCCGCCCGCGACATTCTGGCGCGTGCCCTCGTCGCCGGTCCGCCAACCGCAAGGGTAATAGGAATCCCAGGCGATGAGCGGTGCTCGGGGGAGGCGATTCTATGAGTGCTTCTGCTCCGGCGGGCATGCCTTCTGATCAGGATGAACACAACGCGATCAGGCAGTCCATTCTGGATTACGTTGAAGGGTGGTATGATGCGGACGTGACAAGGATGGCGCGCTGTCTGCATCCAGATCTCGTGAAGCGCACACTGGGGCGCGATGAACAGGGAACGTGGCGTCTGCGACGCACCGTGGATGCTGCCAGGATGATCACACTCACGAAGCAGGGGGGTGGTAGTGACATGCCTGAGCCACAGCGACGATACGATAGCGCGATTCTCGATGTGTTCCGGCACGTTGCAACGGCGAAATGCGTTTCGCCCGAATACGTCGATTACCTGCATCTCGCCAAGGTCGATGATCGTTGGCTGATCGTGAACGTCCTTTGGGAGCTCCGGGAAGGGGAGATGAGCGCCGCTCCGTGACATGGGAGAGCTTGTGCGCGGTAGGCCGCGATTTCCCGCAATCGTAATGGCGACGTATCGGCGGTGCACCGTCAAGTTCGCGCGTTCACGGGCCGCGCCAGTTCGCAATGCTTAGTATTGCGTTGCGGCCAGGGTAGTCGAAGTTGAAGCCGTCCGTGTCCGCGCGGAACGTCTTCGTGGAGTAGAAGTCCTCGCTTTTCGTGAACAGCCCGGTGGGCAGCTTCCCCGTCACCATGTGTTCGGCACCCGTGACGGGGTTGCGCATCGGATCAAACTCCACGCGCACCGCGTTCCCCGCGCCGAAGACGCTCTTCTTGCCTGCGAACTTGAACTCGATTCTCGCGGAGCGCACCTCCGGGGGCTTCGTCATGGAGTTCATGTACACGGCGAGCGGCCCTTTCTTTGAGGTCACGAGCGCCTCGAGCGCCTCGCGTTTCTCCCCCTTCGCCCGCTCGTCGAAGAAAAAGAGCCCCCGACCGTTCCCCAGGTGAATCGCCGCAGGCCACGCCACGAGGAGAACCCACTTCAACCCATCGAGCGCAACACCTCCATAGGTGCCTTGCGCGACGCGGTACGCGAGGGCGCCTTCACAGTTCCCATTCGTGGGCGGCGCATTAAACGAGCAGGGGCATCCCCAGTTGCAGTTGCAGGACACCAGCTGATCGACTTTCACGTTCCACTTCTTCGGTTTCTCCATGGTGCCTTCCGAGCCTCCGATGCCCCCTTCTGGACTTAACGATTGTGTCTCCGGGTTTCCGGACGCGGCGGGCCAGCCCCCCGCGCCTACCTTTTGAAGGTTCCGAAAGCCTCACTCACACGGGACCCGGTTACATCGGTCGACCCCGACAGCGCGGTGCAGGAGGTCCGCCTCGTCTACACGTCGGTGGGCGGCACGGAGCAGAACGTGTCGATGACCCCCTCGGGCGGTGTGGGCCGTCGTCCGGTGGGCCTTCAGGTAGCGGTGCAGCACCCGCGCCCGGTCCACCGCCGTCAGTTCGCTTACACGCGCGAGGTTCTCGAACCACCGCCGAACGTCGTCGTCCTCGAGGAGGTCCCTCCACTTCGCTCGTCGCGTGTTCCGTACCATGGACGGGGGGAGGATCGTAAGGGGTGTCCAACTCCTCTGCGTACATGTAAAGGTATGGGCCCGTCCGGATTTGAACCGGAGTCGCCAGCACCCCAAGCTGGTAGGATACCAAGCTACCCCACGAGCCCGCAGCCCCTCCGCATGGCGGGTCGGGTTAAAAGCTGTCGGCTCAACCGAAGGGGACGATCTCGTCGATGAGATCCGCGTTCGAGAGGAGCATCCTGCGGCAGCAGTACCGCTTCGCGCCGAGCTCGTCGAGGACGAGGCGGGGGCTCTCCCCGGCGCGGGTGCGGGCGAGGAACGGCTCCCACAGGGAGCCGACGACCTTGCCGCACGTGAAGCATCTCACGGGAATGATCATGGGATCACCGGTACGACTTCTGCCGCTTCTTCCGGGCCCCGCGGCCGAGGGGGTTCTTCGGGAGCTTCCGCCGGGTGTCCGGGACGATCAAGGTGCGGTCGTAGTCCCGGTACAGGGACTCGAGGTCCGTGTCGTTCAGGTACTGGACGAGCCCCCGGGCGATCGCGGTGCGGGCCGCGTCCGCCTGCCCCATCACGCCCCCGCCGCGGACCCGCACCGCGATGTCGACGGCCTCCGCCTTCTTCCCCGCGAGCTTCAGGGGCTCCAGGATCTTCAGGCGGGCGAGCTCGGGCTCCAGGATCTCCACGGGGCGGCTGTTCACGCGGATCAGGCCGCGTCCCTTCGTCACCGTCGCGCGGGCGATCGCGGTCTTCCGCTTCCCGCTCGCGAGGACGACCTTCACGCAGCACCTCCGAGGCGTTCCGCGATCTGCTGGAGGGTGAAGTACTTCGCGGACTTGAGCCGCGGGGCCTCCGGCCTCTCCACGGCCGCGCCCTTGAACTCGAGGGGGACGTCCACGTACACCCGGAGACGCTTCAGCGCGGCCCGCCCGCGGGGCTCCTGGTACGGGATCATCCCTCGGATCGTGCGGTGGAGGATCCGGTCCGCCCGCTTCGGGTAGTACGGGCCCCTCCGCTGGCTCCCGACGTCCCGCCGGTGGCGGAACTCCGCGGTGAGCCACGCCTTCGACCCCGTGATCAGGGCCTTCTCCGCGTTCACGACGACGATCTCCTCGCCGCCGAGGAGGCGCTTCGCGAGGGCGCTCGAGAACCGCCCGATGATCTGCCCGCTCGCGTCCACGACGGCCGTTCGGTTCACCCCAGGATCCGGACGCCGGTGCCCTTCGGGTGCTTCCGGGCGAACTCGAGGATCGGAAGCGCGTGGCCGCCCGCCGCGGCGACCTTCTTCTTCGCCTCCGTGGAGGTCCGGAACGCGCCGACGGTGACGGGGAAGCCGAGGGTTCCGCTGGAGAGGAGGACGCCGGGGACGACGACGGTCGCGTCCTTCGACGCGTGGCGCGCGATCCGGCTCAGGTTCACCTCGGGCCAGTTCCGCCGCGGGCCCTCGAGGCGCCGCGCGACGGCCCGCCAGATCGGGGCCTCGTGCTCCCGGGAGAGGGCCTTGAGCTCGAAGATCGTGCGCTCGAGTTCCGGGTTCGTTTTCACGGGAATGGGCATCGAGAAATGCCTCGGAAGTGGCGCGTAGAAATGGGCGCGATATAAACGTTTGGGTTCGCGGGGTCCCCGCTCCCCATGAAACCGGCTCGCGCGGTCGGGGTCTCGCGGAGGCGGGGGGCGCGCCCCACGAAGGTTCTTCTGAGGCCGTGAATTTAATAACACTCTCCCTATACCCCGCCCTTCCCGGTGCCCCCATGATCCGATTCGGTCCTTCTGGAATCCCCCTGAGCTGCAAGGGGCGGACCCTCCGGGACGGGATCGAGGACGTCCACAACCTCGGGCTCACCGCGATGGAGGTCCAGCTCGTCCGGGTGAACCTGAACGAGCGGTTCGCCTCGGACGAGGAAGTCGGGCACACGATCCGCCAGGTCCCCGGGGAGCTCGTCGTGCGCCTGGGCCGGCCGACGAACGGGGAGACGAGGTTCATCTCCGACTTCCACACCCCCATCGAGCGCGGGGACGTCCTGCACAGCCTTGCGAGCGGGATCGCGGCGGACTACATCGAGCTCGAGGAGCTCGGGAAGATCGCGCGGGAGCTCGACATCGAGCTCACCCTCCACGCGCCGTACTACATGGATTTCGCGGACGTGGACGGGCTCGCGGCGAAGTCGATGGACAGCGCGGTGTGGGGCGGCCTCCTTGCGCACGCCCTCCAGGCCCGCCTCGTCGTGATGCACCTCGGGCGGTACGGGGACCTGGACCGGCAGCTCGCGCTCGAGCGGGTGCGGGACAATCTCGTCGCGGTGCGGGAGCGGTACAAGGCCGCCCAGCTCAGCCCGGGGCTGGGGGTCGAGGCGAGCGGACTCCAGGAGGTCGTCGGCGGCCTCGACGAGCTCCTGTGGCTCGCGAAGCAGATCACGGGGGTCGTTCCCGTCCTGAACTTCGCCCACATCCACGCGCGGGAGGGCGGGATCCTCCGGCGGCCGGAGGACTTCCTGGGGGTCTTCGAGAAAACGGAGAAGGTCGCGGACGGCCACTTCCACTCCCACTTCAGCGGGGCCGAGCACCAGGGCGGGAACGAGATCCGGTACACGCCGAGCAAGAAGGGGGACCTCGGGGTCGGGCGCCGCGCGGGGGCCCTGCTGGACCGGCCGTACGACGTGACGATGATCTCCTCGTCGCCGCTCCTCGAGCACGACGCGATGTACATGCGGGTGATCTAGGACCGCGTCGTCGCGAAGCGGATCGGGAAGCCGGAGGTGCCGGAGGCGATGTTCGCGCCCGCACCCGCCGCGAAGCCCGCCGCCCGGCTCGCGCCGAAGAAGGTCCCCGCGAAGAGGCCCGCCAAGAAGCCCCCGAGGAAGAAGCCCGCGAAGAAGCGGACGGTGAAGAAGGCGCCGAAGAAGCGGCCCGCGAAGAAGACGCGGAAGGTCGCGCCGAAGCGGAAGCCGAAGGCGAAGAAGAGGCCCTCGAGGCGGCGGCGATGACCGTCGCGAAGGACGCGACCTCGTTCATCATGAAGGCGCTGACGGGGATGCTCTCCGAGGACCGCTCCGCGGAGGTGAACGCGACCGTCGACCTCGTGACGAAGGCCCCGAAGATCTTCGTGTATGGCGTCGGGAGGTCCGGCCTCGTCGCCCGCGCGTTCGCGATGCGGCTCGTGCAGCTCGGCCTGAAGTGCTTCTTCATCGGGGAGACGATCACGCCGATCGTGGAATCCGGGGACTGCGTCCTGATCGTGTCGAACACGGGGGCGACGATGTCCGCGGTCCAGACCGCGAACATCGCGCGGCGGGTCGGGGCGAGCGTCGTGAGCGTGACGGGGAGCCGGACATCGAAGCTCGCGCACGCGTCGAACGTCGTCGTCACGGTGCGGGAGGAGCCGAGCCCGGAGGCGTCGAGGTACGCGCCCCTCGCGACCCTGTTCGAGGACGCGACCCTCATCCTCCTCGACGGCGTCGTCGCGCAGGTGATGGAGCGGCTCGGGGAGAACGAGTCCACGATGCGAGCCCGCCACGCGATTATGGTGTGAGAGTCAGGCCTCAACCACGGCGACTACTCTTGAACAGTCGGACAAGATCGGCTCCCACGGGCTCCTCGAGACGTGTTCGCCAACCAAATGCTCGGCCGATGAGGCTGAGGGAGAATCCTCTGTTCTCGGGATAGTAGTTGCAGTCGCCAACGTTTTGCCAGGAGGTCCGGATGATGCGTCCCGACCGCAACTTGAGGGCGAGTGCAGAGGCGGAGTATTGGACTGCGACCAAATCGAGGAGGCTCACCCCAATCACGAGAACAGTACTCATCATGGCGGTGAATACGAGGACAGGTCCCAAGAACGGATTCCTTGGATTCTCGTACTGCGGATTCATCAGAAGGAAGCTGCCGCCAGCGGCCAAGGCCAGGGCGATCGCGGAGATCGTCACCCATATGGCTGTGTTCGGGACCACCCGGTGCCAATGGTCGGGCGGGGGTTCTTCACCCGGCATGGTGTCGTCATGGAGTCGGTCTGCTAAAGGTGTTCCTTCTCGCCGCTCATAGGGTTTATCCCGCCCTCTCGCATCCCGCCATCGGATGCCGGAGGAGGACTTCGTCGTCACCCCGTGGGAGGTCCGCGGGAAGGTGGACTACGACCGCCTCGTCCAGCAGTTCGGCACCGAACGGATCGACGCACCCCTCCTGAAGCGGATCCAGAAGCACACGGAGGAGCTCCACCCGCTCCTGAAGCGGGGGCTGTACTTCTCCCACCGGGACCTGAACTGGGTCCTCGACGAGTACGAAAAGGGCCGCCCGTTCAGCCTGTACACGGGCCGCGGGCCGTCGAGCGCGATGCACCTCGGCCACATGATCCCGTTCCTCTTCACCGCGTGGCTCCAGAAGCACTTCAAGGCGAAGGTGTGGATCCAGATCACGGACGACGAGAAGTTCCTGTTCCGGGACTTCGACACCCTGGAGGACGCGACCCGCGTCGGATACGATAACGTCCTGGACATCATCGCGGCGGGGTTCGACCCGAAGCTCACGCGGATCTTCTTCGATACGGAGTACATCCGCCACCTCTACCCGCTCGCGGTCCGGGTCGCGAAGAAGGTCACGTTATCCACGGCGAAGGCAGTGTTCGGGTTCGACGCGTCGAACAACATCGGGCAGATCTTCTACACGGCGCTCCAGACCGTGCCGTGCTTCCTGGAGTCGATCGAGCAGGGACGCAACGTGCCGTGCCTGATCCCGTGCGGGATCGACCAGGACCCGCACTTCCGGGTCACCCGGGACCTCGCGGAGTCCCTCGGGTATTACAAGCCCGCCCTAATCCACAACAAGATGATGCCCGGGCTGAAGGGCCTCGACTCGAAGATGTCCTCGTCCCACCCGGACACCGCGATCTTCATGACGGACACGCCGAAGGTCGCGGGGGCGAAACTCCGGGACGCATTCACGGGCGGCCGCGCGACGGTGGAGGAGCAGCGGCGGCTCGGGGCGAATCCGGACATCTGCTCCGTCTTCGCGTACTACACGTACCTGTTCGCTCCGGAGGACCCGTACTGGAAGCGGGTGGAGACGGAGTGCCGCGGCGGGATCCGGATGTGCGGGGAGTGCAAGCTCGAGCTCGGAGGCCACGTCATGGAGTTCCTGAAGGAACACCAGCTTCGGCGGGAGAAGGCGACGGGCCAGCTCGAGAAATTCCTCGTGCGGGACTGACCGCAGGACGCCATTGGACAGCGTGCTGGGACGCGGGAGTTGGTCTCGTTCAAGACCACAACTCGGTCACTCGGGCCTCGGGAGGGCTCCGACCTTGCGCGCCTGGCGGCGGAAGTCCTCCATCGCCTGCGCCTGGAACTTTTCCAGGAGGGCCTTCGCGCGATCCATCGTCGAGGCGGCCCCGAGCGGGCCGACATACTCGAAGACCTGGACGCGACAATTGCCCCGGTTCTCGTACCGCCACACGTCCACGTATTCCCGACCTCCGCTCTCCTTCACCCGCACGCCGTACCCGAGCCGCATGTGGGTCCGAGCTGCTTGGTCTTATTTAAGACCAAATCGAGGAGGTGGCCGAAAGTACTCGCCGCGGCATCCTCATCCGAGGATCCGAGTGACCCGGAACCCATGGTCGAAGACGAGGGCGTGGTAGTCCGTGGAGTGCCGCTTCCCCCGCATCTTCACGACCCGGACCTGCCGCTGGACGCCGAAGTCCCCTCGCTTCGCGAGCTTCAGGTGGATGATCCCGTCCGAGAGGTAGTCCTCCCGGTGGTTCGCGAAGCTCCGGTAGTCCCCGCCCGCCTCGGACTCCGGCGGGAGCTCGGAGATCACGAAGCACGTCGCCCCGAGCCCCCGGAGCCACGTGAACAGCTCGAACACCTCCCGCCGGTGCTTCTCGAACTTCGCCAGGATCTCCAGGGCGTTCAGGGAGTCGAGCACGACGAACTCGTACGGGAAGCTCGCCTTCAGGGTCTGCGTGTACATCTTGAACAGGTCGAGCCACGCGGGACCGCGGGCCTCCTCGAGCTTCGCACGGAGGGCGCCGAGGTCCAGGATGCTCAGGTTCCCCTTTGCCGCCTCGGGGTCCATCCCGAGCCCCTTCATGTGGTGCACGAGGCTCTCCCGGCTCTGCTCCAGGGAGATGTACAGCCCCTTCCGTCCCTTCAGGGCGTTGTTGTACAGGGCCGCGAACGCGAGGGACGACTTCATCGTCCCCGGGGCCCCCGCGAACAGGACGACGCTCCCCCGCGGGATCCCGCCCGCGAGGACGGGCGCGTCCAGGCCGTCGACGTGGGTCAGCTCAAGCGCCACCGCCGTCCACCTCCTCCGCGATCAGGGAGAGCAGGGACCGGAGCTTCTTCCCCCGCTCCTCGAGGTCCGCCCGGCCCGCGGGGACGTCCAAGGCGGATCCGAGGGACGCGATCGCGGTCTCCGCGGCCTCCGCGAGACGGGGGACGTCCCCTGGCGCGAGGTCCGCGGCGGACTTCCCGAGCCTCCGGAGCTCGGACTCGAAGAGGTGGTCCCCGGTCCGACCGAGGACCTGGACGAACGCGGTCCGCACCCGCTCCCCGAACCGCTCCCGCTCCGCGTGCTGGGTGACGACCTGGAGGACCTCGTCGATCTCCCGCCCCTTCCAGTACTCGGAGGCCCGGACGACGAACTCCTCGGACGTGCGCCCGCGCGCCTCCGAGGGCCACGGCGCCGCCGCGGTCTCCTGGAGGGACCTCCGCGCGAACCGGTCGAGGTCCAGGTTCACCCGGTCCAGGGTCTTCCGCCAGCCCCTGATCACGGGCTCGTCCCCGGGCGCGCGGGCAAGCGCCCGGAGTGCGGTCTCGAGGAACCCCTGGATCGCGGGGAGGTCCCCGTACGTGAGGTCCTCCACCCGCCGGTGCGCGCGGGACGCGAAAGACTTCAGGAGCTGGGCCCCGCCGCCCCCGAGGCTCGTCGCGAGGACGGCCTCGAACTCCGCAGCGGGGTCCGGGAGGCGGACCGGGGTGACGCCGGGAATGGCGATGATCTCCCGCCGCTCTGCGGGGGTGAAGAGGGCGAGGGACGCGACGACGGTCGCGGGGGTCCCGTGGACGGTCCGCCGGAGGGCGAGGAGGACGTCCTTCGCCGCGGGGAGCCCCTCGAGGCTCGCGACGTACGCGAGGTCCCGGATGTACACGAGGCCGCCGGGGTGGCGGGCGAGGAACTCGGAGGCCGTCGAGAGGACGACGCAGGCGGGCCACCGGCTCGGCGCGAGGGCCGCGATCCCGCGCGCGCCCGTCCCGCAGGGCGGGGTTCCGGACGGGGCGCGGACGACCTCGAGGGTGGGCCTCCCCTCCGCGACCGCGAGGGCGACGAAGTGGGACGTCCCCTTCGGGCGGGCCTCGTCCGCGACGAGGACCCGGCCCGGCGGGAAGTGCGGGTCCCTCGCCGCCCCCTTCGGGACCGCCCGCACCGGGAGGGGGTTCGCGAACGTCAGGGCGAGGGCGAACAGGGCCGCGGCGACCGGGGTGCCGGGGTTCGAGCCCGCGAGCGCGTCGAGGCCGACGGCCTGGAGCTCGAAGCCGTACACGGGCCCCGTGAGGACGAGGACGACGGCCCCCGCGAGGAGGACGAACAGCTCGGACTTCCGCGCGACGCTCCGGAGGCACGCCGCGACGGCCTCCCCGAGGGGGAGGGCGAGGCACAGGACGAGGTACCAGTTCAGGGGCGGGGTCGCGTACACGTTCGCGAGGGCGTACCCGGAGGGCGGGGCGAGCCACGCGAGGACGGGGGCGGGGACGAGGAGGAGGAAGACGTACGGGTACCTCCGGAGGAGGTCCTCCCCGTGGATCGCGAGGAGGAGGAAGATCGCCGCGAGGGGATGGCTGAGGACGAACGCCCACAGGGCGACGGGCCCCCACTCCGGGCCGAGGCCCCCGTGCTCGATCCCCGCGAACGCGGACGTCATCACGACGAAGTCGAGGAGGAGGGCGACGAACGCGAGCTTCGCGAGGGTCCGCCGAAGCCGGAGGACCCCGTACGCCGCGAGCCACGCGTCCGCGACGACCCCCGCCCCGAGGAGGATCGCGTACTCGATCAGCGGACCGCCCCCCGGGTCGGCTCGAGGCGGGCGACGAGGACGACCTGGTCCGGCCTCCACGGCGCCCTCGCGGACCACGCCCGCCGGAGCTCCTCGACGGTCCGGAACCCCGCCCCCCGCACCTCGTCCGCGTCGAGGCCCCCGAGCCGGGTGCGGTACGCGTCCGCGAGGCGGAACCGCCCGAACGCGGGCCCCGTCTCGAACCGCGCGACCGCGTAGGCCCCGACCCTCGGGATCGGCGCGTCCGCGGGGAGGATCGCGAGGGTCGCCCGCCGCTGCACGAGCCGCTCGCCATCCTCCAGGGAGAGGGTGAGGGTCGCCCGGGACCGCCCGAGGAACTCCCCCCGGAGCGCGTACCGGACGACCGCCATCACGAGGAACGTGACGAACCCGCCCGCGACGAGGAGCCGGTACAACCCGACCTGGTAGAACTCCCGGTGGAACCAGAACCCCGCGACGAGGACGATCGCGACCCCGAACAGGATCGCGGACCGGATCAGCTCCTCGCGCCACCGCTCCATCGCCTCACCCGATCGCCCGCGCGACCTCGAACCGGCCGTCCTGGAACAGGAGGGTGTACGGCTCCGCGCGGTGGTCCGCGCTCCGGAGCTTCACGCACTGGATCCTCCGCTGGAACGAGATCTCCCCGGTCCTCTCCAGGGTGAGGTGGACGACCCCGTCCGCGAGGAACTCCTCCTCGAACCCCGCGTCGAGCGCGGCGGGGTACACCTCGGACACGAGGATCGCCGTGAGCCCCGTCCCCCGGAGCCACTGGAAGAACCGGAACGTCTCCCCGCGGCGGTCCTCGAACTCGAGGAGGCTCTCGAGGGCGTCCCAGGAGTCGATCGCGACGAGCCGCGCCTTCGTCGCCCGCTGGAGGTCGAGGAGCTTGTCCTTCAGGACCTCGAGGAGGTCCACCGTCCGCGGGGCCTGGGGCCCCCGCATCTCCGCGATCTTCGCGACGAGCCCCTCGAGGTGCTCCCGCCCGCGGCTCAGGTCGAGCATCGGGAGGGTCTCGGAGACCTCCGTCGCGCGGAGCCCGAGGCCCGCGATGTGCTCGAGGAGGCTCCCCGCGCTCTGCTCGAGGGTCACGTACAGCCCCGGGACCCCCTTGAGGGCGTTCTGGTACAGGACGTAGTACGCGAGGGAGGACTTCATCGTCCCGGAGGAGCCCCGGAGGAGGACGACGCTCCCCGGGGGGATCCCGCCGCCGAGGACCTCCCGGTCGAACCCCCGCACGAACGTCTTCAAGGACTCCCCCGCCACGGCCCCCACCTCACGTCGCCATCGCGCGGGTCGCGCGGAGGCGGCCCTCGTCTACGAGGAGGGCCATGTACCCCATCTCGTGGCGGGTCCCCCGCATCTTCACGACCCGGATCCGCCGCACGACCTCGACGTCGGAGACGATGTGCTGGCGGAGGTGGAGGATCCCGTCCGCGAGGAAGTCCTCGGACCACCGGCCGTACACGACGTTCCCGTGGAACAGGATGTCCGGGCGCTCCGCGATCACGAGGGTCGTCACCGCGAGGGAGCGGAGGTGCTCGAAGAGCCGGAAGATCGCCCGCCGGCGGTCCGGGAACCGTGCGATCGCCTCGAGCCCCTCGAGGGCGTCGAGGATCAGGAGCTCGAACGGCCGCTCGGACCGTAGGGCGTCGAGGCCCGCGGCGAACGCGTCGACCCAGTCCTCCCCCGCGCGGGGGACGGAGGCCCGGAGGTCCCGGGCGTCCAGGAACATCAGGAGCCCCGCGGTCTCCTCCAGGGGGAGGCCGAGGGACCGGGCCTGGATCTGGAAGCTCTCCCGGCTCTCCTCGAGGGTGATGTACAGGGAGGGCCGCCGCTCCTTCGCGGCGTTGTACGCGGCGATCGAGAGGCACAGGGAGGACTTCATCGTCCCCGGCGGGCCCGCGACGATCACGACGTGGCCCTCCGGGATCCCGCCGTTCAGGGCCTCGTCGAGGCCGTCCACGTACGTGTACATCCGGTCCTTCACCCTCCGCGGGACCTCCGCGGGGACGGGCTTCGCGGGCCGGACCTCCGGGGCAGGGACGGGCTCCGGCGACGGGGCGGCCGCCTCCTCGGGAGGGGACACGTCGAGGTCGAGGGCCTCCGGCTCCGCGGTCCGGGCCCTCGCCCGCTGCTCGAGCTCGTCGAGCTCCTGCTCGATCCCGTCCGCGACGGCCCGCACCGCCTCCGTGTACTGTCGCTTCTCGAGGTCGATCCGCAGTCTCATGGCGGGGCCGTGGTCCGGCTTCAGCGCGAGGGCCCGCGTCAGGGACGTGAGGGCCTCCGGCCTTTTCGCGAGGGCGTCCAGGACCGTCGCCCGCTCGTACCATGCGTCCGCCCTGTCCCCGTCGAGGGCGACCGCCGTGTCGTAGCTCTCGAGGGACTCCGGGAACTTCTCCATCGCCTTCTGGATTCGCGCGCGGTCGAGCCAGATCTTCGCGTTCTCCGGGTCGATCTGGATCAGGACGTCGAGGGTCTCGACGGCCTCCTTCCGCTTCCCCGCGCGGAACAGGGCGTCCGCCTTCAGGATCAGGGCCTTCGGGTCCTCCTCCCGCTCATCCAGGATCCGGTCCGCGGTCGCGACCGCCTGCGCGTAGTCCCCGCGCTGGGCGAGGGCGAGGATGTCCCGCAGGAGCGTCGCGACGTCCACGTCCGTGAGCCCCCTCGGCTCCGGGGCGGGCCGCGCGTCGAGCGCGGACCGGGGGGGCTCCTTCACCCGCGTCCCCTCCCCGCCGGGGACGACGACCGCGGAGAACATCTCCCCGGTCATCACCCGCTGGAGCACCACGGGCTCCCTCATCCCGCCCTTCTCCCGGGGAGGGACGAGGCGTTGCCCGCACACCCGGCACGTCACGGCGCGGGGCTTGTTCGTCGCATTGCACGCGGGGCACGTGATCAGGTTCTTCATGGACACCCCTACGCGCTCATCGCGGGGGTCACGGAGAACCGGCCCGCCTCGAAGAGGAGGGCGTAGAACCCCGTCTTGTGGTTCGAGCCCCGCAGCTTCGCGACCCGCACCCGCCGCTGCATGTCCACGTCGGAGAGGGGGTGGAGCTTCAGGTGGACGATCCCGTCCGCGAGGTACCCCGCGTCGTCCCGGTTCTGACCCGGCTCGAGGGCGGGGAAGACGGGCTCCGGCGCGGCCTCCGTGAGGACGAACGTCGTCGTCCCGAGGTCCCGGAGCCAGTGGAAGAAGTGGAACAGGTCGGACCTCCGGTCCTGGAACTTCGCGAGGACGTCGAGGGCCTCCAGGGAGTCGATCACGACGAGGTCGATCCCCTCGATCTTGTTCTTCGTCTCCACGGTCCGGCGGAGGAACTCCATCCAGGGCTTCGTCGCGGACCGACCGAGCTCCTTCTGGATCGTCCCGACGTCGAGGACGTGGATCCCGCGGCGGGCGACCTCCATGTCGAACCCCATCGCGGCCATCTGGTTGTCCAGGGAGGGCTTCGTCTGCTCGAGGGAGACGTACAGGCACTTCGCGCCGTCCTCCTTCGCGTTGTTCAGGAGGATCGCGTACGCGAGGGAGGACTTCATCGTCCCCGGCAGTCCCGTGAGGAGGACGACGGACCCTTTCGGGACCCCGCCCCCCAGCACGTCGTCGAACCCGTCGATCCGGCTCTTCACCCGTGGCAGTTCCATCGTCGTCTCACCTGCTCTCCGCGCGGCGGAGGATCTCGTCGACCTTGCGGGACGCCTTCTGGAGGGCCATCAGGACGAGCCCCAGGTTCGCGTCCTTGTACGCGAGCGCGATCACGAAGGCCTGGTCCCCGGCCCCCGTGGACACGAGCTTCCCTCCCTCGGACTCGATCAGGGCCTGCTCGAACCGTCCCTGGCCGAGCTGGACCGTCGCCATCTCGGACGTGCCGACGATCGCCGCGGTCATCGCCGCGGTCGTCCTCGGGTCCACGCCGTCCGGGAGGCTGTGCGTGATGATCAGGCCGTCCCGGCGGACGACCGCCGCGGCCCGGATGTCGGAGACGGACGTGAGGCCCGTGATCACCTCCTCGAGCTCGGACCAGATGTCCGCCAATCACCGCACCCCCACGATTATCTCCGCGAGGAGCTTCAGCGCGTCCCGGACCCGGGTCCCCTCGGTCGCGACCGTGAATACGACGGGCGCGGACTCCGGGAGCTTCATCCCCTCCCGGATCTGCCGCTCCGTCATCGCCCCGGGGAGGTCCGACTTGTTCGCGAGGACCACGTACGGGATCCCCTCCCCGACGAGGTCGAGCATCTGGCGGGCCCGGGGCAGCTCCTCCGGGCGGGTCGAGTCGATCACGAGGAGGAGGCCGCTCACCTCCCGCGCGAAGATCCGGAAGATGAACTCGAACCGCTCCTGGCCCGGGGTCCCGAGGAGCTCCGCCTCGAGCCCGAGGAGGTCCACGTTCCCGTAGTCGAACGCGACCGTCGTGCCGAGGCGGTCCACGCTCACGGAGGTCTTCGAGAGGGCCCTCACGACCGTGGACTTCCCCGCGCTGAACGGGCCCGTGACGAGGACCCGCGGGAAGTACACGGTCAGGCCGACGAGCTCGTGGAACGTGTACGGGACCCAGGACGTCCGGAGGCCGCCCTCCCGGGTCTCCATGATCCGGAGCGTGTTCCGGAGGATCCCGCCCCGCATCGTCGTCTGGAACTCGACGACGAAGTCGCACATCGACTGGATCTCCTGGACCTCCGCCTCTCCGTACGTCCAGTTGATGAACATGAAGCACACCGCGCTCCCGACCTCGTTCGCGGTCTCGATTAGCTCCCGCCAGTACCGCATCACGAGCTTCCGGTCGAACCGGTCCGCGAGGAACTCCATCGAGTCGATCACGACCCGCGCGGGGCGGCTCTCCCGGAGCGCGTCCTTGATCACGCGGACGATGTGCTCGAGGTCGTCGATGTTCGCGACCCGGTACTTCTCCGTCGTCGGGAGGAGGATCTGGGTGGACGTCGCGTCCACGAACACGAGCCGCTGCTCCGGGAACGGCCCGAACGCGGCGAACTCCCGCCGGGCGAGCTGGGGGGCGCGGAAGAAGTCCACGTACAGGCACGTCTCCCCCGCCCGCATCCCCGTGACGACGAAGTGCTCCGCGAACAGCCGCTTCTCGCTCGGGATCTCCGAGAAGAACAGGAGCGTGGAGGGCCGGCGGAACCCGCCGCCGAGCCGCTCGTCGATGATCGGGATCCCCGTGGACACGCGGGCCGCGACGGAGACGCTGGACTCAGGCATGGAAGCCGCCCTCCGACGCCGCGAACACGGTCGCCGCGTCCTCGACCCGCGCCCACGCGGGCTTCACGGGGAGCCCCCGCATGTGGTGGGCCCGGACCTCCCGCGCGAGGTCCTCCGTGAACCGGATCTCCACGACGCCGTCCACGAGGGACCGCAGGAGGGCGGTCGTGTTCGCGTCGTGGACCCCGTCGTGCATCGCGTACGCGATGAACCCGATGTTCGTCTTCACCCGGCTCGTGATGATCTGGATGAACTTCGCGATCGCCTGCGGGGAGTTGTGGAGGAAGAGCGTGGAGACCGTGTAGAAGACGATCCGGACCGGCGGCTTCAGGTCGTGGGCCGCCTTCGAGATCGCCATCCCGATCCCCTCGAGGTTGCTGAAGCTGGAGACCGGGTACACCTTCTTCGACGGGGAGGTGTCCACGCGCTCGGACGCGTACGCGGAGTAGCAGTCCACGAACGCGAACGAGGTCCCCTCCACAGCCGCGAGGTCGAGGCCGACCCCCGCCGCGCGGGTCCGGACCTCGTCCGGGTGGAGGTCCAGGGTGACGAACGTGACCCGCTCCCCGCCGTCGAGGAACCGCTTCGTGAGGCCGAGGAGGTACTCGAGCTTCCCGACGCCGGGCGGCCCCGCGACGAGGATCGAGTAGTTCGTTGGGAACGGAGGGCTCGCTGGCACGGGATCGGTGCTCTCGGGGGCCCCTCGGACCGAGGCGGGCCCCGGACCGTCCGATTTCGTTTTCTCCATTATATAGGCCGTCCCGCCATTATCAGTTTCAATAGTGCGGGGGCTGCGCGGACCGGCGGGGGGCCGGCAAAGGCTTTAACGGGAGCCCGAATTGCGTGGCGATCCCGGTGGCGGCCCCCTCGGAGTCCCTGAGCTTCCTCGAGAAGAAGGTCCTCCTCACCCTCAAGGGGAAGTCCCCCGCGACCCCCGAGGAGATCGTGAGGCTCGGCGGGTTCAAGGAGCTCGTCGAGGTGATGAACGCCGCCTCGTGGCTCGTGTCGAAGGGCCTCGTGTCGATGAAGGAGCGGGTCGTCCGCCACTACCGGCTCGCCAAGAAGGTGTGGGGGACGAAGGCCCTGCCGGAGCGGCGGCTCCTGCGGGCGCTCCGGAAGGCGCACGGGAAGGCGGAGCTCGAGGCCCTCCGGAAGCGGGCCAGGATGTCCCCGGAGGAGTTCTCGATCGCCCTCGGGTGGATGCGGAAGAAGGGCTGGGCGACCGTGGAGCGGGAGGGGGGCGCGGCGACCGTCGCGGTGACGGAGCGCGGGGACGCGGCCCTCGAGGGGAAGGGGCGGGACGAGGAGGTGATCACCCGCCTCGCGAAGCGGGAGCTCACGGAGGACGAGATCGACCCCGCGGTCCTGAAGGACCTGCGGTCCCGGCGGGAGGTCGTCGCGGAGCGGGACAGCGTGCGGCGGGAGATCGCCCTCACGGACGCGGGCCGCAAGATCCTCGCCGCGGGCCTCGAACTGAAGGAAGAGGTCGCGCAGCTCACCCCAGAGCTCCTCCGGGGCGGGAAGTGGAAGTCCGTCGAGATCCGGCCGTACGACGTCCGCACGTTCGCGCCCTCGATCCATCCGGGGAAGGTCCACATCCTCACGGAGTACATCGAGAAGGTCCGGCGGATCTTCCTCGGGATGGGGTTCACGGAGATCTCCGGGGACTGGGTGCAGCCCGCGTTCTGGAACTTCGACGCCCTGTTCCAGCCCCAGGACCACCCCGCGCGGGACGTCCTCGACACCCTGTACGTGGACGCGAAGCCCGCCCTCGGCCTCCCGGACGAGGAGGTCGTGCGGCGGGTCGCGGAGGTCCACGAGAACGGGGGGCGCACGGGGAGCGAGGGGTGGCGGTACACGTGGGACCGCGCGGAGGCGGAGCGGGCCGTCCTCCGGAGCCACACGACCCCCGTCACCCTGAAGTACCTCGTGGACCACCCGGCGCCCCCGCAGAAGGCGTTCATCGTCGGGCGGAACTTCCGCCGGGACGCGGTGGACTGGAAGCACCTCCCGGAGTTCCACCAGATCGAGGGGGTCGTGATGGAGGAGGGCGCGTCCCTCTCGATGCTCCTCGGGATGATCGGGGAGTTCTACAGGCGGCTCGGGTTCGAGCGGATCAAGTTCCGGCCCGGGTACTTCCCGTACACGGAGCCGAGCATGGAGCCCGAGGGCCGGCTCCCGGACGGCCGGTGGATCGAGCTCGGCGGGAGCGGCGTGTTCCGCGTCGAGGTGACGTCCCCGCTCGGACTCGGCGCCCCCGTGATCGCGTGGGGGCTCGGCCTCGAGCGGACCGTGATGGCGATCGAGGGGATGACGGACATCCGGCAGCTGTACCTGAGCGACATCGACTGGCTCCGGAACCGGAAGGCCCTCCGGTAGGTGTGACGCCACGGCGAGTACGTTCGGCCATCTCCCGTGTTGGTCTTAAATAAGACCAAGTCTTTCCCCCCATCATGCGACTCGGGTATGGCGTGCGGGTGAAGAGGATCCGGGAGCGGGACTACGTGGATGTGTGGCGGTACGAGACCCGGGGAGGCCGGAGGGTGCAGCGGTTCGAGTACGTCGGGCCCCTAGAGGATCCGGGGACGGAGAGGAAGCTCGCCTCTCTGATCGAGAAGTTCCAGGGCCAGGCGATGGAGGAGTTCCGCCGGATGGTCCGCGCGGTCGGGGCCGCGGGCGGCTCTCGCTGAGGTTCGCGCGTTGGTCTGGAATAAGACTAATTTCGATGGCAGGGCGGGGTCGATCCGTGGCGGAGGTCGACGACCCCCGCGGGGCGAGAACCACGCGAGAACCTTTATGGCGGGCGGCCCGCTTCCCGCGCCCCGCAGGTCATCCCATGGGCGGCGCGGACGAGGAGATCCATGCGGGCGAACAGGCGCTGAGCGCCCTCGACTATCCGGCGGCGTACAAGCACTTCGACAAGGCCGCGAAGGCGGACCCGAAGAACCCCGTCGCGTGGTTCGGCAAGGCGGAGGCCGCCCTGGGACTCCCGCAGATGGAGGCGGAGGAGATCCTCACGTGCTACAAGAAGGCGGTCGAGCTCGAGCCGGAGCACCCGCAGTTCCTCGAGGCCCTCGCGAGCTTCTCGATGGACCTCGGCCGGTTCAACGAGGCGGAGCAGCACTACAACAAGGCCGCGGAGGTCGATTCGGAGAATGCGGCGTACTACTGGTCCGAGTTCGCGGTGAACTACAAGGCGAAGGCCCCCGTCGTGATGGAGCGGTTCCTGGACGACAAGACGAAGGACATGATCGCGCAGAAGGCGCTCACGTACGCGCTGAAGGCGATCGCCCTCACGAAGGACGATGCGAAACGCCTGCTCCAGTAGAGGGATCGTCCCAGGTCAACATCTCGACGGGCTAGCTCCTCCGTTGCTCAGAGCGATCAGCGTTTCTTCCGGAGACTCGCTAGCGTGGATGCGAGGAGGAGGGCGAACACCAGGATGGCGACCGCGAAACCCACGAAATCCCCGGGGGCGAGTAGCGTCAGGGCAATGGCGAAGAATGAGAGCGCCGCGAAGAGGACGGGGAAGAGGAAGGCGATCGGTTCCAGCGTCCAGCGGTTGAAGGCCCGCTGCGGGACGTTGCGCGCCGGGTCCATGAGACTGAATCAAGGAGATCCCAGATAAGAATGTCGGACGTCACGACGGCGGGAGCTCGACGAGGCGTCCCCCCTCGCACGACACGCACAGCCCCGTCTTCGCGTTGTAGTGCCGGTCGCACAGGGCCCTCCCGCAGGATATACACGCGAAGAACCCGGGCTGCAGGCACACCGCGCACAGGGGGAGGGCGGACACCGTTTGCCTCCTAGGGCTCCCGCGGTCTTAGGCCTTTGGGGCCCGCCGCGGCGCGAGGCACGCCGCGCACATCCCCGAGAACCGCTCCATGTCCCGCTCGCACGTCGGGAGCCCGCACATCGAGCACGCGCGGACCGCGGGGGCCCCGCAGATGTGGCACAGCGCGGGGATCATCCGCTCACCTGCGGAGTTCCCCGAGGGTCGTCGTCCGCTCCGCGAACGCGTTGTGCTTGTGGATCGACTCCTCGCTCTCGCTCTTCACGCTCACGAGGGCGGTGTCCGGGAGATCCGGGTACCGCTTCAGGATCCGCGCGAGGACCTCCCGCACGACGTCCTCGACGAACCGCGGCTTGCGGTGTGCGGTCTCCACGAGCCGGGCCTCCTCGGGCCGCTTCAGGAGCTCGTACGTCGGCGAGCTCATCGAGGACTCGACGATGTCGATCAGCTCGTCCGCCTCCACCGGGGAGTCCTCGGGGACGTCGAGGACCACCGTCGTCCGGTTCCGCTGGTTGTGCGTGATCACCGGGACGCCGTCCGGCATCTTCGCGGAGGGGTCCTTCGCGGCGAGCTCGTCCCGGATCGTCTCCATCGCGCACGGGCACGCGGTCATCCCGACGACCTCGACCCCGATCGCGCGGTGCGTGCGGATCGGCTTGCCGCGGTCCGCGGTCGCCTTCGCGACGAGGCGGTACGGCTCCAGGCTCGTCCGGCCCCACGGGGTCGTCCGCTCCAGGAAATAGTCCGCGCGGGCCCACACCTCGGAGTGGGTCGCGGTCTCGTGGCGCTTCAGGAGGGCCTCCGCGATCGTCTCCGCGAGCCCCTCGAGGCTCGGGACCGGGGCGCGGACGCTGGCGTCCACGATCTCCCCGATCGCTTCGAGGTGGCGGGAGAGGTGGGACCCTCGCTGGGTCGCGGGGATGTCGACGAAGACGTCGAAGCTCGTGGGCAGCGTGACGCTCCGCCGCGGGCGGGAGACCTGGACGGGCTTCATCACGCCCTTCACGCCGACCTTCGTGAGCTTGAAGGAGTTCGCGGGCCGCTCGCTCTGCACGTCGCGCGCCATGGAGTGGATAACCCGAGCGCGTTACCAGCGCCTCGCAAATAAAGGTTCGTCTCCGGGTGCGCCCGGTCTGTTCAATCCGATGGCTCGCGGAGAGCGCCGTACAAAACGAACACAGCACAGATCCCGGCGAGGATGACGCCGGCGCAGAGGCCAAGGATTGTCAGGGAGGGGAAGAAGAGGCCTACACCTATCCCACCTGCGGCAACCAGGAAGAACGCGACGAACGAGCCACCGGCACGCCGCCGTGCCGGGACGGCAACCGGACTCCCTCCACTCATCCGTTCGACGGGTAGGATTGCTGGAGGCTAAAGGTTCGTCGGCCCCTCACGGTCGGTCGTCGTCGCGTCGACCGATCGCGAAGCCGCCGATCGTGACGAGGACCCCGCCGATCGCGAGGACGATCGAGAACCCGAGGACCAGCGTACCGGCGAGGAAGTACAGGAGGACGCCGAGGGCGAGGATCGTCATCCCGATCTCGATCAGAATCGGTGAGACCATCGACTCGCCGGCGCCCTCGATGTCGGTGCGAGTCCATCATGGTTTCGCGAAAAAAGAAAGGGGCTTGCCCCTTGCGGGGCAAGCGTTGGTTGGGGGAGGAGATCAGCGGTATCCGATGAACCCGTGGTCGTCGAACGCGACGGGCTGGGTCTCCCAGGAGGCCTGGACCGTGGCGGGCGGCGCCGTCACATGGACCGCGACGGTGGCGGGTTCCTCCTCGATCTCCCGCGCGACGGTCTCGACCTCCTCCGTCACGGTCGTCAGGAACGACTTCGCGAGGTGGTCGAGCACGCCCTGGATCACGGCGTACACCATCCGGTTCACGAGGCCGAACGCCTCCCGGAGGGTGAGCTCCTCGAAGCGAGCGAGGGAGTTGTTGTCCACGACGATCACGGAATCGGAGGCCTCCCGGAGCCGCTCGAGGCCCGCGTGGGCCCGCGCGTCCCGCCCTTCGATGGAGAACGGGAGGATCGCGATCGTCACGGTCACCGCACCGAGCGCCTTCGAGGTCGCGGCGACGACGGGCGCGGCGCCCGTCCCGGCGCCTCCACCGAGCCCGGCGACGACGAACACGATGTCCGTGGAGAGGGAGTCCCGGAGCGCGTCCGACGCGGCCTCCGCAGCGTCCTCCGCCGCGTCCGCGGGGTCCTCCCGCTCCGAGGGCTTCAGGAGGATCTTCACGTCGGCCTCCGTCTTCGTGAGCCCGGCCGGGTCCGTGTTCACCGCCACGGTCTCGACGCCGTTCAGATCGCTGTCGTACAGGGCGCCCACGACGTTCCCGCCGGCCCCCCCCACACCCACGACGGTGATCCGGGGGTCGATGGCCTCGTCGAACAGGGCGCTGATGACGTCACTCACGTTGTCCTTAGGTATCATTTCCGGTGGCCTCCGCGATCCCGATCCCCTTCCGGGGACCGAGGGGGGCCAGAGGTGCCGACCGCGACGAAGGTGTGCATCCCATCCCTTCTGACAGGCATCCCACGCATCCCATTTTCGTGAAGCGCCCCTTCGGTCCGCATCCTCTGGCCGTGCCAGCGAGCGCTCAAGGCGGGATCACCCCGTCCTTCTCGCCCGTGGAGACGGACATGACCCTGCCGGTGGCCTTGCCGATCTCCCTCCGGTGCTCGTCAATCTCCTTCACCCGGTCCTTGTCGAACCACTCCTCGACGCATCGCACGATCGCGTGCTCCCGGCTGAGGAAGTAGCCGTCTGCGACGAGGGCGTCGATCAGCTCGAGGTAGAACCTCGGGACCCGGAACTGGACGGTGTTCCCGCCCTGGGTCACGGATTCGATGAACGACTGGACCGCATCCCGGCACAGCTGCGAGCGGTTCTTGTACCCCGGGTTGTCGGCCAGAAACCGGTCGATCAACTCGAGGTTGTCCCGCTCGAGCCGCAGCGTGATCCGTTCGTTCTCGTCCATCCCGTTCGCCGCCCCGCCGCCCGGACCGGTATGACGCGAGTCATACCCGTTCCAAGCGCACGTTGACGATTCTGCGGGCGTATCCGGGGGGGCTTTATTAATGCTTTTGTCAATTGTATGACGACGTATGACGCACGGGTTTCGGGGCCGGACGGTGCCAGGAACCCGCCCTCCCGCGATAATTATCGGCGCGACGTTATGAAAGTGTAGCCGGGTGCGCGCAAACCGCCGCGGGAAAGGTTTAACGGGACCCCCGGGATGGGCGCGATGTGCCCGCACGGCCGTACGACCCGAGGAAGATCGAGGCGAAGTGGCAGCGCGCGTGGGCGCGCGCGCGCCTCTATGAGGCGAAGCCCCGCCCCGGGAAGCCGAAGTGGTTCTCGACGGTCCCGTACCCGTACGTGAACTCGTACCAGCACCTCGGCTTCGGGATCGCGTTCCTGCGGGCGGAGTTCCAGAGCCGGTACCGGCGGATGGCGGGGTACAACGTCCTCCACCCGCAGGGGTTCCACTGCACGGGTCTGCCGATCGTCGGGGCCGCGAAGCGGGTGGCGGAGGGGGACCGGGTCCAGATCGAGATCCTGCGGAAGATGGGGGTGCCGGAGCGGGAGGTCAAGAGGTTCGCGGACCCCCTCCACTGGATCGAGGTGTTCGTGCCCGCGACCGTGGAGGACCTGAAGGCCCTCGGCGCGGCCGTGGACTGGCGGCGGTCCTTCATCACGACGGACCTGAACCCCCCATACGACGCGTTCGTGAAGTGGCAGTTCCGCCGCCTCAAGGAGGGCGGGTACGTCCGGACCGGGAAGCACCCCGTGATCTGGTGCCCGAGGGACCAGGCCCCGATCGGGGACCACGACCGGCTCGAGGGGGAGGGGGAGACGCCCACGAAGTTCACCCTGCTGAAGTTCCCCATGGGGGAGCGGACCCTCGTCGCGGCGACGGTCCGCCCGGAGACCGTGTTCGGCCAGACGAACCTCTGGGTCGACCCCGACGTCGAGTACGTCGAGGTCCGCCTGCGCCCCGCGGGGGGCGGGTCCCCGGAGACCTGGATCGTGAACCCGGCCGCGGCGGAGAAGCTGCGGGAGCAGGGCCGGGAGGTCGAGGTCGTCCGACGGCTCCGGGGCGCGGAGCTCGTCGGCGCGGAGGTGATCGCCCCCGGGATCAACAAGGCGATCCCCGTCCTCCCCGCGACGTTCATCGACCAGGCCCGGGGCACGGGGATCGTCACGAGCGTCCCGTCGGACGCCCCGGACGACTACATCGCCCTGCGGGAGCTCCAGGGGGACGACAAGCTCCTCGCGCGGTACCGCCTCGACCCCGCGCGCGTGCGCGCGATTGAGCCCGTCCCGATCATCCGGACAGAGGGCTGGGGTCCGCTCCCCGCGAAGGAGGTCGTCGAGCGCCTCGGAATCCGCTCCACCTCCGAGAAGGAGGCCCTCCGGCGGGCGACGGAGGAGGTGTACCGCGCGGGCTACTACACGGGCGTGATGAACGAGAACTGCGGGCCGTTCGCGGGGATGCGGGTCGAGATCGCGAAGGAGGAGGTGAAGACGCAGCTCCGCGCGAACGGGCAGGCGGACGTCCTCTGGGAGCCGTCCGGGGAGGTGATCTGCCGGTGCGCGGCCCGGGCGATCGTGAAGGTCGTCGAGGACCAGTGGTTCCTCGCGTACGGGGACCCGGAGTGGAAGGCGCGGGCCCACGCCGCCCTCGATGGGATGACCCTGTACCCGGAGGCCGTGCGGAAGCAGTTCCACCACACGATCGACTGGCTCACGGACTGGCCCTGCGCGCACCACCGGGGGCTCGGCACCCGCCTCCCGTGGGACGAGCACTGGGTGATCGAGTCCCTCTCCGACTCCACCGTGTACATGGCGTACTACACGATCGCGCACGCCCTCCAAGGCGGGGCGATGCGGTCGAAGGTCCCCTGGGCGGGCCGCCTGGACGACGGGTTCTTCGACTTCGTGTTCCGCGGGCTCGGGGATCCGGGGGCGATCGCGAAGCGACTCAGGGTGGCCCCGAAGGTCCTGCAGGACCTTCGCCGGGAGTTCACGTACTGGTACCCCGTCGACCTCCGGAACACGGGGAAGGACCTCGTCCAGAACCACATGACGTTCTGCATCTTCAACCACATCGCCCTGTTCCCGGAGTCGCACGGGCCCCGCGGGTTCGGGATCATCGGCCACCTTGCCCTCGGCGGGCGGAAGATGTCGAAGTCGAAGGGGAACGTCTGGTACCTGCGGGACGCGATGAAGGCGTACGGCGCGGACCTCGTCCGGCTCGGCCTCGCGAACGCGGGGGACGGCCTGGACGACCCGAGCTTCGACGAGGACTTCGTGGAGTCCATGGGGGGCCGTCTCCAGGAGTGGCACGGGTTCGCGACGGCCCGCCAGCGGACCCGGACGAAGGCCCTCCCGATCGACCGGTGGTTCCGATCGACGATGAACCGAGCGATCGCGTCGTCCCGCACCGCGATGGAGGCGATGGAGTACCGGGCGGCCCTCCGGTACGGGTACTTCGACCTCCAGTCCGCGTGGTCCTGGTACGTGCGGCGGTCCGCGGGCGCGCCCCACGAACGGCTCCTGCGGCGGTACCGGGAGGTCGTCACGAAGGTCCTCGCCCCCTTCGCCCCGCACGTCGCGGAGGAGGTGTGGTCCCGCCTCAAGGGGCGCGGGTTCATCGCCGCGGCACCGTACCCGGAGGCGAAGGCCTCCGAGGTGGACCCGGCCGCGGAGGCCGCGGAGCGGTACCTCCGGGCCGCGATCGACGACGTGCGGGAGATCCTGAAGGTGACGTCCCTGAGGCCGAAGCGGATCGTCCTGTACGCGGCCCCCGCGTGGATGCGGCGGGCGACCGCGAGGCTCGCGGCCCTCGGCGGGGGGAAAGCCCCCGACCTCGGGACCGCGATGAAGGCCCTGATGGAGGACCCGGAGCTCCGGGCCCGGGGCGGGGAGGTCCAGGCCCTCGCGAAGCGGGTCGTCCCGGAGGTCGCCCGCCTCGGGGCCGAGGATCGAACCATCCGCGGGGAGCCGTTCGACGAGCGGGCGTACCTGCTCGCCGCGAAGCCCTTCCTGGAGGAGGAGTTCGCGGCCCGGGTGGACGTCGTCGACGCGGACGCGAAGGACATCGAGGACCCGAAGGATCGGGCGCGGCTCGCGGTCCCGTGGCGGCCCGCGATCTACGTGGAGTGAGGCCGTGCGGATCCCGCGGCCCGTGCGAAAGAAGCCCCTGTTCAAGCGGCGGACGTCCCCGCCCCCCGCCGCGCGGAAGTTCCTCCTCGCGTCCCTCCTCTCCGGGCTGATCCTCCTCGCGATGCTCGCGATCGTGTTCATCCCGCGGGGGCTCGTGCACGAGAACCTCCCGACGCTCCCCCGGATCGCGTTCACGCTGAACACGTCCGGCGGCGACACCCGGGTCGTCGTCTCCGCGGTCTCCCTCGTCCGCCCCCTCTCGGAGTATAACGCGACGTACTCGAACGCCACGAGGTTGTTCGCGTCCATCAACCCGCTAACGAACGGGTCGGGGAATCCTGACCTCTCCTTTTTCGATGTCGACGGGGACGGAAACCTCAACGTCGGTGACGAGTTCCGTGTTGCGTACAAGGGGGACGCGGTCCTCCGGGTCAGGTACCTCCCGGGGCGGGCGATTGTCGGGTACTGGCCGACGCCCCCGTGACCCGCGGACGAAGGGTTCATATCGCGGCCGCCTTTTCGAGCCCCGCTGGGCCCGTAGCTTAGCTAGGTAGAGCGATCGGCTCTTACCCGCTCGCCGCAACGCGGCGGGCCGAGGGAGACCGATAGGTCAAGGGTTCGAATCCCTTCGGGCCCGTCCCTTATCCTTGGAATCGGCCGAAATTCGGCGTCACGGTGGACCCCGCCCATTCCTGTCTTGTTCCCCTGAAGCCCCGCCGGCTACGGCGGGGCACCTTTCCTTTGGAAGGTGGATGATGAGATGGGCCGACGAAAGTCGACCGCAGCGTCCAAATGATACCCGCAGCCGGGGCCGTCCCGCGGGGTATCCAACTCGTCAATTGCTTGTGCTATCGCAATTTCGGGGACCATCGCTCATCCGACCGTCCGCGGCAACTAGATGATGAAGGTCGCCCGAGGGTCCTAATTCGGTCCGAAGGCGAAAGCATTATCGCACCCTCGGAAGCCTCACTGACGTGACAATGCCTGGACAAGAAGACAGCAAGCGACCTGCAAGCACGGACGTGATTGGGGCGCTTCTAGCAGAAGCCCGGGCTCTCAGGGACTCGTATGACTCCGCTCTGACGACCCACTTGACGAACACGCGAGGCCTGGAGTTCCTCTCTGTGCTTCTCTCGCTTGAGAATCTTTCAGACGCTCTGTACGAGGACTGGGAACAGACCGTCAACTATCGCCAGTTGCGGGGACGGTTTGACAGCCTCCTCGATAGAGCGACCGTTTCGCTCGCGACCATGGTGGGGAAAGGGGGTCGCGACTTGAGAGGCGCGCTGCGGCCTGCCGCGCAGGCCGTTCGTCTCGATACGAAGATAAAGAGGCTTGTCCTAACGCTGGAAATTCTCCAGACGCAGCCGGTTCGCTATCGTCGTCAGAAGGCGACAAGGGGGGAGCGCACTCCACGGCGATCCCCAGCGAAGAGCAGGCAATTGCATGAGGCAGAGGCGTGGGCCCTCGTGGCCGTTGGCGTGGGCATTCTTGGTGTAACTGCACCCCTCGGGATCTTTGCTTACGGATGGTTGTCTGGCCTCGTGTTGGCGGGAATTCTCACCTTCACTGGACTATTCTTGTTGGTGCTCTCGCGCCGCTGGTGGGTCCCTTATCTCGCCCGCGTATTCAGTCGACCACCGAGGTAGCATACCTCACAGAGGGCCCGGTGTTGCCTAACGCGTTTCCTGGGTGTGGGGTCCGAGAACTTAAGGCGGACGGTGGGGTCTTCTCCTCGAGGTCCGTGAAAACCGAGAAGGCGTTTCTCTGACGATTCACACCTCGCCCTGCTAGATGCAACACGATGCTTATCTTCAGGGCCTAGATGTGCTTGGCGGATTGGGGTTGCCTTCCAAGCGAGATCTCTACCGAAGATTATGCTCGGAGAGCGCCCGCAATGCTAGGCATTTCCTCAACGATGCTAGAAAACTGAAGCGCGGCGGAAGCCGAGGGCATGCGATTGCCTTGGCCGTCTTGTCGATCGAGGAATCCGCCAAGGCGCGGACTTACCACGAGGCGACCGAAGGGATTCTCCGCGTCGTCTGCAAGAACCCGAACCACATGACAACATTCCAAGAGAAGGAGCTACTAGACCATCGGTTCAAGCACGCTGTGTTGGCCAATGTGCTTGCAGACTACTTCAGGTACGCTCCATTCTATGAGGTCATAGAAAACCTACGGAAGCCGAGTCTGTCCAAAGATGAGGTTCGCGAGATTGTCGTCGGAGCTGTCCACTCCTATCGTCTCCTTCAGGTCGATCTTGCGAGCGGGGGAAGGGCAGCTCGGGAGGTGCAGAGCATCTTCGGCCTTTTGGAAAGGCTCAACGAGCTTAAGAATCGGGGCTTCTACGTCGACCATGCCTCTGGACAGGTTCTTTTGCCGAACGACTTGTCTACCCGGGATTTGGAGCGTCTCCTCGAGCTTGCAGAGGGCACACTAGAGATCACAACTGAAATTGTCCACCCATCATTACGGGGAGCGAGAGAAACAGCTCCTGATCCGCGCGAACAAGGAGATGCTCAACCGGGTTCGGCGAGCAAGAAGGAAGCTAGTCAGGGGCAGAGCAGTCGACGCGGTCGTGGCCGCCCCTCGTTGACGATCGGTGACCCGCTTGTCCTCGACGATCACGACGGACGAAAGTACACTTTCCAAAGCTGTTATGACCATTCGACGCCTAGGCTGAGCGTCCCGGAGCCTAGGGCGGGACGACCGTGATCGTCGTTGCGCCACCGTCGTCGTCTTCAACCTGCAGGACCAAGGGGACCCCTCGGACGTAGGGGACCTCAAGACGGTCCGCCGCGGCAAAGGGGAACGTCCCCCACGGGCTCGGGAAGGGATCGGGACCGACGCCATCGTTGAAGTACGCGCGCACGTCCCCCGTCGACCAGCGGAAGAGGAAGTCGTCGCTGCCGTCGTCCGACGCGGAGACCGTGATGACGGCGTAGGTCGGCCCAAGCGCATCGGAGAGGTCGACTTCCCATGGGTCGATGTGATTCCAGTGCGTGCTGCCTTCGCTGCGCTGGACGTTGAACGTGTGGTGCGCGAGCACGATCACGCGTCCGTCCGCATCCCGGGCCACGAGCCACACAGGGTTCGCCCCGACCTCCCTGCCGCCGAGGTCGGCGGGCTCGTACGTGACGATCGCCCGGTAGGACCCGGCGGGGAAGGGCCCGGGAATCCACGCGATCTGCTCTTCGGGACTTCCGGGCGCGCGGCGCACGACCGCGGCGGCGACCACGGCGTCGTCGCGGAAGAGGGTGAGGTTCGCGCCGCTCCACCTCCGCCCGGCGACCCGGAGGCCCAGGTCCGCCACGCCGCCCGTGAGGGAGACGTCGACGCCCGCCACCCGGGGCGCGACATTCAGGACAGTGACCTCCGCCGTGTCCTGCGCGGAGCGGTTTCCGCCGTCCGTGAACGTGAGGGTAGCGGTGTACACACCGTCGTCCCCGTACCTCCACGTGAGCGTCGGGCCTGTGGCGTCGACATCGTCCGAGAAGTTGCCGTTCCCGTCGGAGTCGACGCGGTCGTTCGCGTCCCATGAATATGACAAGTTCCCTCGAGGCGCCAGAATCTCCGTCTCGGGAACAGGCGCGATGAATGGCGGAATGTCTTGGGCGGGTACATAGCCAGCGACCGCGATCACGACGTCGTCGACGACATCGAGCCCCGCCCCGAGGCGCGGGCGATTCATCCGCGGGCCCGAGGACGCGTCGCCCGTGTCCGGATCGTACACGAGGACGACGCTCGTGCAGTTGAACCACACACACTCCACGCCGACCATGTAAATTCGTCCATGGAAGATAGCCGCGGCGGGTTCGTCGAACCTCCCGCACACAGAGGGGATCGATGGCCGCGACTCCCACGTGTCCGTCTCCGGGTCGTAAACCTCGACGACGTTCTCCGCGCTGCCGCCAAGCGCGTAGATACGGTTGTCGACGGCCACCGCTGCGAGCCGGGAACGGGGCGTGGGCATCGGCGCGCGGGTCTCCCACGTATCCGTGGCGGGGTCGTACGCCTCGTTCGCCGCCAGAGGCGTCGTCTGCCCAACGCGCCGCCCGCCGACCACGTACACCCTTTCGTCGAGGACGGCGACGGCGTGGTCCACCCGCTTCGTTGGCATGTCGGCCCGGGGCAGCCATCGGCCCAAGGCCTCGTCGAGGATCTCAGTTGAGGGGAAAATGGCGGTGCAGGGCCCCTCGTAGTCGCCGATGGCATAGAAGCGCCCGCCGACGGCCGCGCCCGCGATTCCCGGCTTGCCGCCGCATCCAATCCCTCCAGCCGTGAGCACGGTCCATGTGTCCGTCGTCGGGTCGTAGACCTCTGTCGTGCTCGGTCCGAACGAGCCGGGCGGGACGACGACCGCATCGCCCCCCGCGACATACACTCGTCCGCCAACAAGCGCGTGGGCGAACCGGTGCCGGGGCGCCGTGATGTTCGCACGGAGCTCCCACGCGTCGACGCCCGGGCCGGGCCGTCCGCTCCCGTTCAAGGTGACGGGCTGCCCCTCGAGGGCGACGACGTCCGGCCCCGCGTCCGCCTGCGGATCTGGAGCACCACACGCAGCGTTGATGCGGATCTGCTCCCTACCGGTGACCGAGGGATCGTGAGCGGCGGCGAGGATCGTGTACACGCCCTCCGGGACCCGTTCCCATGTCGGCGGGAGGATGTTCCCCATGGGATCGTAGAGGTAGTACGTCTGATTCCAGCCCAGTCGGATCGGGTACGTATCGCCGGGGCCAATCGTAACGACGTACTGCAGGAAGACTTGCGAGGGCATCGCGACAACTTGGCCCGCGGCGTCCAGAATCGTAATCGACGGCGGTTGCATGGACCACGTCATGTTGCCGGGTCCCGCGTTCCGCAGGTCGAACTTAACGAGCTCGCCCGGCACGTAGCAGGGCTTGTCCGGCAACACCTCGAGGAGAGCGCCCTGCATCGTGCCCGCCAGAGGTGCCGCCAAGACGGCGAGCCCAACGGCCATGGCGAAGAGGAAGCCCCGCACGCGACCGAGCACCTTGGTCCCCCGGAACCTCATGCCCTGCGAGGGGCTAAGCCTTGTGGTTCGAACCAGGGTCTTGTGTATCACAGCGTTTCGGCGAAGCAGACCCTCGATCTGGAAAGAAGTCACTGGAATGCAGGCACCCCCCGGGACTGCAATCAGTAAGCCCGTCGGTTCTTGGTTTCTTCCCCCTACCACCCGAGGGAGGTCGACTGTCTCAATCCGTGGGCAGCCGCGGAGCCAAGGCGCGATCCGGTTCTCTCATGAAGTCCCTCCCCGCGCTTTCCCGCTCAAGCTCGAATGACGGGAGTGTCGATTCGGGCTTGATGGCAACGGAGTCACCCTCCCGGACCAGCCGCGCAAATCCGGACTTGGGTTCCATGCTGGGTGCGCGAGCTTCCCACAGGATGAACGGAGGCCCAGGCCCTTCCAGCCATGGACTCTTGAAATGAACCTGGAGCTCTTGGTCGAGGAGAAGGTACTCAATCCCTCGGAACAAAGGCAATCCTCTCGGCCGCCATTGGATCTCCCACACTCGGACGGCATTTCTTTCGCCCTCGCGAACTAGGAAGAGATCGCGGTGATTCACTGCAGGCTGCGAGGTCTCAGGGGCCAATCGTTGATCTACACATAGGAGCACAAGCGCGCTCTGAATCTGCCCGCCCCCTTGATTCTGAAGGGCCGCGTTTAGTTCCAGAGTTTGAACAGTCTCCGGATTACTCCAGTCAAGCTTGAACCGATGGATGCGCGCGCCCAAACGTCGGAAGTAGAACTGAACCGTCAGGTCGGGCGCACGTTCCCTCGTCAAGACGTCTCGAATCTCGTATTCTTCCATGGGCTCCGAGAGGAAATTGCGTCTTGTGTAGAACTTCTTGTCCGACGCCTGATGGGGCCCCCGCCTACTTTGCGGGATGGAGATGACGTAGAGGAACCTATCGGCGTCTTCGGAAGGAATCGGGTTGATTCGGACCCCCTCGACCTTCGGATGAATCCTTGAGTGAACAACCTGGTCGATCCATTCCTTCGTTACCGTTGTCCTATCGACACCTGCCTCCAGAAAGGCCGCCCGTCGACTCTCATCCTCGAGAATCCCATAGATGATTGTCCCTCCTCCCGCGTTCGCGAAGGCACTGACATCCTTGCTGATCTCGTTCTTGGCTCTCTCGAGGTCTCGGAAGCTCTCACTGGATTTGAAGTCGACATACACGGTCTCGTCTGCATGGTTGTCCACGAGTGATTTCAAGTCTTCGAGGGTCCAGTCCCAGGGCTCCTTCGCCATCGAGATGACCGATTCCCTGCGGTTCCATAATCGTTTCCCTCCGAGGGACGGGGCGGCTTCCTGCGGTTTTTCCGCCAAGCCCGACTTCGGGCCTAGCGAAACTCTCGTGGGAGGGCGTCTTCACGTTGACGGTCGGTAGGCCGAGTGCAGCCGAGTCCTCAGTGGGGAGATGACGGACAGGCGGGTCGCTCCCCGATTGGCTGGAGATACGGCCATGGCTACGACCGCTTGACAATCATTCGGGTCGAGTAGGTCGCGATCACTCCAGGTCTTCTCGTTGGTCCGGAATCGGACTCCATTAGGCACCGGTACCTCGATCTCATCCACACCGTACCCCCGGGAGCTTGTCGCGGAATACTGAGATGAGGAGGCGATGAGCCGCCTCGGGATCCGGGAAGCTTCCTTCCCAGATTGTGACGCGCCTCCCATCATTAGCTGCCAACACCCAACCTGTATCGCCCCCTGGTCCCGCGACCAGTCCGACGGGGGTTGTTCGATCAAACGGCAGTATCACGCTCGCTCCGAAACATTCGAACAATCGCAGGTTAGGAACCGCCATGCCACCCTCGTACAGAGTCGCCCTTCGACGGGATAGAACGAGCACGAACCCACCCAGCGTCATCAGGAGGAGGAGGAGGATGATGGCGGCTACGGATACATCACCCACCGACTTGACGAGAAAGCCTGAGTATGCAACCAGGATAGCGATGGACGCCACACTCAGCATGAACCCGAGAGACCTCTCCGCGACCATAGAACGCGTCGTTTCCACATGAAGGGCTCGGCCCACATCGGCCTTGTGTGGGAAGCGGCTAGACGGTCCCATTATTAGCTCAACCTCAAGACGCTCAGATATGTCATCCCTAGTGAGGCGATAGCCAACCCTACGGAAGCTCCCACCTTGAAAGAGAAGGCGCTTAGCCCCTTACCTGCTCGGAATCCTCAACAGCCAATTGTTCTGGTTCGCTATCAGCCACCTCAGCATTCCGTTTGGAATTCGAGCGGGCCGGTATCGATACCGCCTCATCTACCAGTACATGGAGAAGGTTCCCATAAAGGTCTCCGACCCTGCCAAACCCCGAGAAATGAACTTGCACGACCATCTCGTGGACCTGGTCAAACGGATTATCGGACGTTACGAAACTCTGGGGAAGTCGAAGAACCCCCAAGAGAGGACTTCGATTCAGCGGGAGATCAACTCCCTGGACAACGAAATTGACCGCGTCGTTTACCAGCTATACGATCTCACCCCAAGCGAGATTTCAATTCTGGAGCGCGACAACTTCAAGTCCGCGCCGCTCCAAGTGTAGCCCTCCAATTCACCAGGCTCCGAGGCTTGGGTTCGGGAGAATGGATACCGGGCGGTAGTGCGGACTTCCCCGTAAGGAATCTGGTATGAAAAGCGCCCTGCCGAGTTCTTTCTTCCCTGTGCTGTAGTTAGGATCCGGCGCGAGGGGATTTCCAGGAGCGTCTTGGACGGGAATACGAAGGGAGCCTGACTCAACTGAGACCTATGAGGAAGAAAGTCGCCGCATTGGACGGCCTAGTCGACGCTCTCGTCTACCTCCTCTACGGACTCACGCTGGAACGCCATCGGCCGCTCGACTTCCCCTCATTGGGGGCCGCGCAATTCGAGGATTGCGGGACAAAGCGGTCGGGGCATGCGTCTACTCTCGCCTCTCGTCACCACCTCGATGGTTTGGCGTGTACGCAAGCTTGGTGTCGAAACCATTATACTCCGGGTCGACGCTCAAGCCCGGTGCGGTCGGCTTTCGTTGGTCGACCGCGAGCATCCCTCCACAACGAGGCCGTCCGGATTCCGGACGGCCCAACCATTTTGGGACGCGAAATCCTTTTCGGACACGAAACGGTACGGGTACGGACGGTACCCACCCCGTCACGGTTCAAATCCTCCGGTGGAGCTACCGGGCGGACGGCACGAGACGCCTTAGGACCGGTCGCCTTCATGGGCAACTCATCGGGGTCGCCCGGATCGGGGCAGCAGCGCTCGCCGGGGTCGCGGCAGTCATGGCCGCAAAGCTCCTCGCACATCAGCCGCACGCCCCCTGGTTGGAGGGTTAACGTCCCCGTGGGTGGCCGATGCGATGAAACGCATGAAACCCGCTGCTACCGCGAGGCGCTCCTCAGTTGTTTTTGGGGAAGTCGCCACCGTTTCGATGGACTATCCTATTGCCCGAGTTCAGAGAAAAAAAGGGAAAGGTGCCCGCCCCGGGGGCGGGCTGAGGGGGACCGAGGCCGAGGATCATCGTCGGGGAGGCGTACACTCTGGGTACAATCCGGGCTGATTGAACGCGGATGTTATGGAGTACGACGAATCCCTTCGGGCCCGTACCGTTCGTCTCCCCGGGTCGCTCCCGCGATCCCGGTCCGCGCCCGCATGGGGTGCGTACAAGTATGTCGGAGGCAATCCGGGGGACGTGAAGGGCCGCACCGCCGTGTTCGTCTCCGTGGCGGCGGTCGCCCTTGCGCTCGCCGTGATCTTCGCGGCCGTCGTCGTGAATCCGCCGGCGGGACCCTCGAACCCGCCGCCCCCGCCACCTCCTCCGCCCCCACCGCCCCCGCCGCCCCCTCCGCCGCCGCCTCCCGCGAGCCCGTGCAAGGAGTCGATGGGTCACGGGTACGCGTTG
>Ga0184623_10000084_pt1 | contig 35196 bp, 32 predicted proteins | sample PLM1_100_b1_FD_133138 | JGI IMG/M metagenome (GOLD analysis project Ga0184623, IMG submission 133138) | Groundwater sediment microbial communities from an aquifer in East River, Colorado, USA - PLM1_100_b1 | ecosystem: Environmental > Terrestrial > Soil > Riparian zone | place: USA: East River... | reverse complement strand
GTCCGTCTCGGTGATCGCACCGATGCCATCCCACTTGGTGAACGAGAGCAGCACCGACACGATCGTCGGGCCCCAGATGAGGGCAAGGTCGAAGAACAGCGGGATGCCCACCATGGCCGCGAGCGTCCACTTGTCTCGCCGAGTCAGCAGGCTGTAGCGCCCGCCCCGACGTGGCTCGGAGATGGCGACCCCCGCCCCCCCGACGACCTCGTCGGAAAGGGCGGGGGCAATGCTCTCTGGTGCTCGGTCCACCACGACCTGAACGAGTCTAGATGGCCGACGGACTCGCGCCTAGCCGAGCGTGTCCCAGAAGTCCTGGATCTTCTTCTGCAACCCGGCGACGTCCTGATTCGGGTTCTGGAGGAAGTCGAGCAGGAAGGCCTGCATGCCGTTCGGCCCGGCGAAGTTCGGGTTGGTGTCGCGGTCGAGGAACTGGGTGATCCTCTGGGCCCCGGCGATGACCTCGGCGGCCTTCTTCTGGAGTGGCGTGTAACCGCTCGTGTCGGCGTCCTTCGACGCAGCGATGTTGCTCTTGTCGGCCGTCACCCACGCGACCTGTGTCGCGGGCTGGGCCAGGTGCTCGAGGAATGCCTTCGCGGCGTCGAGGTTCTTCGGGGCCTTGCTAAGGGCGAAGCCATCGATCGGGGCGTCGAGGGCCTTCTCGGCGTCGTACTGCGTCCCGAAGTCGGGGTACGGGAAGAAGTCGAGGTCGTCGAGGTCGGCCTGGCCGGCCTCCTGGAACTGCTGCGAGGTGAACATCCCATGGAAGTACATCGCCGCCCGCTTCTGGACGAGCGTCGCGGACGCGTCCTGCCAGATCCGACCGGCGGCACCCTCCTGGTGGAAGGGCAGGATCTCCTTGAATGTGTCGAAGACGGTCTTGACCTTCGGGTCCGTCCACTTCTGCTCGCCGGCCATCAGCCCGACGTGGAAGTCGTAGCCGTTGAGGCGGAGGTTGAGGATGTCGAACGTACCCATCGCCGGCCAGCCGTCCTTGTCGCCGAAGGCGAACGGAATCAGGCCATCCGACTGGATCTTCGCTGCGAGGGTCTTGAGCTCGTCGAAGGTCTTCGGGATCTCGTAGCCCTTCTCCGTAAACAGGCTCTTTCGATAGAAGACCGCCCACGGATATAGATAGATCGGGATGAAGTACTGCTTGCCGTCGTTGCCCGTCGAGCCCACCTTGAAGGCCTCGCCATACATCGGCGAGATCGTGTCCCAGACGTCGGTGATGTCCGTCGCGAGACCCTGCTCGGCAAAGAAGCGCATCCGGAAGCCGGAGAACCAGGTCCACACGTCGTCCGGGGTGCCCTGGAGGTACTGGCTGATCTGGTCCTGGAACGTGCCGTGGTCGACGGTGTTGATCTTGACCGGGATGCTCGTTTCGGCGGTGAACGAATCCGCGGCCGCCTGCATTGCCGCCTTCGGCACCGCATCCGAGTAGTTCGAGCCGAGCGTGACCTCACCGCTCAGGCTTGGGCCGGGTCCCGCGGAACCGGCCGGCTGGGATGCCCCAGCCGCGGTTGACGGCTTCGCCGTCCCGGCAGGGGTGGTGCATGCAGCCAGCAGGCTTGGGACAGCGGCCAGGCCGGCGACCCCCGCCATGCCGCCGAGAACCCGTCGCCGGGTGATCAGCTGGTCGCTTTTCGTGGACGCCCCATGCGAGCGCGGCGCCTCGGGGTTAGCCATGATGCTCTCCTCCTTGCCGTCCAGCGGTGGCCCTGGAATCCCTCGCGGGCACAAACAACGACAGGAACGCGCAGATTGTCAGGGCGGGCGGGCGTCGTGTCAAGGCTCTTGAGCGTATTCGTGTGCGAGTCCGTTGACTTGTGAGATATTGTGGCGCAATCTGCGCTGCAGGCGGAACAAGGAAAGGGGCGACGCCTGATGGAGGAAGTGGCCGCGGTTCGGCCGCTCAAGGGAGGACGCGTCTGACGTGCTTGCTCGCCAGCGCCAGACCCTGATCCTGGAACGCGTCCGGGAAGACGGCGGCGTCCGCGTCGGAGAGCTCGCCAGGGATCTCGGCGTCTCCGACATGACGGTCCGCCGCGACCTCGAACTGCTCCACAACCGCGGCCTGATCGAGAAGGTCCATGGCGGCGCCACAACCCTGCCCGGCAGTGCCCTGTTCGAGCCCGGTTTCGCCGCCAAGTCGGGGCTCCAGGAGCCCGAGAAGGAGGCGATCGCGGACGCGGCCGCCGCGTTGATCGTGCCCGGCACGGCAATCGGCGTATCGGCCGGGACGACCACGTACGCCCTCGCCCGGCGCCTCGTCGACATCCCCGGTCTGACGGTCGTGACCAACTCCGTCCCGGTGGCAGATGTCCTGTACGCGGCAGGCCGGAGCGACCAGACGATCATTCTCACGGGTGGGGTCCGGACGCCATCGGATGCGCTGGTCGGCCCGTTCGCGGTGGCCGCCCTGCGGACCATTCACGTCGACCAGGTGTTCATGGGCGTCCACGGCATGGATCCACACTCGGGCTTCACGACACCCAACGTCCTCGAGGCAGACACGGACCGCGCGCTCGTGGCCTCGGGCCGGCGCCTTGTCGTCGTCGCCGACCACAGCAAGTGGGGAGTCATCGGGATCAGCTCGATCGCGAGGCTCGACGAGGCCGACGCGCTCGTGACGGACTCGGGACTCAGCGACGAGGCTCGCGAGCTGCTGGGTGCCCAGGTCCGGGAGATCGTCGTAGCCCGGGTCGCCCCGCGGCGGGCGACTTCGACTGACGACGCGGTGTCGCGCGAGGTCGAGGAGATGCAGCCTGCCGTCGGGTCCACGCCTTGACCGCCACCCGACGGCCGTCGGGTGGCGCGACCGGCCCCTCACGTGGCGACAGCGACCCGATTGCCCGCCTCTCTCGAAGGCCCCACCGGCGCTATAACCCGCTCCTCGACGAGTGGCTGCTGGTCTCGTCCGACCGGACGCGCCGGCCCTGGCAGGGCCGCCAGGAACCACCTCCCCCTGGACCGGTGGAACAGTACGACCCGGCGTGCTTCCTGTGCCCGGGCAATCAGCGAGCGAACGGTGCCGCGAACCCGGACTACGCCTCGACGTTCGTGTTCACCAACGACTTCGCCGCGCTCCGACCGGATGCGCCCGAAGAACGCCTGGAGGACGGCCTGCTCCGGGCCGAGGTCGAGGCGGGGACGTGCCGCGTCCTGTGCTTCTCGCGTCGCCACGACTTGACCCTCGCCCGGATGGAGCGGCCGGAGGTCCGGACAGTCGTCGACCTCTGGGCCGACCAGACCGCCGAGCTGGGCGATCGCTTCCAGTGGGTCCAGGTGTTCGAGAACCGAGGCGAGATGATGGGTGCATCGAACCCCCATCCTCACGGCCAGATCTGGGCCGGGTCCGCGCTGCCTCATGAAGCGGCCCGCGAGGACGCGACCCAGAGGGCGTACGACGGCGAGCATGGCCGGCGCCTGCTGCTCGACTACGCGACCCAGGAGGCCGGCGGGCCGCGAGTCGTGGTCGAGGACGACGACTGGCTCGTCGCAGTCCCGTTCTGGGCGGCGTGGCCGTACGAGACGCTGCTGATCGCGAAGCGGCCCGTGGAGCGATTGCCGGGTCTCGACGACGCCGCGCGCGACTCCCTGGCGGGAAACCTGATCGCGCTGCTGGGGTCATACGACCGCCTGTTCGGCCTGTCGTTTCCGTACTCGATGGGCTGGCATCAGGCGCCGTTCCGAGGCCGCTCGGAGGAGCACTGGCAGCTCCATGCCCACTTCTTTCCGCCGCTCCTGACGGCCAATGTCCGGAAGTTCATGGTCGGCTACGAGCTCCTCGCGGAAACCCAGCGCGACCTGACGGCTGAGGTCGCCGCGGAACGGCTGCGGGCGGCCCTGGCGCGGCCCGAGCCCACGCGAACCGGTGAGGCGGCGGCTCGCGCCTGATCTGCTTGACGCGTTGCTCGGCTGGGCGGTCTCGCGTCGGCTCGCTGCGCCGCTACCATGTCGCGGGGAGCGACAAGCCTGGAGGGGACGATGCGGCTCTGGGGCGGGCGGTTCGGGGAGGACAACGACGCGCGGGTGGCCGACTTCACGCGCTCGATCGAGGTCGACGCGGAGCTGGCCATCGACGACCTGCGCGGCTCGATCGCCCACGTCCGCGGGCTCGGCCGGGCCGGGCTTCTAACCGACGACGAGGTCGCTCAGTTGGTCGACGGCCTCGAAGGCCTGGCGGGCGACGTCGAGGCGGGGACGATCGACTGGGATCCCGCTCTCGAGGATGTGCACCTGAACCTCGAGTCGGCACTCGCGGAGCGCATCGGTCCTCTCGCTGGCAAGCTCCACACGGGCCGATCACGGAACGACCAGGTCGCGACCGACCTGCGCCTCTGGCTGCGCCGGGCGATCGACCGCCTCGATGGCGCCATCGTCGAAATGGAGCGCGCGCTGGTCGGCCTGGCGGAGCGGGACGGCGAGGCGATCCTGCCCGGGACGACGCACATCCAGCCGGCGCAGCCGGTCCTCCTCGCCCACCACCTGCTCGCGTACGTCGAGATGCTCGAGCGCGATCGGGGCCGATTGGCCGATGCCCGCCGCCGGGCGAACTTCAGCCCTCTCGGATCGGGCGCCCTCGCTGGCGCGGGCTATCCGATCGACCGCGAGGCCGTCGCCGCCGAGTTGGAGTTCGACGGGGTGACGGCGAACAGCCTCGACGCCGTCAGCGACCGCGACTTCGTTGTCGAGGCGCTCGCCGCGGCGGCCCTCGGGATGGTTCACCTGAGCCGTCTTGCCGAAGAGATCACGTGGTGGTCGAACCCGCGCTTCGGCTTCGTCCGCGTCGCCGATGCGTTCTCGACCGGCAGCTCGATGATGCCGAACAAGCGAAACCCGGACCCGGCGGAGCTCGTCCGGGCCAGGGCCGCCGTCGTGATCGCCGACCTGACCGCAGTCCTCGTCATGCTCAAGGGGTTGCCGCTCGCTTACCAGCGGGACCTCCAGGAGGACAAGCCGCCGCTGTTCGGGGCGGTCGGGACCTGGGAGGCCTCGCTCGGCGTGATGGCCGGACTCGTCACGACTCTCACGGTCGACCGCGAGCGGATGCGGGCCGCCGCCGGCGAGGGCTACACGACGGCGACGGCGGTGGCCGACGCGCTCGTCCGTCGCGGCGTGCCGTTCCGGGTCGCCCACCACGTCGTTGGGTCGCTCGTCGCCAAGGCGGAAGGAGAGGGGATCGGGCTTGATGCTATTCCGGACTCGATGATCGGCCTGGTGCTGGGCGCCGTCGGCGACGACACGGCTCGCGCGCTCGCGTCCGAACCCGGAATCGGCGATGAGATCAGGGCGGCGGCGTCGGTCGAGGGCGCGCTGGAGACGTGCGATGTCGTCGGCGGAACCGCGCCGCATCGCGTCGCGGAGGCTCTTGCGGCGGCCCGGGTGCGACTCGGCTAGCTCCTCTCCGCCCGTCCGGACGCCCCCAACTGGCCAAACTTGCGCCGGGAGAATGTTGGCCGAGGTGTTCGGTCGGAATTGGCCCCCGCGCTCCCGAGTTGATGCGCCACCGCGCATCAAGAGGCTCGAAATCGCGCTTCGGAAGGTTGCCCGGGTCGTCGCATGCCCGCTAACTTGCTCGGGGAGCAAAGTTTGGCCACATATCCATGCACTTACTGTTAGGCCAGGTGCCTGGCCCCGAGTCGCGTCGGGACGCCCTGTCCAGGGAGTCGTCTGAGCGTAGCGCCGGCCCGCTCGTGCCTGATCGGCACCAAGTTCGGGATGCGGAAGGGGCCTAGTAGTCCCCCGGGTGGATAAACGGCCGAGTGGCCACGTGGCCACCGGGCCGCGACCTCAGCGGTTGCGCGGCTCGCTGATCTCGAACAGGTGCCCGTCGGGGTCGCGGAAGTAGGCCCGGATCTCCCAGTCGTATTCGACCGGCGGCGTCAGGAACACCGCGCCGCGGGAGCGCAGCACCTCGTACGCGGCCTGGCAATCCGGCACCCCGAAGATCATCTCGGACGAGACGGTGTCCCGGTCGGCGGGTGGAGCGAATGTGACCGTCGGCTTGTCGGCCGTCGGCTCGCCGCCGGTCACGAGCAGCAACCACTGACCCTGGAGCTTCATGACCACCGACGTGCCGCCGTAGGCGTGCACGAGAGTTGCCCCAAGCACGGACTGGTACCACTGACGCGAGGCCTCGGCGTCGACAACGACGAGGAGGTGGGTCAGCTCGACCTCCGGCGTCGGGAATTCGGACGCGCTCACAGCTCGGTCGTCGAGGCGACGGCAATATCCCGGACGAGGTGTGTGTCCTGCGCCCACGCCTTGGCCAGGATCACGTGGAATTCGGCGTCGGCCTTGCCGTGCGGCAGGCGGATCGTCGGCAGCCAGAGCGCCGGCAGCTCCCCGTTGAAGGCCATTGCCCGCTCCCCGCCGAACTCTCCTTCGCCGGCCACGACCGAGGACCAGACCGTGATCACCTCGCTCAGTCCGTGCATCACCGTCGCCTCCACCTTCTGGCGCAATTCGAGGCGGATCTCCTGGAGTTTCGTCGCTCCCGTCGCGACCGACAGGAGTCCGCCGAACGCCGCCCCGATGCAGAGTGGTACCGGATCGAGCGCGATCGAGCCTCGCGCGTCACCGGAATCCACGTCAGCCGACGGCCACAATGCGTACTGGCCGACGTCGACGACGCCGGCCATCAGCAGAGCTGTCGGCTGGAGGACGACAACGTCCAGCTCGATCGATGCGTCGAAGCCGGGCACGTCCAGTTTGACCTCGAGCCGCCACGTCAGCCGGCTGACCGATCCCTCGAACGTAGCGGGCCCGAGGGGCGGAATCGGCAACGAGAGCGGGAACTCCAGGGCCTCGCCCGCAGCGTGACTCCCCGCGCCGGCGAGCAGGACCGGAAGGCGCTGCAACTCCACGCGTTCCGTCACCGTGCGGGTCGTCGTGTGGCCCTGGGAGTCGCGGTCGGTCCTCTGCCACTTCCACTGCTCGGTGGCAATGAGGCTGGCGACGATGCCCCGAACCTCGATGCCTTGCTGGAACACGATTCGGACGCCGCCCGCCAACAGCCGCCCTGGCAGAACAGCGCCGCGATCGAGCGTGACCTCGAAATCGACGCCCTCGTCGGCGCCCGTCGCACGGACGCCGGTGGGCGGGACTGCAGGTGTCGTGTCGGTCATCGCCGGCTGGCTTTCGACCTCGATCGGTCATATCCGCGAGGGCAGATCGGTCGGACGACCGATGACGCAAAGCCCGCGCCACTCGGATTGTGGCCTAACAGCGACGGGCGCTCCGCCCGCGCGACCACAGGAGGGATCTAGATGGCGACATTCATGGACGTCCACAGCGGGTTCGTCGGGGTGACGGCCGAGCAATTGCGGGAGGCGCACGAGCGCGACCTCGCGATCGAGAAGGACGAGGGTGTCCACTTCGTCCGCGCCTGGCTCGATCCAGAGGAAGGCAAGGTCTTCTGCCTTGCCACGGGGCCGACGAAAGAGGCCGTCATGCGGATTCACGACCGGGCCGGACATCCGACGGCCGAGGTCTATGAGCTCACCGTGGAGGTGACGTGATGCAACGTCGACGATACCTGCCGGCCGCGATCGGCCTGGCGATCATGGCCGTGAGCATTCCACTCAGCTTCGCCCTGGCGCGGGATCCACTCGCGGCCGTACGCCAGGCGACGGAACGCTTCCACGACGTCTCTGCCGCCGGTCCCGCCGGCTATGGGCTGTTCTATCGCTGCACGGACAACGAGGGCCTCAACGCGGCAATGGGCCAGCACTTCGCCGACGTCCCGAAGGTCCTCGACCCGGCGATCAACGCCCTCGACCCGGAAGTGCTCGTCTACGAGCCGAAGCCGGCCGGCGGCTACCGCCTCGTGGCAGTCGAGTACGTCGTTTTCCAGGAAAGCTGGGACGCGATCCATCCGCACCCGCCGCAGCTGTTCGGGCGAACATTTACGGCGGTGCCCGCAGGGAACCGCTACGGACTCCCGGACTTCTACGAGCTCCACGCCTGGATCTGGAAGGGCAACCCGCGAGGAACCTTCGACGACTGGAACCCAACAGTCTCGTGCCGGGGTAACGGCGACCCGGCGTAGCCGGTCGATCCACCTCGTTTCGCTGAGCGGCGCCTCAACCAAGTTGGGGCGCCGCTCGTTCGCGACCCGATCTCAGCTGCGACCGGCGACCGCCGTCTCCTGCGGATTGCGACCCGACCCGGACGCCGACACGGTCGCGACCCACGCCGCGATCTCCGCACGTCGCGTGACGCCGAGCTTGGCGAGGATGTGCTCGACGTGGGCGCTGGCGGTCTTCGACGCGATCGACAGCTCGCCCGCGATCTCCCCGTTCGTCATGCCCTGGGCGATGAGCCGGGCGACCTCGAACTCGCGCGACGTCAGCGGGCGCCAGGGTTCGTCGAGCGAGCCGCGTCCGCGGGCGATGGTGGCGAGCTCCCCGGCCCGAGCCAGCAGCGGATTGCTGCCGACCGCCTCGGCGGTCGACCGGACTTCCGCGAGCAACGAAGCGGCCTCAGCGAAACGGTTTGTGCGCATGAGGGTCTGGGCGAGATCCAGCCGGGCCCACGACGACTCCCAGTTTCGGCCGCGGTGATCCCAGCCGCGGATCGCCTGCTCCAGCGAATCGCGCGCAGACGTCAGCGAGCCGGCCGACAGTCGGATGAGCCCCTCGGCGTGAGCGAACGGGGCGCTCGTCAGCGACTCCCAGCCGGCGAGCGCGTCGCGAACGCGGGCGAGCCAGCCCTCTGCTTCTTCTGGCCGCTGGGCGGCAATGAAGGCGCGAACGCTCGTCACGACGAACGGGATCAGGAGCGGCCCCTCCTGTGTGCTCGTCGCGAGATCGAGCGCCTCCTCGCAGCGATCCGCGGCGGCGCGAGGGTTGCCGGCGACGAGGTCGAGCTCGGCCAGGCCCCACATCGCCGGCAGGATGAACGCGATCTCATGGGTCCGCTTGCCGGCCTCGAGGGACTCGTCGAGCCAGCGTCGGGCCTCGTCGACCTGGCCCCGGCCCATCGCGACGATGCCGATGACATCGAGCGACCCCAGCACTCCCTGGCGACAACCGCGGTCGACGAGTTCCTGTCGCGCGGTGGCGTCGGCACCGATCCAATCCCCGGAAGTCCACGCGATGTACGCCGAGGTCGTCGCCATCTGCTGGCGGCAATGCGACTGCTCGATCGCGTCGGCGTATCGAACGCCCTCCCCGATCGCGGTCTGAGCCGTCGAGTAGTCCATGACGCGCGCGGCGAGCACGGCCAGGTTGCGGTAACCGGTGACGCCTACGGACTCGAAGCCGGCATCTCGTGCCTCCCGCGCCGCGCGAAGTCCCGCGGCGAGCCCGGACTCGTAGCGTCCAGCCACGATGTCGATGCGGGCGGACGTCAGTGTCGCTTCCAGGACCGTCTCGCGATCGGACGCAGCCTCCGCCAACCGTCGGCAGTCATCCGCGTCGACGGCCGCAGCGTCGAGCATCGAGGCTTCGAGTTCGAAGTGCGCTCGCACGCCAAGCAGGAATCCCCGCATCTGCTCGCGCTCCGGCGTCTCAGGCAGTTGTTCGACCTCCTCGATCGCCTGCCCCACTTGCGCCAAGCTCTCTTCGACCGGTCTGCCGAAGCGGCCAGAAAGCACGGCGCTCGAGATGAGGAGCCCGGCGGCCTCCAGCGGACGCCCCGCGGCGAGATACCGCTCGCGAGCGATCCGGGTCGCCTTATCGCATTCCTCGATCCGTTCGATGGCACTAGCGGCGTCGCTGTACTGCTCGTAGAGCTGGGCCTGCTCGAGCGTGGGGAGGTCGTCGGGCATGTTGTCGATCGCCCGCCGGTACAGCTCGAACGCCTCCCGCCGCGACGACATCCGACTCGCGGCCTGCGCTCCGGCCAGCGCCGCCCGAAATGCCTGCTCGCGAAGGCCGGCCCGCTCGAAGTGGACCGACGCATGGATTTCCGATTGACCCTCAAGTGCGACGCCGAACTCCGCGGCGCGGGCGTGGTAGCGGCGGAGGTCGGTCGGGGGAACGCTCCGGTACAGGACGTCCCGCAGGAGCTGGTGGCGGAAGTCGATGAGGCCGGGATCGCCGGCGTCGTAAAGGTAGGACCGGTCGATGAGCTCGGCGATCGGACCGTCGAGATCCGTGACCGGCCGATCCATGACCCCGGCGAGGACCTCCGGGACGAAGCAGCGGCCGATCACCGCGCCGGCCCGGGCGACCTCGCGCGCTTCGGGCGACAACTGGGCGATCCGGGCAAGGACTGCGTCTTCGATCGTGTCCGGGACCTGAGCATCGCGGATCTTCCGGCCGTCGCTCCGAGCATCCTCGCCGAGCGCGCCGAGCAGCTCCTCGACATGGAGCGGGATGCCGTCGGTTCGCTCGAAGACGGCCGTCACGACCTCACGCGGCGCCGGCAGCCCGGTCGAGAGGATCAGCGTCGTCATCAGGGCGGTCTGCTCGTAGGTCAGCGGACTCAGTCGCGCCTCCTCGGCAAGGCGCTGGGCGATCAGCCGGGCGCGCCACTCGCGGAGCAAGGCGCCGGGTGGCAGCTCCTCGGTGCGGTAGGCGCCGACGATCAACACGGGCAATTCCCTGATGCGTCGGCCCAGCTCACCGACGATCTCCAGACTGATCTCGTCCGCCCACTGGATGTCCTCGAGGTCGAGCAGGAGTGGGCGATCGACGGTCGCGACGATTCGGTCCACGACGTCGAGGACGAACAGCCGGCGCGATCCCAGCGCATCGGCGTCCTCGTCGAAGCGAATGCCAAGGAGAGCGTCGCCGAGCTGTTCGAATCCGGGCGTCGAACGGAACGTCCGCGCCAGGTCCAGGATCAACGAGCACGGGAGGTCGCGGTCCTGGGGTGCGAGCGAGCCGTTCACCGTGGTGTAGCCCGCGGTCCGCGCCATCTGCCGGATCGCGTTTACCAGCCGCGTCTTGCCGATACCCGCTTCCCCGGCCAGGAGAAGGATCTGGCCGTGCCCGGCCGCGGCCTCGGTGAGGCGCCGATCCGCGAGATCAAGCAGGTCGTCCCGACCGACGATGATCGGGCACTGGACCGATCCGACGTGGCTCATGAGCGTGAGTGTACGCATCGTCGTCTTCATGGCATCGGTCGAATGACCGATGGCCTCGATTGGCGGGCGCTACCATCGGGAGAGTTGTTTCCGAGGGACCGATGCTCACGCTCGACACGATCCGCCAGGCACCCAAGGCGCTCCTCCACGACCATCTCGACGGCGGGCTGCGGCCGGCGACGATGATCGACCTGGCTCGCGAGTTCGGGTACGACGGGCTGCCCACGACCGACGCCGACGAGCTCGCGGCGTGGATGCGTCGCGGCGCGGACCGCAAGTCGCTGGAGCTGTACCTCGAGACGTTCGCCCACACCGTCGGCGCCATGCAGGAGCGCGACGCGATCATCCGGGTCGCCGCCGAGTGCGCCGAGGACCTCGCGGCCGATGGCGTCGTCTACGCTGAGGTTCGCTACGCCCCGGAGCTCTCGACGGAGCGTGGCTTGAGCCTCGACGACGTGGTCGAGGCGAACCTGGAGGGTTTCGGCCTCGGGATGGAGCGCGCGGGCGCCGCGGGCAACCCGATCGTCATGAAGGTCATCGTCACCGCCATGCGCCAGGCCGCCCGATCGGTCGAGGTCGCCGAGTGTGCGGTCCGCTGGCGCGACGCCGGCGTCGTCGGCTTCGACATCGCGGGGCCGGAGGCCGGCTATCGACCGACTCGTCATCTCGACGCCTTCGAGTACATCCGCCGCGAGAACTTCCACATCACGATCCATGCCGGCGAGTCGTTCGGCCTGCCGTCGATCTGGGAGGCGCTCCAGTTCTGCGGCGCCGAGCGGCTCGGTCACGGCGTCCGGATCGTCGACGACATCCACGTCCGCGACGACGGCTCGGTCGAGCTGGGACGGCTTGCGGCGTTCGTCCGCGACCGGCGGGTGCCGCTCGAGATGTGCCCCACCTCGAACGTCCATACCGGCGCCGCGCCGTCGATCCAGGAGCACCCGATCGACTTGCTGCGGCGCCTTCGCTTCCGGGTCACGCTCAACACCGACAACCGGCTGATGAGCGGCGTCTCGATGTCGTCCGAGTTCGCTGCGCTGGACGAGGCGTTCGGGATCGGCCTCGGCGAGATGGAGTGGCTGACCCTCAACGGGATGAAATCGGCCTTCGCCCCGTTCGACGAGCGGCTGCGGATCATCAACGACGTCGTCAAGCCGGGCTACGCGCGGCTCCGTTCGCGCGAGTCGCAGGTCGTGGTGGGCTGAGGCCAGGGCGGAGGCGAGCGTGCCTGAGTGGCGCCAGCGGCTTCGGTCAATCGTTGGCAAGGCGGCCGGTCGACCCAGCGGCTCGGAGATCTACCAGGGCCTCCGGTCCATGGCCCTCGGCTATGACTCCTCCACGATCTCGGTGCCGGACGGCCAGCGGTGGAGTGGCGCGCTTGTGGCGGTGATGGAGATCGGGTCGCCGGACGCGACCGTGACGATCCTCGCTGTCGCCGATGGAAGCGTGAGCATGTATCTCAGCACCGGCGCGGCGGTCATTGGGGCCGGCGAGCACGCAGCCGTCCGGGGAGTGGCCGAGCGATTCCGGACGGTCGCCGCGGAGTCGCGCGGCCTCCTTCAGCTGACGGACGACTTTCCGATGCCCGATCCCGGTCAGGTCCGATTCCAGGTACGCACCGTGGATGGCGCGTACTCGGGCGCGGCGCCCGAGTACGCGCTCCAGGCGGGCCGCCATCCGCTCGCCCCGCTGTACGCGGCAGGTCAGGACCTGTTAACGGAGATCCGTCTCGCGACTCCGACGTGATCGGGGGAGGAGCCACTCAATCCGTGTGAAATACCTCGGGGATCGTCTTCCACCAGGTGCCCGGGTCGCGATCGGGGAGCGGCTCCTGCATCGCGTCGGTCAGTTTCCACCACTCGATGACGGTGGGGTTGGCGGCCATCGCCGCCATGTCCGTCGCGAAGTCGTCGCCGACGTACTCGAAATAGGCGAACAGCTGCGTCCCGTGCCGGAAGATCGAGTAGTTTCGGATGTTGGCCGCCCGGATCGCCGCGAGGACGCCAGGCCACGTCTCGGCGTGGAGTCGCTCGTACTCCTCGATCCAATCCGGCCGGACCCCGATGACCTGCCCGAACCGTCTCACAGGGCCCCTCACGAGGCCCTCACCCGGCCCACTCGGCGCCGTCCGGGTAGCGATATCGCGCGAGCGACTCGGGGAGCATCTCGGCGCTATAGCCGGGCCGGGTCGGCACGACGTAGCGCGCGTCGCGGATGACGACCGGATCTACGAAGTGCTCGTGGAGATGGTCGACGTACTCGATGACGCGTCCGTCCAGTGACCCGCTGACGCAGACGTAGTCGATCACCGACAGGTGCTGGACCAGCTCGCACAGCCCGACGCCGCCGGCGTGGGGACAGACCGGCACGCCGAACTCGGCGGCCATCAGGAGCACCGCGAGGACCTCGTTCACCCCGCCTAGACGGGCCGCGTCGATCTGGCAGATCGAGAGCGCATCGGCCTGGAGGAACTGCTTGAACATGACCCGGTTGTGGACGTGCTCGCCGGTTGCGACGCGGATCGGCGCCACTCCCCGGGCGATCGTCGCGTGGCCCAGGATGTCGTCGGGACTGGTCGGCTCCTCGATCCAGTACGGATCGAATTCCGCCAGCTGCGCCATCCAGGCGATTGCCTCCTGCACGCCCCATCGCTGATTGGCGTCCACGGCCATCATCCTGTCGCGCCCGATTTCCTCGCGGACGATCCGCGCCCGGCGCCGGTCGTCATCGACGTCCGCACCGACCTTTAGCTTGAAGGCCGTCCAGCCATCGGCCAGCGCCTCGCGGCACAGGCGCCGGATCTTGTCGTCCGGGTAGCCGAGCCAGCCCACCGACGTCGTGTACGCGGGATAGCCGTCCCGCCGGAGCTCGGCCTCCCGGGCGGCGCGCGTGGGGGCAAGCGCGCGCAGCCGTTCGAGGGCCCGCTCCGGCGGGAGGGCGTCGGAGATGTACCGAAAGTCGATCAGCGCGACGAGCTCCTCGGGGGTCATGTCGACGAGCAGCTTCCAGAGCGGCTTGCCGGCCTCCTTCGCGAAGAGGTCCCAGACCGCGTTGACCACGGCGGCGGTGGCGAGATGGATGACGCCCTTCTCTGGGCCGATCCAGCGGAGCTGGCTGTCGCCGACAAGCTGGCGCCAGAAGCCGCCCATGTCGGCGAACAATTCGTCGGTGGAGCGGCCGACCACGAGCGGCTCCAGCGCCCGAACCCCGGCCACGACGACCTCCGTCCCGCGACCGATCGTGAACGTCAGGCCGTGTCCCTCGGGACCGCCCGCGGCGTCGGTCCGGACGATGACGTAGGCCGCGGAATAGTCTGGGTCCGGGTTCATCGCGTCCGAGCCGTCGAGCGTGCGGGACGTGGGGAAGCGGATGTCGAGGACGTCGAGCCCGGTGATGATCCCCATCGTCAGCCTTTCAGCGCGCCGATGAGCAGGCCGCGCGAGATGAACCGCTCCAGGACGATTGCCATGACCACGACCGGGGCGATCATGATCAGGACGAGCACCGACATCGCCCACCATTGCGGGCCGCGGGTCGCGTCCTGCGCCGCGACGAGCAGCGGCATCGTCTGCGACTCCGCGCCCGACAGGATCAACGCGACGAGGTACTCGTTCCAGGCGAAGATCAGGACGATCAGGAAGGTCGCGACGACGCCCGGAACCGAGAGCGGCAGGACGATCGACCGCAGGATCTGGTAGATCGACGCCCCGTCGACGGACGCCGACTCCTCGAGCTCCTTCGGGAACGCGGCGAAGTAGTCGCGCATGAGCCAGACGGCGATCGGCAGGTTGACCGCGACGTAGGTGATGATCAGCGCCAGCTGGCTGTCGAGCAGGCCCACCTGCTGGAAGAGAACGTAGATCGGGACGACGACGGCGATCGGCGGCAGGATCCGCTGCGAGATCAGCCAGAAGGCGATGTCGCCGTTGGCCATGCTGCGCCTGAAGCGCCGGCCGATCGTCTGGGCGAGGATCGCAAAGACAGCAAGACCCGCCACTACGGCTACCTGCCACGGCGTACCGGCCAGCATCGCGACGTAGGCGAGGGCCATCGAGCCGATAAAGAGTCCGATGATTCCGACGCGTGGCCGGTACGTGAACCGAACGAGCGCGTACGCCGACGACGCGCCGAGCAGGAGCGCGATCAGCGCGCTCGAGAAGCCGATCACCACCGTGTTCAGATACGGCCGGAGCGTGTCGTTGCCGAGCTCGACAAGGATGTATTCCCACGCGTTCAGCGTCGGTTGGAAGTCGACAAACGGGATGTAGAACGGGCCGCGGTCGACGTCGACCGGCCGCTTGAGAGAGGTTACGGCGACCCAGTAGAGCGGGAACAGGACGATGAACGACCACATGATCATGAGGGCGTACGCGCCGAGCTTGCCAAGGGGCGGCAGGTCCAGGGCCGACCTTCGTCGGAGCGGATTCCGGGCAGTCATGTCGTCTCCCGCGCGACGGGGCGGCGAATCAGGCTGACGTACGCGGTCGCGACGATCGTCACCACGATCAGGAGCAGGTAGGCGATCGCCGCCGATCTGCCGAAGTTTCCCTTGTTCCAGTCGAGGTAGGCCTGCAGGCTCAGGGATTGGGTCGCGGTTCCGGGTCCACCGCCGGTCAGGATGTTCGGCATGTCGACGATCTTGAAACCCTCGATCAGCCGGATGAGGATGATCGTCGTCGTCACCGGCAAGACCGCCGGCAGCGTGATGTGGATGAACGAGCGGAAGCGGCTCGCGCCGTCCACGAGGGCGGCTTCCCGGACTTCCTGGTCAAGTCCCTCGAGGGCCGCGAGCAGAACGATGAACACGAAGGGTGTCCACTGCCACGCGTCGCCGATCAGAATCACCAGGCGTGCCAACCACGGATCGTTCACCCACGTGAACTGGCTGAGGCCGAGGGCTGCCCAGACCGGCTCGATCGGTCCTTTGCTCGTGTCGGTCATCATCCGGAGCATGTAGCCCACCCCGATCGGGGTGATCGTCAGGGGCAGCAGGAATACGATCCGGAAGAACCGCCGGCCCCACAGCGGTTGAACCGCCAGGAGCGCGAGGCCAAGCCCGAGGACGTATTGGATCGCGATGCCCGCGAAGACATAGATGAACGTGACGATCAGGGCGCCGGGCCGGCCGCCCTCGGCGGCAAGCGTCCCCACGACCAGCCAGAGGAGCCCCACGAACAGAAGTCCGCCGGCCAGGCGGAGGAGGAGGCCCAGCCGGCGGACGCGCCCGCTGCGGACGCTGCGAAAGAAGAGCCATGCGGTCAGGACGGCCCCAACGGCGAGGATTGCCCAGCCGAGCGGCGTCGGCGTCCTTACGATGCCGATCAGGTGGCTGCGTTCGGTGCCGAATAGCAGGATCTCGAAATTGGTGAAGCCGACGAAATCGATATCGACTCGGCCCCGCTGAAAGACGAGCCGGGAGAAGGCCAGCGTCAACGAAGCCGCGAGCGGAAAGATCGACAGGCAGAGGATGACGAGGACGGCTGGCCAGATGAACAGCCACCTGGCTGCCCCGTCGGAGCGCCACGCGCCGAGCGAGGAACCCGCTCGGCGCGTCAGTCGGGTGCCAAGGGTCCCGCCGTCGGCGGGATCCTCGCGATCTGTATCGCGAGTCGCGCCGCGCCCGGCGGGACCCTCGGGCTCTAGGTCTATCGATCTATCGCTCGACGCCAAGGCTCGACGTGTACGCGGAGAGCTGCTTGTCGCGGCCCTCCGCGTCCGTGATCTGGTTCCAGCCGTCGGTGATCTGCTGCATCGTCTCCTCAACGGTCAGCTCGCCAGCAATGTACTGCGAGACGGCCGTGTCGAGAACGTCCTGCTCGTACTCCTTCGTCTTCGGGATTCGAAGGTCGAGGATCATGTTCGGATTCTCAAGGCTGGCCTTGATCGCGCCGAGGTAGTTCGCCGCTGCGGCGTCACTCATGCCGACGGCCTTCCACGGTGCCGGGTCCTCGAAGTGCGAGGTCCGGTACGGATTGAAGCCGGTCTTGCCGAGCGTCACGTCCTCGCTCGACTGGGCGGGAGCACTCATGAAGGCGAGGAACGCGTAGGCGGCGTCCTTCTTCCTCGCGTCGGCCGCTGCGTTGATCGCGCCGGACCAGCCACCAAACGAGGCGAACGGCGCGTAGTTCACGCCATCTACGGCGTTCGGGCAGATGGTCCCGTCGCACGGCACGAGCTTCCCGCTCGCGCGGTCCAGGACTTCCTTCCAGCCTGGGGTGATAACGGCGCCGACCTTGTCCTGGACCGTCGACGTGGCCGGGTCGAGGGCCAGGGTCCCGATGTCGCCCCAGTCCATCGAGAGGGCGCAGCGGCCCGTCGTGAACAGTCCGCGGGTGTCACCGACGCCGAGGTTGGACTCGTCGGGCGGCCCGTAGTCCATCGTCTTCTTGTAGGTCTCGAGCGCCTTCTTCAAGGCGTCGTTATTGAACAGCGGGTTCATGTTCGTCGTGTCGAAGAAGGCGCCTTCTTCCGTTCCCTTGGCCTGGAGCAGGCCACCGGCGACGGAGATGATCCACCAGTAGCTCTGCTGGCCCTTCTTCTTCGCGATGCACGAGCCGTAGTCGACCTCGCCGTCGCCATTGAGGTCCTTGCCGTGGTGCGCGGCCGCGACCGTCAGGTACTCCTCCCAGGTCGCGGGCGGAGTCTGGATCAGATCGGTCCGGTAGTAGACCATGTGGAAGTCGCCGTCCAGCGGGATCGTATAGACCTTGCCGCCGTAGGTTGCGTTGAAGTCGCGGAAGAACGGACCGACGTCCTGCCAGTCGAGGACGGGATCGCCGTCGACCCGCCCGCTGATGTCCTCGAGGTAGCCGGGGCCAACGAAGTCACCGAGCCATTGCGGGTTGAAGACGAATGCGTCGTAGCTGTTCGTGTTCGTCGACAGGTCGAGGACGGCCTTGTCATAGATCTCCTGGAACGCCACGGCGACGACGTTGATCTTGGCGCCCGTGAGCTTCTCGAAGTCTGGTGCGCGCCGCTGGAGCGGCTCGGCAACCTGCGGACCATTGAAGGTCAGCAGGTTCACCTCCACGCCGCTGAACTCACCCGCGCCGCTCGCCGCCGGCGCGGATCCGGCCGGGCCGGATGCTGCTGGAGTGGATGCCGGCGACGGACTGGCGGCAGTGCCGCACGCCGACACCACGAAGATCGGAATGATCGCTGCCGCGACCAAGCGGAACCGCGACATCAGGAAAGGCCCTCCTCTTGACCCGTCACTTACCGTCCAACATACTGAACGCATGGCGGTAGGCTGGACAGTATGCCCAGCGCCGACGACAGAAGTCAAGATGTCGAACGCCAGCCAGCAGGCTGGCCCTTGGAGACACGCCGCTGATGGCTGATCGAGTCGAGGATGCGCCCAGCACGGACGGTACGGATGCGGCTGGAGCCGGGGATTCGCTCGCACCTGCAGTGACACGGGCATCGGCAATTCTCGACGTCCTCGCGGAAAACGGGTCGATCGCGCTCGGACCGAGCGAGCTGGCAAGGCGTCTGGGCCTCCCCAAGTCGTCGATAGCCAACATCTGTGGAGCGCTCGCCGATGTCGGATTGCTGCGACGGGTCGGGACGGGCTTCGCCCTCGGTCGGCGGCTGGCGGAGCTGGGTGGCGCCTATCTTGTCGCCGTCGACCTCGTCCAGGAGTTCTATGAGGCCTGCCGGCGGCTGCCCGTCGGATCGGAAGAGACCGTCCAGTTGGCCGTCCTCGACGGCCTAGAGATGACGTACCTCGCGCGGCATGACGGGCGGCAGCCGGTCCGCCTCTCGTCCCAGATTGGGCGGCGACTCCCAGCCACGAGTACCGCCACCGGCAAAGCGGCCCTGGCCTCGCTCGACGAGCGCGAACTCGAGCGGCGACTGGCTGGTCTCACCATCCTTCCAGCCACCACGCCGAAGGCCCACAGAAGCGTCGACTCCCTACTCGCCGATCTGACACAGGTCCGTCAACGGGGGTATGCCTTCGACGACGAGGAGACCATCGAGGGCGTCGTGTGCTACGGCGTTGTTGTCGCCGGCCGTCAGCCGGGTGAGGGTCCCCATGCCGCGAGCATCACGCTGCTGAAAGCCCGGGCGACCGACGAGCGGGTACCCGCCCTTCTCACCGATCTGCGCTCGCTCGCGGACCAGCTGGCCGATCCGCTGCGGGCCCTCGACCGAACTCCCGAGCGCGAGCCGGTCTGACTGCCTCCGGCCGGCGTCACTCGACGTTCCGCGACGCCGCCACGGGTGCGTCAGCCGCGAGGAGGCCCTCGTGGCGGAGCTCTTCCCAGAGGTCGGCCGGGATCAGCTCGCTCATGAGCGCCGGGTACTCCTCGAGGTGCTCGATCCGTCGGACGCCCGCCACGACCGACACGACAGCAGGATGGGCGAGCGGGAACTGCACCGCGGCGGCCCTCAGCGGGACGCCGTGTCGGGCGCAGATCGCCGCCAGCCGCCCAGCTCGCTCGACAACGTCTGTGTCGGCCGGTGCGTAGTCGAAGCGGCTGCCCGGCCGCGGATCGGCGAGGATCCCGCTGTTCATGACACCGCCGACGACCACCGATATCTCCTTCTCCTCGCAGATCGGCAGCACGTCGGCCAGGGCCGACTGATCGAGGAGCGTGTAGCGGCCGGCGAGCAGGAAGACGTCGAAGTCGCCCTCGCGCGCGAACCGGGCCAGCATCGCCGACTGGTTCATCCCGGCGCCAATGGCTCTTACCACGCCATCAGCGCGGAGCCGCTCGAGGGCCGGGTAGGCCCCGCCGATCGCCGCCTCCCAGTGATCGTCCGGGTCGTGGATGAGGGCGATGTCGACGCGCTCCAGGTCGAGCCGTTCGAGGCTCTCCTCCACGGAGCGCAGGACGCCCTCGTATGAATAGTCGAAGACGGGCCTGACCGGACCCGTTCCGACGTAGAAGGCATTCTCCCGACCGTCAAACTCCTGGCGGTCGATGTCGGCATCGTCCGCGAGGGCGTCCGATGGCCTGATGAGGCGACCGACCTTGGTCGAGATCGTGAAGTCCTCACGGGGCAGCCCCGCAAGGCTGGCGCCGATTCGCCGTTCCGAGGCGCCATAGCCGTAGAGGGGCGCGGTGTCGAAGTAGCGGATCCCGAGCTCCCACGCGCGCCGTACCGTCGCAATGGCGTCTGCGTCGGTGACGGCCGAGTAGAGCCCGCCGATCGGGGCACCGCCAAATCCGAGTCGGGTAACCGTCACCGCCGTCCGCCCGACGCGGCTACGCTCAGTGGGATCGAAGGGCATCCGTCCTCCTCGGTTGGGCGTCAGACCGTGTTGACGCCGCGAGAAGCGTATCGTATCGTCCAGTCTGCCGTCCATCGACCAGAATGCTGAACGCCGTGGGAGTTTCGTGCGTCTCATCAGTTGCCTGACCGACTCCGGAGAAGTCGTCGGCGTCGTCGCCGGCGAGCGATGGCTGCCGGCCGTTGAGCTAGCGGCGGGCGGCCCGTCCACGATGGCAGAGTTGCTGGACGGAGGGCCCCATGACCTGGCCGCGCTCGGTGCTGCCGCGGCCGCGGCCGTCGACGAAGGTCGGATCGCCCGCGACGGCCGGCCGCTCGACGACACGATCCTTCTGTCTCCGGTCCCGCGGCCTGGCAAGATCGTCGCAATCGGACGCAACTACCGCGAGCACGCAGCGGAGGAGGGCGTCGACCCCCCGCCCGCCCCGCTCGTGTTCGCCAAGTGGCCGAGCTCGGTCGTGGGCCACCGCGCGGAGGTCCGCTGGGATCCGGGACTCACGCAGCAGGTCGACTACGAGGCGGAGCTCGCCGTCGTCATCGGCCGGCGGGCTCGCCGGGTTTCGGAGGCGGATGCCCTCGACCATGTGCTCGGCTACACCTGCCTGAATGACGTGTCGGCCCGCGATATCCAGTTCGGCGACGGGCAGTGGGTCCGGGGCAAGTCGCTGGACACGTTCTGCCCGATGGGACCCGTCCTCGTGACGAGGGACGAGATTCCCAATCCCCAGGCCTTGCACATCAGCTGCTCGGTCGGTGGCGAGCTCCTCCAGGACGGCAACACGGCGCAGATGTATTTCGGCGTCGCCGAGATCATCAGCTACTGCTCGCAGGCGTTCAGCCTGGAGCCGGGCGACGTGATCGCCACCGGTACGCCGTCGGGCGTCGGTGTCTTCCGTAAACCACCGCGTTTTCTTGCGGCAGGCGATGTCATGGTCGTCGAGATCGAGGGGATCGGACGGCTCGAGAACGTGTGCCGGAACGATGGCTTGGGTCGGCCCGCGTGAACGCGACACACCAAGGGGAGCGGTTCCTCGTCACCGGCGCGCTCGGCTGCATCGGCGCGTGGACGGTCCGGGCGCTCGTCCGCGACCGCGTCCCGGTCGTCTCCTACGATCTCGGTCGCCACCGACGCCGGCTGGCCCAGATCATGACCGACGACGAGCTTGCGGCGGTCACGTTCGTCGCCGGCGACATCACGGACCTGGCCGCGGTCCAGGGAACGCTGGAGGAGCACGGGATCACGAACGTGATCCACCTCGCGGCGCTCCAGGTCCCATTCTCGCGCGCGAATCCGCCGCTCGGCGCACTCGTCAACGTCGTCGGGACGGTCAACCTGTTCGAGGCTGTCAAACGGTCGCGCGGGCCCATGGCGCCGCTCGTCTACACCAGTTCGATCGGGGCGTTCGCGGCGGCCGATGCGAACCCGCAGACGCACCGGCTCGAGGAGACCGCACAGGGGCATCCGACTACCCACTACGGGGTCTACAAGCAGGCCAACGAGGGCACGGCCCGTGTCTACGCCCTCGACGACGGGATCGCCAGCATCGGCCTTCGCCCGATGACGGTGTACGGCGCCGGACGCGACCAGGGCCTGACCAGCAGCCCGACGACGGCCATCGCGGCTGCCGTGCTGGGCGTGGCGTACACGATCGCCTTCGGTGGCCGAACCCTGTACCAGTACGCGGAGGATGTCGCCCGAACGCTCCTCGCGGCGAGCCGGAGCGGGCTGGATGGGGCGAACGTCTTCAACCTCGGTGGCAGCTCGGTCGACATGCGGGCGTGGATCGCGGCAATCGAGCGCTCAGTCTCGGAGGCGGCCGGCTCGATAACGTTCGAAGCGATCGAGTTGCCCTTCCCGTCGGAGATCGAGCACGACTCGCTCGCGGCGCTCGGTCCGCTACCCGTGACGCCCTACGAGGAAGGGATCCAGGCCACCGTCGACCTGTTCCGCCAGCTGGCTGCCGACGGCCGCCTCGTCGGGGCGGAACAGGGCCTGGCGGGCGTTCCGGCTCAGCCGCGCTGAGCGGCGTACCTCCTTGGGCTCGTCGCCGCAGGGCCAGCTTGGCCCGTCATGTCGTCCGATTTCGTACGCGGCGCGACATCACTTCCAGCGGCGTTCGATTTCGGACGATCGAGTCAGTCCGCCGGTAGCTCGATCACGAAACGGCTGCCGCCGTAGCCATTCGGCTCCAGCCAGACCCGGCCGCCCATGGCGTCCATCAGTCGGCGAGCCGCGAACAGCCCGATCCCCGAGCCCCGGCTGCGGCCCCGACCGTCGATCCGTACGAACGGCTCGAAGACGCTCTCCCAGTCCTCGACCGGAACGCCCGGCCCGTCGTCCGTGACGTAGACCTGAACGGTGTCGCCGACGCGCCAGGCGCCGATGCTCACGCCGTCGGCCGATGGCGCGTACTTCGACTCGTTCTCCAGCAGCTGCTCGAGGACCTGCTTGAACCGGGCCTCGTCGCCGATCGCGACGAGGGGCTCGGGCTGGCGGTCCCAGCGGATCGGGTGGGGCCGCAGCAGGAATCGGAGGGCGTCGACCGTTTCGTCGACCGCGGCCGTCGCGTCGAACGGCACGCGCGACAGGCCGGTCAGTCCCTCGCCGCGCACCGACGCGAGGATCGAGTCGACGAGGTGATCGAGGCGCGACACCTGGTCGAGGGCGGCGTTCCGCCAGTCGGTCGCGGTCGAGGGCTGTGGCGCCGGCGCGAGACCCGCGGCCGCTTCGCCGAGGAGATCGAGGTACGCCCGCACGACCGAAAGCGGCGTCCGCAGCTCATGGGTCACGACCGACAGCAGCTCCGCGCGCGCCGCGTCGAGCGCGGTCAGTTGCGCCAGTCGCGCCTCCACCTCGGCCTGCAGCCGGCCCTTCTCGACGATCCCGGCGAGCAACGCTCCGATCGTCCGAAGGAATTCGATCTCCTCGTCCCGGAAAACGCGGTGCTCGCGGGTCTGGACGTTGAGGACACCGATCACCCGATCGTGCCAGACGAGCGGCACCGACAGCATCGCCGCGAGCCCTTCGATGTCGAAGCCGCGGACCCACGAAAACCGGGGGTCGACGGTGACGTCCTCGACGGCGATCGGCTCGCGGCCCTCGGCGACCCGGCCGGTGATCCCCTGGCCGACGGCGAGGCTGACCCGCCCGACCTGTGTCCGGTCGAGCCCGTTCGTCGCGGCCAGCGTGAGCCTCGGCTGATCGCGATCGGCGAGGTAGAACGAGCAGACCTCGACCTCCATCGCCGTCGTCGTGCCGGCGACGATCGCCCGCATGAGCTCGTCCCAGTCGCGTGCCTGCGTCGCGAGCTGGGCGATCTCGTGAAGGAAGGCGAGCTCGCGAAGTCGGCGTTCGGTCCGCGCGATATCCGACGGCATGCCCCGATTATCCGGCAGCCGGTTCCCCGGCGGCGCCGGCCATCGCCGCTTGGTCCGGCTGGTGAACCAACCAGCGGGGGAGGACCAAGAATCAGGCGCGGAGGGACTCGCCGTTCGTCCGTTGGTCCGGCTGGCGGACCAACGGCTGGCTGAAGAGCGATCAACCGGCCGGGACGGCCTCCTCGGGGTCGCTCACCTTCGTCGGCAGCGACTCGAGCAGCGGATCGGTCCACGTCCAGGCGGCGCCGTAGCGCGACCCGACTGCCCCGTGACGGGCGGCCTCGACCCGCAGCGGCAACCCGAAGATGCTGATGAACCCGACGGCCGCCGCGTGGTCGAAGGCGTCGCCCTCGTCGTACGTCGCGAGGTTCTTGTCGTAGAGGGAGAGCGGCGAGCGACGACCGGCCACGACCGCCTGGCCGTGATCGAGCCGGACGCGGACCTCGCCCGACACGACTCGCTGCGACGAAGCGACGTATCCGCGCAGGTCGCGATGCAGCGCGCTGAACCACAGCCCGTCGTAGGTGAGCTGGGCAAGCTCATTGGCGACGAGCCGATCGAATCGCAGCGTGTCCTTCGACAGGGTCAGACTCTCCAGCGCCCGATGGGCGGCATGCAGAACGGCCGCCGCGGGCGTTTCGTAGATCTCGCGGCTCTTGATCCCGACGAGGCGGTCCTCGACGTGGTCGATCCGCCCGACCCCGTGGGCGCCCGCCAGGGCCGAGATCCGTTCGACGAGCTCGACCGGAGGCAGGCGGTCGCCATCGATCGCCACCGGGATGCCGCCCTCGAACTCGATCGTGATCTCGACGGGCGCCGGCGCGTCCGACGCCGGCACCGTCCACTCGTAGGCGTCGGCCGGTGGGGTCACCCACGGATCCTCGAGGACGCCCGTCTCACAGGAGCGTCCCCAGAGGTTGACGTCGATCGAGTAGGGCGACGCCTTCGTGATCGGGATCTCGATCCCGCGCTCCGCGGCGTAGTCGATCTCCTGGTCGCGCGTCAGGCCCATCCCGACCCTCATCGGGGCGACCACCTCGAGGCCCGGGTCCAGGGCATGGACGGCGACGTCGAAGCGGACCTGGTCGTTGCCCTTGCCGGTGCAGCCGTGGGCGACCGCGTCGGCGCCCTCGCGCCGCGCGACTTCGACGAGGAGTTGGGCGATCAGCGGCCGGGCCAGGGCAGTAGCCAGCGGATACGCGCCCTGGTAGAGCGCGTTGGCCTGGAGATGGGGCCACACGAAATCGGTGACGAACCGATCTCGCGCGTCCACGACGTAGGCGCGCGACGCACCGGCGGACATCGCCCGCTTCTCGACCCCTTCACGGAGCGAGCCGCCGCCGACATCGATCGTGAGGGTGACGACCTCGCAGTTGTACTGCTCGCGCAGCCAGGCGACCGCGACTGACGTATCGAGCCCGCCCGAGTAGGCGAGGACGACTTTCTTCATGAACTGGCCTCCACGGGCTCCGGCCGGAGTGCCGGCTCGGATCGGATTTCCTCGAAACGCTCGAGCCATCGTTCGAGCCGTGATTCATCGGCGAACAGGACGAGGAGCGTGTTGTCTCCCGCCAGCGTTCCTTCCTGGTCCTGGAGGGTCGAGTCGTCGATCGCCTGGGCGATGACGCTGGCCGTGCCGGGTGAGCCGGTGACGAGGACAACGAGACCGCTCCGGCCGATCGTCACCGGGATGTCGGCGAGGATCCGACGGAGACGCTCGTCGGAGATCCGCGGCGGCGCCGCCGCGACATCCTGGGTCGCGACATAGCGATGCCCGTCGTCGCGGGCAACCTTGACGAGCCCGAGATCCGCGATGTCGCGGCTGACGGTCGCCTGGGTGACCGCGAATCCGCGCCGCGTCAGGCGCTCGGCGAGCTCCTGCTGGCTGCCGATCGGTTCCGCGCTGATGATGTCGCGGATCGTCCGCTGCCGTTCTCGTTTCGCTGCCGGTCCTGCGTTCATGCTGCACCCACCGCGCGTCGGCTCGCCGTCAGTCGCGTCCCGAACGTCGGGTCCGCGAGGGCGCGCTCGAGCGCCGCGTCGGCCGAGGCGTCGGCGATGACCGCCTCGGCCCCGTCCCAGGTCAGCGCGGCGAGCGCGGCCCGGATCTTGGGGACCATGCCGCCGGCGATCACGCCGGCATCGATGAGCGTCTCGGCCTCGGCCACGGTGAGGCTGTCGAGGCGCCGGCCGTCGGCGTCCTGGACGCCGTCGACATCGGTCATGAGGACGAGCTGGCGAGCACCGAGGCCGGCCGCGATGCCCGCGGCGACGTCGTCGGCGTTGACATTGCAGACGATCCCGTCCTCGTCCCGAGCCAGTGGCGCGACGACCGGGACCTGGCCGCCGACGAGGATCGCGTCGAGGAGGTCGCGGCGGAGGCCGACGACGTGAGCCACGAGACCCATGCCCGGGACACGTTCGGAGATGAGGAGACCGCCGTCGACCCCGGACAGCCCGACCGCGTCGACGCCGAGGTCCCGCAGCCCCGCGACCAGCTCGCTGTTGACGACGCCGCGCAGGACCGCGGCCGCGACCTCGAGGGCCGCCTGGTCGGTGACCCGGAGGCCGCCTTCGAAACGGCTCTTCACGCCGAGCCGGTCGAGCCATTCGGTGATGCGCTTCCCGCCGCCATGGACGAGGACCACCGGTCGGCGTCGCGCCACTGCCGCGACCTCCGCCAGGACCTGGGCCTGGTCGGCGATCGTCGTACCGCCGAGCTTGACGACGAGCACCTCGCTCACGTCGTGTACTCCGAGTTTTCGACCACGTAGGCCTCGGTCAGGTCGCAGCCGAACGCCTCGCCGGCGCCGTCACCCAGCCCGAGATCGAGGCGGATGAGGACTTCCGGTGCCTCCATCGCCGTCCGGGCCGCCGCTCGGTCGAAGGTGAGTGGGCCGCCATTCGGCCCATCGAAGACCAGGTGATTCGCGATCGCGATCCGGAGGCGGGCCGGATCCATCGTGGCCGCGCGCCCGCCGCGCGCCTCCGCCTCGTCGCGGGACAGGCCGGCCGCCTCGAGGACCGCGGCGTCCGCCAGTTGCGCGTTGCCGGCCGCTCCTGCCACCCGGCCCCAGTTCGGGTCGCGGCCGTGGGCCGCGGCCTTGACGAGGCTGCTCGAGACGACGGCCCGGGCGATGGCCCGCGCCTCCGCGTCATCGACCGCGCCGGAGACCTGGCAGGTGATGAGCGTGGTCGCGCCCTCGCCGTCGGCCGCCTGCTGACGGGCAAGGTCCCGGGCGACCGCCTCGATCGCGAGGCCCAGGTCGCGCGCCTGCGCCGTGCCCGCCTCGACCGGCGCGCCGCCTGCGGCTCCGGACGCCAGCACGAAGACCGTGTCGTTCGTGCTCGTGTCTCCGTCGACGCTCAGCTGGTTCCACGTCCGCGCTGCGGCCGGCCGCAGGAGTGCCTGGAGGAGAGGCGGCTCCACGGTCGCGTCCGTAAGGAGAACCGCGAGCATCGTCGCCATCCGGGGGTGGATCATCCCGACGCCTTTGGCGATGCCGGTGACCCGGGTCGAGCGCACGGCCAGTCCGTCGGGGTCCGGCAGGGTCAGGGTCAGCGTCGCGGCCTTGGTCCGGGAGTCGGTCGTGCGGAGGGCCTCGGCCGCAGCCTCGAGCCCGGCGTCGGTCGCGGCGAGCGACGGCGCGAGGCCGCTGATCCCCGGCCGAACGAGGTCAAGCGGCAGACGCGTCCCGATGACCCCGGTCGAGAGCAGGAGCGTCCGCTCGACCGCAACGCCGAGTGCCGCCGCGAGCATCCCGGCGACCTCCGCCTGGTCCGCGTCGCCTGCGGCGCCGGTCGCGGCGTTGGCGCTGCCGCTCGTCGACACGATCGCCTCCGCCCAGCCACCCGTCGTCGCGAGATGGGCTCGTGACATGCGGACCGGAGCGGCCGCGAACGCGTTCGGGGTGAAGACAGCGGCCGCGGCCGCGGGGATCGGCCGGCCGGCCTCGTCGCTGAGTGTCGCGATGATCGCCAGATCCGGCCGGCCCGACGCCTTGATCCCGATGGCGGCGCCGCCGGCGCGGAATCCGGCCGGGATCGTCGCCCGCCGCTCGACCGGCGGGAGCGCGGTCGGCAGCGCGGGCAGCGCGCTGGACGTCGCGACGGGCATCGGTCGGGGCCTACGGCGCCAGCGGGAGCTGGTCGAGCCCGGCCGTCTCGTCGAGGCCGTGGACGATGTTGAACGCCTGGATCGCCTGGCCGGCCGCGCCCTTGACGAGGTTGTCGAGGACGCCGATCGCGAGGACCCGTCCGGTTCGTGGATCGTGGTGGACGTGGACCCGGACGTGGTTGCTGCCGGTGACGTGCTTGGTTGCGGGCGGCTCCGCCACGACCGTGACGAACGGCTCGTCGCGATACGCCTCGGCGTAAAGGGCGTCCAGCTCTGCCTGCTCCACGGCGCGGGTCGGCCGCACGTGGCAGGCCGACAGGATGCCGCGGGTCATCGGGATGAGGTGGGGCAGGAAGTCGATCGCCGACGCGCCGGGGTTGTCCGCGCCGGTCGAACCGCCCAGCCAGGCGAGCTCCTGCTCGATCTCGGCGACGTGGCGGTGCCCGGCGACGCCGTAGGCCTTCACGCTCTCGTTGACCTCGCCGAACATCAGCTCGGCCTTCGCCTCACGGCCGGCGCCCGATACCCCGCTCTTGGCGTCGACGACGAGGTCGCCGATGAGCCCGGCCCGGGCGAGCGGGGCGAGGGCGAGGAGCGTGGTCGTCGGGTAGCAGCCGGGCGCGCCGACGATCGCCTTGGCAGCGTGGCGGAGCGAGGCCAGCTCGGCCCGATGGAGCTCCGGCAGGCCATACACCGCGTCGTCGAGGAGCTCCGGCACGGGGTGCTCGAAGCCGTACCAGCGCGGGTAGTCGGCCGGGTTGCGCAGTCGGAAATCCGGCCCGAGATCGATGACGGTCGTGCCAGCTGCGGCCAGCTCGGGGACGAGTCCGGCGGCCGTGCCGTGCGGCAGGGCGAGGAAGACGGCGTCAACCGGCGGCAGGGTCGCGTTCACCTCGAGTCTGGTCCCCACCAGGTGCGGATGCGTCGCGGCGATCGGTTCGGCGTCGCGGGCGCGGCCCTGGAGCCCGACGATCTCGACGTTCGGGTGGCGCGAGAGGAGACGGATGAGCTCTGCCCCGACGTAGCCCGTGGCGCCGACGATGCCGACGCGAATCCGTTCGTCCGGGGCTCCCGGGCCGCGGCTCCGTCGCGGTGTTGCGCCGGGGCGGCGGTCCGTCGCGATTCCTGCCTCGACGCTGCCTGCGCTCACGGGCGCACGTGGCCCCTCGCGGGAGGCCGAGCTGGCGCGGGGACGAAGACGTGGCGGATCGCCGTCATGGCTTGCGGACTATACAACCGCCATGCATATTCATGCAACTTGAGCTAGTCGCCCGTGCCGGCAGCCGCCCGTGCCGCAAGACCTAGTGCTTTAGTAGAACTTCCGCTACAGTGCACAAGAAACCCACATCGAGAGGGAGCCCGCCACCATGCCCAACGCTGTTCCTGCCCACGCCGCCGCTGGCCTGCCGCCGGCCGGGAAGATCGATCCGCGCGGCCACCGGTTCGGGGCGGGTCTGTCGGCGATCCTCTTGATCGCGTCCTTCGCGACGAATTGGGTGCCTGGCGTGTTCCTCGCGCTGCTTTCGATCGGGACGAGTGCGGCGTTCGGGCTGCGCTATTCGATCTACGGGGCTATCTGGCGGCGAATCGCGAGGGCGCTCCGGCTGCCAAAGGTCGAGCCTGAGCACGAATACCCGCCGCGGTTTGCCCAGACCCTCGGCAGCGTTGCGCTCATCCTGTCGCTCGTCGCTTTTGGCGTTGGCGCGACGTCGGTAGGCTGGATCCTCGCGCTCGCGGTCGCCGGGCTGCAGTCGGTGCTCGGTCTGACCGGCTACTGCCTCGGCTGCCGGCTCTACTTCCTGCGCTGGTGGGTGCCGAGCGTCGTGACCTCGATCTGGACCCGTGGCAGCCAGCGCCAGCCGGTCGAAAGCGCGCCGATCCGATACGGCTGAGGCGTCGGCGGTATCGTTTCGGCCATGTCGAACGTGTCACTGGGCCTGCCGCCCGACCTTCAGGCCTACCTCGTCGAGCACGGCGTTCGCGAGCCCGACATCCTGAAGCGTCTCCGCGAGGAGACCGCGCTGCTGCCCGAGCACGACATGCAGATCGCGCCCGAGCAGGGCGCGTTCATGGCGATGCTCGTGTCGCTGATCGGCGCTCGCCGCTGCATCGAGCTCGGCACGTTCACCGGCTACAGCTCGCTGGCGGTCGCGCTTGCGCTGCCGGCCGACGGCGGAATCGTCTGCTGCGACCTGTCCGAGGAGTGGACGTCCGTCGCGCGGCGCTACTGGTCGGAGGCCGGGGTCGCCGATCGTGTCGACTTGCGGCTAGGGCCGGCCCTCGAGACGCTCGACGAGCTCATCGCCGGCGGCGCATCCGGGACATTCGACTTCGCATTCATCGATGCGTCGAAGCGCGAGTACCCCGACTATCACGAACGGATCCTGCGGCTCCTTCGCCAGGGCGGCCTGGCGCTCTACGACAACGTCCTGTGGGAGGGCGGCGTGATCGACGAGTCGATGACCGATGAGGACACGGTCGGTGTCCGCCGGCTCAACGATCGCCTGGTCGGGGACGAGCGGGTCTCGATCAGCATGATCCCGGTCGCCGACGGCCTGACGCTGGTCCAGAAGCGCTGAGGGTCGCGTCCCGCGCCGCCGCGATGCGGCGCCGGAAATCACACGCCTGCCGGAGCGATGCCGTCCTTCGCATCTTGTTCCACTGCTCAGCGTGTCACCCGCGGTGATGCAACCAACGGCATCGCCAGAACACACCCGTGATTCTCGGGGCACGCTGCGCGGCGGCGCCACTTAGCCCGGCACGACCTCCGGCCGCCGGTACGGGCCGGTGACGATGACCTCGCCCTCGGTTTCCTTTGGTTTGGCACCCGTGCAGCGCATCCGGAAGCGGTGATGGACTTCGGTTGCTCCCGCCGAAACCATCGCGTTGACCGGGCAGTACTTCGTTGCCGACAACTCAACCGCGCGGCGGACCGCCTGCTCGAGGACGACGGTCCCTTCGACGATATGGAGGACCTCGGCGCGGGTCAGGATCTGTGGGTACTCGTCGCGTTGCTCGGCGCGGACCTCGATCGTGTACGAGGTGATGACCTGGCGCTTCTTCTCGAGGATCCCGATGACGTCCATCGCGCTGCATGCGGCCAGCGCAACGACCACCGACTCGACCGGCGAGTACTCGTTCGCCGCAGTCTCGTCGCCGAAGATCATCGTTCGGCCGGTCCCGGTCCGAGCGGAGAACCGAAGGTCGCCCTCGTGGCGCAGCTCGGCCGATCGAATCTTCACCGATTGATCGTAGGCGCTCGGCTCAAACGGCGGCGGGTTCGCCCGCTCGCTCCGCGCCGCTCGCCCGCGCCGGATCCGACAGGAACTGTTCGCGATAGAGCCGTGCGTAGAGGCCGCCCTGGCCGACGAGCTCGGCGTGGGTCCCACGCTCGACGATCCGACCTCGCTCGTAGACCAGAATCTGGTCCGCGCGGAGGATCGTGGAGAGGCGGTGGGCGATGGCGATCGTCGTCCGGCCCTCCATCAGCCGCTCCAGCGCAGCCTGGATGAGTCGCTCGCTCACCGTGTCGAGGGCGGAGGTCGCCTCGTCGAGGATGAGGATCCGCGGATCCTTCAGGAGAACCCGCGCGATCGCCACCCGCTGCTTCTCGCCGCCCGACAGCTTGTAACCGCGCTCGCCGACGACCGTGTCGTAGCCGTCGGGGAGTTCCGTGATCCGGTCGTGCATCGCCGCGGCCCGCGCCGCCGCCTCGAGCTCCTCGTCGGTTGCGTCCGGCCTGGCATAAATCAGGTTTGCCCGGATCGTGTCGTGAAACAGGTACGTCTCCTGGGTCACGAAACCGATCACGTCGCCGAGGCTCGCCAGCGTCACCGACCGGATGTCGCGTCCATCGATCTCGACGGCCCCGGAGTCCACGTCGTATAGCCGAGGCACTAGGTACGTCGTCGTCGTCTTGCCGGAGCCCGACGGCCCGACAAGGGCGACGAGCTGACCCGCGCTGACCTCGAAGTCGATCTCCTCGAGCCCGAAGGGCTGGATGAGCTGGATCGCCGGGACGTCTGGGAGTTGCGCGGCCTCGATGCCCGTCTCCTCCGCGACCGCAGCAGTCGCGACGGACGCCGGAACCACCGTGACCGGGTACCGGAACGAAACATCCCGGAATCGGACGCTGCCGCGAATGGTCGAGCGGTCGAGCGGAACGGCTTCGGGCGCATCGACGATCTCCGGGTCCATCTCGAGGTACTCGAAGATCCGATCGAAGAGCGCGAGCGCGCCCTGGATTTCGACCTGCACGCCGAGCAGCTGGCCGAGGGGGAAGAAGAGCCTGCTCTGGAGCGTCGTGAACGCGACGATGTCGCCGATCGTCGGCGCCGTCGGGTCGCCCTGGATCGCAAGGAAACCGGCCAGCCAGTACACGAACGCGGGCGTGATCGAAAAGATCGTCCCGATGATCATGAAGAACCAGCGCCCGACCATCGCCTGGCGGACCTGGAGTGCGGCCAGCTCGCGGTTGAGCTTGCTGAACCGACCGATCGCTGCGCCCTGCTGGCCGAACGTCTTCGACAGCAGCATTCCCGAGACCGACAGGGTCTCCTCGGTGACCGCGGACATCTCGGCGAGCGACTTCTGGGTCTCGCCGCGAACCTCGCGATTGACCTTCCCGACCCGGAATGTCAGGTACATGAAGAACGGCAGGAGGGCCAGGCTGAGGAAGGTCAGTCGCCAGTCGATGATGAGCATCGCGATCACCGTGCTGATCGCGATCGCGATGTTGGAGGTCAGCGACGCCGCGGTATCGGTGACGACCGACTGGATGCCGCCGACGTCATTCGCCAGCCGGCTCTGGATCTCGCCGGTCCGCGTTTCCGTGAAGAAGCGCAGCGGCATCTTCTGGAGGTGGGCATAGAGCGCCGTCCGCAGGTCGTGCATGACGCTCTGGCCGATGACGTTGTTGAGGTAGCTCTGGCCGACGCCGATCAGGCCCGAGATGATCGGCAGCACGATCATCAGCCCGACGAACAGGTTCAGCAGGCCCCAGTCGCGCTCCGGGATCGCGATGTCGATGAGGAGCTTGAGCAGGATCGGATTGATGAGGCCGATGAAGCTCGTCAGCAGGATCGCGACGAGGACGACTCCGACCTGGGCCTTGTAGGGCCTGAAGAAGGAGACCATCCGGCGGAGGGTTCGGCCGCGCCGCTCCTTCGGGACCTTTTCGAAATCCCCCGATCCGCCGAAGCCGCCCCACGGCCCGCCCATACCGCCGCCGCCTCCACCGGTCCGAGGGCGCGGACCCCCTCCGCCGGTCGCCCGACCGGCTGCACCGCTCGTCGCGGCACCCAGCCTTCCGAATCCACCGCCCCTGCCACTCATCCGGGGGACGCTACCATGATCAGTGCTGAGTTGCATTCTGCAACCGAGTCCGGCGCCAACCGGCTACACGGTACGATGTGGCCGATGAGCTCGATGATCGTCTCGCTTCGGCGGCGGGTGCCGAAGCGTCTCCGGAGCGGTGCCTTGCGCCTGCTCGGTCGCCGGCCCGCCGAGCCGGAGCACGTGATCGACCTGGCGATTCCGCGGGCGTTCGGCGAGTCGCCGGGTGCGTTGCCCCGGACTCTCAGGATCCGGACACCGGTACGGACGTACGTCAGCCACCTCCTCGCCGGATCCGGCCTCGCCGGCTACGAACCGGACACGCTTGCCTGCTTCCTGGCGGCGATCGAGGAGCGTGGGTCGGCGCCGGTATTCGATGTCGGGGCGAACATCGGCGTGTTCTCGTGGTTGGCGGCGGCGCTGACCCCGGCGATCGTCGTCGCCTTCGAGCCAACACCGGACTTGGCCGCCCAGATGCGCGCGATCTGCGCCGAGAATCACCTCGAGGTGAGGGTCGAGGAGGTGGCCCTCGGCGCCGCGCCGGGTACGGCAGAGCTCCATATCTCGGACAAGACCGATAGCTCCAATTCGCTTCGGGCCGGGTTCCGGCCATCGCATCGGTCGGTGTCGGTGCCGGTCGAAACGATCGACGGCTATGCGGCGCGGACCGGCGTGACTCCCGCGGTCCTCAAGGTTGATACGGAATCGACCGAACCCGACGTACTCCGCGGCGCCGCCGAGGTTCTCGCGGCGGGGCGGCCCTGGATCATCTGCGAGGTCCTCGCCGGCCGGACCGAGTCGGACCTGACGGCGATTCTCGAGCCGCTCGGCTACTGGTGGTACCGGATCGACGGACCGGGCCCGCTCGAGAGGCGGCACGTCATCGAAGGCGACCCGACGTACGCCCACATGAACTGGCTGTTCGCCCCCGAAGAGCCCAGCCCGGCGTTCTGGCAGGCGTTCGCCGGATGGCGCGGCTCCCTGGCAGCAATCGCAAAGTAGCGACCTCCCCCGAAATCACACGTATTCCCCAGCGATGCCGTTGGTTGCATATTCGAGGGCGCGTGAACGGGGAATGCAAGCTCGATTGATCGGCGGCGAAGGGGCATATGGTCCCATCGCACGGTGGCGGAGAAGCAGCTGTACGGGCGAAAGGGCCTCCTGCTATCGGAACGGGAGTTGACGGGGCTTCGGGATCTCGGGACCGTGCTCAAGCGCGCCCGTCTGGGACTCGGATGGTCGCAGCGTGGCCTCGAACGCAGGAGCGGCGTCGATCAAACGACGATCTCCCGGCTCGAGAACGGCCGACTCGTGAATTTCAGCCTGCAGCGCCTCGCGTCGCTCATCCAGGCGCTGCGTGGCCGCTTCGACATCAACGACTTCGATTGATCCGGCCAAGCAAATCGGATGCCTGGGATGATGCAACCAACGGCATCACCCTGGGGGCAAGGCAAAATCCCAGTGTGCTCGCGCGGCGGCAGCCCTAGGCGGCGGAGACCACGATCGTGGACCGGCGGCTTGGCAGGCCCTGGACCAGCAGATCGCCGAGCAGCCCGACCAGGTACGTCGGCCAATGCCGGCTCCAAGCGCGGGCGAGGTGCCCGACAGTCGTCACCCGGAGGTCGCCGAACCCTGCCGCGGTCAGTCCTCGCTCGAGCTCTCCCGGTGAGTTGCAGGCGCCGACGAGGGGGTGGGCGTCGGCGGCCGTCGCCTTGACCAGGCGCTGGAGTCTGCCCCGGAGCCGCGAGGGCATCGCCAGGTACCCCCACACGAACGGGTGGCGGCGGTTGACCGTGGTGATCACCAGCCTGCCGCCGGGCCGAAGCCAGCCGCGGAGGTTGCGGAAAGCAGCCTCCGGATCCGCGAAGTGCTCGACCGTGAAGCTCGAGAGGATCACGTCGAACGTCGCAGGCGGGAACGCCGCGCTGTCATCGCAAAGGTCGACCGTGGCGAACTCATCGAGGTGGGGAAGCGCGCCAGAAGCCGGCGGATGGATATCGGCGCCGACGAATCGCGCGATGCGGGGCCGGAAGGGCCGCAGCTGCGAGACACGTCCGCAGCCGGCGTCGAGGACCGTGAGCCCACGGGG
>Ga0184623_10000083_pt1 | contig 35201 bp, 39 predicted proteins | sample PLM1_100_b1_FD_133138 | JGI IMG/M metagenome (GOLD analysis project Ga0184623, IMG submission 133138) | Groundwater sediment microbial communities from an aquifer in East River, Colorado, USA - PLM1_100_b1 | ecosystem: Environmental > Terrestrial > Soil > Riparian zone | place: USA: East River... | reverse complement strand
GCAAATTATTATGTGAATTGTCCTTATTCTTAATTCATCAATATGTTCAGCTATCGACATTCCAGACGAAGACATTACAATATTTCAAAATATGCGATGTCGATATAATAATTATATTGAATTAGCAATAGCCGTACTCCAGAAAAGCATCCAAATGAATACTTGTTCTAAAACATTTTAATAGAATTTAAGATCATTCACATTTGTTAGTAGAATAAATAAAATGATTCAACTTTTATGAATATAACTAACTGCTATACATATGAGTCCTTGGCACTTAAGGAAATATTACTCCCTCAAGAGAACATAATGTTCAGAACAAAGACAAAACTAATATGTACACAAAAAAAATATAACATCATAATTACAAATCTCAGAATACTGCTATATTCTGAAAGAGGGCGTTTTTTTAAATCACCGGATGTGATAAGCGAAAGGCTGGAAAGCATCTATGGTATAGAATACAATGAAAAAGGAATATTATTCAAGATGTCCAGAATTAGGATACAGGGCGGAATAAAGTTTGAAATAAGCGGACCGGTTACGGAGGTGAAGCCAGTTTTTAATTTTATTCAATCTATCGTCAATAGGGGCGATAACGCATTAATTAGAAGGTTGGATGATTCATAAAAATAGATATATAAGATATCCACCCTCCCTCATCCAAGGGTAATTCAATCTTAATTAAGTTTCTTTTTTCATATTCTTGTTGTGGTACTCTGACAAGGCACCTGTTATTGAAAAAAAATATTCAAAATCCATACTTCGTTATTTCAAGGTTGGAACACATTTAGGATTAACCATAAACCCTTATCAAGGGTGTCACCACAGGTGTGGATATTGTTATGCAACGTACAAATGGTCTCCAGATTTTTATGACAAGATCTACGGCAAAATTAACGCGCCTGAAATATTAGAATCAGAATTAAACAGATGGAATAAAAACTCGATTTTACCTGTTATGATATCATCTGCAACAGATGCTTATCAGTATGCAGAAGCAAAGTTTGGTATTACTAAAAGGTGTATTCAAATATTACAACAATATCAAATTCCATTCTATGTATTTACCAAATCAACATTAATTGCGAGAGACCTAGATCTGTTTCGTAACTATAGTGACAATTGTTTTATAGTGTGGTCCATAACAACTGCCGATGAAAAAATAAGACGTATATTAGAACCAGGAACGCCACCAACCACAAGAATTTTTGACACCATAAAGAAATTTGTGGATTGTGGGATAAAATGTTGCGTTAACATAGATCCCATTATCCCTTTTATTACTGATAATGAGGAACATATAGAATCGATTGTGGATAGGTGCCATCAATTAGGTTTAAAACGTATATGTGGATCAGTCCTGCGACTAAGACATGATATTTGGATTAGGATAGTAGAGATTCTTCAGTTATTTGGAATTTCCTGGGCAACTAAGGAATATGAGAGAATATATGGTTTTCAAGAACCTTTTTTGCATGGAGACAATTTGAGTGCAAATACAACATACACTGATAATGTAATGAACAATCTCAAAGCTGTGATTTCAAAAAAGAACATTGCATTTGGTTTCGACGAATTATTACAACAAATCACTAAATCGAGACAGAGTTATGCAATTTCTTTAAAACAACGCAAGTTAAGTGAATTTGTTTAGTGTCATATTTTCTCTTCTAACTTTTTCAAATATCTATAATTCATTATTTTACTGTATTATTTTCTATTTTAGGAAATTTACTCTAGGAGATATAAACAATTTCAAATCCAGCTAAACTCAATGGAATTAATTAGCTATGCATTGAGTTTCGATTTACTTAATTTGATGGTGCTATAATTTCTAATAAAAAAGTTACCCTTATCCGACTCTTTTCATCTTTGAGCCACATCGTGGACAAGAGGCTTCTCTATGCTTTGTTCCACAACTCATACAATAATAATTAACTGAATTTCCCGAGAAAGGAGATGAAAGAGAACCAAACATTCCCCCTCCGGAACCCATTTTCTTCATCATTCTATAACGCATATAGAAACTTAACACAAGGAATACCCCTATAATAACGACCCAAGATAGAGGAAACGGAACAAACCATGATATTGTTATGCTAATACCAATTGATATCACGATCCACATTAGCTGTTGAGTAAGGAATTCTTTATTTTCCATAGTTCAATATATTAATTGATTAAACAAGATTATTAAGGTTAACTATTTTGAAATCTATGTACCAAATATTTTTCACAGTATTTTGTTATATTGAATTTTCAGATATCCAAATGTACTTGATTTATGGCTATTTATAGTTAGAACCATTCTTGCGTCTTTATTGCTGCTGATCTCTGATGTCATTTTACTTATAATACAGGTTTTAATCCTATGTGGACATCTATTTTTCGAAGGTTAACAAAATTATTATCGTTAAATAATCTAAACACGACTTTTGTCAATCATCTTTACTAACTAAAAACTATTGATCTCGATAACTATTATCTAACAACAACTTTAAACATATTAATCAACTTCTGATGTCCATAGAATTTTTTCCAGATATATATTCCCAGAAAAGATGAAATAAATGATACTGGCATTAAAACTGGTAGAATAAATTTCCACAAAAGTTGTTCAAATATGATGACGCTTTCGAATGTAATCCGCTCTATTCCAAAATAAACTTTGAACATGTTCACTGACCAGGGGAAATAGATTGTAATAAAAAAGAATGCGATAGTGATTGAAAAAAAAATGCGTTTGTAGTCCTTATTTGATAAAGTATCAAATGATTTGTTATTCTTGGTGTAAATAGAAATGATATCTAAAGATACAGGTACCAGCAAATTTAGAAGATAAAGAGGAAATAAACCTACAAAATAACTATTAGAAATAATTGTGGCCAAGGATTGTAACGTCATTAGAGTTGCTGCTACAAATGTCATCCGAAATGCGAAAGGTAGGCTTTGTACAGAATAAAAAATTATGGCAGTAAATGCAGGAGGGAGGATTGATCCCAATATGAGAGCGACTGTTGGAGAAGGATTAAAGTCAAAGTATTGACCTTCCGAAAATGGAAGCGTAAACATAAAAACAAAGTTAATCAAGATCATCCAAAGAATTCCATAAGAGATCATTTGAGATATTAACTTGAATTTTTTTTGGGTATCAGACAAATGGGCTCCAATTAATGCACCAACTATTGACAATAGCATACCGCTTATTAACATCAGATGCGGAGGACTCAAGAGTCCGTCAAATCCAAAATTAGTGTGCCACCAGTTATCAAATTGACCAGAAAGAACCTCTATGATACATCCTAAGGCAATTAGTTTTAATGGATTTGGAATTTTATGGAACAGGAAAAATTGTTTCCTTAACATACCGTTATGTTTTATTGAAATTACAATCCCTGTTATGGTAGCAATCAAAGTTAGGCCCACTCCAGAATACAGTACTAAATGTGGAGGAGTAAAGAATGATTCAACATTAACTACACCATGCCATATTATATCCCAGTTAGCAGCCCCGACCTGCATTGCTACTCCTATTGAAACCAGGAGATAAATCCATAGTAAAGCGGATGTTAATTTTTCATGCATCAAGCTCAAAATATAACTTATTGTTACTCTGGGCAAATTTATTCTTATCAGAACCGAAAAATTCAGTATCTTTTACGTTCAAACTACCATAATCTTATACACCCATCTCGCCTTATTAAAATAAAGAGTGGAATTGTATTGGATTTTTTTGAAATGGAACGAGTACTGGATGAATTGGGACGTTCATTTGCAGCGCCAAGTGCCACAACATGGTTTAAAGTGGCAAGTAATAATAAACCAACACGTGATGATTACAGGAAAAAAGTAGTCGAGTTTATGAATTTGTTTGAAGCCTCGCTGTCTTCAGGGTATCAAGACATTGAAAATTCAAAAGAACTTTTAGATTACGTGAAAAACGGAGTCAAGGACCAGACCGTAACTGTCTTATCAGGCAACAACAACGAAGTAGAAAAAAGATACAAGTACTATGTAGACTATGGATAAACATGTTGGAACTAGATAGCAAACCGCCTTTAAGTGCCATTTGCATAGGTGCTGATCACATTAGAATTCAATTTAATTAAATAGCAAAGAAAACAATATTGAATCAAATTAGACCAATATCAATTTAGTAAAATAATGAAAACTATGAAAAAGAATGAATCAGCTAAGAGAAAAATTACGGGAAAAGAATTATCATCTCTAGACGAATTTAATATCAAACTAGTTACCTTAATTGAGTTGTTAGACAATAAAGGGATTATTAATAAGAAGGAATTTGAAAGAATATTAACTATGAGATTGCATGAGATTTCGAAAGCAAGGGCATTTGAGGATCTCGATGAGGAGCTTTAATGTGATTTTGTTTTAGCCTCTTTGTAAAATGAAGATATTATACTATCATTAATTCATCTTAATTTCTGTATAGTTTCCAAATCCAACATATTATTTATTACCTTAAATAATATCATCATAGAAACCAAATGATAGATTGTAATAAATTCACACTAAACTGCCTTCATTCTCTTAAAAGAAAAGATTCCAATTAGAGTCAAAAATAAAGTAAACAATAACAAAATTTCAAGATCTAGTTCAAAAGAATACGTTCCCAAATGTAGGATACTATTTCTCAATGCGTCTACTGAATATGTAGCTGGATCTAAAAGAGTAATGAACTTTAGCCATGGTGGCAAATTATCTATTGGGAATAGTGCGCCGCTTAGGAAAAATAATGGAAAAACAACAAAACTAACGATTAATTGAAATCCTTCCAAACTTTCAATATAGCTTCCAAATGTTAGACCCAGTGAAGTCAAACCAAATGAAAGTATCAATACAATTGATATTATTTGAAGTAATGATAATACATCATAGTTGATTCCTAAAACCATACCAATTACTAGAATGATAGCTACCTGAAATAGCGAAGTTGTCATACCGCCGAGAGTTTTACCAACAAAAACTGTTGTTCTACTTGACGGTGCAACCATTACGCTTTTAAGAAAATCAAATTTTCTATCCCAAATTATATATGAGCCAAAAAAAACAGAAGTGAAAATAACCGACATACAAACAATCCCTGGAAAAATAAACTTTTGATAATCTGTTCCTATTTGCAGATTAGTTGATCCTAGACCAGAACCTATGACAAATAACCATAGCAATGGAGTAAAAGTGGAAGCAATTAGTCTACTCCTCTCACGTAGAAAGACCTTAAATTCTCTAAGCCATAATGCATAAAGTTGTCCCAATATTATTTCTAATTTATGATTTTTTGTACTGAGCATATCTTTGCATAAATCCCCCTTCAGGACTATCTCCGGATAAAGAATCCCCTGAAAATTTCAAGAATACATCATTTAAGGTAGGTTTCTTGTATTCTATTGATTGAACACCGTCTAAATCTTTTATCAGTCTATGCAAATTCGAATTTACCTCATCCATGTAAATAATTACTGACTTTTCATTTTGCTCGACTCTATGCACAAAATCAAAATAACTAAAATCTATAGTTGAAGGAATTTTATCTATGAAGGTTATTTTTACAATGTCGCCCCCGATTTCCTGTTTTAATTTTGACGGCGAATCTAATGCAATTATTTTTCCATTGCTGATAAAAGCAATCCTGTCACATAACATATCGGCCTCCTCCATGTAATGTGTAGTTAATATTATCGTTACGTTTTCCTCTTTCACTATTTTTTTGATGTATCTCCACATAGTATCTCTACTCTGTGGATCTAAACCCAGTGTAGGTTCGTCTAAGAAAAAAACCTTTGGATGATGTAAAAGTCCTCGTGCTATCTCAAGTCTCCTCCTCATTCCACCAGAATATTTTTTTACCTGATCGTTTTTTCTTTCATACAATCCTACCAATTTTAATACTTCTGAAATTCTTTTTTCTCTTACTCTACGAGGTATCCCATATAGTAACGCATGAACCTTAAGATTTTCATATCCTGTAAGCATATCATCGCTACTTGGTGCTTGAAAAACGACACCTATACTTTCCCTTACCTTGGTGGCATCGTGTAAAACATCAAAACCATTTACAATGGCTTCACCTTCTGTTGGCTTTAGCAGTGTAGCTAGTATATGAATAATAGTGGTCTTTCCTGCACCGTTGGGACCTAAAAGTCCAAATATTTCATTTTCCTTAACTTCAAAACTCAATCCTTGTAACGCATAGAAATCTCCGTATTTCTTAACAAGATTTTTTATGATTATCAAGTAATCTAATTTGTTTGTTGGCTCATCCCATTAAAATATCATTACTAATATTTTTTCTTGTTCTGATAGAGCCATGCTGGTCGTATCGTATCATATTATGCTCACTACCATCATCCTTTTCAACTCGGGATCTGTTTTAGCCCATAAGAAGAGCAGCCGAAGATAATGACTCACTTTGTAGATCATTTAATCTTATTCGTTCTCATTATTTATTATACATTGCTAACTATATCGATATGTAGTTCTGTTCTGATCCGATTTTATATGATATTTCACTATTTGAATCCCAATATTTTCGTGTAGAATGCAATTGGTCAATCATTTATGGTTACATCCATTTGAATTTTGATATGGAATGATTTATGAGCTCAATTTTCAGTCATTCCCATTACATAGTAGATAATGTTACTATATTGATAATCACTTTATCTGCAGGTTGTTGTAAAGGTTGAACTAATATCATTAATTATAGATACTATTTTGCACTTACAATAACCTCGTTCAGGTATTCGATGATCTGCATGTTTTTATTGTGTTGTCAAAATATCATGTCTGTGTTCTTTATTGAAAGATCTTTTTCATTTTTAAACTGTTCAATAGAAATGACTATAAATACTGTTATGTAAAATCTTAAATAAATGATAGTTAATTTTAATACCAAGAATTTAGAGATAAGTAGCGTGTTTTTTAGAAAGAAAAAGGAAACAAATGAAGTTAGAAGAATGATAATTTTGACAAAACAGATTTCAGATAGTGTCATAACTTATGCAAAATCATGGCATCCCAATGAAGGAATATTGATATTGCAAGGCAAAAAAGAGAAAAATTTGATCAAAGTAACAGGCTTGATTATTCCACCTTTTTCAACACATGGTCCTTATTATTCAGGTTTTCCTGTATATGAACTCCCGTTTGATTTATCATATATTGGAACAATTCATTCACATCCCAGTGGTTCTAATAACCCATCTTTAGAAGATTTAAACCATTTTTTTGGTTTAGTGTCATTAATAATTTGTTATCCATACGATACCGAAGATATAGCGGCGTTTGACCGCAACGGGAACAAAATGGATATTGAAACTGGATGAAGATTCTATTAACACATTTTTTATATTACATTAAGAAGTATGATAGCAATGATGCTTGAAAAGTTGAGAGATAAGGCTTTTTTTCAAAATACGATTGATGTCTGGATAGCCTTTTGTGAAGAAAGAGGAATTGATTGGTATAATATTGAAGGATATCGTAGTTTCATTAATTATTTGAACTCTAAGGGATTGAAAATGCAAAAATTTCCTTTATGTGTTAAAGAGTCTGGAGGTCTCTATGAGAGGGGAAAGGATAAGGCAAAATTTCTGGAGGAATTATCTCATTATTCTGATGCGGATTCTTCTGCATATACCTTGAAGTTAAGTGGAGAAGTAATCAATAAAATCCGTAGTTTTAATAGAGCATAATATTCTGTAGAGACATTGTTTACATATTCTTGAAACTATGAAAATTATTATTTTTGAACTTTGAAGGTTGTGTCCATATTTGCAGAGATATACCCTGCAGCACTAGCATTAACACTTACTATATAATTTCCTACTTTAGCATCTTCTGCTATATTTAATGTTACCTTAGCACTAGCACTATTCATTGAAAATTCCTTTTTGATCTTTTTTGATGGGTCCATTACATGTCCACTTATTTTTGCACCCTCTATCTTATCGTCAGAGCTGTCATCAAACACATCTATCTTTATGATTTGTTTTTCGCCTTTGGAAATGGGATTCTTATCCAATAAAGTTTGAATTACAAGTTTTCTTGGTTCAGATTCAAGACTGTTATTGCTATTTTTCACAGTAACATCGACTATATCCATAGCTTTATTTTCCTCACCATCAGTAACAACGAATTGAAAAGGTATTATGGTATCTGTTTCAACTAACGGAGTCCTGAATGACCATATAGGTCCGTTGATGTTATTAGTTGAATTTCCGATCTGGATCCACTGAAATGATACATCATCGTCAGGGTTTGTACTAGTGGATTTACCTTCCAAGGTAATTATTGATCCTTCTTCAACAATTTGATCTTGTCCCGCATCTGCAATATGTTGATTGCTCGTGTTTGCATCATTGGGTAAACTATTTCTATCTCTAACAATAACATTTACGTTATCTCTTGAAGTTATTCCTTTATTATCAGTTACAATAAGTTCAAATGTCAATGTAGTATCGGTAGAAACACTTGGTGCAATAAATGACCATATCATTGTGTTCGCACTCCCAATTGTAATATTGGGGTTTGGAATTTGTTGCCAAGCATAAGATAATATTACACTATCGTTACTCATACTGTTACTACCATTGAGTGTCACTGTTGTGCCTTCGTATATAGTCTGATCTTTTCCTGCGTCAGCAAATAACTGAGTTTTATTAACATTTGAGCTAAAATTATTAAAACTTTGATTTGATCCTATTTCAAGGATTGAAGGCGATGTTGTACTTATTTGAGTATTATTATTTTGTAAAGTGCTTTTGTTACCAGCTCTATATAGTATGTTGAATTCATCAGTATTTGATATCTCTGTGTCCGAATCGTTTACCTTATTTGTTGGAATAACGAATTCAAAATTATTGCCTGAGAAAACATCACCATTCTCTGATGATTGACTTAATTTTATGTTTGGTTGTGGATATGATAATTCGGATTCACTATCAGATAAATTAGAATTTTTGTTTTTTTCTCTAACGCCATAAATAATTAATGAATAATGTTCTTTGATATTATCATAAGGTAAATTTAGACAAGAAAGCTGAGCCGTTAGATTATTAGTACCTTCAACTATTTCATGATAAGCAGAATCGTAATTGAAATTCCACTTTGAATAATCTTTTCCACCATTTCCTGCAGCTATTGCACGTGCAAAGGATTCAGTATCATTCCACCCTGCATATACTGCACATTGTTTACTAGATTCATAGGATGTGGTTCCCTTAATAGTCAAATTGCCGACTTGTATCTGACTATTATTTGAGGGATAGATAATTCTAATATCATTTTTTTCTAATTCTGCATGAGTATGTCCTATGACGATGAATAATAATATCGGCAATAGACTTAATGGAACAAGTTTATGATAATCTAGATGAATCAATTTCTCAACATCCTGTTCTAGAAAAATCTATAAAAAGTCCGGCTTTAATTCAAGTTAAGTATTGATTAAAAAACAGTAGACAAGAATTGTTTATAGAAAAAATCTAGCAAATATAAAAATGCCCCTCTCTCACAAGTCGATTTTATCTTAAAATGCATGATGAATTCAATTAGGTTATACGGATAACCTAATTGTTTGAGTTCTTGTAAACCTAATATTTGTGAATCTGTGTTTTTAATATATGCTCCGTAATTTAACAATTTTTTGTAGTCAAGAAAGATTTTTCTAAATTTGATTCAATGCAATATTGTTAAGATAAAGATACCTTCGATCACCATATTAGTTTCTGAATTTGTTAATTTGGAATATAGTGTGATCGAATTTTTTGCCACTTTGCAATCAATGCATCTGGTCTAATATGTAAAGATTCTCTATTAATTCGCAACTTAGCCAATGAAACATATTCATTCATCAAATCTATTCCTACATACCTTCTAGCAAAATTATGAGCTACCTTTGTAGTTTGTCCGCTACCATTAAAAGGATCAAGAATAATATCACCTTCGTAAGAATAGAGCTTCATGAGACGATATGGAATTTCTTCTGGGAATGGGCACGGATGTTCGATATGTCGTGGAGGAACAGGAGCGATATGCCATACTGAATTTGCAATTTCTTTTGTAAATTCTTCATGTGTTGCTGGAAGAACATCATGCCTGTTTGTTCTTCCGCTACTTACATCCCCTTTTCTCAAAACTAGTATAAATTCATGCATTATATTAGCTCTGAAATACTTTGGATATGGATTAATTACAAATGATCCATATCTATTCGTCCCGCCTGTAACTTTATGCCATATAATCTCTTCATGAAGATTCCAATTTCCAAAAGGTTGCACTAATTTTGATAACAGCATATGTGGTAATGGGATAATGCTGCCATTTACAACTTCATTTCCTATTACTATACAACAGTAACCACCATCTTTGGTAACTCTAAAAACATGATTATTAAATATTTGAACCATTTCATCAAGATATTCACCTGTTTCCTTCCTTGTTTTTCCACGATAATATCCATTTTTTTCGACATGCGCTTCATAATCTATTGCATTTCTATAAGGAGGGGAAGTAATTGTAAGTTGGATTAAATTTGGAGATAATTCTGAGAGAATCTTTCTACAGTCTCCTTGCATTATAGAGTTTTGAAATTCAAGTAACATGGAATTATGTTTTCTTTATGGATCCATCCATATCCCTCATACTCAAAAAAAATACACTTGATGATAAATTAAATTAATTGCACTAATTAGTAACATACAATTTCAAAAAGTAAAATGAGATTCGCAGGAAATCATGATATGTAAAAGTTAACAGTATCTAAAGAACCAAATGAATCTATAAGATTTTTTGTATGTACAGGCCATTAACATTCAGATGAGATACTTGAATGAAATTGAGAGAATACAATCTGATCAAGATAAAAGGTCACTAGTGACAAATTACTTAAAGATCAATAAAGGGTGAGTGGACCGTTTTGAGAGATGATATACAGAAACAGCGAGGGGATGTAAGTATTCTCTCGCAGTTTGTGATTAGTGTGAGTTTATCGAATCAAAAAAGGCCTTTAGAGATTTTATTTCATCTGACAAAATTAATCAATGACTGGCGGGAGAGTCTGGAATGGCTGCGTTTTAATCGACCCACCAGTTGCCTGAACGGTTAATTTAATATGCTCAACATAGAATAAAACGGTTTACATAGATGATTCTCATCCTATAATAAATCATACAATATTTTGTAATATTTGCTGCAAATAATAATCACTTACATACTCTGAACTATTCACGAAACTAATTGTACTTTTATTTTTCCAAAATAAATTCATCTACTGGCATACCAAAGTGTCTCCCAGAAATCGTTTTCGTAGAGGCTAAAACTTCATCACCTACCTTTAAGTCTGTCACAGAGACCAATTTGTTATCATTTGTAATTAATCTTATTGTTTCAGCATTCTGTAAAATTACAGATCCTTTAATATCATCAATTTGGGCCTTTACTAATCTCATTGGACGAGATTCTATTTTCGACCTTCCTACAGTCGATTTTCTACTAGTACCATCCTTATTGACTACCAGGATTTCCACGCCTGCTTCAAGCTCGGACAAATATTTTGTAGTTCCATCTGAGATGGCAGTATAACAATGAACAGCTCCAGCATTTACTCTAAATGGCCGCGGAGAAGTAAATGAAGAACCTATAGATTCGTTATGTACTAGAAACAAAAAATTTGAATTACTACCTATTAGCATACCTTCACCCATAGTCATCATCGATACAGTATCTACACATACTCTTTCTCCCATTCCCACATCCTTTAACTCTATTATTTTTGCGTATTTTAGATTGAAAGTAGGATTATCTAGCATGTCAGATGAATTTTCCACCTGTTTTAGATCATCCGTTTCCAAAATAACTCCATCAACACCAAGTTCTAGAACAGAGAACATAGTTCTAATTTCACTAGAATTTTTTGTAGTTGTATATATTTTTGTTCCCGTCTTTTGCAGCTTGGCTATGAGGTTTTCTAATGGAATAATCTTCCAATCAGTGGCCTCAACAATTACAAAATCAGCTCCGAATTTAGAAGCCTGTACTATTTCTTCCAAATCATCATTACTTGCTATCTTTTTTCTGTAACCTATACGTTTGTTCTCAAGATTTTTCTTGTATTCCTTTAGTGAATCCAAAGTATCACATACAACAAAATCGGCATATTGAGAATGAAATATTGTTCTGAATTTTTTGTTTGTGATAACTGTAGGGTCGCCATATATCAAGGACACATTTGATACTTTGGATAAAAAATCATCAAGTTTTTCTCTGGCTACAAGCGGCTTTACTATGAGTTCTTTATTTTTTTGATCTGACAATATTCCTTAATGCCTCATTTGGGTTTTCACTATTAAAAATTATTTTAGATAATGCATTGAGTATAAGCGGAGGATTCTTGTGTTGGAATATGTTCCGTCCAAAGGTAACACCAATGGCGCCAGCTTGCATCGCACCGTCACACATTTCCAATATGTCTTCATCGGTAGTAGCTTTTGGTCCCCCAGCAATAACCACAGGAACAGGACATGTTCTTACAACCTTTTTAAAAGAATCACTATCACCTGTGTATACAGTCTTGACGATATCAGCACCTGCCTCCGCGCCAATTCTGGCAACATGGGAAACTATATCTACATTATAAGGATCTTTAATGTTTTCACCTCTAGGATACATCATTGCAATTAATGGCATATTCCATTCATTACATTTGTCAGAAATCAGCCCCAATTTTTGAAGCATTTCAGGTTCCTCTTTAGCACCAATATTTATGTGAACTGAAATACCATCGGCGCCAAGTCTTATTGCATCTTCCACACCACCAATCTGTACTTTTTTGTTCGGAGAAAGTCCTAACGAAGTACTAGCCGATAAATGTGCAATTATTCCCACAGTGGGAGGCCGCGGCAGTGATTTGATAATTCCCTTGTTTATGATAATACTTGTAACACCAGATTTTTCACATTTGTAAATAAACCCATAAACATCCTCTAGTCCCGGGATTGGTCCATTTGTTATTCCATGGTCCATGGGGATACAAAGCATTTTACCATTATTTAGAATTCTCGAGAGTCTTATTTCTCTGCCAATAGCCATTAATATGTAAATAATTTTCCTAGCTGACTTAAAAGTGATATGTTTCTTGTATTTTCCTAATCTGAAAATTAACTAAGAAATAATCCGTTTTTGAAGTTGCATAATAACAATTTAAAAACGAAATTGAATTAGATAGAATCAAGAATCAAGTTTAACTTACAATATACAATGGAAAAATTATTAATCAAAAAATTTTTACTCGAGTGCCCCATTTCCTCTTTTTTGGGTTCCTATATCTATCGCATCAGCAACTGTCGAGATGAAAATTTTTCCATCTCCTGGAGACCCTGTACTTACAGTATCCAAAATGGCCTTTACTACCTTATCAACTTCTGAATCATCCACAACTGAGGATAGATTTGCCCTAGCAGAAAATTCTGAAGTATATTTTCCCGTGCCACGACCAGATTGTACTACAGGTTTTTCACCTTTACCCCTGCCTTTTCCATCTACTATAGTACATCCGCTAAGTCCTATTTTTTTTAATTCTTCATTTAACTCTGGGATTTTTTCACTATGAACTATCGCTTCAATACGCTTCATATTTTCACATAAATATATAAAGAATATAAGGTTTTCAAAAATCTTCAAGCAAATTAAAAATATAACTCCATTTATTAAAATTAAAAAATTAGCATAATATTATGTTTTTAAATTAATATATCTGAGAATTGTACATGAGAAAGCATTAACGAAAAATGATTTCTCTAGTGAAGTAGATTTAAAAGCATGTCAAAACTAAAGTGGTTGTTTTCATCATTAGATGCTAGTTGTTGTATCGTTTGTTTTTATTCTATTATATCGATATTGTATATGATAACGTTAAATCAGAAAGTACAACCTCTATATGTTTATGAAAAAATTAGTTTCAATAGATTAAATCAAACATGTAGAATTTGAAATAAAATAGACTGATTTCAATTTATTTAAATAAATCGATATCTAAAATATTTTGCATTTTGTACAAAAATTCATCAAAAGTGTTTTGATTCACTAGTTTAGTAAAACTATTATTGTCAAAACTCTGTACAATTGTTGAATTATACATAGATTTTTGGAAAGATTGCTTTATTTTGTCTACCGAATCTGAAGCAGCTTCATTATTTGCCTGAATTTGTTTGCTAATGTTTAAAGTATTGTTGCTAAGGTTGCCCTGTATTTTTGGCTCGATAGGCTCATTTTGCGTTATATTACTTTTATTTTTGTCCAAAGTTAGACTTGAAGGCAATTCGTTCTCAAAACTGCTTTTTATAGAATCTTTACTTATGTTAGCGGTGTCACTAGTTAGCATATTTACAGTTTCTCCAATCATTCCATCTATCGAACCAGATAAAACTTCATTTACTGTCTCAGTTATAGATGACGAGGCATCGGGAGAACTTACGTTAGGTTGTGGATTTGGCGATGTTATGTTGAGTTGTGCATTGGTTAGTCCATTGTTGGTAAATAAAACAAAGCTGATGAGAGTTATGAGATAAACATAGCATAACTTGAAAATTCTTGACACTTGAAAAAGTCAAGTAAATTACTAATAAATTATCAGGTTCACATGTTGTGTCTTCAGGGTAAATAATAGTGATCCTGAGATATAAAAAATTGAATATGACTCATTAGTGTACGTCTTTTTGATATTTTTTAATTATAGTAGTCTATTGTCAAAAAGATTTCTTATAATGAAAAATAGCTCAACTGAAAAATCTAATGCATAAATTGATTTTAGTTGGCATTTTCAATTTTCGTAAAATAATAGTACCATACAACTGGTTCATTAAAGATTTCACCAAGAAAACATTGTTGCTTTAATAAGTTCACTGTGTTAGTTAAAATCATGCGAATCGAGTTGTTGTGTACGAAATGGAAATCATGTACAATCATGTTACTAATTATAAATATTATGGGCTGTGTTGGGCTATATAGAATGCAAGAAATAAAATAAAGTATTATTCCATTAAACGCCTGACATCTCCTTCCAATACACCAGATTCGTTGTGAAGTCTATCTATGTGTTTTGAAAGACCTTCTTTCGTATCAAAAGGAGAACCACAATATGCACAACTGAACTTTGCCTTACTGGAGTCCTTCACATATTCTATTGCCTTGGTATCGATAATACAGACAGGTGTTCCATGAAGAACCTCATCTATAGCCGAAAGAGCAATTGTCTCCATTTTCCTGGAAATATCCTCACGAGAAATTATGCCCAGAACTGCAGAATATGCATGAACCATTAATTGTCTTACATTACGTTTATTCATAATTGTAAGAGCGTCTTTTATTGTGTTTTGTGGATTGACTGCAAGAACCGGCGATGTCATGATTTCCCTAAGTTTCATCTTGGAAGGATTCTTGCCTTCAGACGTTACTTTATAAAGTATATCTGTTTTGCTTACCATTCCTACAACTTCTCCCAAATGGGTTGCAAGCACGCTGCGCTGATTTCTTTCCTTCATAAGCTTTATTGCTTCATCCAGAGTCCTATCTGCCTCAAGTATAATCGCATCATTATTCATTAAATTTCCAACAGGCCATGAAAGAAGCGATGAAATGCTTTCTGAAACTAAGGCGCTTGTCATGAATCTATTAATAGGATGATATATTTATATATATCCACATTCGTTCAAATTTTTTTTAGACAAACTTAATAGATTTATCGAATGTAAAATAGGAATTCAATCCTATCAATATTAGGATCATTATTTGGTGTTCTTTGTAATTCTTTTTTGTTTTGCTTTACGAACTGTTTTTGGAACCTCCTTACCTAAAAAAGCCTTGAGTTGTTCAATATTTTCTTTATGGGTGGTTTTTCGCAAAGGATCAACTGGTATCTTTCTTTTTCTTGCGACACGCATATCTGTTACTCCTGACTGTACTAATTCATTCTTGGAGTAGCCTCTTCCCTGTCTGGTAATTAGTACGCCATTGCTTACTGTCTTGACGATTCCACGCTTTATAGTAGCCTTCATATTCTACAAAATTTAGTGCTCTAAATTAAAAGGTTTCTTGCCAATAAGTAGATATTCTATAAGATTGATTCAAATTTTTCGATAAACTGGATGTCTTGGATAGAGTCAATTTGAAATGAAGGATAATCTATACTTTGAATAAAATATATTATGTTTCAAAAAATCATTTGTTCAAGGAGCTGAGCGCCGGGGTAGCTCAGCTTGGTCAGAGCGTTCGACTCATAATCGAAAGGCCGCGGGCTCAAGTCCCGCCTCCGGCACATAATTTTTAAAACTCGAAGGACATTTCCCAAAAAATAAAGAGATATTTATGCCATCCATTTTCTAACAATTAATTGTCAATCACCTTTGAAATTCTTAAACCATTTATTGATTTTGTTGTATGGATTATATCTAATTTAGGATATCCGGGAATTTTTTTCTTAATGGTCTTAGATAGTGCCATGATTCCAATACCTAGTGAGATCATATTGGTCTTTTCAGGTTATCTAATTTCATCAGGAGAATTTGAACCAGTAAGTGTTATTCTAATCGGTTCACTCGGAAATCTTGTCGGGTCGTTTTTTACTTATTATGTAGGATTTAAGTGGGGCAGATTAATCATACTGAAATATGGCAAGTACATTTTGTTGAAGGAAAAGCATCTTGAATATACAGAAAATCTATTTCAAAAGTATGGTGATAAAATATCATTTGGCGGTCGACTGATACCGGCTATAAGAACTTATATTTCTCTTCCATGTGGGATAGGTAAGACAAATTTTATTAAATTTTCAATCTATACTTTTTTAGGGTCCATTATATGGAACACAATTTTCACATACGTCGGTATTCAACTTGGAAATAAATGGGAAGATATTGATAAATATTCAATATATCTTGATATAGTATCAGCATGCGTTATAGCAGGGTTTGTAATTTGGTTTGTTGCCAAAATTCGAAGGCGAAATAAAAAGGAAACTAAAGTGTAATCTTTCATATAATGATAAGTGAAAAATACATTTCGAATGTCCAGAATCCATTTTCATACAATTTCAAATTGTCGATAGATTAATTTATTGGCAAAATAAGTAACTAACCTTATCTGTATAATTGATGGATATAGGCATAATATCTGATACACATGATGACTTGGTAAATCTAAAAAATGCGATAAAGATATTTAATGAAAGAAAACTAAGTTATGTAATTCACGCTGGAGATTATGTTTTCCCGGGAGTAGTAAAGGAATTTAATCACTTTATCGGCAAATTGATTGGAGTATTTGGAAACAATGATGGAGAAAAATTAGGCTTAATGAAAAATTTTCAAGAAATTGGTGGAGAGTTACATGGAGAATTTGGACACATAGAATTAGATGGTCTGAGAATAGGGGTATATCATGGATCAAATAATAGATTGACCGAGGTTATTATTGCAAGTCAAATATATGACTTGGTCGTCTGTGGCCATACTCATATGAAACGTGATGATAAAATAGGCAATACACTAGTACTAAATCCTGGTTGCGCGCACAGTGATTTTCCAAATATTAATGGAAAGATTGAAACAGAACCATCTGTCATAATATTTAATACTTCAAATAAATCCTATCAATTTGTTAGATTGTAAGGTTTTGTTGCATCGTCCTTTTATTCTCTTGATAGGTAAGGCTTTTTAAGAATATCATTCATATGGAAATCTAGCTTTTTATTCTGATTATTTTTACCCTTTCAAGAACTTTCCAATATTCGACTTCTGCTCCTTGTATAATTTTTTCTCTTATCTCATCTTCTGCAGAAGACGTTTCAAACATTTCGAATGTTTCAAGATCCATAACTTGAAAAGTTTGTCCAGAGATTGAAATGATTTGACCATTTCTCTTATCGATAAGTGGAACATCGACACTGGCAGAAACAGGAGAGACCAAGCTATGCTTTGACCCATCGAAAACAGATATTGCAGAAACTCTGGCTTTTGCTGAACCATGTTTTCCAGGCTTACTATGATCATATGATACAATTCTGCATGGTTCGTTATCTATGATAATATAGGAACCTACCTTTAGACTCCCCAAATCCATTGGTTTGCTCAATATTGGTCGAAAAAATAGAAAATTGCTTCATATTTAACGGTTCTGATCAGGACGAAATTATCTTAACTTCTCCAAAATAGAGAAGCTCACAAGATTACTTAGAGAAATCCCTTTTCTTGCAACATCCATTCTTGTTTTTTCACAATAATTCTGGTCGCTTTGATGAGTCTTTTTCCCTTCAATTTCCAATATTATAATATTGTCCGAGTGTGGAAACATAAAGGGTAGTTTTTTGTTACTGATAAATTTTAGATTTCCTAAATTTGCACTCACAACCTTATCTCTTCTTGCTAGAACACCTGCAATATCTCTTAGTTCATGATTATCATGACCATATCTTGTAAAATAGATCGAGACATAACTTACTTTTTCATGATGTCTTTCAAATAATTCTGATTCAATATTAAAGCAAAATAGAGAATTGTTTGGACTTTGATATTTTGAAATCCCTTCAACTATTTTATCCAGACCATTATATTTGACAAGAATATAATGATTTGAATTATTGGGAAAATACGGCTTACTCTCAAATGCAAATGTAGCCGTAGTAAAATACAAATCTTTAACAATATCAGAATTCTTCCAATACTCTATTAAAATTTGGGCATTATTATCTCTAGGATAGCACACATATCCACAAGAGGGAATTGAATTATCACCCAATTCTAGATCCGTATTTGGAGACGAATATTTATACCATTTTTTATTTTGTCATTCAAATTGGTTTTTTGGGCAAAATTTAGAAATTCCAATTATTATGCTATGAATTATTTTGTGCTGTGCGCAGTATGCCATAATGCAGTATCTACATTCTTAATTTTTCGCATATAGAATGGAATCGTCATAAAGCACAAACAGGTAGAAAGTGCCCCGATGGGGTTTCGCAATGCTACACGAATTAATTCTACAATTGCGGTTTTCAGGGTAAGATGATTCTTAATTCTGCAGCCAAGCTTTTGCAACTGACTATGACCTTTTAATGCCCTTATTACCTGCGAAGAAAAATCGATAAATGTCTTTGTTGGCTTAAACAAGACAATTGCATTGGGATTAAAGACTACGTCATAACCCATTTCCAATACCTTACTTTGCATGTATAGGTCTATAGCTATTAGGCTGTCAGGAATAATGATTTTTTTAGCTATATCCGATCGTATTGATAGACCTCTTCCCATTACAGAATATTCAGAAAGTTGTCTTTTTCTTACTGATTCTAACCATTCACTTACAAAAATTGTACTCTGCGCCGGAATTCCTTGTCCTGGAATTGGTCTCGGGTTAGAAGCGCATATACCAACATTATGGTTGATTTTGTTAACCAACTCCAATATGCAATTTGGATTTGGTGTCACATCCGCGTCATATAGCACAATTATTTCACCGGTAGCACTCCGTATAATATTGTTCCAGGCGTTTGCTGCTCCTCTTCTTGTTTTATTATGAAGAAGGACTATTTTTTTGGAATGATTTTTCATAAACTGCTCTACAATATTTGTAGTGTTATCATTTGAATCATCGGAGATGATAATTTCGGTAAGATTAATTGAATTTAAATCTGAATAAATTATACTCTCTAAAATTGTTTTAATGTTTGATTCTTCGTTGTAGGATGGAATTCCAATGGATACTGTTGTCAAATTCTTCTATAATTTACAAAATTACATATTTTACTTTACATATATTTCGATTAATAATACATCATAAAATCCATTTTTTGGGTACTCATCAAATATGAATATATTTACAAAAAGTTATAGAAGTAATAATTGATATCTCAAAGTATCTCTCGTAAATCTATATTGAAAACGAGTAATCTGATTACTCCTATAATAATAGGAACAAACTCAGTTTCGAATAACAGTGGCCTTCATGTTATGTCGGAGAAGAACCTGGTAGATAGACTTGAAAAAATTTTAGCTTTGCATTTGGACAAGATAATAATTTTTGGGATGCCCAAATTACATGATTCATCTGGATCGCAAGCATGGAGTAAGAAAGGAATTGTTCAAAATACTCTGAGAACTATAAGAGAAAATTTTGATAAAAAAATCCAGATTATTGCAGACGTCTGTGTTTGTCAGTATAATCTATCAGGCCATTGTGGAATATTAAATCAAAATAACTATGTAGACAATGACAAGACTCTGGTACTGATGTCAAAGATCGCGCTAAGCTATGCTGAATCAGGAGCCGATATGGTGGCACCATCTTCAATGATGGATGGGTTGGTATTGTCTATTAGAAATAAACTGGATGATAACGGATTTAGAGATACTGAAATAATGTCATTTTCTAAACATTTTTCATGCCTTTATTCACCATTTCGCCTGACCGCATTTAAGAAATTTTCAAAGAAAATTGACAAGTCAACTTATCAAATTGGAAACTCTAATTCAAGAGAAATTTTGAGAAAAATAGAATTGGATTTACTTGAAGGGGCGGACATAATAACGATAAAACCTTCATTAGGTAATTTGGATTTGATAAGTAGAATTGTTGAAATGGTCAATTGTAAAATAGCCGTTCAACATGTTTCTGGTGAATATGCCATGATAAAAGCTGCATCACGCAATGGACTTATCGATGAATATGAATGGACGATTGGATATTTTGCTTCTCTGATTAGAGCGGGGGTAAACGTGATAATATCATATGGAGCTGAAGAAATAGCTGCCAATTATAGAAAACGCTAATTTTTAATCAAGTGTGAATTCAAAATTGAAAGAAATTGTGTCCTAACTTATTTTTTTTGCAGGACAGCATTAATAACGCCTACCTGACCTGGTCTGGATACTACTCTTGCCAGTCCTAATTCAGTTTCTATTAATGTACCTTTACTGATTACTCCTCTTCTTTCGTAATCTTTATTGGCTGTATTCTTGATAACTCTCAATATTTTTGAATTAGTAGTTTTCTTCTCCTCGAGATTTGAAACATTTGCAAATTCAACAGTTTTCAAAGCTGTCTTGTTATTATCTCCACGTACTCTTCTTGTCACTTTCACATTACTTCCAACAATGGCCTCATTTGGATATCTATCTATTTCATATTTGCGTCTACTGCGCATGGCAATTTTTCTACCGCCGGTGTATTTTCGCCCAGATAGATTTTCTATAGACTTTTTCATTTTTGCATCATAAATGAAATCGACCCATATTAAGAGGTTTTCTATTGGGAATAGTCAACATAATTTCACTTTGCAATCATTTTGCTTTTGAGTACGTTGAGATCATTTATTCCAAAATATTCTTGAAATTTTCTACTGGTTCTATATATTTTCATTCGTCCTAAACGTTCCGATTCAATAAACGAATGAGCTCTCAACTCCTTAAGATGGGTATAAACCTGACTTCCACGAATCTGAACCAGTCTTCTAGATGTAATTGGTTGTTCATATGCAATAAATGACAATGTTTTCAGAGCACCGACTGGAATTAAAGGTAGTTGAGCAAATCTTCGAATTAAAGGCATGTATACAGGTTTAACTTGAAAGACAAATTTCTCGTCATCGAGTTGTGCTATCTCCAGAGCAGTCAGAACATTTTGCATTTTCTTTATTAGTTCATTTAATAATTTGACTATTTTTTCCTTAGAATTAATTCCCGCTGCCCTCATCAAGTCATTAATTGATAATGGCCTACCAGCAGCATACAGCGCTGCTTCAATTCTAGCACTGATTTCACCGTCCGGAAGTGACTGAGGCACTTGTGTTTAAGTAATTACACTTCGTTAATCAATGTTTTCGTTTAAGGAAATTAATATTTCGTCACCGTTTTGTTCAAGAAATATTTTACTTTTCATGGCCAGATATAGTATTGCAATAAAACATCTGACTACTTCAGTTGAATTCATTTTTAATGTGAGATTCTTAAATTCTACACGTTTGTCAGCAGTTACGATATCATAAATCATATCCTCATAAGATTGTAAAATCTTCTCAAATTTTACTAAATATTCATCAAAGTTGAACGTCTCTACAGATTCTAGATTGAGTTGATTCCTCCTAGGTCTTGGATTTGCTAGTCCATTAATCATATTTTCCAGAACATGCAATAATTCTTCTAACGTGACAGGATAAGTAGGTTCTATTCTAAAAGGAATTTCTATTGGCTTCAAATTTGGAATGGGTCTTATGTCCACTATTTCAATGCCCTTTTTGGTCTTGGAGATCTTTTCTAATCGTAAAATGCTCTCTACCTTTAGGCGATAGATCAGTGAAGAAGATAATGCGGCTATGCCACACATCCTAAGGTCTTTTTTTCCACTATTATTGATTAATTTCAATAACATTTCTAATAGTAACGAAACATCTATTTCCCAAACATCTTTCTTTGATAATACTGAGGGATTAAAAAGTAAATCAAGTGGTGGTTGAGAAATACTCTTCTTGGTTGTTATGTCGGTTTCTGACATGTATGGATTAGAACAGGTTTTAATAATATTAATTGGTATTGTCTAATAATATTTAGATTTACTATAAAATTATGTTAGGAAGTTGGAAAAACATTCAAAAGTCACTGTTTTGTAAGATAAAAAAAGTGGAGAGTGTTATGGTCGATGGCTTCGAAGAAAGAGATAAGGGAAAAAGAAAATCAAGAGCGGCTTGCAAATGCTATCAACACTTTGGATAGCATTGCTAGAAATAACAACATTCAAAAGAATATTAGAAATATTGTAAGAGAAATCTTGTCGGGTATAAAAGACGAAAAAAATGGATCTATTTCTGTTAGGGCGGCAAATACTATAAGTATGCTAGATAATGTGACTCAGAATCCCCAGATGCAGTCTCATATACGCACATTACTGTGGCAGGTAGTTTCAACATTAGAAAGTATTAGAGAATAGAAACCTCATCATGCAAATCAGGTAGAATCAATATTCTTGGCCGGCTTTAATTGAGGTGGAAGTTTTTCAAGCTTATGAGTAGGATTAGCAAGATAATGTCTAGATGCACCTTCTCCGCTGAGTACAATATTACAATTAATACATTTGTATCTTATTGCCAATTACAGTTATAGTTATACGCACATATCTAAAAAGATACTGAACAAATTAAGGAATTCAACTGCATTTTGACGTGCTCTGAACAGAATGGCTAATCAGCCCAGATGCCCCTTATGCGACTATGAGGACAGTAGCTATTAGTTAATTTGAATATATGTTAAATCATTAATAAAATTGCAAGATTTCTATTAGATCGTTAGGCTCGTATCCTATAGGTTTAATCGGAATCAAAGCATTAATGCGCAAATATCCCCACTCAATTACCCTGCCATAAACTTAACTCAATCTGTAATTGCTATCTCAGATTACAGTCTTGAACTTAAGTGATATAATATGTTATATTCTTACCATTAATAGGACCGGTAAGGTCAATTACTGAGCTAGTTCCTATTGCTAATCTATTTTGAATGAATGTAATTATCTCAATCTAATAATTTCTCGATTATCCGGAACAATAGATCTAATCTTAAATCTAGAGAAAATGTTACTAGCTACATTTTCTGATTTCGATTTTTCACCATGATTAACCAATACTCTTTTTGGCTTTATCCTTGCAGTAAAATTCATTATCTGGTTGAAATCACTATGGCCGCTGAATCCATCAATTTTTTGACTTGCACATCTGATCGGTATGACTTTAACCTTACCTTTTTCATCTAGCATGCTGATATCCATTAACCCGCCATCTATAACTCGTCGTCCTAAAGTTCCATTTATTTGGTAGGAAACAAAAATTATATTATTTTTCTTATCTGGTGCAATTTTCTTAAAGTATTCAACCGACGGTCCTCCTTCCAACATTCCAGAAGTAGCCATTATGACGCTTGGATTTTCGTCATTAAATACCTCCTCTCTTCTATCATATCCATTAATAACTGTAAAGTATTCTGATTGAAATGGATTCACCCCATTGGATACCGATTTTCTGACATCAAAACCAAGATAGTGTGCATAGGACATATGTATTGCACTGGCTTCTGATATCATTCCTTCAATAAATACTGGTGCCTCCATCAGGCGTCCTTCTCTCATTTCTTTATCTAGGACCAACATTATTTCTTGGGCTCTTCCAACTGCAGGAACAGGAATCAATACTTTTCCGCCAGCAGATAAAGTCTTGTTGATAGTATCGGTAAAGGTTTTGTAAACTACAGATTGATCTGGCATTATATCGATTGTATTTCCATATGTACTTTCGGTTATCAATGTCTCTACTCTAGGGTAAACAGAAACAGCGCTATCCAATAATTGTGTTCTAGCATATTTGTAATCACCGGAATAAAGAATATTATGAGTCCCAAATACATTAATGTGTACGGTAGCACTACCCATTATATGTCCAGCATTGTTGAATGTTATAGTGATATCTGGCGAAATATCTGTAGGTTTCCCATAAGGTAACGTTATACAGTGTTTAATAACTTCGTTTACATCTCTTGTTTCGTATGGTAAAAACGTTCCATTGCTTTTCGATATCTTTACGGAATCGTATTGAAGTAGTGTCATTAAAGGAAGAGTAGGTCCGGTACAGTAAACTGGGCCCCTATAACCAAATTTGAATAATGCTGGTAAGAATCCCTGATGATCTATATGTGCATGACTTATAATTACCGCATCTATTTCATCCAGATCAAAATTAAACCAGTCTAATCGTGGATACGCTGAAATTCCTAGTGGTTCGCCGGGATTAATACCACAATCTACCATTATCTTGCTTTCTGAAGTTACAACAATGAAACATGATCTTCCAACTTGTTTAACTCCACCCAGGCAGAAAATTACTATCTCTTCTTTATTTCTAATTTTAGATTTATGATCAATAATTTCTGATTTTTTTTCACTTGACTGATTGAAGAAATTTAAGTTAGAATCATTACTTTCCAAAACCAGTGGTGGTCTGAAAACTCTTTTGCCCAATGACTGTAAGAAAAGACTTCTTTCTTTTGCAGAACTTTTTTGAGTAGAGTGAATCATGTTCATACTACTTGATTGAATATGTGGAGAACGTAACGTATGAGCTATCCAACCAGTTGCCTGAGCGATCTCGATTACCATATCTGCGTCTATTAATTCAGGATGATTTACCTCTAGGACTACTTCGCCTGTGGCATCATCACAGAATACAGCAGAAATTGTAACGTCATTTGGTAACATCTTTATCACTGTTGATCTTGTTTCGTCTTCAGATAATCTAATTGAGGGATCAGTTCTTACAACAAACCTTTTTTTAACATTCTTTGAGAGCGACGAAAGATAATAAGTCAATTCAGTTAATGAAAATTTTGGATTTAGTGTATAAAGAGCGACATATGGTCCTTCAAATCTGATGATTGTTATTTGTGATTCTTTTGGAATTGATTTCAGTATTATATCTTTGAAGAAATCTTCGTCAATTCTCTTTGTATGCTCAAGGTGACTAGCAGACAGACTATGTTGCCTAACTTTGTCATTGTTCCCTAGGGTAGAAATACTCTCATCTACAGAATTATTACTCAAGTTTTCATTACTCACTTTAACATTCTTCTAGATACTCGGTCTGATTTTCTATTATCCTCACTTCAATAGTGATAATCAATTACTATCACAACTCGATATATCAAGGTCATTAAAGTCCATACCGGTTGTATCCACTATGAAATTGAACTTCTCTATTAATATATATTTTGGAAAATATTTGTATTTTCCTGTTAATTATTTTAGAAAGGCAAGTATGGCAGAAATATCGCTAACGCTACAATAATTATCATTATCGTAGAAACAGCTGATGAGATATTTTTGAGACGATTCTTATCAATTTTGGATCTACTCTCAATAAGTGAGCCGTACAATTGACCTCCGTCCAAAAATGCAATAGGAAGGGCATTGAATATTCCAAGATTAAAATTGATAAACCATAGCCAGAATAGTGTATTTGCAATCACGGGAAATGATGAACCAAAAATATTTGATTCATATTTTGGTGCCATAAAATCTGAAAAAGGTACAAATTGTTCAGCTAACGTTGGCGGTGGAAGTATAGGAACTAGATGATTTATATCAAAAGTAAAATATTTCTTGTATAATTCGAGAGCCAATTTGGGATCTAAAGATACCATTGCTGTTCTAACACCAAGAATGGGTTTAGTAGGGTCGGTATCGGCAGGAATAGATAGCGTATCCGCTATTCTATTTCCCTCACTATCCTGCCATACAATTGAAGTCTGTTTACCAATACTTGATCTTAATGTCTGCAGTAAATCGTTTTGACTACGTATTTCATTTTGTCCAATCGAAAGAATGCTGGATCCTTGTGTCAGACCAATCTTCTCTGCTAAAGATCCTTCTGTTACACTAATTATTTCAAGTCCGTTCTTTGGGATATCGGGAGTAGAGATTGGTGTTAAGGTGGATAATACCACAAATAGCAAGGCTAGTGAAGCTGCAGCAAGAATCATATTGTTTAGGGGACCCGCCGTAAAGACTGCACATTTCTCCTTTAATGATGCTTTAGTTAGCCCATCCTTGTCAAGATTAACAAAAGCTCCAACTGGAATAATGAGTACAAAAGCAATGCCGGTTGATTCTACCTTTATTCCGTAAACCCTCGCTACAATCCCATGTCCTGCCTCATGGATGAACACGCTTATTATGAGAGCCACTAAAGTGTAGGTAAGAGGTAGAATTGGATTCAATATGGGGATAAGAAGATTGCCTTGTAGTCCTATCACTTTTGCATTCTCTCTCACAGAAACATTCGAAATGATATTTGATATTCCACTAATAATTAATAATATTGCTATCGCAGTTATTGCGGGCATTATATATGTATTAGCTCTAGCATATGCTTTTGCTATTCTGGTCTTTGCTATATAATCAAAGAATTTTAGACCAAATGGTGTGTGGAGTAAAATTAGAGGAAATGGATGAAATATATCGGCATGAATACCTTTTTGTTTTTGTTTTTCCAGATCGGTAAGTACAATAATTTAGATATTTAAATTAACTCATCACACTTTAACTATAAAAAAGTATGAACAGAAATTACATGGTTTTGCCTTGGATTCTCAAATCTCACAATAAATTAATATGATATCATAAATTATCATAAAGCGTTACCAATATCAATCGTTTTTCCACAGTTCCACAAGAGATCTTTTCAATTTTGGTTTGTCTTTTTTATTTTCTAACTCCTTTTCTAACTTTTTTTTTCTTGCAATATGGTCAAGTTCTTTAACATGGTTTTCCAATGATAATGCTTCTAGTGATTTCTCACAAATATTGCAGTAATATTCTTCCATCTATGAGTCAGTTAAAATAATCCAAATTTAATTCATGATATAAATAGCACTCGCAGACTGACATTAATTTTACACATGGAACTATACAAACAATTTATTAACATACAACAATCGTATAACAACTAATAGGTATTAAACTTGGATGGGTTTTTCCTTTTTCCTTTTTTTGTACTAATTGGTTTGATTGCGGGCATCTTGGGGTCTATGATAGGCGTGGGAGGAGGAATAATAATATCTCCCGCTTTAACTTTCCTTGGTCTTTCACCGCCACAAGTAGCAAGTACAAGTCTCTTTGCAGTTTCTTCAACTAGTATCTCTTCAACTCTAGCGTATGCTAAATCAAACAAGATTCAGTACATGCTTGGAATTAAGATGGCATTACTATCAATTCCAGGTGCGATAATAGGTTCGTATTTTTCGACTAGTATCGACCCAGCATATTTCAAAGCACTACTTGCAATAATACTGGTTGCAACAGGAGTTTATCTTATTTATAAAAAATCAATGATTAATGGAAATTCCTTGTCATTTGAATCAACATGGGTCAAGATTCTTTTTTTTTCCAGCACATTTGTTGCTGGAATTATCTCAAGTTTATTTGGGATAGGGGGAGGAGTCATATTTGTTCCCTTGATGATAATGATTATCGGATTAACGATGTATTTGGCTGCTCCCACATCGCAATTCATATTGATGATTACATCTCTAGTAGGATTGACAACTCATATAATATTAGGAAATCCTCAATATCTTCCTGCAATATTGCTGTCAATAGGTGCGTTTGTGGGCGCGCAGATAGGATCAAGATTATCACCAAAATTGAGTGAACAAAAATTAAGGCTAATTCTTGGAATCGCTTTTATTGGTATTGCTATTAGGCTAATACTTGATTTTTATGAAGTATCAAAAGTAACAATAGTGAGTTGAGCTATTGTTTTGTCAATTCAAAAGAAATTTGAGATTCAATCAAACCGCTTTTACCTTAAAAAATTGTAGATTCAATAATAATATGCATTGGCTGAGTTATCATGAAAACCACAATTCATGATAAAAGTAATAAAGTGGACCTAGAAATATCTATCAGACTGCAGATTATTGTCCATTCAAACTCCAGTGAAAAATATAGATGTTCATGGAAACAAGATTCGTTATCTTGACTATAATAGTTTCAGTTCAAAGAAAAGCGAGACATTAGTGTTATTACATGGAATAGGTGCTTCCGCTGAAAGATGGTCAAAGGTTATCCCATTTTTTTATGAACATTTTAGGCTAATAGTCCCCGATATAATCGGATTTGGTCATAGTGATAAACCAACTGTAGAATATAATGTGTCATTTTTTGTAAAATTTCTAGAAGAGTTCCTAAACAGTTTAGGAGTGAAAAAAACAAGCATAGTAGGTTCTTCATTTGGAGGATTGATTGCAGCAGAATTTGCAATTAAGTATAGTCATGTGGTAAACAAATTAGTTCTAGTTTCTCCTGCCGGGACTATGAAAACTTCTACTAAAACGCTAGAAGAATACATTTTGGCATCATTGTATCCGACACATGATAACGTATGGAGAGCGTTCAACAACATGGCATTTGATCCTAGTACTGTTACAGAACAAACTATAGAAGAGTTTATCGATAGAATGAAACTTCCAAATGCAAAATATGCGTTTATGTCTACTATGCTTGGAATAAGAAATACTACAATTTTGTCTTCGCGATTAAACAAGATACTTTCACCAACGATGATTATGTGGGGTGAACAAGACGATATGATTCCTGTGAAATATGCTGAAGATTATAGGAATATCCCCAATTCTAACCTGGAGGTAATTCCACAATGTGGTCATACGCCATTTACTGAAAAACCAGCGGTATTTTCTAAAAAAGCAATTGATTTTCTGAAAGGATTCAATAGTATTAAATAAACGTATTTTCAAAATTAGTGTATGGGCGATAAGCCGGAATTTAATGAAGATATGGAATCATATAAGAAAGCAATGGATAGCACTACTGAAGCACAGCAAGATTTTTTTAAAAAGTTTTCTAGTCTTCAATTAGATGCAATGCAAAATTTCTTCTCAATGTTGCAAGGTCTTACTTTTTACCATGCGATGTTCAAGACTACGATTCAAAGTGGCGGCAGAATATCAATACCAGAAGCTGAAAGACAAGCGTTGAAAATTGATGATGGAGATCTTGTTCAAGTAATAGTAATTCCAATCGAGAGAAAACATAAGAATAACGCTAACAAATGACTGAAACCTGGTAAACTTTTTGATCCACATCAATAGTGTTAAAAAATAAACTGATTCCAGGTCAATTTGAACGTGTCTTAAGCCATTGTCCTACTTTCGGTATAACATTATTTTGCGAATAACTACTTGCGATTAATCCTACATGTCCAGTATGAAATCGTATTAATCGTTTATCTTCGCTTGATACTACTTCATTCAAAGGAACGCTACATTCTGGGGAAACAAGATGGTCCTCCTCTGCAACAATATTTAGAAGGGGAACTTGAATTGTTTTAAGGTCTACAATAATTTTCCCTAATTTCATTCGGTTCTTAAAAAGGAGATTTTTTTTGTAGACATCATTTACCCACTGCCTTATCGTCTCACCCGCTATAGGAGGAGTATCATACAACCATTTTTCAATGCGTAAGAAGTTCTGTACAAATGAATCGTTATCAATATTTTCAACTAGGTTAAAATATTTATTAACACCCTGTTTAAAAGGTTTCAATATGGAATAATATTCATAAAGTTTTTCTGGTGGCAGGTTACCAATTGTAGTAACTAATTTATCAATATCCATTTGACGCGAAATGTTTGCCATAACAGTTGTATCTTTACTTGTGTCAATCACAGGTGCAATTGTAACTAAATTTTTAACTTTTTCTTGATGTAAGGCTGTATACATGGCCGACATGGATGATCCCATACAATACCCGTGAATTGTAATTTTGTCAACAGAATTCTTATTTTGAACAATCTCAACACAATCATCAATATAGCAATTAACATAGTCGTCAAACGAGACATACTTGTCCATTCTAGTTGGTGATTTCCAATCAAGTAAGTATATATCAAAACCTTGTGTCAAAAGATGGCGGATCCAACTCTTGTTTGGCTGCAGATCGAGTACATATGATCTATTTACTAATGCATATACAACTAATATTGGAACAGGAGAAACTTTTTTAACAAGACTGCGATAATGTAAAAGCCTGTATAATCTTGTTTCACATACTATATCATTTGGAGTATCACCAACAGAGATATGATTATTCTTGGTGAGTAGCTCGACAGCCTTGGCCACCTTTCGGAAATCAATTAGATTGCGATTTTGACTGTTCTTATCTTGGTTTGTCATTTTTATAATTAATCAATGATTTATTTTCTTGCGAGTTTTTTGATATTCGTTTTTTATGATTCTTAAACTTTTTTTGATTTCTTGTAGATCCTTCAAAACCTCATCTAATTCTGACCTTGTTGGTATATTTAGTAAATTGAGATTTTTTTCAACTATCTTGTTAATATAATTTACCAAGTCAAGTTGTTTTGAATATACTTCATTATATGCTATTGCAAATTCTTTGGATGAAAAAAGGGAACTATAGGCTTCTTCAAAGGCATCAATTACAAGAAGTCTGAATTTCTCAGAATCTGCATCACTCAAATTTGGATCAGATTTAGATTTCAAAATAACGTTTCCAATGGCCTGGAATTGGGTTTTTGACATTTGCAACCAGTAATTTGACAAGTATATCGGGAGGTCCATTAGGATCTTGTTCAAAGAAAGCATATCTTGCAGGTATTCGTTGTAATCCTTAGTCAGGGCATTAAATATACCTAGAGTAGGAAAATTTTGTAATTTCTTCCATTTTTCAAAAATATCATATTTAGTGAAATCGTTCAAATTATTATTTTCATCTTTCAATGCTTTATTACCTATTTTATATCTTGATTATTTAGTATATTTACTTTAAATAAAAATTACACTAAATAATCTCTTTTTTTTTATTATGCAACTTTAGAATTGAAATGATCGATATTTGTCTTAATTTTAATCAGTTCTCAATTTTGTTTTTTTTGTACTTTTGACTTGGTATAAATACATATTGTTATCCATATCATTAAATTGAAAAGTGTTTTATCTAGAATACAAAAATGCCTTAATGTAGGTTAATAAAGTCTTTCGATGCAATTAATCAATATGAGATTTACGGACATATTTAAGAAATGGAGACCAAAAGGAAAGATGTATAGTCTTAGATGTAATCAATGCGGAAAAGGCTTTCTTTCCAGCTTTGCACTTGAAGCTCCTGTATGTGGTAAGTGTATGCAAAAAATAAAATCGTCTGACTCAACAATTGATTATGATAAAAAATGTGTTACGTGCGGTAACATGGGAGTCATACATGCGAAATCACAATGTTATTCATGTTATTTTAGACTCCAAAAGTCATAATACGAAAAATATGGTTGTTAGAAATCACACAATACTTGAGTTCTAATATATTTAGTAACAAATTCATTAAATTCAATTATTCATGCATTAGTTTCTGCTATACTATCCATATTAACCACTAAATTGTGATGGAGAAACTAGCTTCATTTTCCTACCAAACCACAAATAGGAGACTCCATTGAATGACTTCATTTGTAGCAATTTCATTCCTGTAATTTTTTCTATTTTTGTCAATCCAGTCAAATCAATACAATAATTTTTTGCTTCAACAACAATAAATTCTAGGTTCTCTTCCCTTACCGTAACATGATTATATTTTAATAAATCACTTGATACAACGGTGTGTAGTATCCAATAAACGCATTCGTCAATTTCTATTTGCATTAATTGATCTATATGATAGCATTTTGATTTCTTTTAAGAAATTAGATAATATTATTTAGAAAAAATAATAATAAAAATTGCTTGAAAAAAAGTATCTAATTTATTGTATAAACAAAGAATAAATTTTTCATAAAATGAAATAGAAAAAGAATCACGTAAATATATTAATTCTATTGATAGTGGATGATAATTATGACCTCTAGATGATTGTTATCTTAAGAATTGTCAGGTAATGCAGGTCACTAAAGTTATCGTCTTTTTTTGGATCTATTTCTTGTTTTATTTAACTTTAATAATATTATACCCGCTATAGCCCATAGAAATGCAGAGCTGAGATATTGATGATAAAACCAAGTTATGCCGCCACCTACAGCAAGGCACATTCCCAAAATTCCAAGAATTTGTTTTTGTTTTACCATAACTAAGTTTAACCTCTCCACAATCTCGTCGTTTCCATATTGATTCAATTATCTTGTAATTAAAGAATTATATAAAAAACATTTCATTGTTGTTCTTACTATTGATTCTGTCGAATCTTAAATATATTTATGACTTGTTAAAAATATGTGAGATTTTCCCATGCTGCTCATGGATTGATGTTTACTTTAGCCCTCACATTGGCACTGCTAATTTCTTTCAATCACCTTAATACTTATGCTGAGCCGACAATGCAGATATGTATCAACGGAAAATGTAAAATGGTATCAGAGCACGATGGATATCATAGTCAAAAAACATGTATTAATGATAAATGCAGTACAGATATGTTACGTACTAATTCCACTGATAAAATAAATTAAATATTACATGATAAACAATTATCGTCTACTCAATCCCCACTTGGTAATTGTACAAATGAATAGCTCTAATGGGACCTATGACAGGATACTGAGATGTCATTTTCTTTTACATTCTTATCGCATTTTTCCTTGTCCACACTGCAGATTTTAATGCTAATTCCATCTTTGCCTTCACCCTTTGCACAATACGGAAGTTCTGAAGAGTCCTCTGCATGAATTAGCATCATATTTAAGTCGAAAGTTGTTATCATGAATAGCGCAAATATCCCGATTATTAATAGAACGGTACTCATGGTTGATAATTAGACATTAGGATATTTAAGCCAAACTCTACTTGTCTCGTTTTTTCCTTCCTTCTTTCCTTCCTTACCTTTCGTCGTAGTCAGTAGTCTTCCGACTTGACTATCGCAAAATTATTACAAATTTTTGACTAGATACGTTTACAAACATTAGGTATCTACTTCTTAGTTTACATCTTATTTCATTTACATATTTGTATTAGAAATTTTAAATAAAAATTTTGTTTAATTTTCCTGTCTATCTTTGAATTCATTGTTGAGATAGATGAATGAAACTAGCGAATTGGTTGGTGTGGTGTCTTCACCGGGCATGACACTAATCGATCGTTAGTTTTTAGAGTAATTTTCAATTAGTAAAGTTCAAGTTCTTTTGAAAACTCGATAACAATAATGGATACTTTTCACTTAGATAATATAATAAATTTGTCTTCAATGAAAATTGATGAACATAACTAACCCAGAGATTATGTTATTGCCAATTAAAACAATCATTAAACGTTGTTTCGACTAGAAATAATCATAAATAAATCTACTTTATATGTCCAAACATTCCAATACATCGTGGGAATGTATATCATGGTAATGGTGGAAGGTTTGTTTACCTTCATTGTCGAATAATAAGAGAATTGTTAGTATAGTGGATGATGAATTAGACATTGCAGTTTTATTTTATGACGCCTTACACACAATTAAGGAAATTCAAGTATTCGAGTTTACAGATCCGATAATGGCACTTGAGCACATCAAAATTAACGCGAAAGATTACGTCCTTGCAATTTCTGACTTGAGAATGCCTGTTGTCAATGGGATACAGCTACTAAAGACTGTAAAAGATTTGAATCCTTTAACTAGAACAATTTTAACGACAGCATTTCAAATGGATGATAATTTATTTCAAGAGTACATTAAGAAGGAAATAATAAACGGTTTTCTTCAAAAGCCAATCCAACTGAAGCAATTACTTGTAGAAGTTAATAAGCAAATTAATATTATTGAAAACGTAATTAAAATATGATTGTCTGTCTTGGTAGAAAAATTACCTCCTAGAAAATTATTTATACAGCATTTATTTGAAATTTAGGCAAAGGTATCGGACTGGTGGAAGGATAATACTGCGTTCTCCATGAATTCGAGTCCCGAACCTTCGCACCAGTTTCCGATTTCAATTTAACTCTTTTATTAAATGATGGCTAAAACATGGCAAGGTAAGCATCCATAACCACGCACGACATGCTTAGGTGGCTATTCTACCATTGGCCCGGCATAGTGATTAAAGTTTTTGTTCTCAATTAATTTATTATGATAACACTTCATTAACTGATGGGAGGATCTCTGTTCCTATTTGGCATCATCATTCGTCTAACTTCCCATCAGTTTAAGATTTTATTATTTGTTGCGTATATCATTGTGACTAACTCAAGTAATATCACTGGTGGGTCAACTCGATCTTATCACTTTCCCGCCAGTTTAATAATCAAATGGATCTTCTATTATCGTAACAATATATCCCCAGTGATTTTTTCTCTGCGAAAAATGGTCAAATTTGTGCTTAAAATATGGCGGGCCGGAAGGGATTTAATTTGTTTACAATGTGAATCCAAAATAGAAGGATTTTAAGCTTAATGATAACTTGTTTGAATAACATATAAACCTGAAGGTTATAAATGAATTTCTTCAAAAACTGACAAAACGCGAGACTTATTTTGATTTCAAGAATTTAATTCAATTTTTAATAATTTTAATGAATATGAAGAGGAAATAAATTGGGGAAAGAGTAAGTCTTTATACTCCTATCTCTCTTGCTAGTTTCACAAGTTTT
>Ga0184623_10000081_pt1 | contig 35850 bp, 34 predicted proteins | sample PLM1_100_b1_FD_133138 | JGI IMG/M metagenome (GOLD analysis project Ga0184623, IMG submission 133138) | Groundwater sediment microbial communities from an aquifer in East River, Colorado, USA - PLM1_100_b1 | ecosystem: Environmental > Terrestrial > Soil > Riparian zone | place: USA: East River... | reverse complement strand
CACCGAACCCCCGCAGGGACCGGAGGAACTCGAAAAGCTCCTCCTGGAGGATGGCTCGGAGGTGCGCGCGACGCTTGCCGCCGAGCGGGTAGTTCCGGTCCAGGAGGAGCGTGGTCATCTCGATGAGGGACCGGACCCCCTTCGGCCCCGCCGCGAGGGCCCGGGTCCGGAGGTCGTCGAGGAGCTCGCGGAGGTCATCGAACTCCATGGCGGGGATTTCCGACGTAAGGGTGTCGAATCCGCGAGAAGCGTTCCCCGCGTGGATCGTCTCGCCGAGGGTCTCGGAAAGTCCGTCGAGATCGATCGGGCCCGATTCCGCCTTCCCGTCCCCGTTCTCCGCGACGCCCGAGGTCACGGGCTCGCCGAACTTGTTCGTGCACCGGAGGAAGATCCCGTCGCCGTACTCGTGCACGCTGAACACGAACGCCCCGCCGTCCGTGTGGCTCCCGCCCCGCGCGTTCCAGTACCGGTCCGCGACGGGGAGGAACCTCTGGTCCTCCGCGCTGAGGCTCGCGAGGGTCGCGTCGATCGCCTGCTTCTCGGAGGCGATCAGGCCGATGGACACCTCCCCCTCCTGGAGGGCGAACACCTGCGGGCGGAGCATCGACGTGTCGGTGATCCCGATCAGCTGGTACGCGCCATCCTCCCGGTCGTTCCGCCCGATGATGAAGAACCAGGGGCCGTCCGGGGAGCCGTGGATGTGGACCGCCTGGATCATCCGGTAGATCCGCTGCCGCTCCGGCGGGAGCATCGTGAAGTCCCGCTCCGTCGTCGGGGCCATCGCCTCGATCACGTACTCGAGCGGGTACCCGTACACCCGCTTCAGGAGGTCGAACAGGAGGACGCTCACCTCCGTGTCCGTGAGGAAGAGGGGGTGGATGTTCCGCTGCTTCAGGTACTCCACGACGGAATGGTAGTTCGCGAAGTCCCCGTTGTGGACGAGGGCCTCGTCGAGGCCGATGAACGGGTGGGCCCCGCCCGGGTGCCATACACGTCCCTTCGTCGGGTACCGCTGGTGCCCGATCCAGACGTGGGCCCGCACGTCCTCGAGCTTGTAGAACCGCGCGCACTGCTCCGCGAACCCCACGATCTTGAACACGAACATGTTCCGGCCGTGGCTCAGAACGAACGCCCGCTTCTCCCCGAGGGACGCGTAGTGCTTCGTGTTCAGGCGGTACGTGTTCTGGAAGACGAACTCGTCCTCGGCCTGGCGGGCGTCGAGGCTCGCGAGCCCCTTCTCTTCCACGAAACCACGGAGGACCTCCGGCTTCACGCGCGCGAAGTACCGCCACACGAGGGGCGGTTTCACGTCCAGCCCGATCGAGGCGTGGTCCCCGAGGTTCTCCACCGGGTACGCGGTGTGGACGTCGAAGGGCGGGTGGACGAACTCCTTCTCCACCTCCGGGCGGGAGGACTCGTCGAGATACGCGATCTGGAGGAGGTAGTGGGACTTCAGGACGTCGGAGGGCACCCGCATCTGCTCCGGCACGAGGCCCACCGCCGCCACGCCGCCGCCCTTCCCGTTCCCTCGGTTGTGCATCTGCTCGACGGGGCAGAGGATGTGGTACCCCCGCACCGGGACCGTGGAGGCGAGGCCCACGACGCCGCACCCGCCCTCGTCCTCCGCCTTCATCGCGTCCACGGGGGACTTCAAGTCGCTGCGGGATCGGATGATGAAATCCGCTTCGCTCACCATTTCGCGACACCTCCCGATGGCGAGGGACCGTTCGGGATCCGGACCAGGAGGTCCGTCCGGCCCCGGAGGTCCTTCACGGAGTCGAGGTTCAGGCGGGCGAGGACCTCCCGCAGCTCGAGCTGCCAGGCCCGGTACATGTTCGAGATCTTCTGGGCGCCCCATTCGGGCTGGATGAGTTGGCTGAGCTCGGGGTCTGTCGTCGTGATCCCCCACGGGCACCCGCGGCCGGACTCGCAGTTCCCGCACAGGACGCAGCCCACCGCGATGAGGTCCGCCGTCCCGAGGATGACGCCGTCCGCACCGAGGGCGATCGCCTTCGCGGCGTCCCACGCGGTCCGGATCCCGCCGCTCGCCATCAGGACGACCTCGTCCCGGATCCCCTCTTTCTCCAGGAACTTGTGGACCTTCGGGACCGCGAACTCGATCGGCATCGCGATGTTCTTCTTCGAGATGTCCGGGGCCGCCCCCGTGCCGCCGTAGCCGCCGTCGAGGTGGACGATGTTCACCCCCGCGTAGTAGCAGCCGACCGCGACCATGTCCACGTCCGTGGGCGTCGAGACCTTCGCGGACACGAGGGCGGTCGGGTTCATCGCCCGGATCCAGTCCACGTGCTTGCGATGGTCCTCGACGGAGTACACGGAGTGGAACGGGAACGGGGAGAAGAGGGACGTGCCCGCCACGGTCTCCCGCATCTTCGCGACGACCGGGGTGTTCTTGTCCCCGAGGAGGTGCCCGCCGAGCCCCGGCTTCGCGCCCTGCGCGTACTTGATCTCCACGAGGCGGGCCCGCTGGACGGTCTCCTCCCGCACGCCGAACATCCCCGTCGCGACCTGCGTGATCACGTGGTCCTTGTACGGGACGAGCTCCTCCGGGTACCCGCCCTCCCCCGTGGACGTGAACGTGTTCCACGCCGTCGCCGCGATCGCGCGGGCGAGCATGATCTGCAGGGAGACGGACCCGAAGGACATCCCGCCCCCGTACCACGGGATCGGGATCTCGATCTTCGCCCCCGTGCCACGACGGTTCAGCGGGAGGGACGTGTCGATCCCCGTGAGGGACTCCGGGTCGTAGCGCCGCTTCGAGGGCGGGAAGTCGAAGTCGAGGAGGTCGAACCCGCCGCCTGCGCGGCCGATCCGGTACTCGAGCCCGCGCTCCGGGGCCTTCCCGGTCTCCGCCATCACCCACGTCGCCATGATCATCTCGTTCGTCCACCGCGGGTTCCCGAGGACCTCCGCGAGCGGGTTCTTCTGGATCGTGATCGCGTCGACGGGGCAGTGCTTCACGCAGTAGAAGTCCTGGGTCTCGCACGCCTCCCCGATGCACCGCTGGGACTTCGGCGCGGAGAGGTGGAGGTCCCCCTCCTTCCGCTCGTGGACGCCGAACGGGCACACTTCCGCGCAGATCCCGCAGTCGATGCACGCGTCGTTCACGTTCACGAGCCACTTCGAGATGTACGCCCGGTACGCCTGCGGGCCCGGGAGGAGCCGCTTCAGCTCCTCGACGTGGGGCGGGTCCTTGTCCAGGGTGATCACCGGACGACCACCTCCTTCGCGGGCGCCCGGACCTTGATGTCCCCGAACGCCTCCCGCTCCGCCTCGTCCTGGAAGATTGCACGGCCCGTCTCCCCGCGGAGCCGCCGGACCTCCCGCATCCCCATCGCGCCGAGGATCTCGAGGAGCTGGTCCCGCCACGCGTTCATCAGGTTCACGACCCGCTGCGTCCCCCATGGGACGTCGGAGAGCGGGAACTCCTCCGGGAACCGTCCGAGGTGGAGGGCGTGGTTCGGCGGGACGCACTCCATCACCGCGTACAGGGCGAGGTCTGGGGCGACGAGGTCCGCGCCGAGGATGATCGTCTTCGGGACGTGTTCCGCGGCCGCGATCGGCCCGCCCGCGAGGACGGTGACGGCATCCCTCTTCGAGAGCTCCACGAGGTACCCGTGGAGATCCCGCAGCGTCCGGATGTACCGGTTCACGCCGTCGATCCCGTCGACCTCCTTCCAGTCGCACGTGAAGTGGATCAGGTCGACGCCCGCCTCGAGGGCCATGTCCATCGCGTCCCGGTCGTAGGAGGAGAGCGGGACCCGGAGAGACACGATCGAGTGCGGGAGGGCCCGCCGCAGGGCGACGAGGTCCACGCCGTCGTCATGGCGGTACGTCGCCTCGACGCCCGCCGCCTTTTCAAATCCCGTGACCTCGCCCTCCGCGATTCGCACGAGGACGCTCGCCTGCAGCTCCGGACTCACGCCCGGCCACGACTTGGCGGGGATTATCGAATACGTCTCGAGGGCTTTCGCGGCCCGGGTGACCGCCGCCAGGACTCCCGCGGGCGGGGTCCCCGGGTTCGCGACGTCGAGGATGAGGGGAATCGGGATCTCCCGGGGCGGGGTCCATGGCCCGCCGCTCCGGAAGTCGAGGTGCGTGGGCCGCGCGCCGACGTCCACGCTCGTGGAGATGTACTCCCGCCCGTGGATCCCGTCCCGCGTGGGCCGCACGATCTCGGACATGTCCGTCCACATCCCGTCGAACCCCTGCCCCCCGAAGGGGCCCCGGTAGCACGCGCCCGTCACGGGGATCCACCCCGCCTCCGCCTCGTTCGCGAGGGTCCGGAGGACCTCCGGCTTGAACAGGCCGTTCCCCGCCTCCGTGAACTCCACGTTCGGCTCGAGGCTGAGCGCGTTCACGGGGCACTCCGCGACGCACCGGAAGCAGACCCGGCACAGGTGGTCCTCGGGCTCCTCCATGAACCGGGTGTCCGCGTCCCGCCGGTCGTGGACCCCGTACAGGCAGGAGTCGATGCACGTCCCGCAGTTCAGGCACCGGGAGAGGTCCCGGTGGACGTCCACGCGGGTCCACGGGCGCCGGGAGGGCGCGGGGGCGATCGGGATGTGATACCGCTTGAACGTCACGGGGCGCCCCTCCGCTTCGGCGCGGCGGGGGTGCCGCCGACGGCCCGGTCCTTGAACGTGTAGAACGCGGGGGTCACCATCCCGGCCCCGAGGAGCTGGCGGTACTCGTCGCTCTCCTGGACCCGCCGCGAGAACGCTTCAATCCGGCCCTGCGGGATGCCGAACCGCTCCGCGACGAGCCCCTCGAGCTCGTCGTACGCCGCAACGAGGGGGAGCTCGCTCTGACACACCCGCTCGCACGCGCCGCAGTGGATGCACAGGAACATCGATTGCGCGTCCTCCGCGCTCACGGCCTCCCCCTTCAGGAGGCGCGCCGCGACCTGGAGCTTCCCGCGGCCCGTGACCATCTCCGAGTTCGTCGCGAGGTACGCGGGGCACACGGGGATGCACGCGCCGCACGCGGAGCACTCGAGCTTGGAGCGCTCCAAGGTGTCGCCGTGGGCCTCCGGCGGCTTGTAGGCTCGGCGGGCGAGCCACGGGATCATCGGCCCCGCCAGGGCCATCCCGAGCTTCGCGAGCCGCGGGGACATCACGAGGCCGAGGACGTTCCCGTACCGGGACTTGATCCGGAAGAACTTCCCGGGGTTCAGGAGGCCCTTCGGGTCCCGGCGGCGCTTCTCCTCCCGGAGCCGGCGGGCGTACTCCTTGCCGAAGCGGTCCGCCATCAGGGGCGTCTGCCAGATCCCCGTGCCGTACGGGATCCCGCCGAGCTTGATCCCCGCGAGCGCGAGCCGGACGGACAGGGCCGCGTGGAGGGTGAACGCCCACTTCTGGCGGGGGTCCGTGAGCCACGTGCACAGCCCGAGGATCCTCCCGCCGTCGACGACGTGGGCCTCGAGCTCGGGGTCGAGCCCCGCCTTCGTCGCGATCCGGTGCCACCCTTCGAAGGCGGCGGACGCGACGGACCGATCGAACATCAGCTCGGAGCCCAGGATCCCGGGGCCGAGCCGCTTCGGCTTCAGCGGGAAGAACCGCTCCCGCCACAGGTAGCTCCCGTGGTGCCGCGGGGCGATCGAGGCCCTTCGGGTCGCGGCGATCTCCATCGCCTCCTTCCCGCCGACGCCGTTCTCGAGGTGGATTAGGAGGGAGTGCGCCTCCCGGAGGAACGGCTCCTCCATGAGGCGGTTGAAGGTGTGCATCCGGTGCGGGTCGAAGTACAGGATGTGGGTGGGGCTCGTCGCGCCGACGAGCTCGTCCGCGTAGTCGAGGGCCTCTTGCGTCCCGGTGAACTGGACGAGGAGGGGCTCCGAGGATTTCGGCGGGAGCCGCACCCTGACGACGACGCGGGTGACGAGCCCGAGCTGGCCCTCCGTCCCGAAGTACAGCGGGAAGTCCGCGTGGCCCTCGTCGACCCACTCCACCCCGCCCATCGGTGTGACGACCTGGAGCGCCTGGACGTTCTTCGAGAGGTGGCCGAACTTCAGGCTGTTGATCCCGTAGCCGCCCGTCGCGACCCAGCCGCCGACGGTCGAGAACCAGGAGCTCGGGTACGTCCGGAGGGCGAGGCCGTCCCCCCGCAGGACCTCCTGGAGGGTGGACCACCGCACACCCGCCTCGACGTCCGCGAGGAACCGCTCCTTGTCGATCGCGAGGACCCGTCGGAGGGCGCTGAGGTCGATGACGACCCCGCCCATCGTCGGGACGGACCCGCCGAGGGGGAACGACGCCGCGCCCCGAGGGACGATCGGGATCCCGAGGTCGTACGCCGCGGAGACGACGTTCGCGACGTCCTCCATGCTCTCCGGCTGGACGACGACGTCCGGCGTCGTGCGGATGAGCATCTTTCGAAGGGAGTCCGGGATGTCCGCCTGGTCCCTCGCATACAGGTCGAGCTCGGCCCCACGCCAGATCACGCGGGCCTTCGGTCCAAGGATCCTGCGGAGTTCCCTTGCAAGCGGAAGCTCGGGCTCTGCATCCGAGGGCATCAAGGGTCCGGCCTCGTCCAGGCCACCGGTCTCGAAGGCGTGAACCGCCATTCTGGCCCCGCCGCGACGCCCCCGCTACCCACGGAGGCGAACCACTTTCATGTCTTATGGTAACATGATATAAATACCGCGCGCGGTCCGCATGCGACAAACGGCCGTACTAATCAGCATTGTTAGAATCATTGTTCGCAAATCACGGCCATTACGTGGACGAATAGCGAGTTCTGTGATCAGGACGGATGGACGATCGGGACCTTCGCCGACAGGATTCCCGGGGGGGAATCGTCATAAAGGAGTCGAGGTGTCTCCGCGGAGGATTCCCATGGTGGTCGTTGATTCCGCCCCCTCTACTAACGAAGTAATGATCGCGGCCCGCGATCTCACCAAGCGCTTCGGCGACCTCGTCGCGGTCGACCACATCGACCTCGAGATTCGCAAGGGGGAGATCTTCGGACTGCTCGGGCCGAACGGCGCGGGGAAGACGACGACGATTTCGATGCTCATCACAATTCGGCCGATCACCGAGGGGCGGGCGACCGTCAATGGCTTCGACGTGGCCCGACAGCCGGCCAAGGTCCGCGCGTCCTGTGGCATCGTTTTCCAGGAGCCGTCCATTGACACTGCGCTCACCGCCCGAGAGAACCTCGAGCTGCATGCACGGCTCTACGGGGTGCCGAAAGCGATCCGGCGAGAGCGGATTGAGGAACTCCTGGCGCTCGTCGACCTGAAGGACAGGGAGGATTCCATTGTCAAGACCTTCTCCGGAGGGATGAAGCGCCGACTTGAGATTGCGCGGGGGTTGCTGCATCACCCTCCCATCATCTTCCTCGACGAGCCCACCCTCGGCCTCGACCCCCAGACCCGGCAGCACATCTGGGACTACATCGAGCGCCTCCGCCGGGAGATGAGGACGACCTTCGTCCTCACGACGCACTACATGGAGGAGGCGGACCGCCTCTGCGACCGGATCGGCATCATCGACCACGGGAAGATCGTCGCGCTCGGCACGCCCAAGGAACTGAAGGACTCGCTCGGCGGCGATACCGTCGTCCTTTCGATGAACGACCCGCCCCTCGACGCGTTCCGCGCCCTCCCGTTCGTATCGAAGCTCGACGTCCGCGACGGCTCGGTATGGCTTTCCGTGGAGAGGGCGACGTCGAACCTAGCCCGCATCATTCAGGCAGCCGGCGGCCGGGAGATCGGCACGGTCGAGGTCCGGCGCCCTACCCTCGAGGATGTCTTCATCAGCCTTACCGGGCGGGCGATTCGGCAAGCGGAGGAAGGCGGAGGGGAAGGCTGGTCCGGACAGGTCATGCAGTACACCGCCACGACGAATCGGTAAGAGGGTGAAACGCATGTCGGAAATCGAGGGTCTGTACGGGATATGGCTGCGCGAATTCAAGGTGTTCCAGCGCGAGAAGTCCCGAGTGATCTCCGCGGTCGCGCAGCCGATCATCTGGCTCTTCCTCCTCGGCGGCGGGATCGGGGCTTCGATCGACACCTCGCGCATCGGAGATGTGGACTACCAGCACTTCCTCTTCCCCGGCATCGTTGCCATGTCCACGATGTTCGGGACGGTTTTCTACGGGCTCTACATTGTCTGGGACCGGAAGATCGACGTGCTGAAGGAGATTCTCGTCGCCCCCATCTCCCGGATTACCGTGTTCTTCGGCAAGGTGCTCGGTGGCGCGACGGACGCGATGATCACCGCCTTCATCTTGCTGCTGCTCGGTGTCGTCCTCGTGGGCGTCGGCCCCATCGGGTTGGTCGCAGGCCTCGGAATCGCGTTGCTCCTTGCCGTCGGGATGGTCTCCATCGGGCTTACACTCGGCGCGTTCTTCGAATCCATGGAGGGTTTCCAAGTGATCATCACATTCATGATTTTCCCGCTGTTCTTTCTCTCCGCCGCGCTCTACCCGATCGCGGGACTGGACCCCGCGATGGGAGCCGCCGTGCGAGCGAACCCGGTTACGTACGCGGTCGATGCCCTCCGGGGGGCGCTGATCGGCCGGAACTACTTCCCCCTCTGGCTTGACCTCGCCGTCCTCCTCCTGTTCGACACGGCGATGGTGCTCCTGGGGGCGTGGGCCTTCCGGCGGATGAAGCTCTAGGCGTCCCCGCGCGTGGGTAGAGGACCGATCAGAATTCCAGACGGAGGGCTTGGAGGACGAAGTCCGCGGTCCGGCGGGCCATCGCCATGATCGTGATCATCGGGTTCACGCCGACGGCGCTCGGGAGGGCGCTCCCGTCTCCGATAAACAGGTTCCGGACCCCGCGGAGCTCCCCGGTCGTCTTCGTCGGCCTCCGCCCGGAGGCGCCCATCGGCACGCTCCCCATCGCGTGGGCGGTGAACAGGGCGAGTGCGTTCGGCCGGATCCCGAGGCGGGCGACCTGGGCCGCGAACGCATCGAGTTCGGCGGGGGCAATCCGTCCCTCCCGCACCGGGATTTCGCACGGCTCGGTGTGGAGGCTCCACACCCCTCTCGCGCCTGCCGCGATGTGGATCCTCGCGGATTCCACGATCCCCCGCATCATCGTGCCCCGGTCCCCGCGCTCCATCCGGTAGTCAATCACGGGGTGGCCCTGGCGGTCGATCGACACCCGCCCCGCGCTCCGGTCCCGGACGAGGATGATGTTCGCGGCGATCCGTGGATACTCCCGCATCACCTCCTTGTGGGCCCGCCCGCCCCGCCACGGGAACCCGAGGGCCGTGAGCCCCGGATGCGCGGGGACCGTCTCGAGCCAGAACCCGTGGTTCCCGTTCAGGGTCAGCCAGCGGTCGATGTGGAGGGTCTGCGGGACCCCCGCCCACATGCGGATCGGGCGATCATACACCCCGCCGACCGCGGTCGTCGGGTCGAACCGGATCCCCTGTCCGACGCCGGGGTCCCGGATCCCGGACCGGAGCAGGATTGCGGGGGTGTGGATCGCGCCCGCCGCGAGGACGACCGCGCGGGCCTTCACCTTGACGGGGATCTCCCCCCCGTCCTTCCGGTGGACGGCCTCCACGCCCGCGACGGCGCCCTCCTTCAGGAGGAGGGTGCGGGCCTCCGTGTCGAACAGGAACTTCGCCCCGTGACGCTGCGCGTCTGGGAGGTACGTGACGAGGGTGGACTGCCTCGCGGAGTACACACACCCGAAGCTGCAGTAGTCGCAGCGGTTCCCGCACCCCTTCGCGTTCTTCGGGGTGACGTGGAAGTCCACGCCGAGCGTGTACCCGAGCGCCTCGCACCCTCTCCGGAGGGCCTCGCTCGCGGGGGTCAGGACCGCCTCCTCCGTGTTCACCCCGAGACGGGACCACACCTCATCGATCGTCGCCTGGAACCCGGGTCCCGCGACCCCGGGGATCCCGTGGGCCCGCTCCCACTCCTCGAGCGTGAACTTCGGCGGCCGCAGGCACGTCTTCCAGTTGATCGCGGTCCCGCCGCCCGCGGTCCGCCCGTGGAGGACGCCGAACGCGAAGTCCCTCGACGTCATCAGGCCGTGCCGTTCGAACATCGAGTCCGTCGCGGGGAGCTCCCGCTGCGTGAACGTCTCCGGCGTCTGGAGAGAGCCCGCCTCGATCACCAGGACCCGATGCCCCGCCTTCGCCGCGGTCGCGGCGATCACCGCGCCGCCCGCCCCGGAGCCGATCACGGCGAGGTCCGTCTCGACCGTCGTCTCCCGGTCCATCGCCATGGGGACGAGGACGAGGTCGGGCGGCGTGTGGCGGGCCTCCCGCCCCGCGTCGTCCGGCGGCGGGTACGCGAGGGCGGGCCAGTTCCGGTTCCGGCCGTCGTCCGTGAGGGCGGAGTAGTAGAGGAACGCGACGAGTCGCTTGATCGCGTGGAACCCCCGCCGCTTCACCCCGAGGCGGCTGCGGGCCCACCCCGTCACGTACGCCTCCCGCGCCTCGGGGGACAGGTCGCGAAACCGCTGGGGCCGCCCCGTCAGCAGGAGGTTCATCGCCGGGCTCTCCACCGCCCGCAGGAGCCGACGGAACTGCCGCTGGACGTCCGGCGGCTGATACTCCGAGATCGCTTTCGCCGCGAGATCGTCGACGCCGAGGTCGCTCGCGGACCCGGCGAGGGGCTCCCATGTGTTCCCGGTCCGGGGGACGATCGTGTCCGCGAGGAGCCGGAGGGTCACCCGCTCGACATTGGAAAGCTCCACAAACTCCTCCAGCGGGGAATGGGGAGGGCGGGATACCTTTTTCCGCCCCCAGGGGCATCCGTGGGCCCCCTTCCGGGGGAGATGAGACCATGCCGCACTATTTCGTGTTGGGGAACTGGACGGACACGGGCGTACGGAACGTGAGGGAGTCGCCGAAGCGGATCGACGCCGCGAAGGAGCTTGCGTCGAAGCTCGGCGGAAGGCTCGAGGTGTACCTGACGATGGGGCAGTACGACTTCGTCGGGGTCGGCGAGATGCCGAACGACGAGGCCGTGATGCAGCTCGCCCTCCAGATCGGGAGCCAGGGGAACGCGCGGACGACGACGCTGAAGGCCTGGACTCAGGGCGAGGCCACGAAGGTCATCGCGAAGCTCCAGTGAGGGTCCGCGGTCGGCCGGGGCGGCCCAGGGCCTAGCCGGCGGCCTAGCCCCGGTCGGGACGCGGGGGATCCGCCCCGGAATCCGAAAGTGGTATAACGCCGTTATTCCTTAGGCAATACCCTCGGAGGAGAAGGCGATGGCGAACTACGCGCATCCGGAGGTCCTCGTGGACACGGGCTGGGTGAAGAGCTTCATTGGCGATGCGAAGGTCCGCATCGTCGAGGTCGACTACGACCCGACGTCGAACTACGACCTCGGCCACATCCCGTCCGCCGCCCTCGTCGACTGGCGGAAGGACATCAACGACCCCGTGACCCGAGACATCGTCTCGAAGTCGCAGCTCGAGCATCTCCTCGGCCGCCTCGGCGTGACGAACGACACGAAGATCGTCCTGTACGGGGACTTCAACAACTGGTTCGCCGCGTTCGCGTTCTGGGTCCTGAAGTACCACGGCGTCGAGGACGTCGTCCTGATGAACGGCGGGCGGAAGAAGTGGCTCCTCGAGGAACTGCCCGTCACGAAGGACGTTCCGACGTACGCGCACACCTCATTCCACGCGAAGGAGCCGGACGAGTCGATCCGTGTGTACTTGGACTACGTCCGACAGGCGATCCGGATGAAGGACAAGGTCCTCGTCGACGTTCGAGGTCCGAAGGAGTTCTCCGGGGAGATCCTCGCGCCCCCGGAGTACCCGACGGAACACGCGCAGCGGGGCGGGCACATCCCGGGCGCGAAGAACATCCCGTGGGGCCAGGCCGTGAACGATGCGGACGGGACGTTCAAGTCCGCGGAGGAGCTGAAGAAGCTGTACGAGGGGAAGGGCGTCACGCCGGACAAAGAGGTCATCGCGTACTGCCGGATCGGGGAGCGGTCCAGCCACTCCTGGTTCGCCCTGAAGTACCTCCTCGGCTACCCGGACGTGAAGAACTACGACGGTTCCTGGACGGAGTGGGGGAACCTCATCAGGACGCCGATTGAGAAGTGAGGTCCGCTAGGGATTGCGGGAAGGAGACGCCCCCCTACGCACTCGAACAGATACTGAGCCGAGCCCGGGGAGGCCCTCTCTTCGTAGACACGTAGTGTACCGGTTGTCCTCAGGTCTCACGCGAGGCGCGGGGCATACTCCTTCGCGAAGTACGTGAGGACGAAGTCGGCCCCGGCCCGCTTGATCGCGGTCAGGCTCTCCAGGACCGCGGCCTCCTCGTCGAGCCATCCGTTGGCGGCCGCCGCCTTCAGGGCTGAATACTCCCCGCTCACCTGGAACGCCGCCAGCGGCGCCTCCACCTCCCGGCGGAGGGTCGCGAGGATGTCGAGGTACGGCATCGCGGGCTTCACCATCAGGACGTCCGCGCCCTCCGCGAGGTCGAGCCGCGCCTCCCGGAGCGCCTGCACCGCCGACCCGGAATCCATCTGGTGGCTCCTCCGGTCCCCGAACTTCGGCGCGCCCTCCGCGGCCTCCCGGAACGGCCCGTAGAACGCGGACGCGTACTTCACCGCGTACGACAGGATTGGGAGCTCCTCGAACCCCGCCTCGTCGAGCGCCCTCCGGATCGCCGCCACCTGCCCGTCCATCATCCCGCTCGGGGCGACCATGTCCGCGCCCGCCAGGGCTTGGCTCACGGCAATCTTCCCGTACGCCTCGAGGGTGCGGTCGTTATCGATGCGCGCACCCCGCAGGAGGCCGCAGTGGCCATGGCTCGTGTACTCGCACAGGCACAGGTCCGCGATAACCGCCACGTCCGCGACCTCCTTAATCCGTCGGATGGCCTCTTGGACGGCGCCGTCCTTCGCGTACGCGCCGGAGCCGCCCTCGTCCTTTTCCCTCGGGATGCCGAACAGGATGATCGCGGGGATTCCGAGGTCCGCGACCTCTCCTGCGTCCTTCGCCACGGTCCTCAGGCTTTGGCGGTGGATCCCGGGCATCGCGGCGATAGGCTGCGGGGCCTTCGTGCGCTCGTCGACGAAGATCGGATACACGAGGTCCCTCGGACTCAGCCGCGTTCCGTGAACGAGATCCCTGATCCTCGGGTTCGCTCGAAGGCGGCGCATCCGTACCGCGGGGTACATCACTCCGCCTCGAGCCCGAGCAGCTTGGCGGCGATCCGCAGTGTCTCCGCGTCCCCCTCGCGCGCGGCGAGCTTCAGCGCCTGCGTCGGGCGCGCGAGCATCTTGTTCGCGAAACTCTCGAGCATCGCGCGCACGGCCTCCCGTTGCGCCTCCGTCAGGCTGGCAATCTTCCGTGTGAATTCTCGATACTCCTCGTCCCGCAGCGCGCGGGCCCTCGTGTACAGCCGTCGCGCGAGGTCGTCCGCGGGCGCCTCCTCCGCCTTTCCGAGGAACGCCTCGACTTCGTCGTCGACGATCCGTTCCGCAGCCAACACCTCGGACCGACGGAGCCGGAGGTTCTCCTGCGCGATCTCCCGGAGCCCGTCGAGGTTCCGCAACTCCACGCCGCGGATCTCCGCGACGCGCTCGTCGATCGTCCGCGGGTTGCTGATGTCGATGATGAGGAGGGGCGCCACGCGGTTCGCCTTCGCGAGCATCGTCGCCAGTTCGTCCCTCGCGAGCACGATGTGCGGGGCGCCCGTGGCGCCGATGATCACGTCGCTCTGCGGCAGGTACTTCGGCATCTCCTCGAACGAGATCGCAATCCCGTTGAGCCGTTTCGCGAGTTCGACCGCACGCTCGTGGCTCCGGTTCGCGACGAAGATCGCTTTGAGGTTCCACCGCGCGAGCGCGGTCGCGACGAGGGTCGCCGTCTCCCCTGCGCCGAGGACGAGGACGACCCGGCCCGTGAGGTCCCCCAGGAGCTTCACCGCCAGGTCGACCGCTGCGCTCCCGATCGAGACGGCGCCCTCGTTCACACTCGTCTCCGTGCGCACCCTCTTGCCGACCGCGATCGCCTTGCGGAAGAGCCCGTCGAGGGTCGGGCCGAGCGCGCCCTCCTGGCGGGCGAACGCGAGGGCGTCCTTTACCTGCCCCAGGATCTGATCTTCGCCCACGATGAGGGAGTCCAGCCCGCCCGCGACGAGGAACAGGTGTCGCACGGTGTCGCGGCCCTCGAGGAAGTGGACCGCGTCCTCGAGCTCGTGGGGGAAGAAATTCGCGGTGAGCGGTTCGAGGACCTTGCTTTCCGCGCCGTCCACGGCTGCGTACACCTCTACGCGATTGCACGTCTTCAGGATTGCCGCCTCGCGAACGCCGGGGAGCGCGCGGACCGCCGCCAGAAGCGACTTCGCTTCCTTCGCCGTTACGAGTTCGAGCTGCTTGATGTCCACCCACCAGTGCGTGACGTGCGCGCTCACGACGGCGAACACGGCGCCGACTAACGGAGGGCCATACTTAAGGATTGACCGGAGGCGAGCCGTCCCCGCATCACAGGTGCCGCTCGACGACGTCGGCGAGCGCCGCCAAGAACTCGGGGCGGTCGTTCGGCACGGGGGCCCGTCGGAACGCGAGCCCCTTCGCCTCGGCGTGCCCCGAGAGCTCGTGGTCGAGGTCGTACAGCGTCTCGAGGTTGTCCGCGACGAATCCGATCGGAGCGACGAGCACGTCCGCCACGCCGTCCGCGGCGAGCGCGTCGAGAACGTCGGCGACCTCGGGGCCGAGCCACGCGCCGCCCGCCATGCCGACGGATTGGAACGCGAACGTCCACGCGGGGGCGTCGACCGCCTTCGCGAGGTTGGCGGCGAGCGCGCGGAGCTGGTGCTCGTATGGGTCGCCCGGCGGCATCCGTGACTTCGGCAGGCTGTGCGCGGTGAACACGACGTGGCCGTTCGATCCGAGTGCCCGTTCCGCGAGGGCCTCGCCCAGAATCGCGCGCCACGTCTCGAACAGGGTCGGCTCGTCGTGCCATTCCTTCACGAACGCGACGGCGACGTCCATGCCCGCGACTGCCTCGTCGATTGCCTTCCGGTACCCCTCCGTGCTCACGGCAGAGTAGAACGGCGCGAGCGGGACGGCGACGATGTCGCGGTGGCCCGCCTTCCGGATGTGTCCGACGGTCTCTCGGATGAACGGGTGCCAGTGCTTCATGCCCACGTACGCGCGGACCGCACGGCCGCGCTCCCGGAGGACCCGCTCCGCTCCCTTCGCCTGCCGCTCCGTGACGTCGACGAGCGGGGTCCGCCCGCCGACCGCCTCGTACCGCGCGCGGAGGTCCCGCACCTCCTCCTCGCCGGGGGCCCGGCCGCCCCGGATGTCCGTGAAGTACGGCCCGACCTCGTCGAGTGTGCGCGGCGTCCCGTACGCCATGAACAGGACCGCCGTCTCCGCGGTCATGGGAGGCCCCCGTGCGCGTGGACAGCTTCCGTGACCGCCGCCAAAACCTCGGGGGGAGTTCCAGGAGCGACTCCGTGGCCCAGGTTGAAGATGTGGCCGGGCCTCCCGCCCGCGCGGTCCATGATCTCCCGCGTCCGCGCGATGGCGAACTCCCTTCCCGCCAGGAGCGCAGCGGGGTCGAGGTTCCCCTGGATCGCGACGCCGTCCCCGAGACGCTGCCACGCCTCGTCGATCGGGATTCGCCAGTCGATGCCGATGACCTCGCCGCCCGCGTCCCGCATCTGCTCGAGGAGCGTGGCCGTGTTCGTGCCGAAGTGGATCCGCGGAACGCCGAGGCCACGCGTTCCCTCGAACACCGCGCGGGAGAACGGCTGCGCGTAGCGCGCGTAGTCCGCCGGCCCGAGGGCGCCGACCCAAGAATCGAACAGCTGGACCGCGTGGGCGCCCGCCTTGACCTGAAACCGCAGGTACGTCGCGACCATGTCCGCGAGCACATCCATGAGCCGCCGCCACGTTGTCTCGTCGCGGAACATGAGTGCCTTCGTCTTCGCGAAGTCCCGGGACGGGCGGCCCTCGATCAGATACGAGGCGAGCGTGAACGGGGCCCCGGAGAAGCCGATGACGGGCACGTCCACGGCGTCCCGGAGGAGGCCGATTGTTTCCGCGATGAAGGTCAGGTCCTTTTCCGGGTCGATCGCCGCCAGGCGGTCCACGTCCTTCCGCTCCGCAATCGGCTCGTGGATCACGGGACCGACATCGTCTTCGATGTGGAACCCCACGCCCATCGGCTCGAGCGGGACCATGATGTCCGCGAACAGGATCGCGGCGTCGACGCCAAGCTTCTCGACGGGGAGGCGGGCGATCTCCGCCGCCAGTTTCGGCGTCTTAGCGATCTCGAGGACCCCGTGCGCTTCCCGGAGCTCGCGGTATTCCGCGAGGTACCGCCCCGCCTGCCGCATGTACCATGCGGGCGTCCGGTCCACGGGCTTGCGCCAGCACGCGCGGAGGAATCGTTCCTGCATCCGCCGAGCGAACCTGCGGAGGGAAATAAGGGCTCGCCTCAGCCCAGCGATTCCAGGAGCGCTCGGAAATCGGGCACCGCGACGCACGTGAAGGTCGGCGTGTCCCGCAACGTGTACTTCCGCGACTCCGCGAACCGCAGGTCCTCGACGAGGTTCAGGAAGTCCTCCGGGCGGTCCGTCTCGAACGCGAGGACGAAATCCTGGTCGTCGAGGCCGTACGAGTACGTCGTGTGGATCGTCACGTTCGGGTACTTGTGGCCGATCCGGAAGTGCTCGCCCATGAGGCGCTTCCGCTCCTCGAACGGGAGCTGGTACCACTCGTGCGTCTTCACGAACGGGTAGACCATGAGGTACGGCTTACCCAGCGGCTCGAGTTTGGCGGTGGTCCCGTGGCCGCCCTCGTGCTCGTGGCCGCCGACGTACTTGGAGCGCCGCGTCATCGCGAGGTACGCGTACGGCGTCTCGAGGTACCCGCCGAGCCGCGTGTCCAGGAACGAGGTCGCGAACCCCTGGAAGTCCTCCACGCGGTCGCCGATCTTCCAGAGCAGGAAGTCCGCGTCCCCCCGGAGGCCCGTGAGCGCATACGGGCGGATCGCGAACCGGCCCGCCCACTTCTCGAGGATGAGGCGGGCTTCCCCCTTGCTCTTCTCCTTGAGTTCCTGCGGGAGTCGCCGCCAGCGGATGTCGAGCTTGTAGAAGGAGAAGTGGACGAACTGCGGGCCGTCCTCGGGCACGGTCGCGTCGAAGGCGGGACGGGAATTAAACGTTCCGTCCGAGGGCGTCGAGAAGGTCCGCGAACGTCGCGCGCGGCGGCACGACCGCCACGCGGATGCCCTCCCCCTCGAGCGTTTCCATCGTCGGCCCGCCGATCGCCGCCACCGTCGCCCGCGCTAGCCCCGCGCGGACCGCGTCCTCCACGCCCAGCGCCGCCGCCAGGTCGAGGAAGTTGCGCACGGTCAACGAGCTGAGGAACGCGTACACGTCGACTTCGCCGCGCACGGCGCGGTCGAAGAACGCGCGCGCGTCCGCGAGGTCCTCCGGAAGACCCACCTCGTACAGGGAGAGGTCCGCAACGTTGCATCCCAGGGAGCGCAGCCCCTCGGGCAGTTCCAGCGAACCTTGGCGGCTGCGGAGGAGAACGACGCGCTTGGCGGCGATCCCCTCCCGCTCGAAGTGCTCCACAATCCCCCGCGAGCTGTGCTCCCGAGGAAGTTCCGCCGAGACCCCGAGGCGCTCGAGGGCGAGCCGGGTGGCGGGCCCGATCGCGACGACCCGAGTCAGGTTCAGCGCCTCCTGAAACCTTTCTCGACCGATCGCCGCGGTCGCCCGGTCAAACGCGAACGCGACCCCGTTGCTGCTCGAGAACACGACCGCGTCCACGGCCCCCGCCTTCAGTCTCCCGAGGAATTCCGGGAACTGCGGGTCCTCGATTTCGCGGGTCTCGAGCATCGGGACGGCGAGCACCTCGAACCCGCGCGACTCCGCGAGCCGGACGGACTCATCGACCTTCTCCGCGGGTCGGAAGATCGCGAGCCGAGGCTTCCGGACCGTGCTATCAGCCCCCGCGCCGGGCCTGCTCGAGGAGCGCGTCCGCCCCCATCGCCCGGAGCTCCTCCGCGATCGCGTCCGCTTCGCGCCTCAGGTCCTTCGCGGCCACCGTGCGATGCGCGGCAACCGCCGTCCGCCCGTCCAGGGAGAGGACGATCGCGTGAATGGTCAGCGCATCACCCCGGAGGGTCGCGTGGACGCCGACGGGCGCGACGCACCCACCGCCGAGGGCGTGGAGCACCTCCCGCTCCGCCTCCACCTCGACCCGCGTCGTGGGGTCGTCGATGGCCCGGAGGTACGACTCCACGCGCGCCCCCGCGCGGCACACGCACGCGACGGCACCCTGCCCCGGCTCGGGGACGAACACCTCCGGGTCGAGCACCTCGTGCGCGGCGTCGATTCCCAAGCGCAGGAGGCCCGCCGCGGAGAGGACCACGCCGTCGTAGTCCCCGCGCCGCCACTTCGCGACCCGGGTCGGCACGTTCCCTCGTATCTCCGCGACCTGGAGGTCCGGCCGGGCGCGGAGGAGCATCGCTCGCCGGCGCACGCTCGACGTGCCGATTCGTGCCCCGTGCGACAGCGTTTCGAGCGTGCGGTCCGAAACGAGCGCGTCCTCGAACGCCGGACGCGGCAGAATCGCCGCCACGACGAACCCTTGACCCATCTTCGTCGGGATATCCTTCAAGCTGTGGACCGCGACGTCCGCCTCGCCCGCCCGGACGCGTTCGTCGATCTCCGTCACGAACGCGCCCTTGCCACCGAAGTCCCGGAGCGCAGCGTCCGCGAGGACGTCGCCAGACGTTTTCACGACCGCCTTCCGCAGCTCGAGCTCGCTGGGGAAGCGCGCGGCCAGGGCGTCCCACACCTCCTGCGTCTGCACGAGGGCGAGCTCGCTGCCCCGGGTCGCGAGGGTCATCGTACGTCGGCCAGGCATTTCGCGAACGCCTCCAGGGTCGCGTCCACGTCTTTCGCGGTGTGGGCTGTGGAGAGGAAGCACGTCTCGAACTGCGACGGCGGCAGGTACACGCCCTCGTCGAGGAGCGCGAGGAACAGCCGGTGGAAGGCCTTCGCGTCGCACGCGAGGGCGTCCTCGTACGATCGCACGGGCCTGGACGTGAGGAACAGCTGGAACATCGAGGCGAGGCCCTGTACGCGAAACCCAAATTCTGCGGCGGCGTCCGCCAGCCCCCTCCGCATCCAATCCCCGAGGCGGTTCACGCCCCCGAGGCCCGTGCGCTTCAGCACATCGAGGGTGGCGAGGCCTGCGGTCATCGCGAGCGGGTTCCCGCTGGCGGTGCCGGCTTGGTACACCTTCCCGAGGGGCGCCAGGTGCTCCATGAGTTCCTTGGAGCCGCCAAACGCCCCGATAGGGACCCCGCCGCCGAGGATCTTCCCGAGCGTCGTGAGGTCTGCGCGGACCCCGAAGAGCTCCTGCGCCCCTCCCATCGCCAGCCGAAAGCCCGTGATCACCTCGTCGAAGATGAGGAGGACCTCGTTCGCTTCAGTGATTTCCCGGACTTCCTGTAGATAGCCATCGGCGGGGAGGATGGGTCCCGCGTTCCCCATCACCGGCTCGAGGATCACCGCCGCCAAATCGCGCCGATTGGCGGCGATTACTTTCCGCATCGCGTTCGCGTCGTTGAACGGGACCGTGAGCGTGTGCTTCGCGGTGGCTTCGAGGACGCCCGCAGAGGACGGGACCCCGAACGTCGTCCCCCCGCTCCCGGCGCGGACGAGGACCGCGTCGTGCGCGCCGTGGTACGCTCCTGTCGCCTTCACGATCTTGCGTCGGCCCGTCGCACCGCGGGCGAGACGAATCGCGTGCATCGTGGCCTCCGTCCCCGAGTTCACGAAACGGAGCATCTCGATGGAGGGGAAGTGCCCGCAGACCTTCTTCGCCAACCGGACCTCCGCCTCGGTCGGGGCGCCGAAGTTCCATCCCGCTTCGAGCTGCTCCCGAATCTGCTCCACCACGTACGGGTGCGCGTGGCCGAGGATCAGCGGCCCGAAGGCCATGCAGCAGTCGATGTAGCGATTCCCGTCGACATCGTACACGTAGGCTCCCCGACCTCGGTGCAAGAAACGGGGGTAGGGGGCGAACGCACGAACCGGGCTGGAAACGCCGCCGGGAAATAGCGAACGCGCCTGGCGATAGAAACGACGGGACCTTTGGGTCTGCACCGAGCAGCCATCTCCCGATTCACGTTAAACGTTTGGCGCAAGGACAAATGAGCGCGACGAGGTGCACGCACGGCGCATTCGTCCCGCCTCGGCGGACTTGCTCAAGGAGGCCTCGGATCGAGCGGGGCCTTCCGCGAGGGTCTCCGCCGGGCGATTAGATCCGGTCACGCAGAGGATATTGAGGCGAGGCGGAAACGGGGAGCCCGATGAAGCGTCCGAGTTTGAGGGCGTTGGTCATCCTCGGGTTCGTCGCGGTGGGCGCCGTATCCGCGGCCGTAACTCAGCGGACCTTCCGCACGAGGAAGTGGTACAGGTTCCCTTCCTTGCGGGATTCCACGACGGGCTGCCCGGTCTCCGCGGACCACCGGTCCATCTCGATAGGCGCGGTCCAGTCGTCCGAGACGACGTGGGCGACCTCGCCGATCTCGATACGCGACATGAGCTCGTTGAGCTTCACGAGGACCGCGGCACACTCCGTCCCGATCTCGTACATCTCGTAGTCCGGGAACGCCGCGAAGCAACGGACGTGGAGGGCCTCGATCATGGAGGGGAGGAACCCCTTCGCGGCGTCGGTCGGGAGCAGCGCCTCCTGTTCAGCGGCCCAGTTCGTCGGCCGGAGGCGCGCGAACCATCCGTCCGTGTATGGCGACTCGGAAAGAAGCTTAGGCCGCTTGAGGACCGCCTCATTCACGGCAACGAGGACTCCGGAGATGGGGGTCTTGAGCATGCCGAAGAACTTCCCGCTCTCGACCGTCCCGATCGCGCGTCCACGGGCGTACTCGGCACCCGCCGGCTTCGCCGTCACCTTCACGAGCTTGCCCGCCACGGCCGCCTGGATGGTCGTGATCCCGACGACGACTTCGCCGTCCTCCTCGCGGGCCCAGGTCAGGCCCTCCGGGTCGTACAGGAGGTCGTCGGGGAACTCGCACTCTGCGATCTTCGTGGTCCTTCCCTCGGTACGAAACGGGGGCGGGTTACGTAGTTTGCGGGAGTCCGGCACCTAGGCGGTGGGCGCGAGCAGGACGGACCGCTGCCGCCCGAGGTGGCTCTTGTACGCGTCGATCCGGCGGACGAGTTCCTTGATCTCCGGGGTCTCCCCGAGGCTCAGGGCGTCCTGCCGGAGGGCGTCGAGGGTGCCGTCCACGGCGTCGAGCACGCGGAGGGCGTCGTTCGTCTCGAGGGTGTCGATCGTGTCTTCGAGCTGGCGGGTCATCGTGCCACCGGGGAGGCGGACCCTCCTCCGGATATTTATGGTTCGTGGCGGGAAATATTCCGGCCGGCGAGAGTCTTGAGGGGATCCCCCCGCGACCGCCGCCGTGTCCTGACAAGGAGATCCACGAGCACGAGCAGGAGGGCGACCTCGACCGCCTTGATGCCGAGTCCGATGGGTTCCACGGGGAGGGTGTCCCGGGATGCCGCGTACGCGAGGATTAGCGCGAGGGTATAGAACAGGGCGATGGGGTCGAAGACCGTCTTTCCGAGTAGGACGAGCCCTCCGAAGACGAGGTACCCTGCGCCCATGCCGGCGAAGGCAGGGCCCGCGGTGGGCTCCCCTGGGATGACGTTCACTGCACCGAGGACGAGGTGGCCGACCCCCGTGGCTCCCGCCAGCGCTGCGGCGACCCTGCGAAGGGTCCGTTCATTGGACGGGGGCAACGACGGCCTTCCCCCGGCCGGACCACCAGACATAGCCTGCCGCCACTAGCAGGACGATCCCCACGACCGTGTGGGCGATGTGGTCCTTCCCGAGTCCGATGTCTGCGTGGGACTGGTGGAAGGCGGCTAGGTAGATCCCGAAGACGAGCAGCACGACGACCGCGATCCAGCGGACGGTGGACATGCCACGGACCCCCGAACCCTGCCGCCCGTCATATCGCTTTCCCCAACCCCACACCCTTAAGGCCCGTGGCCGCCTCCCCCGCGGGGCCGGTGGGGAGCATGTCCGAGTACGAGTCGCTCGCGAAGAACGTGATCAAGAAGACGCTGCACGTGAAACCGAAGGAGAACGTGATCGTGGAGTGCTGGAACCACGGCCTCCCGGTCGCCGCGGAGTTCGTGTACCAGCTCCGCGCGGCGGGCGCCCACACGATGCTCCTGTTCGAGGATGAGGGGACGGTCTGGCGGTCCATGTCGACCCTCCCGAAATCGAAGCTCGGGCACGTCGGGAGCCACGAATGGAAGGCGGTGGACGAGGCGGACGCGTACGTGTTCATCCCGGGACCCGCCGACATCACGAAGATCCGGGAATTCGGAATGGACAAGTGGAACGCGTACACCGGCTACAACAGCGACTGGTACAAGCGCGCGAGGAAGAACCGCCTCCGGGGGGCCCGGATCTCCCTCGGCTACGCCTCGCAGCCGCGGGCCGCCGCATACGGTTTCGATCTCGATGCGTGGCGGGCGATGCTCCTCGACGCGGGCTCCGTGGACCCGGCGGAGATCGTCCGCCGCGGGCGGAAGGTCGCGAGCCTTCTCTCGAAGAAGGGCCGCCTCGAGATCTCCGCGCCGAACGGGACCCGGTTCTCCTGCGATCTCGTCGGGCGGAAGGTCGGAATCGACGATGGCGTCGTCTCCGAGGAGGACCTCGACGACGGCGAGAACGTCACGAACGTCCCGGCGGGGGAGGCGTACGTCGTCCCGGACGAGAAGAGCGGGGAGGGCACGATTGTGTTCGACCGCCCCGTCCCGTACGTGGGGCGGCTGATCCGCGGAATATCGGTCGCCTTCAGCGACGGGCGGATGACGAAGTGGGGCGCGACGGAGAACGCGGACCTGATCCAGAAGGACTGGGACGAGGCGAAGGGCCCGAAGGACCGGCTCGGATTCATCGACATCGGACTGAACCCGAGGGCGCGCCAGGGCTTCCTCCAGGACGTCATCGCAGCGGGGAACGTGTACGTCTCCGTCGGCGACAACGATGAGGTCCACGGGAAGAACAAGACGGATTTCTCCCTCGGGTCGTCGATCACGAACGCGACCGTCACCGTGAACGGCAAGCCGCTCGTGACGAACGGCGCCCTCGCGACGTAGTCCATTGCTCCCAGAACGAGGAGTGACTCCCTCGTCCGCGAGCGGTTGTTCTCGCCGCGGATTTTGTAAACCGCAGGCTTAAGCCGGCGACCCGCCATCGGTGGGTCCACAATCCATGGTCGTCGCAAGCGGGGACCACGGCATCGCATCCGAGATGCAGGATCTGCGGGAGAGCGACCGCGAGGTCCTCGAACTCCTGAGGAACGAGCCCTCCTCCGCGGTGGGCTTCCAGGGGCTGAAGCGTCGCCTTCACCTGCACCCGGAGAAGCTCAGCCGCGCCCTCCGCCGCCTCGAGCGGGACGACCTCGTGGAGAAGACGGACCTCGGGTATCGGATCGGGGTGCGAGCGATGGACCTGCTGACCCCCACGGCGATGAAGCCCGCGACTCCCTCGATCCCGATCCTCCAGACGTTCCTCCCGCCGGAGATCGACCTGCAGGAGCTCGCGACGTACTTGCGGGGGACGTGGTTCGGCGCTCTCCGGTGGTATGGGCTCATGGAGACCCCCGAGGAGCTCACCCTGTCCTGGCTCTCCGAGGACGACGCGATCCAGATCGACGCCCGGCTCCGGACGGGCGCCCTCTCGATCGACGCCCACCTCTCAGAGGCCTCGCAGTTCCCCGCCGCGACGATGGCGGGACACGAGCTGTTCCAGCACATCGCCCAGGCGTACGGCCGCGTGCGGATGAACGGGTAGCCGCTCACTCCTCCCCGGGTCTGGGCGACTCCCTAATCTCGGAAAGAAACCGACGCGGGGTTCTGTGTTCCCGGGTTCGCGCGAAGTCGCGGTCCGTCGAGACGAGGTGGGACAGGCCAAGGCGCAGAACCGTAGCAAGAGCCCCCGCGTCCTTGCGGCCGACGAGCGCAATGATGCGCCGCGGGATCCGCAGGTCCGCCTCGACGACAAGCTCGCAGGTGAGGAGGATGAAGTCCCGAAAGCGCGCCGCCAGGTCCTTGTCGTAGTGCCTCCTGAAGTAACCCATCACTTCTCGGACCACCCGATCTGTCACGACTCCCTGCAGCTCTCCGGCCGCAATCCTCTCCAGGATCCGGTGCGAGTTCGACCGCGGGCGCTCGAATCCGAAGATGAAGACGTTCGAGTCGATGAATGCCCTAGTCCGCATCCTCGGCCTTCCGGACCTGCTCCCGCAATCTCTCCATGGACGTGCGGCGTCTCGGTCGGGTCTCGATGGCGGCCCACACGTCTCGGGCGCGAAGGAGTCCGAGGTCCGTCCCATACTTCACGAGGGCGGCTCGAATCGCTTCTGACTTCGTCGCGAAGAGCCCCGAACGGACCATACGGTCGAGGAGTTCCGCCTCAACTCCGCGAAACTTCAGCGTTAGCGACGATTCCATAGGTATTTCATAGTGATTTCGTAGTATTTATCTATTTCTGGTGTCCGTGGGCGTTTTTCAGGATGTCGTGACTCGGTCCGCGCATTTCGAGTCAATATGGCCCCGCCCCGCCATGGGGTTCCCGGGAGTACACCCATGACCACAACGATCGGTATCACGTGCTCGGACGGGGTCGTCCTCGCCGCGGACAAGCGGGCGAGCAAGGGCTTCTTCGTCGGGTCGAAGGCGGTGAACAAGCTCTTCATGCTCGACGAGGCCACCGCGGTGGCGATCGCGGGGCAGATGAGCGACGCGGAGTACCTCGTGAGCCTCGCGAAGGCGGAGCGGCGGCTGATCTCCCTCCGGCGCGGGTACCCGATGAACGTCCACGAGAGCGCCCGGCTGATCTCGAACATCGTGTACAACGGGATGAAGTCGTACAACCCGTTCTACGTCGAGCTCGTCGTGGCGGGCGTGGACGCGGAGGGCCCCCACGTCTTCACGGCGGACATGAGCGGGGCGATCACGAGCGAGCCCTTCATGGCGTCCGGCTCCGGCAGCCCCCTCGCGTACGGCGTGATGGAGCAGGGCTTCCGCACGGGCCTCGACGTCGAGGCCGGGAAGCGGCTCGCGGAGCAGGCGGTCCGCGCGGCGATGGAGCGGGACCCCGGCAGCGGGAACGGCGTGGACGTGCTCGCGGTGCTGAACGACGCATGGCGGGAGGTGGCGTGATGGCGATGGAGTCCCAGGGCCGCATGCCCTTCTTCTACAGCCCGGAGGGCCGGCTCCTCCAGGTCGACTACGCCCTCCAGGCCGTGAACCGCGGATCCACCACGGTGGGCCTGAAGACGAAGGACTTCGCGGTCCTCTCGAGCCACGTGAAGCCCACCCGGAGCCTCCTAGAGCCCGCGGAGAAGGTGTTCCTCGTGGACGAGCACGTCGGGGCGACGGGGAGCGGGTACATCGGGGACGTGAACTCCCTCGTCGACGAGATCCGCGTGCAGGCCCAGCGGCACCGACTCGTGTACGACATCCCGATCGATGTCGGGTCCCTCGCGCGCCACCTCGGGCAGTACCTCCACAACTTCACCCTGTACACGGTGCGGCCCTTCGGCGCGTCCCTGATCCTCGCGGGGATCGACCCCCTCGGCGTCCAGCTCCTCCAGATCGACCCGAGCGGGACGACGTTCCGCGGGAACGGGTTCGCGATCGGGGCGGGCGCGGACGAGGCCCTCGACGTGCTCACGAAGGGGTACCGGGGGGACCTGCGCGCGGACGAGGCGATCGCGTTGAACACCCGGGCGATTGAGTCCCTGAACGGCGGCGGGACCGCGATCGAGCACGGCGTGATCACGCGGGAGTCCGGAAAGTTCGTCCACATGAACGGCGGGAAGGCCCCGAAGCCGCCCGAGCCGAGGACGAAGTAGAGCCGACACCCGGGGAGGGCCGGTCCCTCCCCGCCTATCCTTTCCTCACGCAGTACACGTCGTGCGTGTCCCCGGGGACCCGCTCGATCACCTTGCGGGCCTCCAGGTCGAGCTTCGTCGCCTCCATGTACCAGGGGATCGACCCCTCGAACTTCCCCTTCAGCGCCTTCAGGACGGCGTCCGTGAGCTCGCGGTGGGTGAGCCCCTTCCTCCCGAGAAGCTGGAGCAGGGTCTTCTTCATCGTCTCGTACTTCGCCCGGTCGACGTGGACGCCCTTCTTCCCCTGCGGGTGGAGGGTGAGGATCTTGTCGTCCATGGGCCGCGGATGGCCGTGGCGGGTATAAAGCCCGGGCCGCGGATGGGCGAAGCCGAGGTGGGGTCCGTCCCCGCGGGCGCGGTTCTTACCTCTAAGTAGAGGTAAGCTCCCGGGTGCGGGGAGGAGCAGTCCGCCTCCGGGTGAACCGTTAAGTGCCCCGGACGCGTTCGCGTCAGCCGATTCCAGATGCGGATCGCCTCCCTGCTCCCGAGCGCCACGGAGATCCTCTTCGCCCTCGGGCTCGACGACGAGGTCGTGGGCGTGAGCCCGGAGTGCGACTACCCCGCCGCCGCGAGGGGGAAGACGATCCTCTCCCGGAACCTGATCGCCCCGGAGATGATGTCCCAGGGAGAGATCGACGCGAAGGTCGTGGAGCATCTCCGGGACGGCGGCTCCCTGTACCACGTCGACGACCGCCTCCTCGAGGAGGCCGCCCCCGACGTGATCTTCACCCAGGGGCTCTGCGAGGTGTGCGCGGCCTCGATCGAGGACGTGAAGTCCGCCGCGTCGAAGCTCCCGAAGATCCCGAAGGTCGTCTCCCTCGACCCGACGGACCTCGACGGCGTCCTCGCGTCGATCGAGACCGTCGGCCGGGAGACGGGACGGGAGGCGGAGTCCCGGTCCTTCGTGGAGTCCCTGCGGGCCCGCCTCCTCGCGGTGGAGACGGAGACGTGGGACCTCGAGCGGGTCCCCACGGTCGGCTGCTTGGAGTGGTTCGAGCCCCTCTTCAATGCAGGCCACTGGATCCCCGAGATGGTGGAGGCCGCGGGCGGGGCGGACGTCCTCGCGGTCCCCGGGAAGCCCTCCGTCCGGATCGAGTGGCGGGACGTCGCGACGGCGGCCCCGGAGGTCGTCGTCCTGATGCCCTGCGGCTTCGGCGTGGACCGGGCCGTGACGGACTCGAAGACCCTCGCCCGCCTCCCGGGGTGGCGGGACCTCCCCGCGGTGCGGCGGGGGGAGGTGTTCGCGGTGGACGCGTCGAGCTACTTCAGCCGCCCCGGGCCCCGCCTCGTGGACGGGGTCGAGATCCTCGCGCACGTCCTCCACCCGGACGCGTTCCCGCGGGAGTGGCCGAAGACCGCCGTGATGCGGCTGGCGGTGTGAGGATGGCCCGGATCTACACCCGGACCGGGGACAAGGGGGAGACGACCCTGATGGGCGGGAAGCGAGCGAGCAAGACGCACCCGCGGGTCGAGGCGATGGGGGACGTCGACGAGCTGAACGCCGCGATCGGGGTCGCGATGGCGGCGCAGTCGGACCCGAAGGTCCTCGAGGTCCTCGGGATCGTCCAGAACACCCTGTTCACGGTCGGCGCGGAGCTCAGCGTCGCGGCGGGGGCGAAGGCGGAGATGCCCAGCGTCACCTCCCACGACGTGATGGCCCTGGAGGGCGCGATGGACGCGATGGACCCCGGGAAGATCACGGAGTTCGTGATGCCCCGGGGCTCGATGGCGGTGACCACCCTCCACCTCGCGCGGGCCGTCGCGCGGCGGGCGGAGCGGCACGTCTTCACGCTCTCGAAGAAGGAGCCCGTGAACCCCGAGCTCCTGCAGTACCTGAACCGTCTCTCCTCGCTCCTCTTCACCCTGGCGGTGTGGGTCCAGCGGGGGGAGGGCGCCCGCCAGGAGCACCCCAGGTACCGCCGCTAGCCCTGAAGGAGCTCGATCCAGATCCCGTCGGGGTCCTTCACGTACACCTCGACCTTGTCCGCCTTCGCCTTGGCGGGGGAGACGACGGAGTTCGCGCCCTTCTGGAGGAGATCCTTGTACGCCTTCTCGACGTCGTCGACGACGAACGCGAGATGGTCGAGCTCCTCTCCCTTCGTGTAGCGGGTCGCGAACCGCGAGCCGGGCGGGTACCAGTTTAGCTCGATCCGCATCTTCGAGCCGGGGCTCACGAGCTGGACGTATTTCCCGCCGTGCCCCATCGTCCCCTGATTGTCCGCCTTCATCCCGAGCGCCTTTGTGTAGAACCTCAGGGAGCGGGGGAGATTCCGCACCCGGATTCCCGCGTAGTAGAACCGATACTTCATGGACGGCGGGAAGGCATCGGAGGATATGGGGTTAGACCCGCCAAACGGCGGCTATCCGAGGACCCTACGGTCCCGAAGGAACCCCTCGATCTCGTCCACGGCCCTCCGGGGCCCGAGGTCGATCGGCGGCGGGCGGACCACGGAGAGCATCTCGGGGATCAGCTCCCGCAACCGGAACGCGTCCTCGTACCGGTACCGGAGGCCGAACGCCCGGAGGTTCCGCTCCGCCTCCGCGTGCCCCTTGGGCGGGATCGCGATCACGGGCGTGCCCGCGGCGACGGCCTCCATCATCGTCCCCTTCCCCGCCAGGGTGATCACGAGGTCCGCGGCGAGGACATAGTCCTGGAGGTTCGGGACGAACCCCTTGTAGTACACGCCGGGGGCCTGCGCGGGCTTGAGCTTCGGCCCGCTCACGACGATCATCTGGGCGTCCGGGAGGTCCACGGCCCGCCACGCCTGCACCGCCTCGTCGATCAGGAACCCGCCGACCGCGGTCCCGCCGGGAGCGACGAGGACCGTCTTCTTCAGGAACACGAGGTCCTCCCGCAGGGTCGAACGGTCCTTGGAGAACGGTCGCACGATGGGCCCGACGTAGCGGGCGTTCGGGAGGTCGATCCCCGTCTCGAGGCCGAGGACCCGCACGTTCGACCGGGAAAGGAGGGAGCCCATCCACCAGCGGCCGAATCCTTCCACGAGGCGCGTCCCGGGATCGCGCGCGAACGCCTGTCCGATGGAGTGTACGAACGCGACGGTCGGGATCCCGTGGCGGGCGGCCTCCCGCACGGAGGCCATCTCGCCGTCCGAGATCAAGAACCGGAACCGCTCCCAGTCCGCCTCCCCCCGGAGGAACTTCCCCGCGATGCGCAGGTACCTCGCGTACTCCCGGTACCACCGGCCCATCGAGCGGATCTCCCCCCGCTCGTGGAACCACTCCGGGGTCGGCGGGAGGGGCATCGCGTCGAAGCCGCTCGCAACCGCGAGGTCGAGGGCGGGCGATCCCGCGAGGAAGAAGAGGTACAGGTCCGGGTGGCGGCCGACGAGTTCCTTCGCGACCGCCACCGCCCGGGCCGCGTGACCCAGGCCGAGGGAGTTTACCGCCACGTATCCGGAGAGGCCCGCCATCCGCGCCGTCGAAGGGCCCCCCGGGCATAAAGGGCGCGGGCCGCTTTCATCGGACCCCCGCCAAGCCTTATCCCCGCCCACGGCGATGGTCGGGCGTGGACACGCGGCGGCTCGCGCGCTTCCCGTACCTGAGGGAGGCGTCCGCCTACCTCAAGGAGAAGGGGATCGACATCTCCGACGTCCTTGGGGACGAGGCGTACCTCCGGGTCCGGGCCCGAGGCTTGGTCCGAGTCTTGATTGCCCTCGAGAAGGGGGACAAGGCCACCCTCGAGGACCCCCCCCTCCACCGAGAGGAGGAGGTCCTCCCGGAAATTCTCGCGTACCCTGTCGCGCGGATGATCGTGTCCTGCATCGCGGACCAGTACCTGATCCGGAGGTACGCGCTCACGGAGGCGGTGTGGGCCCAGGCCCGCCTCGTCCACGAGGACGGTCCCTTCATCGCGGCCCTCGCCGCGAATCTCGGCCTCGACCTACAGCCCGCAAACGGCGGCTTCCGGATCCACTTCGCGGACTTCCTGAAGCACACGAACACGATGCGGGAGAAGGAGTGGAAGCTGATTAACCAGGTCGTGGACATGGGCTACGTCCGCCTCCCTCGCGATCGCGCGTTGCGGGTGATGCGGAACGCGGTTCAGCGCCACATCGAGAGCGAGCTTCCAAGGCCCGTGAACGACAAGATCATACAGGCCCTTCGAACGGAGACGCAGATGGTAAAAACGCTTCTCGCCTCCCGGAAGGAGCGGTTCAAGGCGGAGGAGCTCGGGAAGGTCTCCATCACGAGGTTCCCGCCGTGCATGTACAACCTCCTCGCCTCGATCCAGAACCACGAGAACGTGCCCCACACGGGCCGGTTCGCGATTGTGACGTTCCTCCATCACATCGGCCTCGGGAACGAGGAGATCTTCAAGGTGTTCGGGGACGTGCCGGACTTCGCGGTGGACGTCACCCGCTACCAGATCGAGCACATCACGGGGACGACGAGCGCGACGGAGTATTCCACCCCGGAGTGCGCCACGATGAAGTCGTACGGGATCTGCCCAGGGCCGGACGCCCTCTGCCTTACGATTCGTCACCCGCTCTCGTACTACCGGAAGAAGCCCCGATGGCTCACGTCAGGTGGCGCCACGTCGCGACCGCTCGCTGGATCGCCGTGAGGTTCCCGAGGACCGCGAACAGGGCCATCGCCCACCCGAGGACGTAGTATCGAAGGGGCTCGATCCCGAGGACCCGGAGCGCGTTCGGGTCGATCCCCGCCTGGAGGAGGGCGGCAACCATCAGGATCACAAGCCGGTCCGCCCGACCGAGGGCCCCGCCGTAGTCCCGGCCCGCGCCGACGGCCTGGGCCTGCGTCCCCATGTAGCTCGTCAGGAGGACGCCGACGATCGCGAGGAGGCCGAGCCACACCGGGCAGTACGGGCCGAGTGCAATACCCCCGAGCATCAGGACATCCGCGTACCGGTCGAGGACGTGGTCCAGGAAGTCCCCGCGGCGGGAGGCCTTCCCCGTCATCTTCGCGACCTTCCCGTCGAGCGCGTCGAGGAGGGCGTTCAGGAACACGAAGAGCGCCCCGAGGACGAGGGGCCACCCGCCCCGGAACAGGAACGAGATCCCCGCGAGGGCGGCGGAGACGAGGGCCGCCCACGTTAGCGTGTTCGGGGACACGCTCGCGAGCCGGCGGGCGATCGGGTTCAGGACCGCGTCCGCGAGATGGCGGTACGCGTCTAGTACCACGAGAGCACCTCGTCGCTCCAGTCCAGGTGCCCGGGCTCCCGCCCCGCGACCTTCCCCTGGAGGATCTCCAGGACGACGCCCGCCACGGCCTCGGGGGTCGTCGACGTCGTCTCGATCTCGTACACGAACGGGAGCCGGGCGACGGCCTCCTGCGTGATCACGTCGATCGCCTCCGCCTCCACGTTCTCCCGGACCTTCGCGTCCGGCCACCCCCGGGCCCGGAGCCGCTCCGCGAGGACCCTGGGGTGGCACCGGAGGACGATCGCGAAGTTCACGCTCAGCAGGTGTGAATAGTGGGCGACGAGGAAACCGAGCTTCGTGGGGACCCGGATCTCCCGGTCCAGCGCCTCCACGTCGACCTCCTTCGTCCCCCGGGCCACATCGTACCCCGTCACGAGCTTCCTCTCCTCCGCGAAGCGGTCGAGCGAGAGGACGACGTACCCGCGCCGTTCGAGCTCCGCGGCGACGGAGCTCTTCCCGGTCCCCGGAGTGCCCGTGAGGGCGACGAGCATGCCGCGCACAACCAAGGCGGAGTATATTAAGGGTTCAGGGAAGCGCGGAAAAGAGAGAAAGAAGAAAGAGAAAAGGAAAAGGGTGGGAAGGCTCAGCCTTCCCTTCGGCTCCGCACGCGCAGGATCACAACCGCCGCGCCGATCGCCGCGAGGACCGCGATCGCCTCGAATCCCGGGATCGTCGTCGTCACCCGCGTGAACTGGTTCGGGTCGTTCGCGGCGGGGGTCACGATCACGGATCCCGCTCCGACGCCCGGCGCGTATCCCGGCTTGCTCGACGTCACGTCGATCCGGTAGATTGAGCGGACGGACGGGTTCGCCTCGAACGTCGCCGTGAAAGTCCCCGTGGCCCCGGTCCGGCCGCTGTACCGATCCAGCTCGCCTCCCGGCAGGGAGATCGTGAGGGAGACATCCGCGTCCGGAACGAGCGCGCCCAGACTCGACACGGTGATCGTGACGCTCGTGGTGATGCCCGCATCGAGCGAAGGCGTCTGGACCGTCACGACGACGTCCAGGGGACGGAAGGGAGCGTGCGCGGTGATCCCCGTCCACACGACGGCACCGGCGTACTGCTCCTTGCTCACCGTCGCGGTCACGGTCACGTCCATGTCCTGCGAGACCGCGGGCGCGGTCCACGTCGCGGGGAACCGTCCGTCCGTGCCCGTCGGCCCGGTCGTGCGGTTCAAGCTCCCGGCGCTCGGCGACAGCTCGACCGTCGCGCCCGGCACCGGCGCCCCCGACGCGTCGGACACGACGATCTGGATCGTCGTGGAGCCGCCGGAGGTCACGGACCTCGTGAACGGCGAGATCGAGACCGTCAGGGCCCCGAGGGCGGGTCGCCGGAGACTCCCGAAGGACATCACGTTGTTGACGCCTCCGAAAGTCTCCACCCAACCCGAGAACGAGTCCCGGTCGTACACCTCCAGGTTCTCGTAGTGAACGACGGGCGGCACGCAAGCGCACAGGCTGTTGTAGTATGCCACGTGGTTGAAGTGCAGCCTCCGCTCCGCGAGCGTGTACGAGTTCTTCCCGAGTCCGAGGTGCGTGATCGTGTTCCCGTCGTTCGCGGCGATGATCGGCGCGAACGTCTCCATCCACCGCGGGTTCCACGTCATCGGGTCGTACGTCTCGAGGGCGACCTGCAGCGCACCGCTCGCCTCCGCGGCCCGCAGGTCTACCCAAGAGTTGTACGTGAAGAGGTTCGCGTTCACGCCCTGCCGCCGGAGCACGTCGATGTACGCGCCCACGATCGTCGTCTTCCGCGGGTCCACGCTGAACCCGACGACGCCGATGTTGATCGAAAGGGCCGCGCCCGCGGGCGTCTCCCGCCAGCCGTCCCCGTTCCGATCCAGGTACCCGGCCATGTCGAGGGCCTGGGCCCCGGGGAACGGATTCGTGTCCTGGCGCGGGGTGCCCAGTGGGTCCCGGATCGTCGTGAAGCCCGCGTCCCGGACGACCTCCCACGTCGGCATGAACCAGAACTGGTCCTCCCGGCTGATCAGGGAGTGTGTAACCTTCGCGCTTGGCTCGATCTGCACCGCGAGCTGCTTGTTCACGAGGAGGTACAGGGCCCGTCGGAAGTTCACGTCCCCCATCGCCCCGCCGCCCGCCACGTTCAGCCAGTAGTACAGGAACCGCGGGCCCGGGTTGTGGACCGCGGACACGCTCGGCTCCGCGCGGGAGGCGTTCGCGTTCACGAGGGACTTGGTCAGGGGGTTGCCCAGGGAGTCCCGGAACCCCCCGTAGGTCGTGCATGCGCGCTCGTCCGTGAGGTCGTTCGGCAGCAGGGAGAACCCGATGTAGTCCACGGTCACCGTCCCCACGGGCGGCGCGGGCGTCGCCCGGTTCTTCAGGAGCCGGCACGCCGCGTCGTCCACGGAGGACGCCACGACGAGGGTCACGGAGTCCAGGTACGGGCGGCCCGCCCAGAAGTGCGTGTTCGCGACGAGGAAGTTCGTGTTCCCCGTCGTCGGGGCGTACATCCCGCTGTATCGGATCGTGCCCGTGGAGTCCCACGCGATCGAGTTGTTCAGGATCTGCGAGTAGAACCGCCCGGGGGCGCCCAACGTCGTGAAGTTGAACACGAGGTCGGATCCCGGGGCCGTCACCGCGAAGCCGTACTGCGTGAACGTCCTCACGAGGTCGGCGGTCGTAATCGGCGCGCCCGTCGACCACGTCAACCCGGGCCGGATTGTCACCGTGATCGTCTTCGCAACGCTGTCCGGTGTCCAGCCGAGGGCGGCCCATGGCCTCGGCTCCCCCGTCACGGGGTCGGGCCGGGCCAAGGTGTCCCAGACGAGGTTGTGGATCGGCCCGTCCGCGGGGTTCAATGTCTGCGGGTTCCAGCTCGGGGCCGCGAGGACGGCCATCCGGAGGTTGCCCCCGTACTGCCCCGTGAGGTCCGCCGCGGAGGCGGTCCGCGCGGGGAGGGCGAAGGCAAGGACGATCATGAGGAGGGCGAGCCCGAGGGCCGACGCTGCGGGCCTCATAGCTCTTCCTCCTCGGTCGTCATTTCCTCTTCGGCCGGCATCTCCTCAGGCTCCGGGGACCGACCCTCCTCCATGGAGGGCGACGCAGGCGGGGCCATCTCCGATCCCGCCGGACGCCCGCCGCTGCCCTTCAGCATCCAGCCCACGAGGAACCCGACGACGCCCAGGACCGCCGCGACCGCCCCGAGGATGTACGACGTGTAGCTCCTCTGGACGACCTCAATCACGGGCGAGAACGTAACGGACGTCGCCGCCGTCTGCCGGTTCCCGACGTCGTCCTGCGCCTCGACGACGAAGACGTTCGAGCCGAGGGACAGCGAGAACTGCCGCCGGAAGGCGCCGTTGGCATCGAGGGTCACCGCGATCCCGTTCACGGTCACGAGGCTCACGTCCGCGCCCGTCACGGTGCCGGTGACGTTCACCGCGGTCCGGCTAAGGTCCGTGATGATCGAGGGCGTGATCGCGGCCACCGTGATGGCGGGCGCGACGGTGTCCCGGGTCACCAGGACGCTCACCGAGGCGCTGTTCCCCGCGAGGTCCGTCGTCGAGACGTCGAAGGTGTTCGCACCCTCGACGAGGGGCATCCGGATCGAGAAGCTCCCGTCCGAGCGGACGGCGACCGCGAGGCCCGAGACGGTGAGGCCGCTCACGGCCTCACCCGCGGTCCCGCTGATCACCGTGGTGTCCTTGTTCGTCTTCGCAGGCTCGCTGGACCGGACGTTCAGGAGGGTCGGCGCCGCGGTGTCCAGAACGACGGTCCGGCTCACCGTGGCGACGTTCCCCGCCGCGTCCGTTGCGACGACGTCAATCGTGTTCGGCCCCGACGCCAGATTGAGGGACGTCGAGAACCACCCCGTGACGGAATCCACGGTCACGGCCAATCCGTTCACGGTCACCGTCGCCGCGCTCGGCGCGGTCCCGCTCACGGCGAGGACGGCGTTCGCCGTCACTCCGTCGCCCGCGGGGTTCGCGAGGCTGATCACCGGGGGCATCGTGTCAACGGTCCACGACCAGGTCGCCCGCCCGAGGTTCCCCGCGATGTCGGAGACCTCGAGGGTCGCGCTGTGGGGCCCGTCCGCGGCGGCGTTGGGCGGGTCATACGCCACGGTCATCAGGTTGTAGCAGCACGTCACCGCGTCTTGGAACGTCGGGATCTTGCGCATCGCCTGAGTGACCTCGGCCCCGTCCACCCACAGCCGTGCGGAGTCGATGTTGATCATCCGGACGGTCGTGTCGTACACGTTCGCGACGACTGAGGCACGAGCGTTCGCGACGACCGCCCCCTGCGCGGGGGCGAAGTCCTGGATCGTCACGGGCGTCGTGTCGTACTGCACGGACAGGGTGAGTCCCTGCGCGAGGGCGAACGGCGCGTATCCCGGGCTCACGAAGAGGAGCCCGGCCACCTCGCCCTGGGCCTGCGCGTATGGGAACGTCCAGCCGACACCCGTCTGGATCGGGGTGTTCGCTGCGACGTCCGTCGTCGGCGGGTTCACCAAGGCGAACGGCGAGACACCGATCCGGTTCACGTTCAGGGTGATCGTCGTCGTCGTGCTCCCGGTCGCGTCGAAGCCGGCCGCGTGGACCCAGTAGCAGCCCACGGGCGGGAAGGCCGCCGAGAACCGCTCGGGGTTCGAGGAGGTCCCCATTACGGCGCCGCTGAAGCTGTCTGTGACCGCATAGATGCCGTTGCAGTCTAGGTCCTGGAACACACCGTAGTCGACGTCCGCACCATTGAAGAACAGCCCGAGCCACGTCGCGCTGAT
>Ga0184623_10000080_pt1 | contig 35889 bp, 35 predicted proteins | sample PLM1_100_b1_FD_133138 | JGI IMG/M metagenome (GOLD analysis project Ga0184623, IMG submission 133138) | Groundwater sediment microbial communities from an aquifer in East River, Colorado, USA - PLM1_100_b1 | ecosystem: Environmental > Terrestrial > Soil > Riparian zone | place: USA: East River... | reverse complement strand
GTTACTGACGCTCGCCCCGCCATAGACTTTGCGGCCGGTCTGGCTCCTGGCGTTGACAACCTGCTTGTGATTCATGAGTCGCTAACTGGCACAACTCGTGAGGATAGCCAGCGGGAGTTTGATGGTGCTCAATACGGCCGCTTTAAGACTGCCGTTGTCGAAGTGGTCAACGGTCGGTTGGTGGAGATTCAGCAGCGCTTTCACGAAATTGTGGACGACCGGGAGTATCTAGGAAAGCTAATTGTACGGGGTTCGGAGCGAGCCCGCCACATCGCGGAGGTTAAGCGTGAGCAAGCCTATCGAGCGGTTGGTTTGAAGTGACTACCGCAGTAGCGGCACCAGAAGAACTCACTCCCTTAATCGACTCATTCAAACAAGATGGCTACGTCGTCTTCGAGGGCGCCTACACACCCGAACAAGTGGCGCGGCTTCACGAACTGCGCGAGGAAATCGCACAGGAATGGCAGTACGTCGAGGGCACCGAGGCTTTCCCGGACGCCGTTGGCTCGATGCTGGAACGTCGCCCGCAAGTCATCTTGCCTGCCCTGACACACCCCGTGATGCTTGGCTTTGCCGAAGCTGTAATGGGGCCGCTCGTGCAGCTCGACAGCGCCGTATTAGCCAGTGATCCGCCCATGGATGATGCGGAACAGTTCAACCAGCCGGTCATATGGCACAGGGATCGTTTCGCTTCCGTCCCACCGGACGTGTATGTCCGGCCAATAAGTATGGTGTATCTCGGGTATATGCAGAGCATGACTGATGACGTTGGCGCACTTCGTGTTCTGCCTGGCTCGCATCGGCAGAGCCGCACTCTTGATGACAGCCAAGTCTATGCACCAGTAGATGACGAAGTGCTGGTTCGCGCTGAACCGGGCGACGTTGTAGCGATTCATCACAATCTGCTGCACTCGGGCGGACGCAACACGAGCGACGGCGAGCGGCGATTCTTCGGCTTCATCTACAACATTTCCATGCTCGGCCAGGAAGACAACTTTAGGGGGCCAAATTGCCGAGCCCTCGTGGAAGTCGCTCGCCGAACCAATGATCGGCGAATGCTGCGACTGCTGGGCGAAGACCCGCTGATCTTCCCACGTCAGAACAGTGGCTTCACTCACGCGCTCGAACTGGATTGGGCGCGTTGGCTCGAAGAGGACGCCGAATATGCGCGTGCCACAACTGACGAAGCGGCAACGGTGAGCGGATTGCGTCTGAAACTGGCGGGCCGCTGAAGGGCAAGTTGCGACAACAACAGAGACGGGCGCGGAGTGTGAGCCCCCGCGCCCGTCTGTCGTCCGTCAGCGATCCTTGAGCCGTGCCCCATGCTTCCGCAACAGCCGCCGCACGCTGCTTAGTCTTATTGCGACCGGGTCGCCGGTGGTAGCGCGTACGGGACTCGAACCCGTGATCTCTGCCTTGAGAAGGCAACGTCCTCACCATCTAGACCAACGCGCCGTCGGTACTGCTCTTGCGCGGGAGGGAGGAGTCGAACCCCCGTCTACGGTTTTGGAGACCGCCGTCCGTTCCGCTGGACCACACCCGCCGGAAACAGAGGAGCCGCCTACCCGGCATCCGGGGGCGGCTCCTCGACGTGTCGGCTGGGATCACGTCCAGGCACTACCCCGGGGCTGCTCTTCGCGGCGACCGGCACGCAGCCACGAGCCGGCGAGCTCCTGCCATTGCGTGCTCGTCATCGTCCCGGTCCTCTCGTGCCTCGTTCGGTCTGCGCAGGAAGATGCCAGCCGGCAGACACGACCGTCAACGCGCTTTAGACAAGGTCAATCAAGTCGGCGATCGAGTCGACCACCCGGGACGGCAGGTACGGGAAGCGGCTCACCTCGCCGCTGGTGGTGACGCCGGTAAGCACGAGGATCGTCTCCATACCGGCTTCGAGCCCGGCGATGACGTCAGTGTCCATCCGGTCGCCGATCATCGTCGTGCTCTCGCTGTGCCCGTCGACGGCGTTGAGCGCGCTCCGCATCATCAGCGGGTTCGGCTTGCCGATGAAGTACGGCTCCGCGCCGGTCGCCTTGCTGATCAGCGCCGCGACCGCGCCCGTGGCCGGCAGCGCCCCCTCGTGGGAGGGGCCGGTCGGATCGGGGTTCGTGGCGATGAAGCGCGCGCCGTTGTTGATCAGCCGGATCGCCCTGGTGATCGCCTCGAAGCTGTACGTCCGGGTCTCGCCGAGCACGACGTAGTCCGGGTCCGTGTCGGTAAGCACGTACCCAACCTCGTGCAGCGCCGTGGTGAGACCGGCCTCGCCGATGACGTACGCGGTGCCGTCCGGCCGCTGGTTCTCCAGGAAGCGGGCCGTGGCGAGCGCGGACGTCCAGATCGACTCAGGCGACACCTCGATGCCGACGCGACGGAGCCGGGCGGAGAGGTCCCGTGGCGTGTAGATGGAGTTGTTCGTGAGGACCAGGTACGGCTTGCCGGCCTCGCCGAGGCGGGCGATGAACTCCACCGCGCCGGGCACCGGGTGGCCCTCGTGGACCAGCACGCCGTCCATATCCATCAGCCAACACTCGGTCGGCTTGCGATCGGTCATACCCAGAGGATGCGGGATGCGGCGGGTTGGCGCACTCACGCCACCCCGGTCACCACGTACGTCGTGGGCATCCCCGGTGCCTTGCCACAGCTCTCCGGGCGGGGCGGCGCCGCCGGACGCTCCTCCACCGCAACGCGCCACGAGCGGCCGTCCACATGGTCCACGCGCCAGGAGCCATCCACTGGCGTAATGCTCAGCGCATCAACATGGATCTCCCCAACAAGGCGGCGCACCTCCAATTCGGCCACCTGAGCAGGCCGTGACCAGGTCGAGCGGCCACGGCATCCAGACAGCACGACCTCACCACGCGCCGCAGCGGTCAGCACCGACTCAGCCGCCGTCACATCGAGCCGCCCGTAGGAGTAGCCGCTCGGGAGGACCAGCGCCGTCGGCGCGAACCGGTGCCCGCCGATGTGGGTGCACTCCCAGATCGCAGTGCCTCGGCGTTCGGCCAGGTCGCCAGCGATGGGCCGCCCGAGCAGCGCGCAGCACACATCCCGGCGGCCGTTGGTGCAGACCAGCAGCAGCGGATCGGCCAACCGCGTCCCGAGCCCGGCGGGCCGACCGGCGCCGATGGCAGCGAAGTCGAGGTCGAGCAGTTCCTTGGGATCGTGGACCGTGGCGTGCTCCAACGCGGTCGCGCCGAGTTGGGTGGACGCGAGATACACCTGCAGGGGCCGCGGTGCGTGTGTGTCGGCGTGCGCGCCCGGCCGGCGGATGAGCAGCACGCGGACGCCGGTGCCGGCGCTTCGCCGCATCAGCTCCTCACTGATTACATGGTCGAGGTGGCTCTCCGCGAGCGCGTCTCGGCCCCACGGGCCAGGCTGTTCCAGGCAGAGCCAGTGCGTAGCCAGCGCTGAGGTGCCGGCAAGCGGTTCCGCGAGCTGTTCAGATGCCGCGGAACAGGCTCCGGAGAGGGGACGGCTGGCGGTGCGTGCCGGCGGGTTCATGGGTCTCCAGCATTACACGCCGTGAACGCCGCGCACCGTGCGATGCCCAGATCTGGCGATGCGGCAATGAACGCCGAATATATGGAACCTTTTTGCGCGCGGGGGCATCGTCTAACCGTGAGGTGCCTGGTCGGACTGGTTGCGATCGCCTGCGTGGCTGGATGTAGCAGCGGGTCGTCGACGTCGCGCGGGTCGCCGTCGATCTCGTCCACCCCGCGCCCGCCGGCGGCGACCGACGATGGCATCCGCGCGCTGCTGGCCCGCTCGTTGGTGCTGCCGTCGGTGGGAGCCGGCCAGGCGTGCCCGGTCACGCCAGCCCAGACGCACTCTCCGGTCGCGCAGCCAGCCGACGCGCTCGGGCCGGGTCGCGGGCCGCTCTACCCGATCAGCTTCTACCTCGGACAGGAGGCCACGCTGCGCCTGAGCGGGCAGACCCCCGGCCCGGACGGGCTTTATGCGAAGAAGGTTGTCTGGGCCAGCACGACCGGCGAGTACGAGGGGCCGGTGGTGGTACGGGTCGGCCGCATTGACGGTGCCGGACGCGGTCATGTTCGGCTCTCTTACGACCCGGGTGCCTCGCGGGGCACGGCGGTCGTCTTCGTTGTCGGGGACACACCGGGAGATTGGCCATCGTTTACCTACGTGAGCGGCCCGGGTTGCTACGCCTATCAGCTCGACGGCCGTACTTTCACCCAGGTGATCGTTTTTCGGGTCGTCGCATGATCAGCTCGGTGCGAACACCGTTAATAGTAAAGTTTCTTAACGATTACTCTTGACGGGACGGTCTCTCCGCCCCTATTTTTCGGGTCTGATCCCTGGGCCCGGGATCTGAACCCCGCCCCGGGGCGCGCGGCGGCGGACATCACACCCGTGCTGCGTGAGCGAGGAGTCCTCGTCATGTCACCTGTCCCTGCCTCTGTGTCCCAGTCCGGCCGGGCCCGTCAGGCCCTGCTCGTCCTCGGCACGACCGCGCTGGTGCTCGCCGCGGGCGTCGCCTGGACGGTCCTCCCGGCCGGCGCCGCCGAGCCCAATCTGGCGCTGAACCGTCCCGTGACCACATCCTCCGTGGAGTCCGCCGACCTGGCCGGTGCCAAGGCCGTCGACGGGAACGCCACCACCCGGTGGGCCAGCGCCGAAGGCCACGATCCGGAGTGGCTCCGGGTCGACCTCGGCAGCACCAAGGAGCTCAGCCGGATCGTCCTGCGCTGGGAGGCCGCGTACGCCAAGTCGTACCGCGTCGAGGTCTCCCCCGACGGCTCGGCCTGGCAGCAGACCTACGCCACCACCACCGGGAACGGCGGCGTCGACGACCTCACGGTCACCGGCACTGGCCGTTACGTCCGGGTGTACGGCACTCAGCGCGGGACCGCTTGGGGCTACTCCCTGTACGAGGTGGAGATCTTCGCCCCCGCGACAACGCCCAGCCCAACGCCGACGGTCTCGCCGACGACTACCCCGAGCCCCGGCGGCCCGGGTGTGCCATTCGGCAGCCACCAGTTCCCGTACACGGCCGGCACGCTCAAACCGTCCGGCGCACAGTCCACTCTGGATGCAGCCACGGTGAGCTTCTACCAGAAGTGGAAGGCCGCCTTCATCCGGCAGAACTGCGGCAACGGCTGGTACGAGGTCTACTCCCCCGATGCCGACCACGACTACGTGGCCGAGGGGCAGGGGTACGGCATGGTCATCACGGCGACGATGGCAGGCGCCGATCCGGACGCCAAGAAGATCTTCGACGGGATCCTCAAATTCGTCCTGGACCACCCGTCGGTGAACAACCCGAACCTCACCGCCGCCGAGCAGGATCCGCAGTGCCGCAGCGTCAACGGCAGCGACTCGGCCACGGACGGCGACCTCGACATCGCGTACGGGCTGCTCCTCGCGCACCGGCAATGGGGCAGCAGCGGCGCGCACAACTACAAGGCGATCGCGGTCCGGATGATCAACGCGATCAAGCAGAGCCTGGTGCACCCGACGAGCAAGTTCCTGCTGCTCGGCGATTGGAGCACGCCGGGTAGCCAGCACTACACGATCTCGCGCACGTCGGACTGGCTGATCGACCACTTCCGGGCGTTCCGCGCGGCCACCGGCGACACTGCCTGGGACGGCATCCGGGACAAGCACCAGTCGACGATCGCCAGCCTGCAGAGCCAGTACGCCCCGAACACCGGGCTGCTGCCGGACTTCGTGACCAACACGACCACGAGCCCGCGTCCGGCGGCAGGCGAGGTGCTGGAAAGCCCGAACGACGGCAGCTACTGGTGGAACGCGTGCCGCGACCCGTGGCGGATCGGCCAGGACGCGGTGACTTCTGGCGACAGCCGCTCCACCGCCGCCGTCCGCAAGCTGAACAGCTGGATCAAGCAGGCTGCCGGCGGCAACCCGAACAACATCGGCACCGGATACCGGCTAAGTGGCGCCAAGATCGAGAACGACAGCGCGCCCGCGTTCTGGGCGCCGTTCACGGTCGCCGCGATGACCGATCCCGCCAGCCAGGCGTGGCTCGACGCGCTCTGGACCAAGCTGGCCGCCACCGGCGTCGGCACCGACGGCTACTTCTCCGCCAGCATCCAGCTCCAGGTCATGATCGTGGCCAGCGGCAACTATTGGGTGCCGTAAGCCGTCAGGACAGCGGCAGCGGTGGCGCCAAGGGTGCCGCCGCTGCCGACGTCATTGGGGCGAATTGCCAGCGGATCGGTAGGCTTAGCGCTCCAAGTCACATTTCCGACTGGGCGGTCCCGGCTGACATCGCTGTAAGGCCATGCTTACATCGATGCGAAGGGAGGTCCCGGTGACCCGTGGCGGCAATACGGCGCTGCCGACCAGCACGGTGATCCCCTCGCTGGTCCGCTGGGGCATCAGCCCCGACGCCGACCTCGTGTACCGCACGCTCGCCAGATTCGGCCCCCGCAACCTCGCCAGCACCGCCCGCGAGCTGGGCATGTCCCAGCGTCGGGTCGCCGTCGCCCTGGACGAACTCACCGCCGAGCAGGCGGTCCGCCCGCTCGGCGCCGGCCGCAGCTCGAGCACGCTGAGCGAATCCACGGTGTGGCGCGCGGGTCCGCCGGACAAGGTGGTGCACGGGCTGCGCCGCCGCCGGCTCCGGCTCGTCGACCCGTGGGCGCAGGCCCAGCGCCACATCGCCACGGTCGCCGGCCTCGATCTCTCGCCGACGTCCGAGGTGTTCGCCAGCCGGCAGATCCGGCTGCTGCACGGCGTGGAGCTGATCCAGAGCCGGATCGCCGAACTGGGCCGGATCGAGCGTCACGAGCACCTGACCGTCAGCCCAGAGCCCGCCTTCGACGCCTCCACAGTGGCCGCGGCGTCCCCGCTCGACCGCGCCCTGCTCGCGCGCGGCGTACGGCTGCACGTCCTGAGCGCGCCGCCGGCCGATGGCGACGCCGGCTCGGCGCACAGCGAGGATCTGTACAAGCTCGGTGCCCGGTTCCGGCTCGCCGAGGATCTCCCCGCCAAGCTGATGACGTTCGACCGCAAGGTGGCGCTGCTCCCGATCGATCCGATGGACGCGCGGCGCGGCGCCGTCGAGATCACCGACCAGGGGATCATCAACCGGATCGTCGCCCTGTTCCTCCGCGAATGGGACCGCGCGCGCGACCCGCGCCACAACGGCGTGCCTGCGGTGGCGCTTACGGAACGCGAGCGGGCCCTGGTCGAGCTGCTCGCCGCCGGCCACACCGACCCGGTCGTCGGCCGCCGTCTCGGCATCAGTGCGCGGACGATCGGCTACACGCTGCGCGGGCTGATGGACCGGCTCGGCGTGGAGAACCGGTTCCAGCTGGGCCTCGCCCTGGGCGCGCAGAGGATCTACTTACCGGCGCCGCCAGCGACCGACGAGGCCGGCGAGGCCGGCGACCAGACTCAAGCCTGAGACGTCAGCGGCGTCGAGTCAGCACCCGTCGAGCCTGGCGCGCCTGCGCGAGCAGCCGGCCGTCCTCGGACCAGGCCGTGCAGTCGTCGGTGGCCCAACCGCCGCCGGCGTGGTCGGTGCGGATCCGGACGAGGACCCAGCCGTCTACCGGCTCCCCGACCAGCGCTTCGGCGAACTCGATCGTCAGCTGGATGACGGGCAGCGGCACCGGCACGGTCATCGTCGCGTAGAGCCCCGGCGCCAGCGCGTCGAGGAGGACCGTGACACCGGCAGCGTCAACCGTCCGGTGGTCGGCGAAGCGCAGCCAGGCGATCAGCTCGGCCCGGTCGCCACCGCCCAGAACCTTGCCCTCGCTGGCGGGACGGATCTCCAGGTGCTGCGCGAACGGCACCGGCCCCTGCGGCAGGGGTAACGGCGCGCACGTGCCGGGCTTGGGTACCTCCGGGGCAGGCAGGCCGTTGTAGTGGGGACCCGGCCCGACATCGCCGAACGTGGCGGTGGCCAGCAGGACCGGCCCGCCGCCCTGTACCGCACGCAGCGACGCGATGGACGTGCTGCCGCCGACCCGTTCCACCGCCGGTTCGAGCACCAGTGGCCGTTCATCGACTGCGGTGAGGAACGCGATCGACAGCGCGCGCACCGGCCGGAGATCACCGATCGCGGCGGCCATCGCCTCCAGCGACAGGGAGGTGACGTGACCTCCGTGGACGCCACCCCAGGACCACCAGGAACGGTCGATCGACACCGTACGGGAGAGCCCGTCGGGGGTGCGCCGCCAGACGTCCGCGCTCGGGGCGGGCTCGTCGGCGGCTGGCCTAGCCGCCGGCCCGACACCGCCGCCGGTGTCGTACATCGCCACCCTCCGCCTGCGTTGGAAAGATCAACCTACGCTAACCGACCGCACCACCGCGGCGATGCCAGTAGAACGCACGGGAGGCCACATGCGCACGGGGTTGACCGTCCGCGCGATGCGCGCCAGCGACGCCGACGCCGTCCTCACCATCTACCAGGCCGGCCTCGACAGCGGCGAGGCCAGCTTCGAGGTGATCGCGCCCGACTGGGACGGCTTCGACACGAGCCGGCTGCCCGACCACCGGCACGTGGCCGTCGGCGCCGACGGACGGATCGTGGGCTGGATCGCCGCCAGCGCCGTATCGCGGCGCGCCGTCTACGCGGGCGTGGTCGAGCACAGCGTCTACGTCGACCCCGCCGCCCGTGGCCACGGCGTCGGCGGTGTGCTGCTCGCCGCGCTGATCGCCTCCACCGAGGCCGCCGGCATCTGGACCATCCAGTCGGCGATCTTTCCGGAGAACACCGCCAGCCTGGCGCTGCACGCGCGCGCCGGGTTCCGCGTCGTGGGCGTGCGCGAGCGGATCGCCCGGCACCACGGCCGGTGGCGGGACGTCGTCCTGATAGAGCGGCGGAGCACGATCGTCACCTGACCGCGCGGTCCGCGCGGTCTCAGCCGCGCCGGCGGGCCACCCGCTGCCGCAGCTGCTCCAGCTTCCGGCGGTTCTCGGGCTTCGCCGCCTGGCGCTGCGCCTCGCTGATGAGCCGCTGCCCCTGCGGGCTCCGGATGAACCGGGCGATCTTGCCGATCAGGTTGGCCATGCGAGCCCCTCCGCGGTTGTGCAGTCCCTCCAGTATGCCCGCGCGGGTGACCAGCCCTTCCCTCAAGGGCTCAGGCGGCTAAAGGGCTCAGGTGGCTAACGGCTCAGGCGGCGGGGCGGCCGGCGCTGTGGACGGCCTCGACGGCGGTGTCCGGGTTGTCGCTGAACAGGCCGTCGATCCGCTGTGCCAGGAAGAGGCGGTACTCGGCGAACGCGTCACCGTAGGCGGCCGGGTCGGCGCCGCGCTTGAAGTCGGCGGCGAGGAAGGAGTTCTCGTTCCGGAACGTCCAGGCGTGGACGACCAGTCCCCGGCCGTGCGCGTCGCGGACCAGGCTCGTCGGCGGCTGCACCCGGCCGGCGGCGTCGAGCGGGACGATCCGCGCCTTGGCGACCCCGATCCCGTCGGCGTAGCGGGCGATCCCGGCCAGGCCTGCGGGCTTCACCAGGTCGTCGTACGTCCGCGGATCACCGGCGGCGACGAGGTCGTACGGTGCTCCGGCCGCGTCCACGAGCTGGACCAGCGGCACGTCGACGAGCCGGTTCAGCTGGCGCAGGTTCCCTGTCTCGAACGACTGGATGAAGACGGCGGCGTGCCGATTCGCCAGGCCGTTGCGGCGCAGCGTGCGGACCAGCGGCTCCTCGAGCGACAGGCCGATGCCGTCGAAGTAGGTCGGGTGCTTCGTTTCGGGGTAGATACCGATCCGCTTGCCGCGGCGCCGGCTCTCGTCACGCACCAGGTCGATGACCTCCTGGAGCGTCGGCACCTCATGCCGGCTGTCGTAGAGGGTGTTCCGCGGCCGGATCAGCGGCAGCCGTTCCTTCGCTCGCAGCGTCTTCAGCTCGCGCAGGGTGAAGTCCTCGGTGAACCAGCCGGTGATCGGCCGCCCGTCGATCGTCTTGGTCAACTTCCGCGCGGCGAACTCGGGACGGTCGGCGACGTCGGTGGTGCCGCTGATCTCGTTCTCGTGCCGCGCCACCAGCACGCCGTCCTTCGTCGACACCAGGTCCGGCTCGACGTAGTCGGCGCCGAGCGCGATCGCAAGGCGGTACGCGGCCAATGTGTGCTCGGGCCGGTAGCCGCTGGCGCCGCGGTGGCCGATGACAAGTGGCCCTGCGGAAGGGCGCGCGGTCTCCAGTGCCGTGGCGCCGGTCGCGGGCACCGCACCGGTCAGGGTCACCACGGCGATAGCAGCAATCGCGCCGGCCAAGCCGGCGCGGCGGCGGAACGCGAACATCTCTTCCTCCTCCGGGCACCGGCGGTCGCGGGAGGCCCGGCAGGCAGCCCATCGCACCCGGACGACCTCGACGCGAACCACGCGTGAACACGCCGCCAACGTCGGCCGGCCCGTGCCGCAGAACACCTGGTCGGAGCGGAAATGAGGGTTGCCTCACGAGCCCGAGAACTGGCACGCGACAGACCGAACATTTCCGGGCGATCGTCCGTACCACTCTTCGGACGTGCACGCGGACCCGTGCACGCCACCGGTAGAGACCACGGAGGGACGACCGATGCCGAGGCGAGTAGTGATCGATCCGTCCGGGTCGCCGCGCCAGGTGCTACCCCCCTCGACCAGCACAAACGCGCCACGCCGCCGCCGTCGCGCGGAGCCCGCGGACGATGTCGAGTACCCCCCGGCCCGCCGCCAGGTCCCACAGCGAGAGGTGCCTGTCGATCGGACGCCTGTGCGGCGCGAGGTTCCCCGGCGCGAGGTCCCCCGCCGTGACGTCACCCCCTCCGGCGGCACGCCGGCACAGGAACTCGTCCGCCGCGCCGCCGCCGGACGCGAGGCGCTCGCGCGCCAGATCGCCAGCCGCAGGGACGCCGAGCGCGGCACGACCGCCGGCCGGGAGGTCCCCCGGCCGGAGACCCGCGAGGCACCCCGGCAGGATCCGCCCCAACGTCAAATCGGTCGTCGCGGCGCGCCGGACGGAACGGATCGTCCCGACACCAGCCAGACGACCGGGAGCCACCGCCAGATCGGCCGCCGGGCTGCGCCCGATGACACCAGCCACCAGACCGGGGGTCACCGGCAGATCGGCCGCCGATCCGACACCGAGGACACCGGAGGCCACCGCCGGATCGGCCGCCGCGACGACACCGGCAGCCACCGTCGCGCCGAACCAGCTGAGCCGCCGGCCGCGGACAGCACGACGTCCCGCCGCACAACGACCTGGCGTGACGGCCCCCGCGAGGACGCCACCTGGCGGGACACCACCCGCCGCGAGGTCCCCCGCCGGCAGGCGCGTCGCGCGGAGCCGTCCGCGCCGGACACGGTTGTCATCGAGCCCACCGCGGCCGGCCCGGCAGCTCAGCCCAGCGAAGCCGCGCCCCCGGCCACCCTGCGTGCGGTCCCCGATCTCGACGCCGCTTCCCACGAGTCGCGCCGCGCTGGCGCACGCCGCGCCGCGGCCGGAGCCGGCACCACCGCGGCCGGTCTGATCAGCACTGGCCTGACCCGCGCCGCCCGCCGCCGCGGCATGACCCGCCCTGAGTCCACCCACGGGGACGCGTCGCATAGCGACTCCGGCCACCGGGAGGCGCGCAACCGTCGGGCGACCTCGCGCGAACTGCCGCACGCCCGGGACACCGGCCCCCGCCGGCACCGTCGCCTCGGTCGCAAGCGGATCGGTATCGGGCTGCTCGCCATGCTCACGATCGCCGTTGGCGTCACTGCCGCGGCCGGATTCGCGCTGAGCCGTCCGGAGCAGACGACCCCGATCGCGTCGACCGCCGCCACGGCCACCCCGTGCAACCAGACGGGGCCGGGCCAGCGCGAGGTCGAGGCATACATCGCCACACGGTCGGGCCAGTACGGCCGCGTCAAGCTCGACGGGCGCCAGTCACCATCGGACTGTGCCGCGATCGCGTCGTTCCAGCGCTGGGCGCAGGTTCCCAGCCGTACCGGTTTCGCTGATGCCACCACCGGTTTCCTCGCCCGCCAGCTCGGCGCGATCCGGTACGACCAGTGCCAGGCGCCCGGCGACCGGACCACCGTCTGCGTCGACCTGACCAACCAGGCCATGTGGGTGGTGCGGTCCGGGCGGATCATCCTCGGCCCGACGGTCGCGCGCAGCGGGCGCCAGGGCCAGGCCACGCCGACCGGCACGTACCAGATCACCCAGAAGAAGGTCAGCACGATCTCGAGCGAGTTCGGCACGCCGCTGCCGTACTGGGAGCGGTTCGTCGACGACATCGGCTTCCACACCGCCGACACGCCGATGTACGCGCCGATCCCCGGCTCGTTCGGCTGCGTCAACCTGCTCGACCGGGACGCCAAGGCGCTGTACCAGCTGACCGAGATCGGGACGAGCGTCAGCGTCTTCGGACGGAAGCCGGGCACGTAACCGCGCGAATGCGCGCAAATACGGAGCGCTGTTCGGGTGAGGAGCCGTTAAGTCCACCTGCTCCAAACCTTAAGTGAACCTTAGGCCTCTGGGCGGCAAGATGGGCTAGCCCCTAGCCTCGGGACCGCTCATAGGTCGATAGAGAGGCGCCCCCTCGTGCATCACGTTCGTCAGATGACGATCGGCTTCTTACTCCTCGCCACGATTTTCGGCGGAGTTTGGGCACTCCGGAACTCATCGGATTCCGTCTACAGCATCAGCAAATCACCGCCAGGGGTGACCCAGCAGGGCAACAGCTCCGATATTCCCGCCGAGGACTCGGCATCCGGCGACGCGCAGTCCGACGACTACGGATCGCAATCCGGCGACAGGCGCGTGCTCGCGCAGGCGTCTCCCGCAGGAACGCCGTCACGCACCGTGTCACCCTCGGCAACGCCAGCGGCCAAGCCGCGTACTGCACCCATCACGAGGAAACCGGCTCCGACGGCTCAGCAGCCTGCGCCACCCCCGCCGCCCGCGGTTCCGGCGGACGAGGCCGCCAAAACGCGCGTGGTCGAGCTGGTCAACGCCGAGCGGGCCAAGGCCGGCTGCAGCGCGGTACACAGCGACAGCCGGCTCGCCGCCGCCGCACAGGGCCACAGTGAGGACATGGCCCGTCGCAACTACTTCTCGCACACCACTCCCGAAGGTGTGGATCCGTGGGAGCGGGCCCGTGCCGCCGGGTACAACACGCCCACCGGCGAGAACATCGCGATGGGTCAGCGCACCGCTGAGGACGTTGTGACCGGCTGGATGAACAGCTCCGGCCACCGCGCCAACATCCTCAACTGCGACTCGCACGCGATCGGCATGGGTCTGGGCCGCAACGCGGAAGGCACCCCGTACTGGACCCAGATGTTCGGCTCCGTCTGACGGGTACCCGACAGCCCTCCACCATGAACTGCGAAGGCTCCGGCGTACGTAGGTTGGGGTGAGGAGCCTCTGGAAGGTAACGGCGGGCGAACCGCCCGCCGTTACCGGCTCAACACCTAGCTCAGGTCAAGGGGTGGCCATCATGTCTGGTGGAATCATCGACGACGCCAGGGCCGAAGCGCTGTTCGTTACCGACCTCCAACGCTCCGACTCTCCGACATCCGCCGATATCAAGCGCGCCATCCGTCTCGCGCTGCGGCGCCACGGCGGCACCCGCAACTGCGCGGCACTCGTGGCCGCCGAGTTCGGCGACCACCCGGAGACGGCCGTCGCCCGGATGCAGTGGGTGCTCCAGCTCCTCCACAACGCTTACCCGAACAACGAAGACCTGCCCCGCCCGCGCCAGGCGCGCGAAAACATGGGCGTGGCCTGAGGCTCAGATCCCGCTCAGATCGCTGTCGCCGGGGACGTGCGCGGACCTACCGTCGAGTACACGGCCCCAGCTAGCCTGAGGAGTCCCGATGGAGTTCCTCATTTTTCTCCTGATTGTCCCGCTCCTGATCGGTGGCCTGGCCCTCACCTCGTCCCGGCGCCGTCCTGGTGCGCGCGGACCCGAGGGTTCCGCCACCTTCCCCGACGAGGCTCGTGGGATCGCCGACACCAACCACCGGCAGCACGACAGCGGCCCGGGCGGCTTCTGATCCGTCCCGCCTGGTGAACCGGGTCGGCGGTTGTGCTGGCAGCGGCGCTCCGGGCGTGCGAACGTTAGGTTGCACCGCCGTGGCCAGTCCGTTCCGGGGAGGGGTTCATGGGCAAGGACGTCCCCGTTACCGCGTTCACACCTGAAGATCGGCGCCGGTACCGGCAGAAGGTCCGGCGCAGCCTGGATGTCTTCGCCCGGATGCTGCGCGAGTCCCGCTTCGACTTCGACCGCCCGCTGGCGGGTCTGGAGATCGAGCTGAACCTGGTCGACGCGGCCGGGGATCCGGCCATGAAGAACGCCGAGGTGCTGGCCGCGATCGCCGACCCAGTGTGGTGCACCGAGTTGGGACAGTTCAATCTGGAGATCAACATGCCGCCGCTGCGCCTTGCGGCGGCCGGCACCGCAGAGCTCGAACGCGCCATCCGGGACAACCTCAACCAGGCCGAGAAGGCCGCCCGAACCCGCGACGCGCACATGGTCATGATCGGCATCCTGCCGACGCTGCGGGAGAGCGACCTGAGCGCCGGCATGCTCTCCGCCAACCCGCGGTACGCGCTGCTCAACGAGCAGATCGTCACCGCGCGCGGCGAGGACATGCGTATCGCGATCGACGGCGTCGAGCGGCTCTACACCCACGCGGACAGCGTGGCGCCCGAGGCCGCGTGCACCAGCGTCCAGTTCCACCTCCAGGTCAGCCCAGGTACGTTCGCGCCGCACTGGAATGCTGCCCAGGCCGTCGCGGGCGTGCAGCTCGCCACGGCCGCCAACTCGCCGTTCCTATTCGGCAAGGAGCTGTGGCGGGAGACGCGCATCCCGCTGTTCGAGCAGGCCACCGACACCCGCCCGGAGGAGTTGAAGGAACAGGGTGTACGGCCCCGGGTGTGGTTCGGTGAGCGCTGGATCACCTCGGTATTCGACCTGTTCGAGGAGAACAGTCGCTACTTCCCGGCGCTACTGCCCATCTGCGACGACGAGGAACCGCTGGAGATCCTGGACCGCGGCGACGTGCCCAAGCTCGCCGAGCTCACGCTCCACAACGGGACCATCTACCGCTGGAACCGGCCCGTGTACGCGGTCGTCAGCGGCAAACCACACCTGCGGGTGGAGAACCGGGTGCTGCCGAGCGGCCCGACCGTCGCCGACATTGCCGCCAACGGCGCCTTCTACTACGGGCTGGTTCGGGCACTGGCCGAGGCCGAGCGTCCGATCTGGACCCAGATGTCGTTCGCCGCCGCCGAGGACAACCTGCACACCGCCGCCCGCCACGGGATCGACGCGAAACTGTTCTGGCCCGGGCTCGGTGAGGTGCCGGCCACCGAACTGGTGCTGCGCCGGCTGCTGCCACTCGCTTACCAGGGCCTCGACCATTGGGGCGTTGACCCGTCCGAGCGCGACCGGCTGCTCGGCATCATCGAGCAGCGCTGCCTCACCGGCCAGACGGGCGCCACCTGGCAGGCGGAGACGTTCCACGCCATCGACGCCGCCGAGAACCTCGACCGGCACACCGCCCTGCGCCGCATGACCCAGCGCTACATCGAACACATGCACACCAACGAGCCGGTCCACACCTGGCCAATCGGTTAGCTGCTCGTCCGGACTGTTAGCCGTCCGGGAGCGCCAGCATGTCGTCGAGGGTGAGCGGCAGGACGCCCTCCAGCGCGAGCAGCCGCCGCTTGATCTCCAGCCCGCCACCGAACCCGCCGAGACCACCGCCGCTGGCGATGACCCGGTGACACGGCACCACGACGGGGATGGGGTTCGAGCCCATGATCCCGCCCACCGCGCGCGGCACCTCGTGCGGCGGCATCGTGGTGCCCAGGTCGGTACGGGTGCCCAACTCCTGATAGCTCACGACCTCGCCGAAGCCGACGCCGTCGTACAGCGTGCGGAGGACGTCGCGCTGCGGCCCGGAGCTGAATCGCCAGTCCAGCGGCAGATCGAAGTGGCGCCGCCGGCCGGCGAAATACTCGTCCAGCTCACGACGGACCTCATCGAGCTGCTCGGCCATCTCGTCCTCACCGCAGGGGAAGCGGCGGGCGAGGTCGTCGGCGACCGCGTCAACGCCGCCGAAGGAGACCCTGGCCAGGCCGACCGGCGTGACCGCGATCCCCAGCGGACCGATCGGGCTCGCCAACTCCGCCCAGCCGTACCGCTGGACCATCACGCACGCTCCTTACCTGGCCGTGACCTCCACGCGCGGAGGGATCACCACGGTCATCTCACCGCGCGGGTCTGACAGTTCGTCCTCGACGTACCGGTTGCGGCCGGCGACCAGGCCGGCGATCAGCTGCGGTACGAGGAAGAACGCCATCAGCGCGATCGGGATCGTCCACCCGCTGGTGGCGTCGTGCACCGCGCCGAACGCCAGCGGACCGGCCGCGGCGAGCAGGTATCCGGTGGACTGCGTGAAGCCGGAGAGCGAGGCGGTGTAACCGGCGGTCCGGGTACGCAGGCCGATCATGGCCAGGGCCAGCGGGAACGAGCCGTTGCCGATACCGATCAGGGTGGCCCACAGCCACGGCACCGTGGCCGGTGCCATCGCCAGCCCGAGGTACCCGAAGCCGGTGACGAGCGTGAGGCCACCGGCGACGAACCGCTGGTCGGGCAGGCGCGCGGCGACGGCCGGCAGTACCAGCGAGACCGGAATGCCGATCGCCGTCGTGAGCGCGAGCAGCAGCCCGGCCTGGGTGGCGTCGATGCCGGCATCGCGGAGGATCTGCGGCATCCAGCCCATGACGATGTATGCGCCGAGCGACTGGGAACCGAAGAAGATGGCCATCGCCCAGGCGGTGCGGCTGCGGAGCACGCTCGGGCGCGCTACCGCGTGCGCGGGAAAGTGCAGGTCGCCGCGGCGCAGGGTCAGCTCAGCGTCCGGCGCCCGGGCGACCAGCCACGGGACCACCGCCAGCAGCGCCGTCACGGCCCAGATGCTCAGGCCGCTGCGCCAGCCGGCGCCGACCACGCCGGAGGCGGGGACGGTAATCGCGGCGGAGAGAGCGGTGCCGACGGACAGCACCATGGAGTACAGCCCGGTGACGGTGCCGATCTTGTCCGGGAAGTACTGCCGGACGAGGACGGGCACCAGCACGTTCGAGGCCGCCACACCCGCGAGCGCGACGCCGCTGGCCAGGAAGAACGTCGCCCGGTCGGGCGCGAGCGCGCGGGCCGCGAGGCCGGCGGCGACGACCACCATGCTGGCGGCGACGACCCGGCGGGCGCCGAAGCGGGCGGCCAGGCGGGGCGAGACGGCGCCGAACGCGGCGAAGCAGAGGACGGGCAGGGCGGTGAGGGCTCCGGTGAGCGCGCCGCTGAGGCCCAGGTCGTCCTGGATCTCGCCGAGGAACGGTCCGACGCTGGTCACCACCGGGCGCAGGTTGAACGCGACCGCGACGATGCCGACGAGCGGCAGCAGCCAGATCATCCGCCGGCCACGGACGCGTACAGTTTCCCTACTCGCCATGAGGTCGATCATACAATCATGGGATGACCTGATGATCCTAGAGGAGATCGATGTCACCGCTCGCCTCCCCGCAGCGCACGCCGCTGGTTGATCAGGTGATCGCCCAGCTCAGGAGCCAGATCACGTCAGGCGAATGGCCGGTCGGCAGCCGGATCCCCACCGAGCCCGAACTCGTCGAGCAGTTGGGCGTGGCCCGGAACACCGTCCGGGAGGCGGTGCGCGCGCTGGCGCACTCGGGGCTACTCGACATCCGCCAGGGCGCCGGCACCTTCGTCAAGACCACCAGCGAACTCGCCGCCGTCATGCGCCGCCGCTACGGCGACGCCCGCCAGCGTGACCTGCGGGAGCTGCGCCGGGCGCTGGAGGTGGAGGCGGCACGGCTCGCGGCACGGCGCCGCACCGACGCGGACCTGCGTGCGGTCGAGGCCGCGCTGGAGCGCCGTGAGCGGGCATGGGAGTCCGGCGAGGTGGAGGCCTTCATCGAGGCTGACTCCGCCCTTCACCACGCGCTGGTCAGCGCTTCCGGCAACGCCGCCCTGCTCGACCTCTACGCCGACCTGGGCGACGTCGTCCGCGACGTGCTCCGTGCGGACATCGGCCCAGAACTGTCGCCGGAGGAGTACGTGGACCACTCCCGGCTCGTCGACGCGATCCGCGACCAGGATCCGGAGCGCGCCGCGGTCGAGGCCGGCGCCTACCTGGAAGGCAACCCGACTCCGCCGTCGCCACGCTGAATGCCCTCAGGTTCTGGAGCGGTGGGTCTGGCGCCAGAAGACGAACAGGACGCCGATCGCCAGCCCCATCGAGAGCATGCTGAACCCGATGAATCGCACGAACGCGTCGCCGCCGAGCAGGGCCGCGATCGGGTTCCGGTGCGGGCGCTCGGCCGGGACGGCGTCTCCGTTATGCGCGGCGGGCGCGGTGGCCGGCCCCGAATCGGTCGGCCGCTCAACACTGCGGGTACTCGCGGCCGGCCTGCCGCCCTGCGCGTCGCGCGGCTCACCCACGGTCCAGTCGATCACCAGCATCAGCGCGCACAGGAGGACGACGAGGGCGGCGGCCCGCTGCGTCCACGACGATGCCCGTACCAGCGCGCCTATCCACTGCCACACCACGTGCTTCCCCCCGCCACGGCGCCGCACCCCCACCGCACGCTTTGTACGTGTTTGACCACATCTTGCCATGCGCGCCGGCGCGCCCGCTGGGTGCTCTACGTTAGGGGCGTGCGGGAGTTCATCCGGAGGTGGTTCACCTCGGCGGGTATCAGTGCTGTCGGCTCGACGCCGGACTACCGCTTCTCGCTCGCCAACGAGCGCACGTTCCTCGCCTGGATCCGCACCGCGCTGGCCCTGGTCGGCGGCGGGCTGGCCGTCGACCAGTTCCTGCCCCGGCTCAATCCGCCGTACCTGCGTACGGTGCTGGCGGTCGCCCTGATCGTGCTCGGCGGCTTCGCTGCTACCCGGTCGGCGATCCGCTGGGTCCAGTCCGAGCGGGCCATCCGCCTCGGCGAGGATCTTCCGCCGTCCCGGTTCCCCGGAGTGCTCGCCGCGGTTCTCGGGTTCGGCGCGCTCTTCCTTGCCGTCGCGATCGTGTTCGGATGAGTAACCAGCTCAACCCCGAACGCACCGACCTAGCGTGGCGCCGGACCGTCCTCACCGCCACGGTCGCCGCGCTCCTCGGCGTGCGGGGCGCCGTCGTGCACTGGCCAGGCCCGGTCGCGGCGCTCGCCGTCGCCGCACTCGGCGCGGCGGTGGGCCTGATCGCGCTGGTCGGGCGGCGGCGCGGCGACGTGCTGGCGGCCGGACCCGTCCGGATACTCACCCACCGGGTCTGGATCACCACCGCCGCGACGCTCGCCCTCGCAGCCATCGGGCTCGCCTCTGTGCTCAGGCCTTGATCTCGGCCCAGGCCTTGACCCACGCGGCGTAATCGGTGCACTGCACATCACGGCCGTCGACGCACTTCTTGGTCGGCGTGCGCCAGTACCAGACCTTGTCGAAGTACGGCTCGTCGGTGGCGTGGAACGTGGTGCAGAAGTTCTTGTCCGTGGTCTGCGCGCACGCGTTCCGGTTCGACGGCGCCTGACCGAACCACTCGGCTACCTGCGCGTTCACCTTCGGCGTGAGGACGTGATCGAACCACTTGTAGGCGCAGTTCGGGTGCTTCGCCTTCGCGGCGACCATCCACGTGTCCGACCAGCCGGTCGTGCCCTCCGCCGGCACCGCCGCCTGCACCGGCACCTTCTGGGTCTGCGCCAGGCTGGCAATCGACTGCCAGGTGGAGCCGATCACGGCATCGCCGCTCTTGAACGCCGCGACCTCGGCCGTGTAGTCGTTCCAGTAGCCGCTGACGTTCGCGCGCTGCTTCTTCAGCAGGTCGACCGTGGCAGTGAACTGCCTCTCGTCGAGGGCGTACGGATCGGTGATGCCGAGGTCGGGCTGAGCCGTCATCAGGTACACCGCAGCGTCCGCAATGGACATCGGCGAGTCGTGGACGGTGATCTTGCCCTGGTGCGGCGTGGTTTCGGTGAAGACCGGGTCCCACGACTTTGGCGCTGGCTTCACCAGATCCGTGCGCCACATCAGCAGGTTGGCGCCGCGGCCGTGCGGCACGCCGTAGGGGGTGTCCTCCACCGCATTCCACGGCTTGGCCTTGAGCCCGTCCACCACATCGGCGTAGTTCGGCACGAGGTCGGTGTTGACCGGAGCCACCACGCCATCGTTGATCATCGTCCCCGAGATGTCGCCGGATACGGCCGCCGCGTCGTACGCGCCGGACCGCATCAGGGTCAGCATCTGGTCAGAACTCTGGGCGACCGTGACGTTCACCTTGCACCCGCTCGCCTGCTCGAACGGGGTGACCCAGTTGACCTTCGGATCGGTGGAGCCGTTCTCCACGTATCCCGCCCTGGCCACCAGGTCGAGCTCACCCTCACCAGCCCCGAGCGTCTTCAGCGCCGACAGCTGCGGTGGACCGTCCACCTTCGCCGTCGGCTTGTTCTCGTCGCCGCCGGTACACGCGGCCGCTGCGAGCAGCAGTGCCGCGGCGGCAGCCACCACTCGGGTAGTACGCCGCAGGTACATGGGGAATCTCCGTTCGGGCCAGGGTGCAATGACCTGGCCACCGTAACGCGGAGACGCTCCCCTACCGTGAACGTGCAGGTCAGAGCTGTACGCCCGTGAGCACCATCACGCGCTCGTAGGTGTAGTCGGCCATCGCCGAGCGCAACCCCTCGCGCCCGACGCCGGATCCCTTGACGCCGCCGTACGGCATCTGATCGGCGCGGAAGCTCGGCACGTCGCCGACGATCACGCCGCCGACCTCAAGCTGCTGGTGCGCCGCGAAGGCGGTCCGGAGGTGGTGCGTGAAGACGCCGGCCTGCAGCCCGAACTCCGAGTCGTTGACCAGCGCGAACGCCTCCTCGGCGCCGTCGAACGGGGTGACGGTCATCACCGGGCCGAACACCTCGTCGCAGCTCACCTTGGCGTCGCGCGGGGCGTCCACGAGGACGGTCGGCGCGTAACTGGCGCCGTCGCGGACGCCGCCCGTCAGCACCTTCGCGCCGGCGGCGACGGCCTCGTCGACCCACCGCTCGACCCGCTGCGCTGCCTCGACGTTGATCATCGGGCCGACATCGGTGGCGTCGTCGTTGGGGTCGCCGGTCTGTTGCGCCTCGACCTTGGCCACGAGTTGGGGCAGCAGCTCGTCGTAGACGGCGCGATCCACCAGTACCCGCTGGACGGCGATGCACGACTGCCCGGCTTGGTAGTTGGAGAAGGTGGCGATGCGGGTGGCGGCCCAGTCGAGGTCGGTGTCGCTGCCGTAGTCGGCGCAGACCACGGCCGCCGCGTTGCCACCCAGCTCCAGCGTGACGTGCTTGCGCGGCACGGACTCCTTGATGGACCAGCCGACCAGGCTCGAACCGGTGAACGACACCACCGGCAGCCGCGGATCGGCCGTGAGCGCGGCGGCACGGTCGTTCGGCACCGTGAGCACCGAGACCATGCCGGCGGGCAGGTCCGTGTCGGCGAGCAGCTCGCCGAGGAGCAGCGCGGCGAGCGGGGTCTTCGGGGCCGGCTTGAGGATGATCGGCGCCCCGACGGCGATGGCCGGCGCGAGCTTGTGCGCCACCAGGTTGAGCGGGAAGTTGAACGGAGAGATGCCCAGGACGGGCCCGTGCGGGAAGCGCCGGAGCACGCCGATACGCCCGGTCGCCGCCGGGTCGGTATCGAGCCGTTGCAGCTCGCCGCCGAACCGGCGTGCCTCCTCGGCCGCCCAGCGGAACGTGGAGATGCCCCGGTTCACTTCGAGCCGCGCCCACTTGATCGGCTTGCCGTTCTCCGCCGTGATCAGGCGGGCGATCTCCTCGGCGCGCTCGGTGAGCCGCTTCGAGACGTGGTCGAGCGCGGCGGCACGCTGGTGCGCCGGCAGGGCCTGCGCCTCCAGCCGGACCGCGTCCGCGGCGGCCACGGCCTCTTCCACCTGCGCCTCAGTCGGGACTGCGACCACAGCCACCTCGTGCCCGTCGTACGGGTGGGTGAGGGTCAGCGTCTCCTCACCGGTCGTCGCGCGGCCGGCCAGCCAGAACGGCGTGATCTCGGACATCGGTGCTCCTCGCTCGGTGGTCTCGTCTCCGAGGCTATTACCCACTCCGCCGGCCGACATTGTCCGCCACGGCCAACTGGTGGGTCGTTGGTGCGCCGCCACGGAGCCGTGTGATGCGGCGCGCGCCGGGCTGCAGCGCCGTGTGATGCGGCGCGCCGGGTCATCGCGCGCGGCGCATCACACGGCCGGGCGGTGCGGCGCCGTCACGGAGAGCGCGAGCCAGAGTTCCATCCGCGTCCCGGCGTCGCTCAAGGGCCGGCCGAGTAGGCGCTCCACCCGGCCCATCCGGTACCGCAGGGTGTGCCGGTGCACGCCCAGTTCGGCGGCGGCGGTGTCCCATTGCCCGTTGTGCGCCAGCCATACCCGCAGCGACTCCACCAACGACCCCCGGGCCTGCGCGCCGTACTCGGCCAGCGGCGCGAGCATGGCCTCGGCGTACGCATGGACCGCGTCACCGGCCAGCAGCCCGAGCAGTCCGCCCTCGGTGATCTCGCCGAACGGGACGATCCGGCGCTCGTCGCGACGAGCCACCGCCAGCGCGCGGCTCGCCTCCTCGTGTGCCGTGCCGAGCTGGGTGAACGGGTGTGCGGCCGACACGCCGGCAACGGTGTCCGGCCGGCGGGCGACGAGGGTGCCGAGCGCGTCGATCCCGGTACCGGCCGGGACGGCGACCACCACGGCGTCACCGTCGAGGCGGAGCAGTACCGGCGGCAGCGCGTCCTCCAGCGCGGCGACCAGTTCCTCGCCTGGCTCGCCGTCCACCGGCGCGACGACTGCGACGTGCCACGGGCCGTCGGCTGCGGCGCCGATCAGCAACGAGGCGGTGGCGCGTACGGCGTCTCCGCCGTCCGCGCCCAGCGCGAGGTCGAGTACGGCCGCACGGAGCGCCCGCTCGGCGCCGGCGAGCTGCCGGGACCGTTCCAGCGCGAGCGCCAGCAGCGGCACCGCGAGCGTGACCACGGTGCGGTCCACCGCCGAGAGCCGCCCCTCAGTGCCGGCCGCGAGGAACCCGCGCAACCGCCCACCGGCGCCCAGCCCTTGGATCACCACCTCACGGCCGCCCTCCGCCAGCGCCGCCGACGAGCGCGGACCGTGGCCACGGAGTCGGGCGAACTCGCCAGCCAGGGCGGCGGCGCGCTGGCGGGCGGCGGCCGGTTGGGCATGCACGGGACGGCCGGCCGCGTCGGTCAGCACCGCCCAGCCGCGGATCAGCCGCGCGAGCGTGGTGACCACCGCGGCAGCGCCGTCCGGATCGAGGGCCGCACGGGTAAGGGCGTGTTGAGCGTCGTACGCGGCAGCAAGGGTTTCGTACTGTTCCCGCGCGACGGCGCTGGCCACGGCCTTGGAAATCGCCAGGAACGGGACTGGCCGCGGCACCGCCAGCAGCGGCAGGTCGTGCTCGGCGCAGGCTCGTCGCAGCGCCGCCGGCACCGCGCGGTGCACCACGCCGACACCGAAACCCAGCCCGACCACCCCGGTCTCGACCAGGCGCTGGACGTACGCACGGTTGGTTGCCTTGAGCCCCATACCGGTGATGAGCAGCAACTCGCCGCCCTCCAGGTACTCGGTGGGATCCTCCAGCTCGCTGACGTGGACCCAGCGCACTTCGGTGCCCAGGCGCTGCTCGCCGGCGTGCACGGTGAGGTCGAGCGACGGATCGGCGACGAGTTGTGCCAGCGTGAGCGCCATCTGCCCAGAGTAGTTGTCCATCACGGCTAACAACGAGATCGACCTATGCCATCACGCTCCCGGCTCGGCGCCGCGTCCGGTCGTACCGTGAAACGACCGATTACCGGAGGGCCACCACCATGACCGACCGTTCCGCTCCTGGCCGCTTGGGCCTGGACACCGCCACCACTCCACAGACCGGGGGTCCCGCGCTCCCGCAGGAGCGGCGCCTGGTCACCGAGATCCCGGGCCCGCGCTCGCGCGCGCTGCTGGAGCGGCGAACTGCCGCCGTGGCCGCCGGGGTCAGCGTCAGCCTTCCGATCTTCGTCACCGCCGCTGGTGGTGGCGTGCTCGTCGACGCCGACGGCAACTCGCTCATCGACTTCGGCTCCGGTATCGCCGTGATCAACGTCGGCAACGCCAACCCGGCCGTCGCGTCGGCCGTCGCGGCCCAGGCTGCGGCATTCACGCACACCTGTTTCATGGTCACGCCGTACGAGGGGTACGTGGCGGTGTGCGAAGCGCTGAACCGGATCACCCCCGGCGACCATGAGAAGAAGTCAGCCCTGTTCAACTCCGGTGCTGAGGCGGTGGAGAACGCGGTGAAGATCGCCCGCGCGCACACCCGGCGGCAGGCCGTCGTCGTGTTCGACCACGGGTACCACGGGCGCACCAACCTCACGATGGCGCTGACCGCGAAGAACATGCCGTACAAGCACTCGTTCGGGCCTTTCGCCCCCGAGGTGTACCGAGCGCCGATGAGCTACCCGTACCGCGACACGGCCGCCGGCCTCGACCCGTCGGGTGCCGCCGCCGCTGCTCGCGCGATCTCGGTGATCGACAAGCAGGTCGGCGCGTCCAACGTCGCGTGCGTGGTGATCGAGCCGATCCAGGGCGAGGGCGGCTTCATCGAGCCGGCGCCCGGGTTCCTGCCGGCCATCGCCGAGTACTGCCGGGCCAACGGCATCGTGTTCGTCGCCGACGAGATCCAGACCGGGTTCGCCCGTACCGGCGACCGCTTCGCCTCCGACCACGAGGGCGTGGTGCCCGACCTGATCACCACCGCCAAGGGCATCGCCGGCGGGTTGCCGCTCGCGGCGGTCACCGGGCGCGCGGAGATCATGGACGCGCCGCATGTCGGCGGCCTCGGCGGCACGTACGGCGGCAACCCGGTGGCGTGCGCCGCCGCGCTCGCCGCCATCGGGACGATGGAGACCGAAGACCTGACCAGCCGCGCGCGGGTCATCGGCGAGACGCTGACCGGCCGGCTCCGCGAGCTGGCGCAGCAGTTCCCGATCATCGGCGACGTGCGCGGGCGCGGAGCGATGGTCGCGGTAGAGCTGGTCCAGCCCGGTACCAGCGAACCTCACCCGGACGCCGCCGCGGCCGTCAATCGCGCGTGCCACGCCGCCGGGCTCGTGACGCTCACGTGCGGTACGTACGGCAACGTGCTGCGCTTCCTGCCGCCGCTGGTCATCGGGGACGGGCTGCTCAAGGAAGGGCTCGACATCCTGACGGACGCGTTCGCGACGGTCTGACGCTCCACTGCTTCTCTTGCTGGCGGCTGTTTTCTTGATGAAGGTGTTTCTTGACAAAGGTGGGGCGCGGGTTTCTTGATGAAGGTGCCCCTCATACGGTGATGGCCCCATGAAGGGCACCTTCATCAACACGGTGGGGCGCGCATCAACAAGGTGGGGCGCGGGCAGGATGGGCATATGACGCTCACGGTCGCGCGGCAGTTCCGGGGTCCCGATCGATCCGGCAATGGCGGGTACACCGCTGGCCTGCTCGCCGGCGCTGGCTGGACCGGTGCCCAGGCGGTCACGGTGACGCTGCGCCAGCCGCCGCCGCTCGACATCGCGCTGTCGGTCGTCCTGGACGGCGCAGGTATTCGGCTGATGCACGGCGACGAGGTGGTCGCCACCGCTGAGCCGGGTTCGTTGGGGCGGGTGGCCGCCGATCCGGTGCCGTTCGACGTGGCGGTGAAGGCGTCCGAGGGATTCGCCGGATTCGCCAAGCATCCGTTCCCAGGCTGCTTCACCTGCGGCCCTGCGCGGACAGCCGGCGACGGGCTGCGCGTGTTTCCTGGTCCGGTCGGCGGTGATGTCGTCGCGGCACCATGGGTCCCGGCTGATGGCTTTGCGGACGCCGCCATCGTATGGGCGGCGCTGGACTGCCCGGGCGGCTGGTCACTCGATCTCGTCGGCCGCCCGATGGTGCTGGGCCGGATCACGGCGACGGTCGCCTCCGTACCGTCGGTGGGCGAGCGGTGCGTTGTGGTCGGCCACGCCCGCGGGATCGACGGCCGCAAAGGCTTCACCGATTCGGCGCTCTACGGCGAGGACGGCCGCCTCCTGGCCCGCGCCGAACAAACCTGGATCGCCGTAGACCCAGCCGCCATCAACGCGCTCCGCTGAGCGGCGCCAGCCAGCGGGGCCGACCGACGACCACGCCAGCCTCTGCCCGCCGTACTGAAAGAAGCTTGAAAGCTCCTGATCTAACGTGGAGCCTCAGCGGGCCGCCATCACATAGACGCGGACGTGAATTGAGGTGCGCTGTTGGAGGGCGGCCCGTACCGCCCGGTGCAGGCCGTCTTCGAGGTACAGCGTGTTCTCGTGCTCGACGACGTGCGGGAAGAGGTCGCCGTAGAAGGTGGAGTCCTCGGCGAGGAGCCGGTCGAGTGCGAGTTCGCGTTTGGTGGTGACGAGTTCGGCGAGGCGCACTGGGCGGGGCGGGATGTCGGCCCATTGCCGCAGTGTCAGGCCGTGGTCAGGATACGGTCGGCCGTCGCTGACCGCCTTGAAGATCAAAGCCCCCTACTCCTTTCGTGCCCCTTGAAGGACGCCAGCTTATCGGGCTGGGCCGCGGCGCGGGTCGCGCCGCGAAACTGACCCTTGATAGTGGTAATGGTTTTCATGTAGAACTGAGACGCGACACGCAGCGAATGGGCACCGGTCGGCGCGGGAAACCGCGCAGCGCCCCCGTCGCGACGGGCCCGGCTCGCGCTCTCCGAGCCGGGCCCGTCCCACCAACGCCGAGCGGGGCCCGGGTGGCGGGCGATTCGTCCGACCCCCGGCAAGCGGGATCGACCCATACCGCCGTGTACGAACCGCGGAGAGAGCCAACAGCCGAAGGGGCACCCGGGACCGATCCACGCCGCCGAGCGGCTGGAAGCGCTGCGCCGTTACGCGAAAGTCCGCAGCTGACCTGATCTGCCCGAAATTACATCACTACCAGCGCTTCTGCCCCGGCTGCAACACTCTTGTCAGGGATGCGACTCTCATCGATCGAATTGTGTTGACGGCGTTAGCGTGGCGCCGTTCTGGGCGTACCGGACCACCGGGGTCGACAGGGCGTCCAGGACGCAGAGGGGAGCATCTCCATGCGAAGTGGATTATCCCGACCAACCATCGTCCTTGCCGTGTCTGCTCTAGCTGCGGCCCTCGTGGCACCGCCCGCGCACGCTGACCCGGCGGGCACCGGAATCACCCCGGCGGACAAGGCCGCCGGCATCGCACGCCAACTCGCCGCCGGAGTCCAGGTCGCGCCGAAGGGAAGCGCGGGCAAGGCGCTGCCGAGCGACCCCGCCCGGGGCCTGGTACCTGATCTGTCCAAGGTGGACTTCACCAAGGTCCAGCAGCAGCTCGCGCAGAAGGCGAGCGCACGCAAGGCCCAGCGCAACAAGCAGCTCAAGGCCGCGGCTCCGGCGTCGCCGCTGCTCCACGACGAGCGGGAACCAGCCGGTATCCGCGGTTCCAACGAGACTCCGGCCACGGCCGAGCGGATCACGGGCTTCGGCGTCGGGCGGGGGAAGAACGCCAAGGCCCGTATCCTCGGCCAGCTCTCACCGGAGACGGTGACCACGGCGGCGCTCGCGCCCGTCCCGGAGGACAACGGGTCGATCCCGCTGGCCGGCGCGACCGGCATCGCGACGTCACGGAAGGGCGTCACGACGTCCGGCACGGTTGGCGACGGCCCGCACGGCAGCGCCGGTTCCGGCTCGGGTGACTTCGACTTCTACGAGCTGGCGAACGTCAGTGCCGGCACGCAGCTGACGGCCGACATCGACACGCCGACCGGCCCGCTCGACAGCATCGTCGGCCTGTACAACGCCGCCGGCCAGCTCATCGCGGTCAACGACGACGAGGCGTTCCCGAACGTCGACAGCCTGCTCCGGTTCCGGTTCCCGACCGACGGCACCTATTTCCTGCTGGTATCCGGCTTCGGGTTCGGCACGTCGTTCCCGGCCGACCCGTTCGACTCCGGCAGTGGCGTCGGCGTCGGCGAGGAAGGGCCGTTCGACCTGACGATAACGGTCGCCGAGGTCGACACCGACAGCTTCGCCGTCGACCTCAAGGCTGGTGACGTGATCGGCGGCTCGGTCGTCGGCGGCGCGGGCCAGCTCACCCTGTTCGACTCGACCGGCCGTGAGGCGTTCGGCTCCTCGGGCGACTTCTCCGGCATCTACGCGCCGCAGTCACCGCTGCCGGGCGGCGGTAACGCGGTCGTCGACCTGGTCGCCGCCAAGGCCGGCCGGTACACCGTGCAGGTCTCGGCCGGCTCGGGCCGCTACGACATCACCGTCGAGGGCTACCGACCTGGCTCGGAACTGGACACGAAGGGCACCGTCCAGACCGTCTTCGTCGACTTCGACGGGGCCCGCGTCAACACGGCGATCTTCGGCGGTCCGGGCGTGCGCCAGCTCTCGCCGCTCTCCGGCTTCCTCGGCCGCTGGGGTCTCACCCCCGACGACGAGGACGCGCTGATCGACGCAACGCTCGCGACGATCAAGGAGAACATCGTCCAGGACCTCCGGGCCAAGGGCACCAACCCGAACTTCGCGGTCCGGATCCTCAACAGCCGTGACCATGCCGACCCGTTCGGTCAGCCGAACGTGAGCCGGCTCGTGGTCGGCGGCACCATCGCCGAGTCCGGGATCAACACGATCGGTATCGCCCAGTCCATCGACCCAGGTAACTACGGGCACGAGGAGACCGCGCTGATCCTGCTCGACGCGGTGAGCGACCCGGCCGGCGTGCCGTTCTCGTTCAACACCTACGCCAAGCCGACCAGCAACAAGATCGCTTTCCTCGGCCAGGCGCTGGGCAACGTGGTGAGCCACGAGGCCGGGCACTACATCGGCAGCTGGCACGTCGACCAGTTCAACAGCGTCCCGAGCCTGATGGACCAGGGTGGTAACTTCCCGGTCCTGTACGGCGTGGGTCCGGACGGCATTGGCGGCACCGCCGACGATGTGGACGTCGACTTCAACGAGGACACCCTCAACCCGAGCGAGCCGTTCACCGGGATAGAGGACACCCTCAACAACACCGCGTGGGGCCTGACCCGCGGGGCCGCTCGCTAGGAACATCCGCGGGGGCTCCGGCGTATGCGCCGGGGCCCCCGCGGCGTGTCCGGCTCAGCGGCGGCGGGCCCGCAGGACGAGATAGGCGACGAAGAAGAGCCCGGACCACACCACCGCGTGAACGGTGATCACCAGGCCGGCGACGAGGTTGCCGTCGTTGCCGGCCTTGATCGCGCCGACGATCTGCGGCACCAGCCAGCGCAGCGGGCCGGCGCCGTTCAGCCCCAGCACCAGCACCAGGACCGACGCGCCGACCAGCAGCGTCACGCCCCAGCCGCGGGTCCGGGTGACCGCGCGGCTGGCGAACGCGCCGACCGCCACCGCGGGCAGCGCCGACACCAGATGGACCCAGATCCCGAATCCGATCGCGCCGATGATCTCGCCGACCGTCAGCGGCCCCTCGATCGTGCCCGTGACCCACGGCGCCACCATGCCGACCAGGAGCGTCGGGGCAGCCGTGATGCCAGCGGCGAGCAGTCCGGCGGCGACCTCCCGGCGGGCCGACCCGACGGCGAGGTAGGAGAGCTGGCGCTGCGCGTCCGGCTCGGTGTCGAGCGAGAGCTTCGCCTGCCACGCGAAGATGCCGAACAGCCCCACCGCCGACACGCCGTACGCGTCCACGGCGGACGCCGCTCCGCCGACCTGGAGGACGGCGAGCAGCGCGAGGCTGGCGAGCACCGGAGCAAGCACGCGCTGGGACCGCGCGTACCCGGAGAACCGCATCCGGGAGAGGGCGACGACCTGGTTCACGACGACGTCTCCGGCCTGCCGGCGGCGCTCGGTGCTAGCGCGGCATCCCCGGCGGGCGGCGTGTCGGGTGCCGGCTCGCCGGGCGGGTGCGCGGTCCGCTTCGCCGGGCCGGTCCGCGCGTGCACGGTGTGCTCGCGGCGTACCCCGCGCACGTCGTGGCCAGCGGCGCGCAGCCGGGCGACGGTAGCGGTGGACTCCGCCGCCGACACGAGAACCTCGATCACGTAGCGGCCGCCGTGTTCCGTCTCGGGCTCGGTGAGCAGCCCGTCGTCGAGGTACCAGCGGCGTACCCCGGGCAGTTCCCCGGCCTCGCCGCGGTGGTCACTGAAGATCGCGCAGCCGCCCTGGTCGATCACGTCGGTGATGATCGCGGGCAGCTCGTGCCGGGTCTGCGCGTCGAGCGCCTCCCACGGCTCGTCCATGGCCAGCAGCGACGGCCGTACCAGTAACGCCTGCGCCAGGTTGACCTTCTGCGCGCTGCCCTTGGACAGCTCGGCGAGGCGGGTGTCGAGGGACGGGCCGAGGTAGAGCCGCTCGGACCACGTGCCGATCGCCTCGTGCGCGGCGGCCGCGTCGAGCCCCCGTACGCGCGCGATGCCTTCCAGGTATGCCCGGGCGGTGAACGGCTGCCGCGCGGGGAACCGCTCCGGCACCCAGCCGACCACGGATGGCCGGTTCAGCACCGACCCCCGGCTGGTCGGTAGCAGGCCGGCAACGACCTGCAGGAGCGTGGACTTACCCGCTCCGTTTCGCCCGGTCAGCAGCACCGCCTCGCCCGGATTGACGGTCGCCGCCACGTTGCGCAGTACCCAAGGACTGCCTCGGTGGTACCTCAGGGACACCCCTGCGAGCTCCACACATGCCTCCATCTGTCCTGCCCGGGCGCCGGTTCACCCGAGGGGCGTGATCCCCCAGCTACCGGTCCAACGATCGCCTGGCGCTAGCGTGACCAGCCCGTCACCGGACCGGAACGCATCCGGCGGGCAGCTCATAGGCTCCACCGCCAGCGTGTGGCGCAGTGATCCGGACGGTCCGATCCCGCTATACACCTGCACCCACCCAAACGTAGCGCCCTGCCACAGCTCGACGCCGGCACCGTCCGTATCGGTGAGCCGGAACCGGGCGATCCCGTCGGCGTCGCGCGTCAGCCCGGTGAACGTCGTGTCCAGCTCCGTACCGCGGATCTGGCGGGCGGCACGGAAGTCGTGCGGGGTGCCGTTCACCGGCTCGCGGCCGGTCGGGAGGAGCCGCTCGTCGACGGTGAGCCGTTCCGCCGCTGGCAGGTGCAACACCAGGTCGTCGAGGGTCGCGTCGCTGACCCGCAGGTACGGGTGGGCGCCGAGGCCGAAGGGCGCTGCCGTCGCGCCGAGGTTGACGGCGGTGTGGTCCGCGCGCAGGCCGTCCAGGCCGACGCTCCACCGGGTGGTGAGCCCGAGCGCGAACGGGTAGCCCGGCTGCGGCGGCAGTACGCAGGTCAGCTCGACCGACTCCGGGGTCTGCTCGACCCGCTGCCAGGCGACCCAGCGCGCCAGGCCGTGGCTGGCGTTACCGCGGGTGACCTCGGTGATCGGCAACTGGTACGCGGTGCCGTAGAACGTGTACCGGCCGCCGCCGAGACGGTTCGGCCACGGCGCGAGGAGCTGGCCAGCACTGCGCGGGCAGACCGACGTCGCCGGGTACGGATCGACAGCAGGTACGCCGTCGACGGTGTACTCCCGCAGCCCCCCGCCGACCTCCACCACCGTGGCCTGGTGCGGACCGGACGCGATCCTCCACTGCGCCCCCGAAGGTGTCGCCCACCGCGCCGCCATCCGGTCCCCTTCGCTCGTGCATACATGACTCTCGTCCGGGCACGATAACGGTCGTGGATGTCACGGCTCACAGCCCGTCCGGCGCCGACCTGCCTCAGCTGGTCGCAGCGGCGCGGAAGTGCACGGCCTGCGAGCTGTACCGGGACGCCACCCAGACCGTGTTCGGCGAGGGTCCGGCGGACGCGCGGCTGGCGCTCGTCGGCGAGCAGCCGGGTGACGTGGAGGACATCCAGGGGCGGCCGTTCGTCGGCCCCGCGGGCGGGCTGCTGGACCGAGCCCTCGCCGACGCCGGCCTCGATCGCGGCGAGGTCTACCTGACGAACGCGGTGAAGCATTTCCGGTTCACGCAGCGCGGCAAGCGCCGGATCCACGCCAAGCCGGGGCGCGAACACATCGTGGCCTGCCGCCCGTGGCTCGACGCGGAACTCGCCGTACTGACGCCTAAAGTGGTTGTCTGCCTAGGCGCCGTCGCGGTCAGTGCGCTGCTCGGCTCTAAGTACCGGGTGATGAAGGATCGCGGCGCCCTGCTGCCGTTCCGCAATGACACCAAGGCGCTGATCACCACGCATCCGTCCGCCGTGCTGCGCGTCCCTGGCGAGGACCGCAAGGCGGCGTACGACGCCCTGGTCGCCGACCTCCGCATCGCCGCCGAGGCCGTGCGCTGAACCCGCTTGATGGCCGTGCGCTGACCCCGCTTGATGAAGGTGCCCTTCATGGGCGAATGGCCGTATGAAGGGCACCTTCATCAAGAACGGTCGTGCCCGTCGTAGCGGAGCAGCGCGGGCACGCAGAGCGCCACGATCACGACGATCACCGCGCAGGCGATGCCGCCGCCCACCCAGGACGCCGTCACCCCGGCCAGCGCGGCGGTCGATCCCGCACGCACGTCTCCGATCCGGGGCCCGCCGGCGACCACGACGATGAAGACGCCCTGGAGCCGGCCGCGCATCTCGTCCGGGGCGTAGACCTGCAGGATCGTCTGCCGGTACACGGCCGAGACCAGGTCGGCGGCGCCAGCCACCGCGAGCAGCCCTACCGCGAGGGCCAGCGACGACGCCAGCCCCGCCGCAGCCACAGCCAGTCCCCAGGCGACGATCGCCACGACCAGCGCGACGCCCTGCCGGCGCACCCGACCGATCCAGCCGGACAGGAGACCGCCGAGGACGGCACCGATCGCGATCGAAGCGAACAGCAAGCCCACCGCCTCGCCGCCGCCGAACCGCTCCTCGGCAACCTCCGGGAAGAGCGACCGCGGCATCGCGAACACCATCGCCACGATGTCCACCGCGAACGACATCAGCAGCACCGGTCGCGTCCAGATGAACCGCAGCCCCTCGATCACCGATCGCAGCCCCGGGGCCGTCGTCTCGCCCATCGGCGCCAGCTTCGGCAACCGGAACGCGGCGTACAGCGAGACGGTGAACAGCGCGGCGTCGATCGCATACGCCACCGCGAACGAGTACCGGGCGAGCACCACGCCCGCCGCGAGCGGACCTAACACGGAGCTGAGGTTGACCATCGTGAAGTTGAGCGTGTTCGCCGCCGGCACCAGTTCGGTCGGGAGCAGTCGCGGGATGATCGCGCCGCGCGTGGGCGACGAGATCGCGAACGCCGCCGACTGGACACCCACCAGCCCGAGCAGCAGCGGCACACTCCGCAGGCCGAGCAGGGCCTGGACGAGCAGCGCGCCGGTGCACGCCCACGTCACCGCCGACGAGATGAGCAGCAGGATCCGCCGGTCCATGGCGTCGGCCACGGAGCCGCCCCAGAGGCCGAAGATGATCAGCGGCACCAGGCCGGCGACGCCGAGCATCCCGACCCAGAACGACGAGTGCGTGATCGCGAACACCTGTACCGGCACGGCGACGGCGGTGAGCTGGAATCCGATGAACGAGACGCCCTGGCCCACCCAGAGCCGGCGGAACTCGGTGAAGCGGAGCGGGCGCACGTCGACGGCGATCCGCCGCACGCGCCGCAGCAGCCCGCCGCCCAGCGTCGTCTCGTCGCCGGGGACGCCGGCGGCCTCAGCTTCGGGCGTGGTTGGTTCACCTTTCACGGTGCAAGCCATTCGATCACGGTGTGAGCCATTCGATCACGGTGTGAGCCGTTCGATCACGGTGCGAGCCGTTCGACGACCCAAGCGCCGCCGTCGGCCAGCCGGAAGCGGAGCCGGTCGTGGAGGCGGTCCGGACGGCCCTGCCAGAACTCGACCGAATCGGGAATCACCCGGAACCCGCCCCACGTCGGCGGCCGGGGCACCTTATCCGGATAGCGGGCGGCCAGAGCGTCCCGAGCCGACTCGAGTTCCGCGCGGGAGCCGATCACCGCCGACTGCTGGCTCGCGGCGGCGCCGAGCTGGGCTCCGCGCGGGCGGGAGGCGAAGTACGCGTCGGACTCCACGTCGGGAATCTGCTCGACCGCGCCGGTGACCAGCACCTGACGCTGGATCGGGTGCCACGGGAAGACCAAGCTCGCCACCGGGTTCTCCAGCGCCTGCCGGCCCTTGCGCGACGTGTAATGGGTGAAGAAGACGAAACCGTGCTCGTCGACCGCCTTGAGCAGGACGGTCCGGGCGCTCGGGACGGCGTCGCGGCTGGCGGTGGCGACGATCATCGCGTTCGGCTCGGAGAGGCCCGCGCCGACCGCGTCGTCCAGCCAATCCTGGAACTGGGTGAGCCAGTCGGCGGCGAGGTCGACCTCGTCGAGTCCGCCGTACTCGTAGGTGCGGCGCATGGCGGCGAGTCGCGCGATGTGGTCGGGCGAGAGCGCGCCGACCCCCTTCGGGCCTGGTCCTTCCACCGGCTCCCCCTCAGTCCGCTCCCCAGCTCGACCCTATGTCCGGTTCGGTGGGAGCGGCGCGCAGGGTGGCATAGACCACCCAGGCGGCTAGCGTGGCGCGGCGAGGGCCCAGATCAACGCCGGTTTTGACCGGATCCACGAGGTCGTGGACACAATGTCGCACATCACACAGGCAGGGTGCCTCGCGCTGTGCTACCTGCGGGTTGCAAGATAGTCAGGATTGTTACGGCCGCCCACAAGGTGGTCGACCAGGCCGGCGCGCACAAGCCGCCGTAGACGACTGGGAGCGACAAAGGATGTCTGACTTCAAACCGGGCCTTGAGGGCGTTGTCGCGTTCGAGACCGACATTGCCGAGCCGGATCGGGAAGGCGGCGCTCTCAGGTATCGGGGCGTCGACATCGAGGATCTCGTTGGTCACGTTTCGTTCGGTAACGTCTGGGCGCTGCTGGTGGACGGCAAGTTCGGTCCTGGCCTGCCGCCCGCCGAGCCGTTCCCGATTCCCGTGCACTCCGGTGACATCCGCGTCGACGTGCAGAGCGCGGTCGCGATGCTCGCGCCGTACTGGGGCCTGGGCCAGCTGATCGACATCAGTGACGAGCAGGCTCGCGAGGACCTGGCCCGGATCTCGGTCACCACGCTCTCGTTCGTGGCGCAGTCCGCCCGCGGCGTCGGTCTCCCGGCGGTGCCGCAGCGGGAGATAGACCGCGCCTCCACGATCGTCGAGCGGTTCATGATTCGCTGGCGCGGCGAGCCCGACCCCAGGCACGTCAAGGCCGTCGACGCCTACTTCATGTCCGCCGCCGAGCACGGGCTGAACGCCTCCACGTTTACCGCCCGCGTTGCCGCCGGCACCGGCGCCGACTGCGCCGCCTGCATCTCGTCCGCGATCGGCTCGATGTCCGGTCCGCTGCACGGCGGTGCCCCGAGCCGCGTCCTCAAGATGCTGGACGAGGTCGAGGCGTCCGGTAACGCCGACGCGTGGGTCAAGCAGGCCCTCGACAAGGGCGACCGGCTCATGGGCTTCGGCCACCGCGTCTACCGTGCCGAGGACCCGCGCGCCCGCGTGCTCCGCCGCACCGCCAAAGAGCTGGGTTCGCGCCGGTACGAGGTCGCCGAAGCGCTGGAGGCGGCCGCCCTGGCCGAGCTGCACGCCCGCCGGCCCGACCGCGTGCTCGCCACCAACGTCGAGTTCTGGTCGGCCGTCGTCCTCGACTTCGCCGAGGTACCGGCGCACATGTTCACCTCGATGTTCACCTGCGCCCGCACGGCCGGCTGGAGCGCGCACATCGTCGAGCAGAAGAAGCTGAACAAGCTCGTCCGGCCGTCGGCGCTGTATGTCGGCCCTGGTCCGCGCAAGCCGCAGGACGTCGAGGGCTGGGACGAAATCAGCCACAACTGATCGTCGCTGCTGATTTGGGCGACATTTTTGTGGCTATGGCCACGAAAGTGTCGCCCAAATTCGTCAGAGCCCGC